>OFMK01001367.1_pt1 | contig 18111 bp, 19 predicted proteins | sample 1541781 | NCBI WGS metagenome assembly OFMK01 (sample SAMN04209250, study PRJEB22552) | human gut metagenome | biome: gut; material: feces | host: Homo sapiens | place: USA: Oklahoma
GCAGGCCGGTGCCTTGCCCCGCGCATCAGCGCGCCCCTGCCGGGATGCGCCCGTTCAGCCATCGATGATGCCGGCGGAATACTTTTTTGCATGCTCCAATATTTTCTGAAAGGTCTCTTCGCTGATGTCGTGCTCTATTTTACAGGCATCGGCTGCCGCCGTCTGTTCATTCACGCCCAGAGCAACGAAAAAGCGGGTGAGCAACTTGTGGCGGTTATATACGCTGGAGGCTATTTCATAGCCCTTGTCTGTCAGAGTGATAAAACCCTCTCTGTCCATTTCGATATAGCCGTTCTCACGCAGCTTTTTCATGGCCACACTGACGCTCGGCTTTTTGAAGTGCTTTTCGTTCACCACATCGATAGAGCGCACCATGCCCAGCCGTTCCTTCAAGATAAGGATGGCTTCCAGATAATCTTCTGCAGATTCATGAATGACCAAAGCGTTCCCCTCCCGTATTTTATAAGGAAACGGCGCCCAGGCGGGCGGGCGCCCAAAATAGACATAAACTTGTGTACTGATGTCAAATTAAGCTTAACATATCTGCGCGAATTTAGCAAGGAGCGCAAATTGGCCTTCAAAATATGAAAAAAGTGTTGACAAAAGAGGTTAGTTGGAGTAAACTTTGTGCTGGCAAAGAAGTTAGCGGTTTCTAACTTACGGCCGGGCGGATTCATGATTTTGTGCAGGGTTTTGCAGAAGGGGGGCGTGGCTTTGATGCCTTTGACAATGGCAAGGCCGGGCGAGACTGTAACGATACGCAAGATCACCGGCAGGGACGAGGTGCGCCAGCACCTTGCAGAGCTTGGCTTCGTGGTAGACGGCACTGTCACGGTGGTCAGCGAAATAGCGGGGAACCTGATTCTTCAGGTGAAGGACAGCCGCATCGCGCTGGACAAAAGCATGGCCAACCGGGTGATGATTTGATGGGAGGAATGACGATGAAAACTCTGAAGGATGCCAAGGTCGGCGAGAATGTCGTTGTGAAAAAGCTGCACGGCGAGGGCCCTGTAAAGCGCCGCATCATGGACATGGGCATCACCAAGGGCGTGGAGATGCATGTGCGCAAGGTGGCGCCTCTGGGGGACCCGATGGAGCTGAACGTGCGCGGCTATGAGTTGAGCGTGCGCAAGGCGGATGCCGCAATGATTGAGGTGGAGTAAAAGCTGCCTTTTCTTTTGCGGTGGGGTTAGCTTTTTCTAACTTCTGCGGTGTAAGCATGGGATACGAATCGAAAGATTTTGGAGGAGTGAAAACATGAGCATTACCATCGCGCTTGCCGGCAACCCCAACTGCGGCAAGACCACATTGTTCAACGACCTGACGGGCTCCAGCCAGTATGTCGGCAACTGGCCCGGCGTTACCGTCGAAAAGAAAGAGGGCAGGCTGAAGGGCCATAAGGATGTTGTTATTCAGGACCTTCCCGGCATCTACTCCCTCAGCCCCTACACGCTGGAGGAAGTGGTGGCCCGCGGCTATCTCGTGAAGGAAAAGCCTGATGCCATTATCAACATCGTAGACGGCACGAACATCGAGCGCAACCTGTACCTTACCACACAGCTTATTGAGCTGGGCCTGCCTGTGGTGGTGGCCGTAAACATGATAGACCTTGTGCGCAAGAATGGCGACAGGATAGACCTTGCAAAGCTGGGCGCCGAGCTTGGCTGCACGGTGATGGAGATGAGCGCCCTGAAGGGCGAGGGCAGCATGGCGGTGGCCGAAAAGGCCATCGAGGCCGCCAAGGCCCACAAAGCGGGCGAGCATCCGCATGTGTTTACCGGCAGTGTAGAACACGCCATCGCTCATATTGAGGAATCTATTTCCGGCAGGGTAGAGGTGCAGAACCTGCGCTGGTATGCCATCAAGGTGTTCGAGCGCGACGAGAAGGTGGGTGCCGAGCTGAAGCTGGACACGGCGCTGGCAAAGCACCTGGAAGAGCATGTTCAGGACTGCGAAAAGGAAATGGATGACGATGCCGAGAGCATTATCACCAACCAGCGCTATGCCTGCATCAGCAAGGTGGTGGACAAATGCGTGAAGAAAAAGGCGGCCAAGCACAGCCTGTCCGCCTCGGATAAAATCGACCGCATTGTCACAAACCGCGTGCTGGCGCTGCCCATTTTCGCTGTGGTGATGTTCCTTGTGTACTGGATTGCCATGGGCCCGTTCGGCAGCTTTTTGACAGACTGGACGAACGACGTGTTCGGCGCCGAGTTCCTGCAGGGCATCGTGGGCGGCCTGCTGGAGAGCTGGAGCGTCGCGCCCTGGCTGCAGGGCCTTGTGGTAGACGGCATCGTGGGCGGCGTGGCCGCCGTGCTGGGCTTTGTGCCGCAGATGCTGGTGCTGTTCCTGATGCTTTCCATTCTGGAGGACGTGGGCTATATGGCCCGTGTCGCCTTTATCATGGACCGTATCTTCCGCAAGTTCGGCCTTTCCGGCAAAAGCTTCATCCCCATGCTCATCGGTTCCGGCTGCGGCGTGCCGGGCGTTATGGCGTCCCGCACCATCGAAAACGAGCGTGACCGCCGCATGACCATCATGACCACCTGCTTTGTGCCCTGCGGCGCAAAAATGCCCATTATCGGCCTGTTTGCCGGCGCGCTGTTCGGCGGCAGCGGCCTGGTGGCTGTAAGCGCCTACTTCATCGGCGTAATCGCTATCATCGTCAGCGGCATCATGCTCAAAAAGCTGAAAGCCTTTGCGGGCGAGCCCGCGCCCTTCGTAATGGAGCTGCCTGCCTACCATGTGCCCAGCGCAAAGAACGTGCTGCATGCCACATGGGAGCGCGGCTGGAGCTTCATCAAGCGCGCAGGCACCATCATTCTGGCCTCCTCTATCATTCTGTGGTTCCTGCAGGGCTTCGGCTTCGTGGACGGCGCCTTCGGCATGGTGGAGGACAACAACTCCAGCCTGCTGGCCGCTATCGGCAGTGCCATCGCCTTCATCTTTGCGCCGCTTGGCTTCAGCGACTGGCAGTCTGCTGTGGCTGTGTTCACCGGCCTTATCGCCAAAGAGAACGTGGTTTCCACCTTCGGCGTGCTGTTCCATGTGGGCGCTGAAGTGACTGAGGATGACGCCAACCTGTGGGCGCAGGTGGCCCTGCACTACACGCAGCTCACGGCTTACAGCTTCATGATTTTCAACCTGCTGTGCGCGCCGTGCTTTGCGGCTATGGGCGCTATCAAGCGCGAGATGAACAATGCCAAGTGGACTCTGGCGGCTATCGGCTATATGTGCGGCTTTGCATATGCTGTTTCCCTGCTGGTGTACCAGCTGGGCGGCCTTATCACCGGTGAGGTCGCGTTCGGCCTCGGCACTGTTGCGGCTATTGCCGTGCTGGCCGTGCTCATCTACTTCCTGGTGCGTCCAAACAAATACAACGCTGACTACAAAAAGGGCTCTGCACCTTCCGTGAAACTGGACGACAAGGTGCGCGTCTGAGCGAGGTATTCTTATGACTTGGAATCTTCCTACTATCATTCTGGGGCTCGTTGTGCTTGCGGTGTTCGTTGCCATTGTGGCGGGCGGCATCCGCAGGCGCAGAAGAGGCGGGCATAGCTGCAGCTGCGGCGGTGGCTGCGGCGGGTGTGCCTGCTCTGGCATGTGCCACCCCAAAAAAGACTGACCTGCAAGTGGAGAAGGGCCGCTGTAAGCGATTTACAGAGGCCCTCCTTTTTACCAGAGGAAAGGAGAAGGACGGTATGGAGCTTCATGCCGCGGGAGAAGATTATCTGGAGGCGGTCCTGCTGCTGGAACAGGAAAAGCAGATGGTGTATTCGGCAGACCTTGCCAGGCGCATGGGCGTCACGCGCGCCAGCGTCAGCCGGGCCGTGGGCATTTTGTGCGACGGCGGCTTTCTGTGCGTAGAGGGTCGTGTGCTGCGCCTGACGGAAAAGGGCCGCGGCATGGCGCAGCAGGTGCACGAAAAGCAGATGTTTTTCGAACACTGGCTTATGCAGGCCGGGGTTGCCCCCGCCTGCGCGCGGGCGGACGCCTGCCGCATCAAGCATGCCGTCAGCGAAGAGAGCTATGTGCGGCTGCGCGCCGCGGGCCAAAAGGAAGGGGAAAGCAAATGCTGAATAAAAGGCTGCTTGGCATTGTGCCTGGCTGCAAAAGGTATATTGTGCAGAACGTGGCGCTTCAGTGGTGCGCGCTTGCCGCCAATATTGCCATGATATTCACGCTGGGGCTGTTTTTGCAGGCCCTGCTTCGGGGCGGCGCACAGGCGGGTGTGTTCTGGGGCACGGCGGCCGTAGCGGCCGCGGTGCGCTTTGCCTGCACAAAAGGGGCGGCGCGCGCGGCCTTTTATGCTTCGAAGGAAGTGAAAAAAACACTGCGCGGGCTTATCTACCGCAAGCTGCTTCGCCTGGGGGCGGCCTATACGCAAAGCGTGCCCACCGCCGAGGTGGTGCAGCTTGCGGGCGAGGGCACGGAACAGCTTGAGACCTATTTCGGCGCCTATCTGCCCCAGCTTTTTTACAGTATGCTGGCGCCCGTTACGCTGTTTGCGGTGCTGTGCACGGTAAGCGTGCGCGCGGCCGTGGTTTTGATGGTGTGCGTGCCGCTCATTCCGGTGTCCATCGTGGCGGTGCAGAAATTTGCAAAGCGCCTTCTGGGCAGGTACTGGGGGCAGTACGCCGCGCTGGGCGACCACTTTCTGGAAAACCTGCAGGGCCTTACCACTTTGAAGATATACGGCGCGGATGAAGACCGCCACCGGCAGATGAACCGCGATGCCGAGCATTTTCGGCGCGTTACCATGAAGGTGCTGACGATGCAGCTGAATTCTATCATCGTCATGGACGTCATTGCGTATGGCGGCGCCGCGCTGGGCATTATTGTGGCCGCAGGGGAATTTGCAGCCGGGCGCACCGGCTTTGCCGGGTGCTTTGCCATCGTTCTGCTTTCGGCCGATTTTTTCCTGCCCCTGCGCGCCCTGGGCTCTTATTTCCATGTGGCGATGAACGGCATGGCGGCCAGCGGCAAGATATTCCGCCTGCTGGACCTGCCTGAAGCGCTGGAAAAAACGGCGGCCCCCGGCACGCAGGGCGGCATCTGCTGCGAGGGCCTGCGCTTTTCCTACAAAGAAGGGCACGAGGTGCTGTGCGGCGTAAATATGGCCTTTGCGCAGCGCGGGCTGTTTTCCATCGTGGGGGAGTCCGGCTGCGGCAAATCCACCGTGGCGGCTGTGCTGCTGGGGCGCAATACCGGCTATCTGGGCAGCGTGACGGTGGGCGGGCGCCAGCTTCGGGACATTAATGAGGCCGCCCTGATGCGGCACATCACGCTGGTAAGCCACAACAGCTATCTGTTCAAGGGCACGGTGCGCGCCAATTTGCAGCTGGCCCTGCCGGACGCGCCGGAGGAGGCGCTGTGGGCCGCGCTGGAGAAGGTGAAGCTGGCGGGCTTTCTTCGGGCGGAGAACGGGCTGGATACGCCGGTTGCCGAGGGCGGCGCAAATCTTTCCGGCGGGCAGCGCCAGCGCCTGGCTTTGGCACGCGCCCTTTTGCACGACAGCCCGGTGTATATTTTTGACGAGGCCACCTCGAACATTGATGTAGAGAGTGAAAACGACATCATGGCCCTCGCGCACGGGCTGGCGAAGGAGAAGACGGTCATCCTCATTTCTCACCGGCTGGCCAATGTAGTGCCGTCCACCCGGATTTATGTCATGGAACGCGGCGCCGTGGTGCAGGCGGGCACCCACAGCAGCCTGCTGGCGCAGGGCGGGCTGTACGGCACGCTGTGGGCGGGCCAGCAGGCGCTGGAGCAGGTTGGAAAGGAGGCCGGAGCATGAAAAAGACAAGAGGCAACTTTGCCGTGATGGCCCGCCTGGTGGGGCTTGTAAGGCCGCTTCTGGGCGTGATGGCTGGGGCCGTGGCCATGGGCGTGGCGGGCTTTCTGTGCGCCATCTTTATTCCTGTGCTGGGCGGCTGGGCGCTGCTGGACGTCCTTGGCCTTGAGGCGCCGCTGGCGCTGGGTGACATATTTGCCTGCGTGCTGGTGTTTGCGCTGGCGCGCGGCGTGCTGCACTATGCAGAGCAGGCGTGCAACCACTTTATCGCCTTTAAGCTTTTGGCGCTTATCCGCGACAAAGTGTTCACCGCCCTGCGGAGGCTGGCCCCCGCCCGGCTGGAGGGGCGGGACAAGGGCGAGCTTATCTCCATCCTCACGGCGGACATTGAGCTGCTGGAGGTGTTCTACGCGCACACCATTTCGCCGGTATGCATTGCGGCCGTTGTGTCTGCGGCAATGGCCCTGTTTATCGGCGGGTATCACCCGGCGCTGGGCGTGCTGGCGCTGGCCGCTTACCTTGTGGTGGGCGTGGCGGTGCCATTTACCGCAGCCCGGCGCGGCCGGGCCGCGGGCGAGGCCTTCCGCGCGCGCTTCGGCGCCCTGAACGCTTTCGTGCTCGATTCCCTGCGCGGCCTGCGCGAGAGCATCCAGTACGGCGCCGGCATGCGGCGGCTTGCCGGGATGGACGCGCAGACGGATGCCCTGTCGCAGGAGGAGGAAAAAATGAAGGCGGGCGCCGGGGCAAACGCTGCTGTCACGGGCGCCGTTATTCTTACATTCTCTGCGGCCATGCTGTTCTGTTCGGCCTGGCTGTACCTGCGCGGCGCCGTGGGCTTTGACGGAGTATTGACGGCCACCGTAGCCATGATGAGCTCTTTCGGGCCGGTGGTGGCCCTGGCGAACCTTGGCAGCAGCCTGCAGAACACCCTTGCGGCCGGCAACCGCGTGCTGGACATTTTGGACGATGTGCCTGCGGTGGAACAGGTGGAGAATGGAAAGGACATCGTATTCAGCGGCGCCGGGTGCGAGAGGGTGAGCTTCTCGTACGGCGGCGCGCCGGTTTTGCGCGATGTTTCCCTTTCATTCCCGGAAGGGGCCGTGGTGGGCATTGTGGGGCGCAGCGGCTGCGGAAAATCCACCCTGCTCAAGCTGCTGATGCGCTTTTGGGATGCAGACAGCGGCACCGTGCGCATCTCCGGCGAGGACATCCGCACAGTGAACACGGCCAGCCTGCGCGGCGCCGAAAGCTTTGTCGTGCAGGATACGCAGCTGTTTCACGACAGCATTGAAAACAACGTGAAGCTGGCAAAGCTTTCTGCCACGCATGAAGAGGTGGTGCAGGCCTGCAAAAAGGCGGCCGTGCACGATTTTATCATGACGCTGCCCCAGGGGTACGCCACCCCGGTGGGCGAGCTGGGCGAGACGCTTTCTGGCGGCGAGCGCCAGCGCCTTGGCCTTGCGCGCGCCTTTTTGCACGACGCGCCCTTTGTGCTGCTGGATGAGCCCACCAGCAACCTTGACAGTCTGAACGAGGCCGTCATTCTGCGCTCTATCCGGCAGGCGCGGCAGGGCAGAACGTTTGTGCTGGTGTCGCACAGGAAATCCACCATGCGCATTGCAGACGTAGTATACAGTGCTGAAAACGGGAGGGTGAGCTGAGATGAAGCGCAGTGCCTCTGCCGAATCGAAACGAAAGAAAGAGACGCAGGTGGTGCGGCTGATGATAGAGCTGTACTGCCGCGGCCGCCACGGCACGCCCAAAGGCTGGCTGTGCCTGGAGTGTCAGGCCCTGGCGGAATATGCCGCCCAGCGCGTGGCACATTGCCCGCATATGGAAACGAAGACCTTTTGCTCCAACTGCAAAACGCATTGCTACCAGCCGCAGATGCGCGAGAGAATACGCCAGGTGATGCGCTATTCCGGCCCGCGCATGCTGCTGCATCACCCGGTGATGGCTGTGCGGCATGTGGTGGAAACCGTCAAAGAGAAAAAACGTCTGAAGAAGGAGAGCTGCTGATATGATGAAGCTTGTATACCTTGTGCTGGGCGTCCTCAGCACGGCCCTTGGGGCTGTGGGCGTGGTGCTGCCCATCCTTCCCACCACGCCGTTCCTGCTTCTGGCCGCGTTCTGCTTTGCGAAAAGCTCCAGGCGCATGCACAACTGGTTCATTGGCACGAAGCTGTATGAAAAGCACCTCAAAACATTTGCTGAAACGCGGGCCATGACCATGAAGACAAAGCTTTCGCTGATGGGCATGGCCTCCACTATGATGCTGATCGGCTTTCTGCTGATGGGCTCTGTGCCGGTGGGGCGCGTGGTAATTGCGTGCGTATGGGTGTTCCATGTGTATTATTTTTTGTGCCGCGTAAAGACTATCCCCGCGCCCGGCCCCGGCAAGGGGCGGGACGCCGCATGATGAAAAAACGGCCCGGCCGCGGCTTAAAGCCGCGGCCGGGCCGTGCGGCAAAAAGTCTGCTGCAAAAAATAGAAAAAATGCTTGACAAGGCGCTGACGGTATGGTATCTTATAGACACGGGGTTAGTTAAAACTAACTGAAACGGAAACCGGGAATAACGCTGGCCGCGTTTTTTCTTTTTCCAAAAGGTTAGTTAAAACTAACTTTTGCGAAAGGGGCGTGGCTCGCTTGCAGGGAAGGCTGGACGGTTACCTTGCGCGCCACTGTGCACCCACCTTATTGGGGGCAAAGGCAGCCAGCCTTGTGTCGCTTCCGCAGAAGGAATTCCCCGACCTGCCCCGCCTGGCAGAAGAATACACGGCGCGCTATGCCGCCTGCGGGCTGGCCTTTCTGCCGCTGTGTGAATGCAGGCAGCGCAGCCTTTTGCTTGTGTACCGCCCGGCCAGCCTGAAAAACAGGCTTTCGGCCCCGGGGGCCGCCGCGCTGCTGGAGGGGCTTGGCTATGATACCTGCCAGGGCCTGAACGGCCTGCTGGCGGCGCTGCGCGGGCGCTTTGACGGAGGCTGCGGCTTCCCGCATGAGATAGGCCTGTTTCTGGATTACCCTCCGGAGGATGTGCAGGCGTTTATAGAGACGGGCGGCGAGGGCTGCAAGCTGTGCGGCTACTGGAAGGTGTACCACGATGTGGAGGCCGCCAGAGAACGCTTTGCCTGCTTTGACGCGTGCCGCGCCTGCCTTTGCAGGATGCTGGCTGCGGGAAACACGATTTCACAGCTGCTTTGCGCGGCTTGAAATAAAGGCGCCGCGGGGCGCCTTGCAACACGATGCTAAGGAGGCATTTTATGAGCAAGATCGCGGTTATTTATTGGTCCGGCACAGGCAACACGCAGGCCATGGCCGAGGCGGTTGCCGAGGGCGCGAAGAATGCCGGAGCGCAGGCGGACCTTTTCTCTGTCAGTGACACCTCTGCCGACGCTGCGGCGGCGTACGATAAATTGGCGCTTGGGTGCCCGGCCATGGGCGCCGAAGTGCTGGAAGAAAGTGAATTCGAACCGTTCTTCACCGAGCTGGAGGGCAGGCTTTCCGGCAAAAAGGTGGCGCTGTTCGGTTCCTACGGCTGGGGTGACGGCCAGTGGATGCGCGATTGGGCAGACCGTCTGGCCGCCAGCGGCGCTGCTGCCAGCGGCGAGCCGCTGATCGTGAATGAAGCGCCGGACGACGACGGCCTGGCGCAGTGCCGCGCTTTAGGCGCAGCCCTGGCTGGAGCCTGAGCTCTCTTTCTCCTTTGCGGGCAGGTTCCATATACGGCTGAGGCCGTGCCGCTTATACAGGCTGCGGCGCGGCCCCGCCGGAACCATGCCCCGCACATCTTTCTTATTTTTGCTTACTCCTTCTATTCAGATAACCTTCCTCCGCGAAGCCGCCTTTTTACGTCTTGCAACAGCCGTAAAAGGGCGGCTTTCCTTTTATCTGCTTTCGAAAAGCAGGCCCCTCTGTTCGTTCTGCCGGGGAGGGCAAAAAGGCTTTTGCCTCGGGCTTCGGGCAAAGCGGGGGAGGCGTATCGCGGCCCTTTTTGTAACGCAGGGGCCGCTTTTTTACACAAAGTGTCCATTTATGGGCCGTGAGGCAGGGGATGCAAAGGGCGGTTTTCCGCGCCGCCTGAGAGGCTTGCCGGTATGCTGCCCTTCCAGGGCTTGCGTAGGCTCCCGGCTTTGCCGGTGAGCCTGACCTTACGTGCCGTACAGGGTGAAAACAGAAAAAATTTTCGCCCTGCATTGACAAACCGGCGGTGCCAGGTGTAAACTTGTGCCGGAGTTTGGCGAGTGCGGACTCTTTTTTTACGGGCGAAAGTTAGCCTATGCTAACTTTTTGGCCCGAAGCAGGAAAGGTGGGCTTGCATGAAACAGCACAGATTTTGGGCCTGGGCCATGGTGGCGTGCGCGGCCATGGCGTTCTGGACCGGCTATCACCACAAATAACGGGTGAGACAACGTATGCTTTGACAGATATGGAAAGGATGGAATGAAACGATGGGTTACAAACACATGAAGGAATTGGTCTGCTTCGCGGGCGGCGTGCTGTTCGGCACGGCCGGCATCAAGGTGCTGGCAAGCAAAGATGCTAAAAAGGCATATGTGCAGACGGCGGCCGCCGCGCTGCGCGCGCGCGACTGCGTGATGGACACTGTAAACAAGGTGCAGGAGAACGCCGAGGATGTGCTGGCCGAGGCCAAAGCCGTGAACGAGGCGCGCGCACAGCAGGCACAGGACGCCCAGGAAGAGGAAGAAGTGCCCGCTGAATGAAAATACGCATTGAGCACGAGATAAAAGGGCGCATCCGCTTTTCTACAAGCTATGGCATTTTGAGCGCACAGCATGCGGACAGGCTGGAATACTACCTTCTCAGCCTGCCGGGTGTGCAAAGCGCCAAGGTGTATACCCGCAGCGGCAATGCCGTCGTGTGCTATACGGGCCCGCGCACAGAGCTGCTGCAGGCCGTATGCCGCTTTTCCCCGCAGGACGAGGCGGTGCGCGCCCTTGTGCCGGAGCACACCAGCCGCGCGCTGAACGAGGCCTACCGCGAAAAGCTGGTGGGCCGTGTGGCGGGGCGGCTGGTGTTTCAGCTGCTGGCCCCGGCGCCGCTGCGCGCCGCGCGCGCCTGCGTGCAGGCCCTGGGCTATGTGCGCGCGGGCCTGCGCTGCCTGCGCCGCGGCAGGCTGGAGGTGCCCGTGCTGGACGCCGCCGCCATTACGGTGTCGCTTGCCCGGCGGGATTTTTCCACCGCCTCCTCGGTGATGTTCCTGCTGGGCATTGGGGAGCTGATGGAGGAGTGGACGCACAAGCGCTCTGTGGCAGACCTTGCCAGCAGCATGGCCCTGAATGTGGAAAAGGTATGGGTGAAAACGCCGCAGGGTGATGTGCTGATGCCGGTGCGCAGCGTACAGCAGGGGGCCTTCATCCGTATGGAGGTGGGGGCCATGATCCCGCTGGACGGCGTGGTGGCCGAGGGGGAGGCCATGGTAAACCAGGCCTCGCTCACAGGCGAAAGCGTGCCCGTGAAAAAGGGCCCCGGCTCTGCCGTATATGCCGGCACCGTGCTGAAGGAGGGCGCGCTGACCATTGAGGTGCGCAGCACGCAGGGAGGCACGCGCTATGAAAAAATTGTGGCCATGATAGAGGAGTCGGAGCGTCTGAAATCCTCTCTGGAGGGCAAGGCGGCCCATCTGGCGGATAAGCTGGTGCCCATCAGCTTTTTCGGCACGGTGCTCACGGGTTTGCTTACGCGCAATGTGCAGAAGACCGTGTCCATTTTAATGGTGGATTTCTCGCGTGCGCTGAAGCGCTCTATGCCGCTGGCCGTGCTGAACGCCATGCGCGAGTGCAGCCTTCACCGCATTGCGGCGAAGGGCGGCCGGTTTCTGGAGGTGCTGGCCGAGGCGGACACCGTCGTGTTCGACAAAACGGGCACGCTGACAAAGGCGCAGCCTACGGTGCGCGAGGTGGTGACGTTCGGCGGCGCGCAGCGCAAGCAGATGCTGCGCGTAGCGGCCTGCCTGGAGGAGCATTTTCCGCACTCTATTGCCAGCGCCGTGGTGCGTTGTGCCGCCCAGGAGGGGCTGGAGAACGAGGAGATGCATTCCCGCGTAAAGTATGTCATTGTGCACGGCATCGCCTCAGAGATAGACGGCAGGCACGCCTGCATCGGCAGCTACCATTTCATTTTTGAAGACGAGGGCTGTGTGGTGCCGACGGGCGAAGAAGAAAAATTTGCGGCGCTGCCAACTGACTGCAGCCTGCTGTATCTGGCACTGGGCGGCCGGCTTGCGGCCGTGCTGTGCATCGAGGCCCCCCTGCGGGAAGAGAGCGCGCAGGTGGTGCGCATGCTGCGCCGGCTTGGCGTCCGCCGCACTGTGATGATGACGGGCGACAGCGAGCGCACGGCCCGCACCATTGCGCAGAAGGTGGGTGTGGATGAATACTACGCCGGGGTGCTGCCGGAGGATAAGGCCGCCTTTGTGCAGCGCGAAAAGGAAAAAGGGCATACGGTGGTGATGCTGGGCGACGGCATCAACGATTCCCCCGCGCTCAGCGCGGCGGACGCCGGCATTGCCATCAGCGAGGGCGCCCGGCTTGCGCGCGAGATCGCAGACATCACCATCTCCGGCGCAGACCTGTATGCACTTGTCACATTAAAGGCGGTGGGCAACGCGCTGATGCGGCGCATCCGCGCAAATTACCGCTTTGTGCTGGGCTTCAACTCAGCATTGCTGGCGCTTGGGATTTTGGGCGTCATCACATCGGGGCTTTCCGCAGGGCTGCACAACCTCTCCACGCTGGGCATCGGCCTGCACAGCATGGCGAACCTGCTGGAAGAAGGCAACTTCGGCGCAGAGGGCCGCACAGCGTGAAAAGCGCCCTGTTCCGGGCAGAGAAGCGGCCCGGCATGCCTTCCCGGCGTGCCGGGCTGTTTTCATCCCGCTGAAGGCGGCGCGGGCGCCTGCAAGCGAAGAAAAAGGAGGCAAAGGGAATGGAGCACAGCATGGGACATATTCTGCCGGAAGGGGCACATGTGGAAGCAAAGCAGGGCAGCGCCACCGTATACCGTGTGGATTACCCGGACGGCTGGGGCCGCATGACAGTGTACGATGTGATGCCCGGCGTTTTGCTTTCGTTCAACGACTTCCGTACGGCTCTGGGCGGCCAGCAGCACGAGGCGTGGGAGAATATGGTGGAGATAAACCACTGCCTGCGGGGCGGCTTTTCGGCGCAGATGCCCGGCGGCATGGTGGCAGAGCTTGGCCCGCAGGATTTTGCCGTCAGCGATATGGCCCGCCCGCCGCGGCGCGCCGGCTTTCTGATGGGCGGGTATTACGGTATCAGTCTGGTGGCCCAGCTGGAGCGCGCCCAGCGCTCGCTGGACGCCGTCATCGGGCCGGGCATGGTGCGGCTGAAGGCGCTGTTTGAGCGCCTGTTTTGGGACAGGTCTTTTCTTGTGATGCGCCATGACAGGCGCATCCAGCATATTTTTTCCGAGCTGTATGCTGCGCCCCGCGCCCTGTCCCATGTTTCCTTCACAGCGCAGCCGGGGCAGACGGTGGCGCTGGTGGGCCCGTCCGGCGGCGGCAAGACCACTGCGGCCAGCCTGATTCCGCGCTTTTGGGACGCCACTTCGGGCGCCGTGGAGGTGGGCAGCGTGAATGTGGCTGAGATAGACCCCCATGTCCTGATGGACCAGGTGGCCTTCGTGTTTCAGAACAACCGCCTGTTCAAGGCCTCCATTCTAGAAAATGTGCGCGCGGCGCGCCCGCAGGCCACGCGCGAGCAGGTGCTTGCGGCCCTGGCGGCAGCCCAGTGCCAGGATATTCTGGAAAAGCTGCCGGACGGCATTGACACGCAGATAGGCACGGACGGCACCTATCTTTCCGGCGGCGAGCAGCAGCGCGTCGCCCTGGCCCGTGCCATTTTGAAGGATGCGCCCATTGTGGTGCTGGACGAGGCCACCGCCTTTGCCGACCCGGAGAACGAGGTGCTCATTCAGAAGGCCTTCGCTGCGCTTACCCGCGGGCGTACGGTTATTATGATAGCGCACCGCCTGTCCACCGTGGTGGGGGCGGATAAGATTATCGTGCTGGAGGAAGGGCGCATTGCAGAGCAGGGCTCTCATGCGCAGCTTGCCGCTGCGGGCGGGCTGTATGCCCGGATGTGGGCCGATTACAACCAGGCCGTCCAGTGGAAGATCACCAGCGAAAAGGAGGCGGAGTAAATGTTAGGTGAAAAATTTCAGCGGAAATACGCCCTCACCGGCCAGGGCGTAAAAAACACCAAAAAGGGCGCCTTCTGGACAGTTGTCGTAAACCTTGTCGTGATGGGAAGCGTCAGTATTCTGTATCTGATTATGGACGGCTTCATGGGTGCGCTGACAGACGGCGGCCCGCTGCCCGGCATGGCGCTGGTTGCCGGCATGGTCGTCCTTTTTGCCGCCCTGTCGTTCATAACGCATCTGCAGCAGTATAAGGCGACCTACGGCCTTGTGTACAACGAGGTAAAGACAACCCGCCTGGGCCTGGCAGAGCGCCTGCGCAAGCTGCCCCTGGGGTACTTCGGCAAGCGCGACCTGGCCGACCTCACCGAGACCATCATGGGCGACGTCAACCGCATGGAGCATGTCTGGTCTCATGTGCTGGGGTACCTGTACGGCGCCTATATTTCCACGGCGCTCATCGCCGTATGCCTGCTGGTGTACGATTGGCGCCTTGCCATAGCCTGCCTGTGGGGCGTGCCGGTGGCCTTTGGCCTGCTGTTCGGCAGCCGAAAGCTTGCCGCACGCAGCGCCGAGCGCACCAAGAAGGCCGCCGTGCGCGTATCTGACGGCATTCAGGAGGCGTTGGAAAATATCCGCGAAATTCGCGCCACCAATCAGGAGGAGCGGTATCTGGAGGGGCTGAACCGCAAGATAGACGAGCATGAGCGCATCATGATCCGGGGCGAGCTGGGTACGGGCATCTTCGTCAACGCCGCCGGCGTCATCATGCGCCTGGGTGTGGCCACCACCATTCTTGTGGGGGCGGACCTTATCCTCTCCGGCCGCATCGACTTTATGCTGCTGTTCCTGTTTCTGCTGGTTATCACGCGCGTGTATGCGCCCTTTGACCAGAGCCTGGCGCTGATTGCCGAGCTGTTTGTATCCCAGGTGTCGGCAGACCGCATGATGGAGATTTACGACACGCCCATTGCCGAGGGGGCAGAGCACTTTGAGCCGCAGGGCCACGATATTGTGTTCGAGCATGTGGGCTTTGCCTATGACGAAAAAGAGGTGCTGCACGATGTGAGCTTTACTGCAAAGGAAGGGCAGGTGACGGCGCTGGTGGGGCCGTCCGGCTCCGGCAAAAGCACCTGTGCCCGGCTGGCGACAAGGCTGTGGGATGTCACCAGAGGCTCTATCCGGGTGGGCGGCGTAGATATCTCTACCGTAGACCCGGAGGTGCTGCTGCGCGATTATTCCATGGTGTTTCAGGATGTGGTGCTGTTTGACGACACCGTGATGGAAAACATCCGTCTGGGCAAGCGCGGCGCCACGGACGAGGAGGTGCGCGCCGCGGCAAAGGCCGCAAACTGCGATGAATTCGTCCGCAGGCTTCCGCAGGGCTATGATACGCCCATCGGGGAGAACGGGGCCAGGCTCTCCGGCGGCGAGCGCCAGCGCATCTCCATTGCGCGGGCCCTGCTAAAGGATGCGCCCATTGTGCTGCTGGATGAAGCCACAGCGAGCCTGGACGTGGAAAACGAGACAAAGGTGCAGCAGGCGCTGTCCCGCCTGCTTGCGGGCAAGACTGTGCTGGTGATTGCCCACCGCATGCGCACAGTAGAGGCGGCTGACAAAATTGTAGTTTTGGCAGGCGGCAGGGTAGCGGAAGAGGGCGCGCCCGCACAGCTGATGGAAAAAGGCGGCCTGTATCACCGCATGGTGGAGCTGCAGCGGCAGAGCGCCGGCTGGAAGCTGAAGGCGTGAGCCGGGGCGGTGCAAAGCCAGGCCCGGAAAGGGCGGGATATTGGCAGGCATCTCAAAAGATACTGAGAAATCCGCCGCTTGCAGCACCTGCCTCACAGCCCGCAAACGGGTATTGCTTTTCAAGATTAGCTTTTGGCCAGCCGTGGCGTTGCCGTTCATTTCCCGCTTCGTCCGCTGCCTGAAGCGGAAGCTTTTTACTCTTCCCGGCAGGGCTGAGGGGGGCTTGCATCCCCAAAGCATATAAAAAGGCGGGGCCTGGAGATTTCCTCCGGGCCCCGTCTTTTTTCACTTTACCGGGAGGGACGCCCCGGCAAAGCGTGTATTTTTTATTGACTTTGTAGACGGAAATTGGCTTATAACTTCTTGTAAGTGTTTATTGAAGCGAGAAAAAAGCAAGTATTATTAACGGTTTCTCCATTTTCGCTTGTGTCACTTCATATCGCTGTATAAGTTGGTTTTGCAGAGTTGGGCGCCATTTTAGCACCATAAATAAGGCAATACACAGAAGCATAGGGCGATGTTATTATGCCCGCAAAGGCAATTTGGGAGAATTTTGTTTTACGCTTTTATGAGAGGCTAAATAAACCTCGTAAGAAAGGTATGATAGGTACCAAAATTGACAGGATAAGGTGTTTACACCTTTTCGCTCAAAAACACCCTTCAACTGCGCAGCATTTCAAAGCAAGATGCTATCAGTTCAGGTCATCCTTTCCGTTCCTTTGTTAAAAATTCCGCAGCAAGCATAGGAAGGAAGTGCCCCTTTCCGTAAAAAGTTCTCATTTTTGTCTGCGACAATAAAATAGATTTTTACTTGTTGGGAATATCCCAAACCCTTGCACAAACTGAGAGTTATCTATAAACCACATAACGATAATGTGGCATATCTACACCTCTGTAATGTTTCCTCCACGTGTCTTTTATTATCATTCCATTTCTTATGGCTACATTTTGAGAGGCTATATTCGTGTCTCTGATAATTGAACACACTTCCGTTGTATCTAATGTTTCAAATGCGTACTTTTTACACGCTTTTGCCGATTCAATGGCATATCCATTATGCCAGTATGACCGCTCAAAAAGATAGCCTATTTCAAGCACCTCGTTTTCTTTCCATGGCTGCATAGTAAGCCCACATTGTCCAATCATTTCATCGTTTTTTTTCAAGACAGCAGCCCATAACCCAAAGCCCCATTTTTGATAGCGTGCAATTTGTCTGTCAAGCCATTCATGGACTTCATCGTCACTAAATGCACCCTCATATGCGTACATTGTGTCTTCATCTTGCAAAATTTTACACAAAGCTTCAAAATCTGTCTGATCCATCTCACGCAGATATAACCGTTCGGTTTCAAGTATCATATTTATCTTTATATCCTAAAATTCCTGTTTGTTAATTTGTTTGCTTATATTATAGCGTTCATATACGAATTTCTCTATTTGTATTAATGATATTTTCTTATATTTGTCCATACCGTTTTATATCGACAAGGGAAATCCGGGCACCATTTGGGCACCAAAGCGCCATAAAACTTTGTTGCTCCAATCATTTTAAGCAGACGAAAAAGCCGGTATTTTCAAGGCTTTTTATAGTTCATTACTTTTCAATAACAAAAATCCAAATATTATTTTTTATAGTGCTTATCCGGCCGTGCCGCCCTTGTCCGGGGCAGGCTGCCCGGCGGCATGGAAGGGCGCGGTACCGGCATACCATGCGGCGCCCTCCTTCACCCGGGCGGCAAGCTGAGGCGTCACAGGGCCACGCACCCTGCCAGGCACGCCCATCACCACACTGTTGGGGGGAACTGCCATGCCTTCTGTCACAAGGGCCCCTGCGGCTACCACGCTGCCCGCGCCGATGTGCGCGCCAGAAAGCACGGTGGCGTGCATGCCGATAAGCGCGCCGTCCTCCACCGTGCAGCCGTGCACCAGCGCACAGTGGCCTATGGTGACGCCGCAGCCCACGCATACGTCGTGCCCGGCGGCGGTGTGCAGCACGGCACCGTCCTGAATATTGGTGTTTTCGCCCACTGTGATGCTGCCGGAGTCGGCGCGCAGCACCGCGCTGTAATATACGCTTGTGCCGCGCTTCAGCGTCACGTCGCCCACAATGGCGGCGGTTTCAGCCAGAAAGGCGGGGCTCTCCAGCCTGGGGGCTCTGCCCCGGTATTCCTTGATGACAGCCATGGAATATGCCTCCTTTTTTATGAGAAATTAACCTCTGCTGCCTTGAATAAGCAGCATCATAAGAACGGAAACGGTACAAATGCTTTCATACCTGCTAAATCAAACAAAAGAGCTTTGGGCCATATTAACCCGAAGCTTTTTGTTTCATGGAGCCTTATTTTCTCTTGAGAAAAAATCAAAAGGGCGCGGCCGGGGCATGCCGGGC
>OFMK01001372.1_pt1 | contig 18072 bp, 16 predicted proteins | sample 1541781 | NCBI WGS metagenome assembly OFMK01 (sample SAMN04209250, study PRJEB22552) | human gut metagenome | biome: gut; material: feces | host: Homo sapiens | place: USA: Oklahoma
GTATTTATCACGCAACCATTACGGACGCACGCATCTTGAAATAGACGTTGAACGCGCCGACAAGCACGATGACCGCGGCAATGGCCTTCATGAGGTTGGATACGGGTGTCTGGTAGGAGCTGACCTCCTGCGTGGCCTTGGTAAAGCCTGCCGCACCCTTGCTGGCGGCCATGGCCTCGCCGACCGATACCGTGAGGCAGACGAGTGCCAGCACGCCTTTCTGTGCGAACTTCGATGCCATGAAACGGTCTGCCGCACGTTGCAATTTCTTCTTTAACTGTTGCATTTTTCAGAAAATGTTTATGGGTTCTATCGCCAAAGGAACAGGTGTCGCCAAAGGAACGGTGGCTTCTTAAAGCCATATAGCTATTACATTGCGTTCTCGCAGTTGAAGATGACCGTGCCGAGGTCACTGGTGCCGGTCTCCGCCAGCCGGTTTATCTCGTGGATGATGTCCTCGACAAGGATGCCGTCAGTCATGATGGCTTCCCGGTAGCCGGGGCGGTGGAACGGTTTTTCGGTATCAAGAGGCTCTTGTGCATCGGGTTCTTCCGCTTCGTCTTTTCTTGACGCTTCTTCTTTTTCGGAAGCCTCTTGCTTCTTGACTGGTTCATCCCGGCTAATCTTCACGGGCTTGAAGGTCTGCGCTTCATCCGATATGTCTATCTCCTCCTCGGTCTGGCCGTCCTGCTCCGCCGCCTGTGCCGCCTTGGTCTTCTGTATGTCAAGGACTATCAGCACTGCATAATAGAGCAGGAGAACAATGAAAAGGAGGAATACGATTTGTCCGTACTGCATGGGGGTGTTCAAATTATGGCTGTGAATAATGTTGTCGTGTCTTGGGGAAAGGGCAGGAATCGGAGTCCCAACTTGGTGCCACGGTGTTCCAGATGTTCCTTGCGCACCAGACTGACGGTATAGTAGAGGATGTTACGCTCTTCGCTTACGATATAGCCGATGCCTTTCAGCCGTGAGCGCAGGCGTACCCTCGCCCTGTTCGACACCACCTTGATCCGTGTCACCGGGTCAAGCCCGAATATCACGCGCCGCCGCTCGCGCCGTATCATTTCGCATCGGATTCGGGAAGACACTTTGTAAACCTGTTCCTTGGTGCGTCTCAGCCCTAATTTGGCGGCTATGCGGCTGACGCTCATCTTGCTTATGCCCAGTTCCCTGCCCATTTCGGAGAATGACTTTTCATGAAAGTGGCTTTTGATATGCTCGGCACGTTCCAGCCAGTCGGACTTGGCCACTTTGACAATGCCCATCTTGCGAGCCTTGTTCTTGACTGCCGTCTCGCTCATGCCGACCACTCCGGCAGTATAGGCCGTGGTCTCCACCGGGTAGGTCTCGGCGAGCAGGGCAGTCTTCCGTTCGTCCCATCTGTTCTTTCCCATGGTCATGCTTCCTTGTAATTCGTGAAAAGTGATTTCTTCTCCCGGCGGTACCGGGCAAGCTGTGGCAGGAACGCCCCGAAGAAGGCACGGACGATGGCGTTCACGAGGTCGGAACGGCAGCGGCCCTGAATGTCGCAGTCGTCCAGCGAATCGGCAAGGTCGCGGTCCAGTTTGCAGACCAGACGCTCGTTCTTGTCATCCCTTTGGTCGGCGGTGTCAAGATAGGACAGGAAGTCCTGCCAGCAATTTTCGATATTGCCCGAAAGGGAAACGGATAGCTCGGACTGTTCCTTGGCCGCTTCCAGACTATCCTGTGCATCGGATGTTTCCTGATGGCTGTTGGAAAGCATGATGTCGGGGTCGTTGATGCCTTTGGTCAGGTCATCTATTTCCGGAATGTCTTTTGTCATTGCGCTATGGTTGTTGATGTTACTGTTCATTTTCATTCTCTGTTGTCGGTCTCGCTTCGGATTTCTCCTTGTCATTCTTCTCCGTCTGCTGTATGCTGGGTAGGACAACTTCACGGATGGGCATGGCCGTATCGAAGATGTCGGTATAGATTCGCTCAAAGACCGGCGCGACGATGCCGCCCTGCATGTCGAGGGCGGCCATGGTGCTGAAACGCTCCATGTCGGCACGCTTGGGTATCCTTGCGGTCACGTGCCCGTAGTTGGAGAACGTCTCCCTCGCGTTGTCCCAGATGACCAGCTCGGAGCGTTTGCCGACCCTGCCGTCATGCAGGTTGGGGACGATGAAGAGCCTCGCCTTCATCCGTCCGCCGACGGCTTTGCGCAGGCGGTCTATGAACATGAGGAAACTGGCTGTGGAGGGCACTGTCACCAGATCGTAATGGAACGGTACGATGATGATGTCCGAATTGACGAACATGGGGATCAGACCGTTCGCTTTCAAGCTTCCGGGGGAATCCATGAGCACCACGTCTATGCTGGGGTCGTTGTGCAGCTTTTCCATCAGGTCGGTCATGGCCTTCTTGTCGTTGGCCTCGTATGACAGCACATCGTAGGGCGTATGCTCCTCGCCGTATTTGCGGATGTCCGCCTTGCGGCACTTGACGATGGAGTGCTGGAAGTCGCAGTCGATGACGGCCACACGCACGCCCTTCGTCACCAGATAATTGGCGAAGGTTACGCAGAGCGTCGTCTTGCCGACGCCGCCTTTTTGGTTGGCAAATGTCACTATGACCGGTGTCTGTATCATGTCCGTGCGATAATTGATTACGGCTCAAAATTACCGTCCGAAGCACCGGAAAAACGAAATGTGCAACACTTATGTGCTTTGAGTCAGCCAAACCTGAATATATGACAAATGGGATACTTGGCTATCAGGGTTGACTGAAACCGAAAAGGTTACGGCAGAAAGTCCGCAGGGGAACTTTAATGCCGTAACCTTTCTGTCCTGTGTGCCGTGATTATGTGAAGTCACCTTTTCAGTGATCGTCCATCATCAATCTCATCGTAGTTACCCTTGTGTCCGACTTCCCACTCACGCTTCTCGCTTTGACTGCCGCCTCCTGCATCACGCAACTTGACATGATGTGAATGCGGCCGAGCGGCATTCCGGACTGGAACTTTGTTCGTCTGTTTTTTGGAAGATTTTCGTTTCAGACGGTCGAGGTCGAAGCCTTCCTCCGTCAGGTTGATAAGGATGTGACGTTTGAAATTGATGGCGTAGGTTGATCCGCCATTCTCCCGAATGATGAAACCCTCCGCATAGAGACGGCTCCTGACGGACGTGTCCGCCTCCTCATTGAAGATTTCCTGCAAACGTAGGACGGCATCCATACGGGATGTCGGCTTCTCCGATGAGAGGGCAACCAAATCCGGACGGTTGACCTTGAAGATTTGACAGAGCAGATCTCTTTCCGCTTCGGAGACGGGGCTGAACTTCTCCACCCATGCGATGCGGTTGTTCCGGTCGATGGCTTCCGCCATGAACGGTTTCAACGGACGTGTCTGACCGTCAAAATAGATGACACCTTTCTTTATATAGGCACGCTGTTTACGAATTTTATCGTAAATCTCGCCTTGGGTAATCTTGGGGTTGAGTGTGAGCAGGCGGTCTATGAAGTCCTCGATGCGGTCAAGACGCTCTTCGGGGGTGGCGAAGTCCAGCAGCTCGTCCATGGCCAGCACCCTTGCGCCGTTGATTACCGTCTTGTTCGCATGGTCAACCAGCATGTAGCCATAAGGCTTGTCCTTCTTGCCGAAAAATACGAGGTCGATACCGAACTTGGCTTTCAGTTCCTTTTGCAGCTCTTCCTTGTTCGTGCTCACGTCCCGGTACTTTTTGAGGATGTTCCTTAACTGGCGGCAGCGTGCCCTGTCACGGTAGCCGTTCCTGTACAAGGCTTCTATCTCTGAGAGCGGAAGTTTCTGCTGCACTTTTCCTCCATGCTTGATGAATACAATACCGTCCTTTTGATAGGTTTCATATCCCATGGAGGTCATGACGGACTTGAACTGGGCGAATGAAGAAAAGGTGTACTGTTTGGCATCATTTATGTCCTTTCCGGTTTTCTGTTTCCGGTTCGTTCCAAGGATACGGTCAATGACTTCCTGCGAACGCCTGCGCTCATGATCATGGGCAATCTTCTTTCCGTCCGGCGCAATTCGCGAGGTGACGATATGCAGGTGGGTGTTGTCCGTGTCATGGTGTGAATAGACCAGCAGCGGTTGCCCGGCTTCGCCATATCCCATTTCCTTAAGATATTGGTGTGCGAACTCAAGCAACTCGGATTCCGACTGCTCATGGCCTTTGCAGGATATGGCCACATGGAACTGCGCTTTCTGAATCCGGCTGTTCCGGGAGCTGTATTCTTGAAGGTATCTGACCAGTTCTTCTGAGGTAGGCTTACCGAACGTGCCGAGTGCTCCGAAATTCTGGATTTCGAGCAGCCGGGCGACACCTTTCGACACTTTCCGTTCGTTGTAACCGACTGCATGGAAGTTCGTACTTCCGGGTAATATGGTGGCTATCATCTTGCGTGCTGTTTATCGGGTGATTGAAATAACGGGATAAATGATTTCCTGAAACTGAGGTATGATTGTATCTGGGTTTAAGGCTTTCAGAGTTTGACGGCCTTTTGAGTGACGGCATCCAGTTCCCTTTTTATCCCGTTCAAAGTGCGCTGTGTTTCGAGGATGGTAGGAAGCAGGACTTCACGGACATAGCTTGGTGGCAGCAGTCCTGCCACCGAAAGCTCGTTGGCACGCTTGACCGACTGGTTCAGGTTGCCGCCTGCCCAGGACAATTCGTTTTGGAACTTTCGGTAGAACGCACCGAGTTCCTTAATGAGTTCGAGCCTTTGCTTCACATGGACGTTGGAATACTCCACCACGGCACAGCGTATATAGTGGCTTATGGAGCCGTATGGTTCTGATTTCTCTTTGAACAGGGCGGCTTCCTCCGGGGTGAGCCGCAACTGGAATACTTTGGTTCTCTGTCTCGTCATACTTTGATAAACTTGTTTATGGGTTTTCCCGAAAACATTTCGCAAGGCGAAACAGCGATGCAATCGCCCCGATGCGGCAGCAGTCGGCAAGTCACCTTTGGCAGGACGAAACGGAGTTTTGTAATGACAAAGGTACAACTTGCTTGACAAAACCTGCAACGCAGTCCGATATGCTCCCGGACACTTTTTGCACCAAAATTATCGTAGGGAAACGTATTGCAAAGAAATGGGCAACACAATTCTTTGATAAGGCGGTTTGTACCAACCGAAGTCCCGAAAGTCCGATGTGCTTAGGATACTTAGTCGGTTGGTTTACAGGTCAGATGTAACACGCTACTGTATTTCTATATGCCTTTTGGAGCACGGACGTAGGAACGTTGGTTTGCTCAGTTGTCCCTACCATAATTTGCAAATTTGCATTGTTTTGGATTCTTGATAATCCGAAATCTCGTGATTGCAGTCTGACGGTGCAGGAATGCGGTTGTATCAAAATCCATGTTTCCATGGCATCAAAGTACAACGGTAAACGGTACATTACCATACAAGAACCTGAAATCAGACTTTTGGAAGTCTGCGTTCTCTTGGACTGGCGGTTATAACAACCCGAATGTTCCAGTATTCAAGATGCACAAATACTGATATTCAATGTATGGGGAATAAGAGGGAAAAGAAGTTTTGGGATATAGAAAGCCGGGAATGTCGGTAACACATTCCGAGAATTTGCTGGGTGAAAATGTTACGTGAAAAATGTTGAGAAACCGCTTAAAATAGTGATGATTTTATTTCTCTAATTCACAGATTATTAGTATATTTACATAAGGAATGCCTATATAAGGTTACGCCTTCTGACAATAAAATTGCATACCATGTTCGAGTTATTGCTTCTTATATATCTGCTGCCGCTCATCGCAATCGTTGCGCTGCTTTTGAAGCTGGCCATTGGGCTGGTCAGGGCGGTGTTTCGACTGGCTCTATGGCTGGTCAGGAAGTCATTTGTTCTTTTAGGAAAGGGGCTGCTGCTGGCTTTCGTTTTCATTGTGGGAAGTAGGAGGACATCTGCCGGGAATTATACTGACGGGCAGCAACGATAAAAGCCGTACCAACACAATGACTGATACGGCCTCTATGGAGCATGGACTAAGTTTTTCCCTCTACGTTGAAAGGTTGTTTTTGTTCCGATTAAAAGCCTTTACCTTTGCTTCTCTCATATACCACCTCTCTTCCCGAATCGCAATTTGTAATACGGAACTGGACGGTACAACCGATAGGGATGTCTTTGGGCAGTTGCTTGACAAGTCTTGATATTACTTCTTCTACGTTGCTGAAACCTATGTCGGTAAATTCTCCAACAACCTTACCCTTGAAATACGCCCGTCCGTAAATCATCTTCTTTTTTGTAATGCGGAACAGTTTGTCCGCCGGTGCCTCAAAATCAAGTGCCTTTCCCTGCTTGCTCTGCGCATCGCTGAAAAAGATGAAATCTATGACCTTGGCGTTAAGGTTCCATGCAGGAGTGAAGTCGAGCTTTACATAGCCTCTTGTCACGTTCAGCCCATGGCTGTGGTTCATGCCGAATGCCACTTCAAAAAGATTGGCGTCGCAGTCATTTTGGGCGATGGTAGCCCACGTATGCCGGAATGTATAGAAACAATAGCAGTCTTCTTTTTCCATGCCCATATCCCTGCAAATTTTGCGGATACCGTGGTTCACGTTCGCATTGAAACTGTCGAAATCACAGTATCGCTTATGGAAGTTAAACAGGTATTCGTCTTCTTCGTCCGAAAGATACTTGTCAAAGGTTGATTGGATAAACGGTTCTATCCGCATCTCCATATAGGCTTCATCCCTTCTGCTGTGCCTGGTCTTCGCCCTCTTGTAACCTATTACGCCGTTATTGTAGTCTTTCTTTTTCAGACTATACAGGTCTACCGTATTGATGCCACCGATACAGAGTGAGAGAAGTGCAACATCCCTGCCAAGTTCGGGTAAGGAGGAAATCATCTTGGTTTGAGGCAAAGGACGGTTGAAGAACTCCCGGCAGGCTTCTGCGCTTATGGCACGTTTCAACGTGGTGTCAGACTTCGGAATTTGAATCTTTAACCAAGGATTGAATTTGATGCGTATGACACCACGTTCCTCGTCATTCAACTCGATGATAGCCTTCTTGAAGATTTGACGGATACAAGTGGGGTACATTTCCTTTGCACGATTCGTTTGAGATAGATGCTCTATCCATTTTCTCAATACAGATGATGTAAGATGGTTAAACATAATTTTGTTCGTTCCCAGATAGCGTTCCAAATGATTAACCGAGAGTTGATAGTTCTTTGCTGTACGCTGACGACCTTGGGACTCCATTTTCCCAATAAATGATTTCGCATATTCGCTAAAACAAACTTCCTCGTCTGCCTTTAACAAATACTCTAAAACTTCTTTTATACCCCAAAGAGACACGTCTGTTCGGTTTAACCGATCCGTGTATTGTCTAATTAGCATAGCACAATACTCATTGACGACCGGATCTGTCAGTTCGCCATTACTTGTGATATGTTCCGCATCAACGATTTTATTCGTTTTGATGTACCCCGGTTTTCGATTGTGCACAATTCTGATGTACACAGAGTAGAAGCCATCTGTTCTCGGCTTTCTTACCATTGCTTTTAGTGTTGTCATATCCTATCAGTTTATTACAGTGAAATTATTGGTGTAAGCAGGTGTAAGCAGGGGCTATTTTAGTGTAAGCAGAGAGTAATCAAATACGTTCATTTCGCTCATTTTTTGCGGTCAAGTGAACGAACCGTCCAAACGCAACTCAGGCTGTAATTACCGCTAATGCAGTGAATTACAGCCTGATATTAATATTTATATGTATCGGACTTTAGTCCTCTATTGCAGCCTGGGCCACATCAATATATCACTGATATTCAATAGCTTAATTTCCCAGTGTAATCCCGGAGTAAGCGAATATTTGTTTAATATTGATTTAATCGAATTTTCTACTCTTCGACGGCGGCTTCTTACGCTGGTATATCCCGAACGGCAACTGCAAATGGTGCGTTCCATGCTCGACATGTACCGTGAGCATGGCTGGTTGCCCAAGTGGGAACTCTATGGACGCGAGACATTGACGATGGAGGGCGACCCTTCTATACCGGTCATTGTGGATACCTGGCTGAAAGGTTTGCGCGGCTTCGATGTGGAGCTGGCTTATGAGGCGATGCGCAAAGGGGCTGTATTGCCGGGAGCGGAAAATCTCCTGCGACCGGATAATGACGACTATCTTTCATTGGGGTATGTACCTTTGCGCGAGCAGTACGACAACTCCGTATCGCATGCTTTGGAGTACTACATAGCCGATAACGCCCTTTCGCGCATGGCAGAGGCGCTTGCCAAGGATGCCGAGGTGAAAGGACAGAAGGAAAAAGCACGCCGCTACAAGGCGGATGCCCGTCTTTTCTATAACCGTTCTTTGGGATATAAGCATTATTACAGCAAGGAGTACGGCACATTCCGTCCTATCTTGCCGAACGGTGAGTTTTATGCTCCGTTTGACCCGAGGCAGGGCGAAAACTTTGAACCTAATCCGGGCTTTCATGAGGGGTGTGCATGGAACTATACTTTCTATGTTCCCCACGATGTAAAGGGGCTGGCGCAACTTATGGGCGGGAAGAAGGCTTTCGTAGACAAGCTGCAACGTGTTTTCGATGAGGGGCTTTACGACCCGGCCAATGAGCCGGACATCGCTTATGCGCATCTGTTCTCTTATTTCAAGGGAGAGGAGTGGCGTACCCAGAAGGAGTTACACCGTCTTTTGCAGAAGTATTTCAAGAATGCCTCCGATGGCATTCCCGGCAATGATGATACCGGAACGATGTCTGCATGGGCCATCTTCAATATGATGGGCTTCTATCCGGATTGTCCGGGCGAACCGTCTTACACGCTTTCCACACCGGTGTTCGACAAAGTGACCATCCGTCTTGATGCCGAAGTGTGGGGACGTGGGCAGTTGGTGATAGAAACGGAGCGTCCTTCGGACGATTCGCTTTATATCCGTGAAATGGAGTTAGGAGGAAAGAGACTGTCACATTTCCGAATCAGCCACCAGGAGCTGGTAGAGGGCGGAAGGTTACGGTTTGTGTTACGTTGACGAATCGGATGATACGTAACCGGATTTCACAGATTTACTTTATTCTTCTTCTGTGAAATCCGTGTAATCCGTGCCTAACTAAAGGACACAAATAATAAGTGAACTTTCCTTTAGGCATACCCTCTTTTTAATGTTGGATGGAGTCTTATTTCACTCTTCCGCCGCAGAGCCAGTGTTTTGTATAGTAATCTTCCTTGAGGCTGCTCACGATGACTCCTTGTCCGGTACTGGCATGAACGAACTTGCCGTCTTTCAGGTAGATGCCTACATGTGCCACTTTCTTGCGTGAAGCCCGGCTGGTAAAGAATACCAAGTCGCCTTCGCGCAGGTTGCGGCGGGCTATCCTGTTGCTTTCTTTCAACTGGCCGTCCGTGCTGCGCGACAGGCGTATGCGGTAGGTTTTCTTATAAAGTTGGGATACCAGGCCGGAACAGTCCGTTCCATGTTTACTGTCGCCGCCGGCACGGTAGGGAGTGCCTATCCACTCGGCGGCATTGATGTACAGTTTGTGGTTGTCTGTCAGTCCGATATCCATACCCAGGCGTACAGAGGCTTGTGCCAATGCTTTATAGTCGAGACGGGGAGCGGCGGTATGGCAGGAACTTAAACAGAATATTAACCCGGTCAAGGCAATTATACAGGAAAAGGAGTGTTTCATATTTATTCCTCTGTAGATGTTTCTTCTTCAGTATTATTTTCAGTTTCGATGTTTTCTTCGACACTGACATTGAAATAAGCTTCCAATTCCTTTTCGGCCGAATTGTTTTCGTTCTGTATATCACGGATAATGACTCCGTGCTCCAACAGGGCGATGCGCGGACATACATCTACCGTATGATTGAGGTTGTGGCTGGAAATGATGACGGTTGCTTTGTGTTCCTCGTTGTATTTTTTCAGCAGTTGTTTAATGATGGACTGCGAACTGGGGTCGAGGAAGTTGAAAGGTTCGTCCAGTATCAGCAACTGCGGATGATGCAGCATGGCGGAGATGATACCTATCTTTTGCTTGTTTCCGGCGGAGAAGTTACGTATGAATTTCTTCTGTCCCATGACTTCACCGTTCATGAAACGCTCGAAAGGGGCGATGCGTTCGTCTACTTCTTCTTTTTTAAGTCCGTACATCTTGCCGATGAAGTAGAAGTATTCTTCCGGCGTGAGGTAGTCTATCAGGAAACCGTCGTCTATGAAAGCGCCGGTAAAGTTTTTCCAGTCTTCGCTTTTGCATACGTCTATATCATTGATGGTGACCTTTCCGCGGTCGGCTTGCAGCAAATCCAATACCAGCCGGAAAAGGGTGGTCTTTCCGGCTCCGTTGTTTCCTACCAAGCCCAGCATATCACCCTGATTGATGAGGTAGTTGTCAATATTTACGGCGGTCTTTTCGCCGAACTTCTTTTGCAAATTACTTATCTGAATCATAGCCATAAATCTTAAATTGTAAATCTTACTGTCTGCTGTCTCTAAATCCTTCCATGTTCTTATAGCGCCGCTTCATAAAGCGGTGGTATACATTCTTCAGCCAGAAGCGGGACGTCAATATAAAACCCGCACCGATGGCAATCAATATCCAGGCTGTAACTGTGGGGCCGAAAAAGGTTGTCAGCATAAAATTCATAAGCAGAGGTACGCCGAATGCCGCTCCGGAAATCAGATTCTGCAATCCGGTTCCCATGTTCTGGCGGTTGGTCATTTTGGCGTTCAAATCCACTGTCCTGTTATTGTATACGGCCAATTGGAACAGGCAGAAATATACACAGCCCGCAACAAATACCGCCCAACTGATGCAGCTCAGCACAGCCAGTTTGCCGGTTACCATAGCCGGTATCATCAGGAACAGGGGGATGAGTATGGCGATGCTGTACAGAATATATTTGGCACGCAGCAGTGTGTAGATGGACTCCTTGCGGCTCATCAGCCCGTCGATGTAGTTGCCTTCGTAACTCATCAGGCTTGATAAAAACAGAATGCCGAAAATCACGAAGTTGTAAACCATGATAAAGCTTTTCATACCTTGTCCGTCGTATGCTTCGGTGAAGCTCAGAATGCAGGTAAATGCAATCACTACCAGAAATACTGTACGCAGAGCTGTTTTGCAGACTTTATTGCGTAATAACATTTTCAGTTCCAGCCGCATGTATTCGCCAATCTCTCCGTAGCGGTCCAGGAATTTGTATTCGGATACATGCTTTACCTTGGTGTCTTCTACTTTATTGATTTCGTTATAAATCAATTTTATCATCAGTCCGCGATTGATGAACCACAGCACTACGATAGCTGCAAATACTCCGGTGAAGGTGAGAAGATGTCCGAGGATAAACCCTTCTCCTAAGTCTACAGACCAGTCGAATAGCGGACTGTTGTCCGGTATGAACATTCCGGCAGCGATACTCCCGTATGCCAGTATAGGTAGGATTATCCACCAAATGCGTTCGTTCATCAATGTCCGGCATAGCAGGAACCAGTAGTTGTTGAGTACCATCAACAACCATATTCCGATACTATAGGTCAGTACACCCGTTATGCCGTAAAATCTGGTAATGCTGATGATGGCGAACGGAACGAAGAAGAACAGCCATATCAGGTTGAAGCCGTTCAATCCGGAACGTATCAGCAGGAAATCGATAAGACGGTTGCGTTTTACCGGTAGCAGCAGATAGGGCTTTACCTCTTGGGCAGGCGTTTTCTGAAATGGAAAACGCATCAGGAAATCCAGGCAGAGGATAAATATGAGCCCGCTGTTCAGGACATGGTATGCTTCGGTTGCCCCGTCGTTGAAAGCAAACGCAAAACTCGTTCCGAAGAATACCAGATAACCGGCCCAGAATACAGCCATGAAGTACATCCAGAATTTTCCGAATTTATTCTTCTCGTACATCGGGTTTCGCTTGGCTGCCAACTTTCCGTGCTTGCGTAATTCTATAAAGAGGTTCATAATGGATAGATGGTTAATGTATATGAAAAAGGCTGCGCTGCTTCACGAACAACGCAGCCTTTTGAAAACTGTGACTTTGGTTGTGAGTTGAAAAATCAGACTGCTGATAGTACGGTTTGTAAAGAGCTACTTTACGCCTCTAAAGGTCAACTCTACAACGCTAAAGGTCTACTTTACGACTCCTGATGCAGACCCCTATTTCTTTTCGGGGCTGATCATTGAAACAGTGATTTGGTTCTTCTGCTTCAGGAGTTCGTTGGCAAATTTCTGGACATCTTTTACTGTGATTTCATTGACGATTTGCTCGTAATCCTTTATCGGATTGATACCGGTATAGAGATATTCGTCTATGCTGTTCAGCCAGTAACCATTTTCTTTCAGATTTTCGTTATGCTTCTTCAGCATGTACTCTTTCACTTTGTTCAGACTGGCTTCATCGGGACCGTTTTTGGCGAAAGTTTCCGCTTCGGCATAGATAATCTTCATCAGTTTGTCCTGCTTGTCGGGAGCTGTATTGAAGAAGATTTGCAGAACGGCTCTTTCCGTAGGATATTTAACAAGCTGTCCCATAGGATATACACCATAAGTACCACCTTCATCTTCACGTACTTTCTCCGTATAGATTAAGTTCAGGAGCTGGTCGGTCATACTCATGAGAATATCGTTGCGGAGCGTGTATGCGCAAGTACCGCTGTAAGAGATGAAGTTATTTACCTTCGGAGTCTCTTGCTGACGGATAAACTCGTTTTTGTAGATTCCTTTGCGCATTTCGATGTGGTTGTCCTTGAATGTTTCTTTGCGGTTGATAGAGGGTAATGAACCCAGATAAGATTCAATCAGAGGTTTCACGGCTTCCACATCAACGTTTCCTACTAAAATAAAGGTAAAGTCGCTGGCGTCTTTGAAACGGTCCTGATACATGGAAAGAATCTTGTCGTAATCCATCTTGTCTACCATATCGGCTTTCATTCTCAAGGTTCTGGGGTGCTTCATGTAGAGAGTGGACGTGATGGAGTCGCTGAAAGAAGAACTCGGGTTCAGGTCCATATTCTGCAATTCGGCCTTGCTGCGGTTTTTATAAGACGCAAAAGCATTGTCGTCACGTCTTGGAGCTGTGAAAGTCAGATAGGTGAGCTGCATCATTGTCTCAAAGTCTTTGGGAGAGCAACTGCCTGTTACGGCTTCTGTCTTATCGCCGATTCCGTAGTTTACGGAAGCTTTTTTACCGGCCAGCACTTTTTCCAGTTCAATAGCGCTGAAATTGCCAAGACCGCCTAATGCTACTGCATCCAATCCGTTGATATTGATGATTTCCGAGTCGGGGAAGAGTGAGCTACCACCCATACTTACACCTTTCATACGAATTTCATCGGCTTTGAAATCTGTCTTTTTGATGATAACCTTAACTCCGTTGGACAGTGTCAGCATAGTAGTTCCGAAAATATCGTCTTTCTTTTCAGATACGATTTTACCGCCTTTCGGGGCTTCTTTCATCAAGGGCTCGTTGGAAACTTTATCTACATACGGCGTAAGTTTCTCTGATTTTACCGCTTTCAGAAGGTTCTTGATAGCTTCCTCTGTGGGGAGCTTTAAGCCTTCTTTCTCAGGACCGAACAGGGCTACCACCTGGTTGCTGTCTGTCACCATTTGCTGCATCATCTGGTTCAGGGCGGTTACGGGAATAGCCGGTGCTATCTGGTTGATGATGGTATATTCGTTGGCAATGCCCGGAATAGGTTCGTTGTCGAGGAAGTGACGGACATATTCCTTTACATAGCTTTCATTCTTACGCTTGTCGCGTTCCTGGAAAGCCGATTCCAGATGGCGCAGATATTCTGCACGGGCACGGCTGTACTCGGTTTCGGTAAAGCCGAATTGGCGTGCGCGTTCGATTTCGCGGAGAACGGTTGAGATACCGTTTTCAATGGCATCTTCCTTGCAGACTACAATTCCGGTAAAAGCATCCTTGGTCTTGGCTACGAAGAAGTCATCGTCATAGGTTGCGGCATAGATATAAGGCGGGTTAGCTGCCTGGAGCAATTCGTTCAGACGTGCATTCAACATATTGGTAATCAGTGTTGCTGCATAGTCTTGCATCAGATAACCCACGTTGCTTTTCTCCTCTCTGGGAGTTGTTTCGTGCTTATTGAAGATAAAGGTTTGCACATAAGGCTGTTCCTTGTCACGTGCAACCAATATGATAGGTTCTTTATTATCGTTTACCGGGTAGTATTCGCGTTTGGCACCATTGGGCTGGGCGGGAATATCTGCAAACATCTTCTTAATCAGGGCTTCAGTGGCATCTACGTCAACGTCACCCACCACCATGATACCTTGTAAGTCGGGACGGTACCATTTTTCATAGTAGTCTCGTAAAGTCTGAGGCTTGAAGTTCATTACAACGTCCATAGTTCCGATAGGGAAGCAGTTGGCGTATTTTGTTCCGGCAAACATGGCGGGAAGCATTTTCTCCTGAAAACGTTGCATGGCACTCATGCGGGTACGCCATTCTTCATTGATAACGCCGCGTTCCTTGTCTATTTCTTTGGGATCCAGAATAAGGTCGTTGCTCCAGTCGTGAAGAATCAGCAGACAAGAGTCGATAGCACCCGGAGTATTGACCGGTACATTGGAAATGTTATAAACCGTTTCGTCTATGGACGTGTAGGCATTCAGGTTTTCACCGAACTTCACGCCGATGCGTTCCAGGTATTGTATCAGGGACTTTCCGGGGAAGTGAGTCGTTCCGTTGAAACACATGTGTTCCAGGAAGTGGGCAAGACCGCGCTGGTTGTCCTCTTCTTGTATGGAGCCTACTTTTTGGGCAATGTAGAAGTCGGCGCGGTTAGCCGGAAGACTGTTTTTACGGATGTAATAGGTCAACCCGTTGTCCAGCTTACCGATACGTACATCCTGATCGATAGGAATAGGCGGCAGTTGTTGCGCAGATACCTGTTGGAAGTTGCAGCATACGATTAATGCGGCAATCCATAAGTTACGTAATAAATGTTTCATCATTATTTGATTTTAAAATGTTTTTGCCTTATCTGTCGAAGTGATAAATAATAAATCACAAAAGAGTCTTGTTTTTTTATTTGATTGCTTCCCGGATGCGTACTAATCTGGTTAAAAGTCCTTCCAGTAAATCTAGTTTCAGCATATTGGCACCGTCACTTTTGGCTACGGCGGGATTTTCGTGTGTTTCGATGAACAAACCGTCTGCGCCTACTGCGATGCCTGCCTTTGCTATGGTTTCAATCAGCTGAGGCATACCGCCTGTAACGCCGCTGGTTTGGTTGGGTTGTTGCAGGGAGTGGGTGACGTCCAGTATGACGGGGAAGCCGAAGGTTTGCATTTCCGGTATTCCGCGATAGTCTACTACGAGGTCTTGATAGCCGAAGGTTGTCCCGCGTTCGGTAATCATCACGTTCTTATTGCCGGCTTCCACCACCTTGTCTGCAGCGAATTGCATGGCAAGCGGAGAGAGGAACTGTCCTTTCTTTATATTGACGGTCTTGCCGGTCTTGGCTGCGGCTACCAGCAGGTCGGTTTGTCTGCAAAGGAAAGCAGGGATTTGCAGAATATCTACATATTCGGCTGCCATGGCAGCTTCTTCGGCGGCATGGATGTCTGTTACGGTGGGTACTCCGAATGTGTCGTGCACTTTTTTTAGGATTTTCAGGGCTTTTTCATCACCTATACCCATGAAAGAGTCCAGACGCGAGCGGTTGGCTTTACGGTACGAGCCTTTGAATACGTAAGGAATCTGCAGTTTGTCGGTAATAGCTACTACGCGTTCGGCAATGCGCATTGCCATATCTTCTCCTTCAATAACACAAGGACCTGCCAGCAGAAAGAAGTTTCCGGCAGGATTATTTATCAGTTCAATCATACGTTTTTTTGAATTATGAGTTATGGATTACGAGCTATGAAAAGTTCATATCTCAGTTGGGTATAATCAATGTTATCGCTTCGTGCAGCACACCGATGTCCAATGGAAAATGCCGGTCGAGGATACGTCCGTCCAAATCGACGGAAGCATTTTGTGCACGTAATACCTTTATCTTTTGGGTACGGTAGGGTTTTACCACTTTATGGTTTAGAATCCGTCCTTCCATCAACATCCATATTCCCGAAAAGAGTTGCAACAGTTCGGGGCGGTAGATAACCGATACATCCAGCCAGCCATTGTAAGGTACTGCACTGGGTGCCTGTCCGTATCCCCATGCACTGCCTATGCACACCGTCATAATGCGCCCGCGTATATGCTCGCCGTTTATTTTAAGGTGCATACGATATAACTTCCGCTCAAAAATCAAGGAGATGAATGCCATAAAATAAGAAAGGAACTTTACCCCCCAGAAGCGCTTGCATTGGTCGGTGATTTTTACAATGCGGGCTCCAAGACCGATATTGATGGCATTCAGGAAATAGCGGGTCATGTGTTTTTGGCCGTCATAGTAATAACATGTGCCGACATCTATTTTACGGCGACGGTTATTTATGATACAATCTACGGCTTCCTTGTATTCCGAACTCATTTCCCAATATTTGGCAAAGTCATTGCCGATGCCATTGGGGATAATGCCGATAGCAATGTTCTCTTTATCTTCCGCGTTGGAAAGCATTATGCCGTTGATTGCATCGTTCAGTGCACCGTCACCTCCTACAACGACAATGGTGCGGTAACCGTTGTTGGCAAGTATGCCTGCCAGACGTTCTACGGAGCCGAACCCTTCGGACTGCACATAGTCGTAAGACACGCCTTTGCTGTCCATATATGCTTTAATCTCTTTCCACCGTTTCTGCACTTTGCGCGTTCCGGCTTTGGGGTTATAGATTACGCCCCATTTATCGGGTTCTACACTCATATATCCGTTTCTTTCAATCGGTCCAACATTTTTATAAATCTGCCGCTTAAGCGGTGTTGCCGTCAAAGATACTAAATCTCTTTGAGTTTTGACTTTACAAAAGCTATCTTTTCTTCCATGGGCCACCGGGCGTCCATCCAATGGATAGTAAAGCCTCGTCTTTCCATCCCCCGGAACCAGGTCATCTGGCGTTTGGCAAATTGGTGGATGGCTATTTCCAGTTGGCTGAACATTTCATCATAGGTCAGCTTGCCAATGACGTAAAGTGTCAGATACTTGTATTCTAATCCGTAGTAAATGAGATCATCGGGACAAATGCCTGAATCTATCAGCCGGCGTACTTCATCTACCATTCCTTCGTCCAATCGTTGGCGCAGACGACGGGTAATTTTCTCACGCCGAAGTTCCCGGTCTATGTCTACGCCGATGATGAGGCTGTTCAGCTGTGGAAATGAGCGTGCGTCTATCGGAGTATGAGCATAATATTCTTCGATTTCAATGGCTCGGATGGCCCGTTTCACCGTATCTACATCCGTTGTATTGTGCAGGCTCTTATAGGTTTGCAATATTTCGGTAAGCTCTTCCAGTGATTTATTTGCCAGGCAGTTGCGCAATTCCGGATTCTCGGGTACAGGCAGTAGTTTGTATCCCTTGAGTACGGATTCCAAATACATTCCCGTTCCGCCGCATACAATGGGCAGGCAGCCTTTTTGTTTAATGCTTTCATAGGCGGTTAGGAAATCGCGTTGGTATTCAAATACATTGTATTTATATCCCGGGTCGGCTATATCAATAAGGTGGTAAGGTACTTGTCTTCCGTTTACAATGTAGTCGGCCAGGTCTTTTCCTGTACCGAGATCCATGCTCCGGTATATTTGCCGGGAGTCGGCACTGATGATTTCCGTATTGAGTTCTGCTGCCAACGCGGCGGCAAATGGAGTTTTGCCGGATGCTGTAGGGCCTAATATGGCGATTAAATCATAGTCAGGCATATACTAAGTATTTGTAATTCGTTTACAAAGATAATGCAATTTGCGGGTAGATAAAAAGAACCGGTTCATTTTATTCTGTGAGGATATAATTTCTCTTTACATTTAAAGCGTGTATCTGAAAAAGGAAGTAAAAAAAACGTCCTTCTTCTTAAAAGGTGTTATAAAACATATCTTTTCCTTTGGATAATTTGCAGATTTAGCAAATATCCGTATCTTTGCAATGTGTTTTTCATAGTATTAGATTTAAGGTTAACAAAGGTT
>OFMK01001375.1_pt1 | contig 18063 bp, 17 predicted proteins | sample 1541781 | NCBI WGS metagenome assembly OFMK01 (sample SAMN04209250, study PRJEB22552) | human gut metagenome | biome: gut; material: feces | host: Homo sapiens | place: USA: Oklahoma
AGTCACAAAAAACAACAGAAACAACTTCCGAAAGAACACGCTCTCTTTGAATTTCCGATACCATGTCACTATGGCGCTCTTCCATCCTTTACCTGCTGCAGCAGGCTCATATGCATACAGGTAGAAAAACATTGCCAGGAAGGAAAGAAGAAGCGAGAATCCAAACGGCTCATAGAGAGCAGTCAGGATGTTTGTGAGGATCTTTCCGAGTAAATCAATCGTTTCTTTCATCGTCGTTTACAGATCGCTGAACAGGTCAGTCTTATACACGCCGTTCTCCAGCATCCTCTTGAAGCTATCCTTTACTGCTGCAACATCCTCGTGATAGGTCATGCCATACCATGTATCATTTGTTTTCAGGACCTTCACAGACATCTTCCCATGCTCCAGCAGTTCACCGATGAAGATAGGAATCAGATATTCTGCCTTTAGTGGATTACCCGGCACTTCCTTCTCGAAGAATTCTTTGAATCCCTCTTCCAGCGTTGTAAGGAAATCAGGAGTTAAGCCCCACATATTCATGGAAACCAGAGAATCAACATCAACAGCCATTCCTTCTGCCTCTGCTCCAGTTGCGGTCTTTACAATATTCTTCGTTTCCACAACCTCGGTCAGGTTGCAATCCTCATCCATCTTGCAGATACCGCGAGTCACACCACCGTTATCAGACAACGTGTTCTTCAGCACAAAACCTGCCATACAGAACTTGCCACCATTCACCAGATACTCATGAACAGCCTTGAAACCTTCTTTTCCATAGTAATCATCTGCATTGATGACGATGAACGGGGTCTTGATGACCTTCTTCGCTGCAAGCACGGCCTGACCAGTTCCCCACGGCTTTGTACGGCCTTCCGGCAGAGTCCCCGGAATATCGTTAATGTCCTGGAAAGCATAATCCACCGTCACATCATGGGCAGCGCAGATAGCTTTGATACGCTCACCGATAACCTCTTTGAACTCCTGCTCGATATCCTTACGGATGATAAATACCACATGGTTGAAGCCAGCCTCAAGCGCATCATGGATGGAATAATCCATGATAATATGCCCCGTATCATCCACCGGCTCTAACTGCTTGATTCCTGTTCCGAAGCGGCTGCCAATACCAGAAGTAATGTTGTTTTCATAATTCTCCTTTCCATACCTTGTAGCGCCCAATGTGCCTTCCACAAAATTTTATGTAATTATTAGGGCAGCGCCAGTAGCCTATGCTCTCGTTTTCGTTTATAGTTTCTTTAGAAAAAAATCATTTCTTCTTCATGGGGTCTGACCCCGAGAGTTCCTCCCTCTAATGTATTAATACAATGGCTAAGTTGCCATTTCCAGTTCTTCCATTCTTCTGGCGATACATCTTTCCACAATTCAATCTCTGAAAATTTTTTCACCTTAAAGCACCTCCTCATTTTTTATTTTGAAAAATATAAACCCCTCCTAATCCAGCTTCTATATTTTCAACACATTTAAAATTATGTAAACTCATTTCCTCAACAAGGGCTTTACTATTTTTCCAGATAGATTTATATACTCCTAAATCTATCTGTTCTTTTATAAAATCTATGCCTAATACACTGATTCCCCATTCTGCATAACAACGATCTGCAATGCTTATTTTCCCAAAATTTCCTATAAGCAACATACCATCATCTTTCAGTACTTTTTTAACCCCTTTTAAACAACGAATACGTCTTTTCTCATCGAAACACCCCAATGAATTATTACAAAACATAACCACATCATAGCAAGTGCACAATTTATCAACATTTGCAGCATCTAATACTTTTGCCTTAATATTGTTTATGTTTCTATTTTTAATTTCTTTATTCAATAAATTAATCTGATAAGGGGATATATCAACTCCTTCAAATTGAGACTGTTTATATACAATTCCAAAATCTAATATCTGCCTTCCAACTCCACATCCTATATCCAACAGGCTAATCTTTTTTTTATATTTGATTATTTTATCAATAGCAGTATATTCTGCTAAATCTAACTCTCGTTCCATTTTTTCGGCCATAGAAAGTTTATCAGAAGTAATATTTTTTAACTGAGTATAGTAACTTTTTCTCCATTCACCAGTATTATCCCAATACTGAACCATCTGTTCAAAATCACTCATACATCTCCTCACACAAACATAATTAAATTTAAGTTTTGTTCTATTATACCAACTTTTCTTTTATATTTCAATTATTCTCCGTCTATTTTCACACTAAGCATTATTTTTTCTATTTATATTTGTATATTTTGTATAAATTTTTTCCATTTTTTATAAAAAATATTCTTTTCAAATAATTTTAATATATCTGTAATCATAAATAGGATTTTAAATCATTTGATATTTTCATGTTAATCTAATCATTTTTATCTAACCGAGAGTAGATGCACTACCATCCGAGCATCTTCCTCTCGATTTATTCCTAATTTCTTAATAAAATCGTTTTATTTCAGACTTTCATTCATATAAATTCTTATGATATACCTCATCTTCTGTTAAATTTGTAGCTAATCTCTCCATTTAAATTAATTGGAGCGAATTGTTTAATTACTGCACCAAATCGTGAACTGATGCCAACTGCCATGGTAACTAATATTATTTTCTTCCAAATAGCTATTCTACTGTTACACTTTTCGCAAGATTTCTTGGTTTAGCTACATCTAATCCTTTAGCCACACTGATATAATACCCTAACAACTGTAAAGGAATAACTGCGAGCGATGTCACAAAAAGAGGATCTGTTTTTGGAATATACACTGTAAAATCTGCTGTATCTTCAATATTATATTTCCCAAAAGTAGTCAAGCCCATCAAATATGCTCCTCGGCTCTTACATTCTAACATATTGGAAATAGTTTTTTCGTACAACTCTGGCTGAGTCAATACCCCGACTACTAAAATATTATCTTCAATTAAAGAAATCGTTCCATGCTTTAATTCTCCGGCAGCATACGCTTCCGAATGAATATAACTGATTTCCTTCATCTTTAAGCTGCCTTCCATACAGATTGCATAATCAATGCCTCTTCCAACAAAGAATACATCATGGGCATTTACCTGTTTTGATGCAAACCACTGAATACGTTCTTTATCTTCTAAAATCTTTGCAATTTTTTCTGGTAAAGTCTTTATTTCTTTAATAAGTTCAAAATATCTTTCTTCTGAAATTTCTTCTCGAACTTTTGCAAATTGGATTGCCAAAGCATAAGCTGCAACAAGTTGTGTACTATATGCCTTTGTGGTAGCAACAGCAATTTCAGGCCCTGCTAAAGTATAAAATACTGAATCAGCTTCTCTAGCAATAGATGAACCTACTACATTTACAATACCTAATGTTCGTACTCCTTTTTCCTTTGCTTCTCGAAGTGCAGCTAAACTATCCGCTGTTTCTCCAGACTGGCTTATAACTACTACCAGACCATTCTTATCAAGTAATGGATTTCTATAACGGAACTCGGAACCAAGTTCTACACGAACTGGAATTTTTGCTAAATCTTCAATTACATACTGTGCTGCAATACCAACATGATAAGCTGATCCACATGCAACAATATAAATCTGACTGATTTCTTTTATATCTTCTTCAGAGAGCCCTACATTTGATAAATCAATAAAATTCTCTTTCACAACAGAATTTATTGTATCGCCTACAACCTTTGGTTGTTCATGGATTTCTTTCATCATAAAATGTTCATATCCAGCTTTTTCTGCTGCTTCTGCGTTCCAGTCAATCGTCTTTAATTCTTTTTCAATTTCATCTCCATCGAGATTATAAAATGTGATCTCGCCTTTTCGTACAAGAGCCATCTCCATATTTCCAATATAATATACATTTCTTGTATATTTTAAGATAGCCGGTACATCAGATGCAATATATGATTCTCCAGCTTCAATTCCAAGAATCATTGGGCTATCTTTTCTTGCAACATAAATTTCTCCCGGATATTCATTAAACATTACTGCCAAAGCATATGAACCACGAATTCGCACCATTGCATGGTTAATCGCATCTACTGGAGTTCCTTCATACTTTTTATAATAGTAATCAACGAGTTTGACCGCTACCTCTGTATCTGTATCAGAATAAAATGCATACCCTTTTCTCACGAGTTTTTCTTTTAGTTCCTGATAATTTTCGATAATACCATTATGTACTGCTACAATATTTCCATCATCACTTTTATGTGGATGTGCATTATTCTCTGACGGTTCTCCATGAGTTGCCCATCTGGTATGGCCAATTCCACACGAACCTTCCACTGCTTTTCCATCATTTGTTTTCTCTACAAGAATTTTAAGGCGTCCCTTTGCTTTCACAATGTCAACTGACTTATCACCATCACGAACAGCTATTCCTGCTGAATCATATCCTCGATATTCTAATTTTGACAGTCCATCCAATAAAATAGGTGCTGCCTGTTTCATTCCTGTAAATCCTACAATTCCACACATAATTATTTTACTCCCTTTTTTACTTTATATTGTCTTTTCTATTAATTATAGACATCCGACTTCTTTTTTATCATTCCCTCAATATAAGATACCTTCTCCCCACAAATTCCCAAAATTAATTTTTAGTCAATTCTACTATTTCTCTTTGCATTCTTGATTGGGCATGTCTTTATACACATTCCACAACCAATACATTTTTTTTTATCTATCTGTGGATATTTAAATCCCTCTTCATCCGGCATCATACTGATTGCCCCTTGCGGGCAAATAGCATAACAAGCAGTACAACCACAACATTCTTCACGTCGAGAATATAACACTGGAATAGATTTTTTTTCATTCATTTTATTTCCTCTATTCATTAGATTTTAAAAATACCTTTCTTTTTATTCATTCCATCTACAATTAAAAGCAATATCTTCTGATATACTATTTAGCAGTCTTCTTTATAAACGTTTCAACAATTTTGATAAATATTGATTTATTCATAACGATAATACAGATAACTAAAGGAATCTGTAAAAAACTATTATTAGATATTGTTGCAATGCTACACTGAATACCTAAAAAAATCAAACAAAAAATAATAGTAGTCCACTTAACCTTCATCTTAACAATATATCTAAGTCTTATTAATCTAATTAAAAAAACAACAAAATATCCCACTAATGTTGCAAATGCAGCACCAAATGCACCTATTATTGGAATCAACATAAAATTCAATACCGTATTTGCAATAGCCCCTAATATTGTCGTGGAAGAGATATCCTTCGTCCTTTTGACTGCTGTAAACATACAACCAATAAATAATCCTAATCCATTAAATAATGTTCCCACCAATAATAATGGCACATACTTCCATGCCACATAAAAATCATTAGAATACGCAATTTTTGCAATAAAAATATTAAAAAGCATTATCCCTGAACAGAGTATAATCGATGCTACTGTATACAGCATAAATACATTTCCTATAAAGCCATCACTATCTTCTTTATCATATTCCGTGATTGCAGATACTGACCATGCGTTATAGAAAGTATTTTGAAGCATAGATAAAATAGACGGTATTTTATACGAAACCGAATAAACACCATTCAATGCCGTTCCACAAAAGAAGGTTAATATGTATCTATCACTTGCATTGTTGATCCACCATGCAATTGAATTTGCTACTAATGGAATACCATAAGCAAACATAGCTTTAGCCACTGTCTTATTCCATTTTCCCCTTTTTAAATCTTTCCAAACATTTCCAAACAAAAACATTCCTATATTAGCTATACATATTCCTAAAATATTAGCTATCATATAGCCATTTACGCCAAGTTTAGCAACTAACAATAAAAAAATATTTGCAACACAAGCTATAAAGGTATTTATAACTCCACAAATACCTATTATTTTCATTTTATTTGTGGATCTTAAATACATATTTAGCGAATTATTAATTGTTCCCATTAAATATGAAAAAAACAAGAAGAACAAATAATTATTATCTAAATCTATAATTCCAAAGCTTTTTGTCAAACTCAATATAACAATCGTAAGTAATGAACTGATCATTATGGTTCTACTAGATACCTTTATTATATCTTCCTTATTGTAGTTATCATCTAAAGTAAACCTTAACACCGCATCTTGAACATTTAATGTTAAAACCGGTATTAATAACTGAGCAGTTGTAGTCATAAGATCAACACTTCCATACTCACTAGTTGTCAATACTGCCGTATATAACGGAACCAAGAAAAAAGAGATAAATTTTGAACCAAAGCTACTAATTGTAAATATGAGCGTATTTAAAGTTAAATCTTTATATTTATTTTTCATTTCAAAATACCTTATCATATATTTTCAATTTTGAAAGTATATATTTAATATTGAATTTTATATTTCTAAGTTTACTATTTATCTTATATTTTTTCATTGCATAATCATATCCATATTTTTTATATATTGCCCAAAATTCTTCCCTAATAGCTGGTCTTTCTGTAGGCTTCCGTAAATTATACTGATATTGCAAATAAGAATCTGTATCACATTCTATTATCAGTTCATCTTCCTTTTTATCCTTAAGAATACTTTCAAGACATTTCATACCTTTTTCTGTATTAGCCAAAATTAACGAAACTCCTTTTCCAGGATCTATGTTTGGATATGAATTTTCTATTCCCCAAAAATCTCCAATCGTAACATCTGACATTCTTTTCAAATTAGAAAAGGGGCATTCATAACAACTTGGTCCTAAAACAGCATGTGTAAAAAATAATCTCATAAATTCTTGTGTTTTATATGTATGTCGAATAATTTTTCCATTATCTAATATAATTTTTGTTGGATAGCCTAACCAGCCAATGCTTTTATCCCTAAACGAAACAGCCACAATTTTTCTTCCATATTTTTTCTCGGTACTTTTTATCCAATCATTTAAAACCATCGGGCTCGGCGTCCCATGACAAATGACATCAATTAAATAAAGATTATTCATATTAATTTTCTTAATACTTAAAAACTGTCTAAGTCCCGCAATCTGGCATGGTGTCCCACTGAAAATTACTCTCTTTCCTTCTAATAGATTGCTTGCAACATTTTTAAATGAATCTCCCATTTCACTTCTTGCATATTTTGATTCTGAGAAACATTGCAAATCATTTCCATACATAGAATACGCATGTGAAACAGTTAGATTTTTATTCCATATAGCACCATATACAATAGTTTCTTTATCAGAAGCTATACATGACACCAGTCTCTTAAATGCTCCTCCAGAAGAACTATTAGCTATTATTTCAGAATTTCCTTTATATAAATAACTCTTCATATATTTTCACATAATAATTTTAATAATTATTATATTTTTCCTTTCTTTTAATATAAAATTAACACTAAATTTTTGTAAAATTCATGGTATTATTTTTCTACTAGTTCAACCAGAAGAATCTGCCTTTCATCTATTTTTATTTGAGTTCTGTTTTTATATAATTTCTTATATTATCCCTTTCTTGCTTAAAGATCAAATCTGATGACCACTTTTTAGCACTTTCAAAGATAAAATGCTCCTCATCTTCTGTAACAAATTTGTATTGCATTTCCACCCTATTCAACAAATCTATAATTCTACTTCTCTGCGATACACCATGAAAATGTTGTCGATCAAAAGTTAAAAAATTTGTTTCCAAATTTATTGAAAACAATGTTGAATGAAATGAATCCGTGAACACAAAATTGGCGGAACTAATTAGCGAAACATAATCATATGGATTAACGTCAATAAATTCATATCTCAATAATCGATTATATGCATCATATTTATTACAAATACAATATGCCGTACAATCATTATTTTCCAAATACTCATTTATTGCTTTTATTGCAATATCATTTGGCTTATTTAAAAAATGAATTAAAATATAATTTTTCTTTTTAATTCCATTTTCAGCAAATTCTACCCACTCGCATTTATTTAATAATATTGTAGGATCAGGTAATCTTACAGCATTCTTTCCTGTTAAATTTTTTATAATATCTACCCCTGATTCCTCACGTACAGAAAGATTTTCAAATTCATTAATTGCTTTCTTTATATTTTTTTTGTCATAGGATTTGACTTTATTCCCTCCAAAACTAGGAGCAAGCGCAATTTTCTTCTTTTTATCTGCAAATATTAAATACCTAAATTTATCATATCCATTCCAAACTTGATCACTTCCTGTTATGAAAAAGTCAAATTCATCATTTAATACTCTTAAATTTTGATTCTCATACTCTTTTATTTTAAAAGTATGTTCAATGAATTCATCCATTTTTTTCTTTGTATCTAATGACAAAAGGTTCTTTTCTTTATCTACTGCTTCTCTAAGCCGTTTTCTCTCAGAAATATATCCTTTGTATCTAATACATTTATATAGAAACTTTGGTATTTTAATTATCTTATCCATTAGTCCAGTTGAATACTTCAATTCAAGAATGGTACAATCATACCCTAATTTTTCAACAAAAGAATATGTAGAATATGCTTGTAAAATTGAACCAAAATTATCTCTATATAGTGTTACAATTCCAACTTTATTCATTATCTTCTTGTGTGGTAATTAATTTTTTATCACCATACTTCCCTTTCTTCTATTTTGCCTAATTTGAATACACTAAACGTTAATTCACCTTGTGAACATTCTCTAATATGCTTATGAATGAATTTACAGCATTATTATAATCCAATAAATTTGTTACTTTCACCACACCTTTATTGGCTATTCCACTCCTCAACTTATTATCGTCAAATAAAAGGCAACAATCTTGAAACATTTTATCAATATCATGTACAGCACACAGAAAGGCTGTATCATCTGTCGCATATTCTTTTGCACCATCCGTTGCCGTTGATACCAATGCACACCCGCACATCATAGATTCAGCACCAGTTAAGCCAAAACCTTCATTCCAACTTGGACATAAATAAATCATAGATTCATTATATATATTACACAACTGTTCTTGACTTGCATTATGCGTATATGAAATCCAACTTGGAAAATCAGATGGTTGATCCACCACTCCAAATAAATGTGCTTCTAAATCTGGATACTTTTCTTTTAATCTATATATGACTTCTAATCCTTCTTTTGATCCCTTACTTTCTAAATCATGATACAACATACATATAGATTTATTTTTACGTTCTTCTGGACTTTTCTTAACATAAAATACTCTTCTATTTATTCCATTTAAAACACAATCTACGTTTTCACCGCAATAACTTTCAACAAGTTTTTTTAGCCAACGAGAAACAACTATTTTTCTCATATCATATTTATAAGTTGCAATCAATTCATCAACCGGCATAACCCAATCTTCATACCCTTGAATAAAATATAATTTTTTCCCTTTTCTTTTGTCTAATGCATAGACATCTTTTGCGGTATCAGCTGCAGTTGCAATAATAATATCCGCATCTTCAATTTGATTGTTACAAATATTCGTAATAATTTTTCTGCCAACCTTTTTATCCAATTCAAACCATTTTGGTCCAATTGCGGATAACCCACGTGCAATCATCAATTTTATGCCTATAGGCAATTTATAATTTGACAACAATACATCTTTTCGACAGTGATAATATATTTTAACCTCAATACCCTTTCGAGCCATTTCATTAGCATATGTATATACCACTTTATATCCACCACTGGCACTTTGAATGGGTTCATTTATCACAAATGATACTTTCATAATTTCGACCTCTTTTTAATTTCAAAATTGGATTCATTTTCACAGATTATGATTGTAAGAATAATCATTGTAAAAAAAGAATTTCCAAGAACATTCGCCACACCATAGACTAATGAACTTAATATAAACGCAGAAAAAGCATAGCCGACAATACTATTATCTAATTTAACCATATATCTGGATATTGAAATTAAAAAAAGCAGATATACTATACATCCAATTACTCCTGCTAACACAATTAACTCCAAATACATATTATCTATCAATAAATTAAATCCAGCAGACTGCCAGACACTCTGACCTAATATGATTCTCACAATACCAGCTTCAGATATTTTTTTAAGCACATTAATCCAATTTTGAGTTCTGATTCCCGCACTTAAAGTATCTGTCAAAATACTTTTTGTTGCCACTCCTCCACCAATATTATTGAACATAAGCCAATACGCCAACATAGAAATAAGTGTAACAAAAATATTCAACCTCGTTTTATTTTTTGCACTAAGCTTAGGCAATTTGGCTATGATTGTAATAGCAACAATAAAGATTAACTGCAAATATATATTTCTTGTGCCTGTGAAAAAAATCGCAATTACAAATAAGGCAAGTAAACATATTCTCAAATATTTATTCATTTCAGAAATAGAAATCACCAAAATAATACCAAATATCAACAATACACCTGCTTCTAATCCAGATATACATAATCCGGGACAACGTTCCATATATTTTCCTGTATTATAATACTCACTTGAAATATAAAAAATCTGCTTTCCCTCACCGTCAATACTAAATGGCCATATTATATCATTCAAAAAATGCTGACTAATAATAAGTATTGAATGTATCACCGTAATACATAGCATAAATATTTTTAGTCTTTGAATCTTCACCGGTTTCTGTGAGGCTAAAGCTATAACTATAAATGGCATTACCCAATATATCAAATAATACATTCTCCAATAATTATAAACTTCTGGGTTTACAATAAATCCCAAAATCCACATTACACCCAAAAATGCAATCATTTGAAATGCTTTTTTAGTAAGCTCATTTCTCCTAATACGGAATGAATTACATAGAAAAATCAGTATCACAATAGCAAGTTCCAAAATCCCAAAATGGAATAGTGTAACTATTCTATTCCCAAACAATGCTAATTGAAGCTGTGTAATTGGCATATATAAAACCCACATTACAACATGTATATATAATAATATCTTCACCAGCACATCATTTGCATTAACTGTTTTTCTCATTATTTCTTTACACTCCGTTTAATAATCTCCAAATAACCATATTTATTCATCGTATCTGGCTCTAGGTACGCAGACTCGCCCCATTCATTCCATGCATTAATAAAAAGGAACTCTTTATTACTCTCACAACTTTTTTTATACACAATATTGAAATATTTTTTAAATAATTCTAATTTGGCTCCAACAAAAATAATTGATTTTTCTCTATATCTAGGTGTATTGTCCCAATCTGTAAAAAATCCATAAAATTCATCATCCAACATTTTTCTTGTACAAATTGCATCATATGCTTTTTCCAAGCTGTATTTTTCTTGAATACAGTGCTTTGGACGTAATTTATTATTTAAACGAATCAAAACTGTTTTTACTCTACGATATGTAGTGTAAATATAATTTCCGGTATAACCATTTGTTCTGAAATTCATTGGTTCAAATATGAACACCTTATTAATCCACTTACTCTTTAACAAGTCTGTAGATTTTAAATTTGTATTGGATTTTGTTGCAATAATATAAAGACCATTAAAACCATCTTCCTTTGCCATTTTATCCCAAATATTCATCATCTCATCAAAGCAGGGAATATGAAATACATTATAAATAACAAAGACTGGTTTCCCATCAACTTTAATATATCTATCATCCTTAAAAAATTGGGATAAATATTTATAATGCTTTCTCCAGACATCCTCTGTTCCATATTCCTGTTTACGTAATAAATGTCCATCACCATTGAACCACTGTTTTGCAAAATCATGATTAGCCCAGCTAAAAAAATAATCTATTTTAATATCCTTATTATGTAAAATGATTTCTGCCGGTTTCTGCATTTGTAATTTTCCATTTGAAAAATAGTGATATATACAAAAACCATCTATTCCATATTCCCTTGCCAGATCAGCCTGCCAACGAATAACTGACGGATCATCTAATGAATAATAATTGTCATTAAGTGGGACTCTTGGTTGATTATGTCCTTTGTAATTTGGTTTGCAGCCTTTTACAGCCGTCCAATCTGTATACCCTTTTCCCCACCACTCATTATTTTCTGGTGTTTCATGAAACTGTGGTAAATACAGGGCAATTACTTTACTTTTCATCTTATTTCTCCAATTCCTTTATTACCCTTTGTAATCCTTCAAGATATTTAAAACCATATTGTTCAGAAGGTTCCAGTACTGGTCCTTCACCCCATTCATTCCAGGCATTAATAACCATATATTCTTTTGATGCATCGGTACGTCTGTTGTTTGCTAATTGGCGGAAATACTTTTCAAATTTTTCTGGTGATCCTCCCTTGAGAACTAATCCTGACTTTCCTTTACGTGGAGTATTATCCCACTGTGTAAATGCACTCTGAATAATTTCTCTTCCGCCATAAACACGCTTTCTTTTTAATAAACTATTCCATATCTGGTCATAGCTCAAACATTCCATAATTTTAAGCTTTTTGCATATACCTCTATATACTTTTGTAAAATTACTTATACCAAACCGATTGGAATACATTGGTTCAAATTCCGTAACACCTTCAGAATATTTACTAACTGCATTAGGATTTACAGTACTGATAAACTCTACTAAATAAATACCATCAAAACCATATTCCTTGATTCTATTATTCCAATACTCCATCATCTCATCAAAATGAGGTATACGGCTTGGAGAATAAACAAACAGCATTGGTTTATTCTCTCTTTTAATATATCTTGAATCATTAAAAAATGTCAAAAAATATTGTAAATGATTTTCCCAATCTTCTTGTCCACCAAATGTCTGTGGCATTAAAACTTGTCCCGGCTTTCCGTCCCAAGTTCTTGCCCACTGTTCATTTGCCCAGCACAAACAATAGTTAAAATCCACTTCTTTTGAATCTCTATAAATTTCAACAGGTTTTTCTAAAAGTAACTTTCCATTAAACCAATAATGATAATATACAAATCCGTATAATCCATATTCTTTAGCTAATTCAGCCTGATGAACAACATCCTCCTTTTTGGATAAATCATAATAATACCCGTTATACGGCACCATAGGCTGAACATGTCCATCATATAACGGCTTTGCTCTTTTCACATTATCCCATTCAGTAAATCCTTCGCCCCACCATTCATCATTCTCTGGAATTCTATGATATGCCGGAAGATTGTACGCTAAAATTTTCATTAAAAATATCTCCTATCTTAAAAAAGTCATGTAAAACCATTTACGCATTGAGTTTGGCATCAAGCAAACCACCGCTTGACCAAATCCACTTAATATAAAGTCTTTAAGTGACATATAACCCTTCTTATATTGTCCCCATTTAAATTTTAAAACTGTCTGGGCATATTTTAAACCACCCCTACGTTTAAAAAAATCCTCACTTGTTCTTATGTAATACAAATTTTCTTGGATATTATAAGTTTTCGTATTATGTTCCAATACCATTCTAGCGAAAAGATCATAATCTTCGTATAAATGAACATCTTGATAATTTCCACTATCAATTACTGACTGTTTTTTATACATAACGGTAGGATGTAACACTGCACATCTTCTTCGCATAAATTTTCTTATTTCACTATCAGTTTCTGGAACACTATGAATAGATATAACATTTTCTATATTATCTATAAATTCTGCTTCAAAAGTTCCTACCATTTCCAAAGCAGAATCTTTTTCAAATTCTTTTAGTTGCTTTTCACATCTAGTATTTACCGAATAATCATCTGAATCCATTCGTGCAATCAAACTATTCCTTGAAGCTAAAATTCCTTTTGCCAATGCTGGTCCTAGTCCTAAATTAACTTTATTTTCTATAATTGTAAATAATCCTGGATGCTTATCTATGAACGTATCAATTACAGCATCTAACTCTTTAGATAATGGACCATCTTTAACTATTACAAATTCATCTGGTGGAATTGTTTGATTTAGCATACTTTCAATGCTAGTTTTCAAATATGCTGGTTTTTCCTTATAATATACAGACATTAATACTGTATATCTTTCCTCTTTCATTTATATATCCTCATTTCCTATTGGTAAAATACATTTAAAATTTAAATGTATCTTTTAATCCAACCCACTTTTGATCTTTTTCTGACAAGTTAAGTTTTGTTCCATCTGCTAAAGAATATCCCTCTGCTGAAGCTGTTCCATTATATTCTCCAACCAAATCAGGCCATTCAATTCCAATTTCTGGATCATTCCATGCAAGTCCACCCTCATCACCTGGATGATAAAAATCTGTACATTTGTAACAGAATTCTGCCATATCACTTAATACTAAGAATCCATGTGCAAAACCTTCAGAAATATAAAACTGCTTTTTGTTTTCTTCTGTGAGTTCTACACCATACCACTGTCCATATGTTTTACTATCAGAACGTAAATCTACAGCCACATCAAATACACGGCCTTTGATAGCTCTTACGAGTTTACCCTGTGGATACTGTTTTTGAAAATGAAGTCCTCGTAATACACCTTTTGTACTCATGCTCTGATTATCCTGCACAAAATTCATATCGAGTCCTGCCTCTTTCATATCATTAAGATTATATGTTTCCATAAAATAGCCTCTCTCATCTCCATGAACAGTAGGTTCAATTACATATAATCCCTCTATTGGTGCTTTCGTTACTTTTATCTGTCCCATTTTTTACTTCCTTCTTTATCTCAAATTTCTAATATTCGATTTCTTTTAAATATCTGTTTAACGCATCCTGCCATGTTGGCAATGGGGTAAATCCAGCTTCTACAAGCTTAGATTTGTCCAATCTGCTATTAAATGGACGAGCCGCTTTGGATAATCCATATTCTTCTGTTGTTACAGGTACTACATTTGTGCTATAACCTGCCTGTTTAAAAATCTCGCAAGTGAAGTCATACCATGAAATATAACCGCCTTCGTTAGTTGCATGGTAGTAGCCGTATTTATCGGTTTCAATCATGTCTACGAGAAGTCTTGCTAAATCATAGGTGTAAGTTGGTGTTCCGATCTGATCGGATACGACACGAACGGTATCGTGTGTTTTTCCTACGTTGAGCATTGTTTTGATGAAGTTCTTTCCGTTTACTCCGAATACCCAGGCAATGCGGACGATGAAATATTTATCAAGGTTGCCACTTACTGCTTGTTCACCTTCTAACTTTGTCTGACCATAGACATTTAATGGTTTGTAGTCAGTGCAATCTGGTAACCACGGTTCTGTTCCCTGTCCGTCGAATACATAGTCTGTAGAAATGTAGACCATTTTAGAGTCGAGTTTTTTGCAGACTTTAGCGATGTTTTCTGTTCCACCGGCATTGATGGCACGAACTTTTTCTACTTTGTCATCATCTTCTGCGAGGTCTACTGCTGTCCATGCTGCACAGTGAACAACAACATCTGGTTTTTGTTCTGTGAGAACTTTTTCTACTGCTTCTTTATCTGTGATGTCTAAAGAAACGTAAGGCATTGTTGTAACGGCACTTCCGTCCTGCACTCCAGAATATTCTGGAGCGATGTCAGAGCCGATTCCTTCATAACCTCTTTTATTTAATTCATTCATGACATCATGACCAAGCTGGCCTGCCACACCTGTTACAAATACTTTCATTTCTTATCGCTCCTAATGCTTTTATCTGTTTCCGTACATTTTCTCGTAGTAGTTCTGATATTCACCGGAAATGATTGTCTCCCACCATTCCTTGTTATCTAAATACCACTGGATTGTCTTTTTGATTCCATCCTCAAATTTTGTTTCTGGTAACCATCCTAATTCGTTGTGAATCTTAGTAGGGTCGATAGCATAACGCATATCATGACCTTTACGGTCTGTTACATGAGTAATCAGACTTTCTGGCTTTCCAAGTTCTTTACAAATAATCTTTACAATGTCGATGTTCTTCATTTCATTATGACCGCCGACATTATAAACTTCTCCGACACGTCCGTTATGGATGATTAAATCAATCGCACGACAATGATCTTCTACATATAACCAGTCACGGACATTTAATCCTTCGCCATAAACAGGTAATGGCTTATCCGCTAAAGCATTGGCAATCATTAACGGAATCAACTTCTCTGGAAAATGATATGGACCATAGTTGTTAGAACAACGACTAATTGTTACAGGCAATCCGTAAGTTCTGTGGTAAGCAAGAACTAATAAATCTGCTGCTGCCTTTGAGCTACTGTATGGAGAACTTGTGTGAATTGGTGTCTCCTCTGTAAAAAATAAATCTGGTCTGTCTAATGGAAGGTCTCCGTAAACTTCGTCAGTACTTACCTGATGGTATCTCTGAATACCATATTTGCGGCAGGCATCCATCATAACAGCCGTTCCTTTAATGTTCGTATCTAAGAAAATCTCTGGATTCTCGATAGAACGGTCTACATGAGACTCTGCTGCGAAATTCACAACCATGTCTGGATGTTCTTCTTCAAATAATTTATAAATTGCCTCTCTGTCACAAATATCAATCTTGCAGAAACGGAAATTTGAATTATCCATTACTGGTGCTAAAGTAGATAAGTTTCCTGCATATGTAAGCTTGTCTACGCATACAATTCTATAGTCAGGATATTTATCTAACATATGAAATACAAAGTTACTTCCAATAAATCCGGCTCCTCCGGTTACGATAATTGTCATTCTTTTATCCTCTTCTTTCTTAATACAAATGTTCCTGATATTTTCCATCCAATACGTCTTTCAGATATTGTCCATACTGATTTTTCTTTAAGACTTCATAAACTTTTAGAACTTCCTCTTTAGAAATCCATCCATTTAGATATGCAATTTCCTCTAAACAAGCAATCTTTCTATGCTGATGCTGTTCTACTGTTTTAATAAAGTTCGTTGCATCCACTAATGATTCATGTGTTCCCGTATCCAGCCAAGTAAATCCTTGTCCAAGAAGTTCTACATTTAAGCTGCTATCTTCTAAATAGATACGATTCAAATCTGTTATCTCAAGTTCGCCTCTTGCACTTGGTTTTAAGTTCTTTGCATACTCCACAACACGATTATCATAGAAATAAAGACCTGTTACACAATAATTACTCTTCGGATGTTCTGGCTTCTCTTCAATAGAAATAGCCTTTCCATTTTTATCAAACTCTACGATTCCGAAACGTTCCGGATCATCTACATAGTAACCAAATACTGTCGCACCCTTTCCTGTTTCTGCATTTTCAACCGCAGCCTTTAATCTCTTCTTTAACCCATGGCCTGCAAAAATATTGTCACCAAGAACCATTGCTACCGGTTCATCACCGATAAATTCTTCTCCAATAATAAATGCCTGTGCCAGTCCATCTGGACTAGGCTGAACCGCATACTGAAGATTTACTCCAAACTGATGTCCATCGCCTAATAAATCTTTAAACCTTGGTGTATCTACCGGTGTTGAAATAATTAAAATATCTCTAATACCTGCGTTCATTAATACAGACATAGGATAATAAATCATTGGCTTATCATATATTGGTAATAATTGTTTTGATGTGACCATAGTAAGTGGATATAATCTTGTTCCTGATCCACCAGCTAAAATAATTCCTTTCATAAACTCATAAACCTCCTCAGTCGTTTTTATATTTATAACTTATTTATTTATATCTTTTTGCAGCTCATTATCCCCGCATAATAAGCTGCAAATTAAGATTACATTGAGCCATCTTTTTTAAATACTACTAGCACTGTTTTTAATAAAATCTTTATATCCATTCCGATATTCCAATTTTCAATATATTCTTTATCAAGCCTTACTACTTCTTCAAAATCGGTAATATCACTTCGACCACTCACCTGCCACATCCCAGTAATTCCTGGCTTAATAGCTAGTCGTGCTCTGTGATGAAGCTCATACAAAGAAGTTTCAGAAATCAGGGGAGGTCTAGTCCCAATGATCGACATGTCCCCTTTCAACACATTAAAGAACTGCGGGAACTCATCCAAACTTGTCCTTCTAATAAAATCACCAATACCAGTTTTATGTGTTCCATCAGGAAGAATTTTATTTCCGATAACACGAGGATCAAAGTCAAGTTTAAACATTTTTCCATCCCCAAGTTTGTTATCTTTCATAAGTGATATGCTACCCTCATATAGGACAATGAAATATAAAAGTCCTATATGGGGGTAT
>OFMK01001376.1_pt1 | contig 18058 bp, 23 predicted proteins | sample 1541781 | NCBI WGS metagenome assembly OFMK01 (sample SAMN04209250, study PRJEB22552) | human gut metagenome | biome: gut; material: feces | host: Homo sapiens | place: USA: Oklahoma
AAATCCGGGGCAAATGTTTTACTTATTTTGGGACATTTTCAAAAATGCTTGACACTGTTTTTTTAAAGATTTTTCATAAGAAAATTCCTCTTGTATCTCAGTCTCTTCAAAATTTATGTTGAAATATATTTCCAACTGCTCTATAATACAATTAAAAGGAACAACCGCCCACAAGGGGTTGACCTCATAACATTAGTGACAAATCTTAGAATCGCCACCCTCGGCACTCGGTCAAAGTTTAGAGGGTGGTTTTTCTATGCCCAAAACATTATCTGATAAACGTAAATACGAATGTCAGCAATGCCAAAATGAACGTACCAAAGGCCATAAGGTCTTTGAAATCAAATTGATTTTTATTATCGTCCATCAGCACCACCCCCATCCTATGTAGAATAGAGGTCAGCCACCCTGTAACACGATTGTTCTATCTCTTATCATATCATGCTTTTCTATGCGATTCAATCTCTATTTTATTTCGGTGTACACGAGTACTGAATTGTAGCCCCTGCAAGAGCACAAGCAGCCTTTAATTCTACGACTGATTCCCTTCCAGCGGCTTCATCTGCACCGTCATATGCTGATATGGTATTTCAATTCCGTTTTCATCCATCGAAAGCTTAATTTGTTCCAGAAGTCTCCATCTCGCCGGCCAATACTCATCCGTCTTCACCCAGGAACGCGCGCTTAGAATCACCGCGCTGTCCGCAAGCTGGTCCACGACAACGAGTCTCTCCTGGTCTTTTAACACGCTTTCATCATTTTCGATAAGGTTCGCAATAATCTCTTTTGCTTTTTTCAAATCAGAATCATAGGAAATTCCCACACTCAAGTCCAGACGTCTCATATTACTTGCCGTCACGTTCGTCAGACTCGTATTGGAGAGCGTTCCATTCGGAATCACAATGATTTTATTATCAATCGTAGACAATTTTGTATAGAAAAATTGAATCTCCTGTACGGTTCCTTCATTCTTCTGACTGTCTTCGATAATATAATCTCCCACTACAAACGGTTTCAAAAGCAGGATAAGAACGCCTCCTGCAAAGTTCGACAGCGTTCCTTGAAGCGCCAGACCAATGGCAACACCACCGGATGCGAAAAGCGCAGCTACCGATGCGGTATCCACTCCGAATTTCACCGCAATCGAAAGCACAAGAAGCGCATAGAGAACCACTTTAATGACAGAGTCTGCAAACTGCTCTACTCCTTTATCCACTGTAGAACGTTCCAGAGAGCGTCTTACCGTTTTTCGGATGAATTTTATCACTTTACTTCCGATGAAAAAAACGAGAAGCGCCAATAAAACCTTCACGCCGAAGGAAATCATTCTGGGAATATTATCATTCAAATACTGAAGAAGCTGATTCACTTCCTGTGCTGCCTGGTCAGTCACTTTAGACACTTCCCCTACCACCTTTTCTGCCGTCTCGTCGGCATTCGTCCCGGTTAACAACATCTTGATTCCCTCCTTTATCTTATCGCCATGAAGGCTCCTAAATTTCCTCTTTTTCCTTTGGACGCACGATGTGAAAACAGTATGTCCGGATTACAGCATGTGCAGACGTTCGTCACCGCAATATGGTCTCTCAAAATTCCGGCTTCTAAAAGCACAATCTCATTCGCCTTCCAGAGATTTAACTGATACTTTCCATTCTCTTTCTGATAGAACAGTTTCTTCCAGTATGTTTCTTCAAAATGCTCCCGAAACTCCTCTATCACGTCTTCACTCACCTCATAGCAATCCTGGCAAATCGACGGTCCAACCGCCGCAAATACGTCTTCGGGATTCGTACCGTATTCTTTTCTCATGCATTCTACCGTTACTTTTCCAATCTTCCCCACTGTGCCTCTCCAGCCGGAATGACTCAAACCGATGGCTTTATGTACAGGGTCTACGAAAAATAACGGAACACAATCCGCATAGAACGTGGCAAGACAGATTCCCGGAACATTTGTCACAAGACCATCTACCGCATCGTAATCCAACGGTTTCACGATTCCTTTGCCCCGGTCTTCTTCTGTCACAACACGCACATTCGTCGTATGTGTCTGTCTGGAGAATACAAAGTCCTCTGCCTTTACATCCAAAGCCTTTGCCATTCTTCGGAAATTTTCGCGGACCGCTTCCTCCTTGTCTCCTCTTGCAAAGCTTAGATTCATACTACTGTAAATTCCTTCACTCACCCCGCCAAGCCGGGTAGAAAATCCATGCGTTACCATCCCCGTCTTCTCAAGCAAAGGATAGGTAAGATATTCCACCCCGTCTGCACACTTCTGTTCTAAAATTTTTTCTTCATTTTTATATTGTAAATTCATTCTCTTTTCCTTATTTAATCTGCTCAAAAATCTACGATTCTATATACTCAAATGCATGTTTGATGAGCTGTATCTCATCGCCAAGGATTCCGATGACATCAAATCGGCAAGAAACTCCGCTTTTGTGTCTTGTTGTAATATAATATAACGCAGTCTTGGAAATTTTCTTTTGCTTTTCTATCGTAATCGCGTCTAACGGAGTTCCTTTCTGTGCATTTTTCCGATATTTCACCTCGCAAAACACAAGATACTCTCCATCCTTTGCGATGATATCTATTTCGCCGCTCCTGCATCGGAAATTGTATTCCAGGATTTCATATCCATGCAATGCCAAATACTCCCCTGCAATCTTCTCATAAGAACTTCCTGTTTTTCGATTATCCATATTCCCTCCCCTATCGGTATCCATACCGCCGCATGTGCACAACCTCGAATCCATTGCAAAACAGCGGATTTTATATGAAATTTTTGATAAAGCTTCTTCTATGAATCGGAGTTGGGCCAAGTTCTCTGAGCGCCGCGATGTGAGCTGCGGAGCCATATCCTTTATTCCCTGCAAAGCCGTACCCCGGAAGAACCTTGTCATATTCCACCATCAAACGGTCTCTTGTTACTTTTGCAATGATACTTGCCGCTGCAATTGAGACACTTTTCGCATCTCCCTTGATAATCGGAACCTGTGGAATCGCAACTTCCGGGATGGTTACCGCATCATTCAAAAGAACATCCGGCTTCACCGGAAGATTCGAGATTGCGATTCGCATCGCTTCGTAAGTTGCCTGCAAAATGTTGATTTCATCAATTCTTGCCGGACTTACAATCCCGATTCCGGTGGCAATGGCTTTTTCCATAATGACGTCATAGAGCTCTTCCCGTTTTTTTTCCGATAATTTTTTCGAATCATTCAGATAAAGAATCTGCTCGTCTTTCGGCAAAATCACCGCTCCTGCTACAACAGGCCCTGCAAGGGGACCTCTCCCGACTTCGTCGATTCCACAAATGTATCCATAGCTTTCGTATTCCCGCTCAAAACGGCTCATTGCTTCCGTTCTCGCAATTTCCTCCTGAAGCTTCGCTTCCTGTTTCCGGTATTTTGTGATGAGATTTACAACGCCGGTTCTCGTATCGTCTGCATAACGCGCATACAACGAGTGAAGTTCTTCCGGCGAAGCGTTTGCAAACTCTTCTTTTATCTCGCTAATTCTTTTCTCCATGTGCAACCACTCCCATCTCATCGAACGGCCAGATACGAACCCAGGCTCTTCCTACCAGGTCTTCTCTCTTCAGAATCCCTACATTCGGCACTCTGCTGTCAGAGCTGTGATTTCGATTATCTCCAAGGACAAAATACTCGTCTTCCCCGAGTTCAATCGGTTCTGCCGCAATTCCTGCATCCTCCATCACCTCTGCGCCATAGTCTTTCTCAAGCTTCTCTCCATCAATATAGACATATCCGTCCAGAATCTGAACCGTCTCCCCCGGCAGTCCGATGATTCGCTTAATATAGTAGACATTCTCTTCATATTTATATGGAAATACGACTATCTCATATCGCTCAGGGTCTCGGAAACGATACGTCAGCTTATCTACCAGAAGATTATCTCCGTTTTCTAATGTTGGCATCATAGACTGTCCATCCACCTTCGTTCGGATTCCTACAAAAGTCACGATGAAAAAGGAAATCGCCGCCACAATGACGAATAGCCACACCCATTCCATCAGTTCCTTCCAGATACTTTTTTGCTTCTCATTGTTTTGTTTTTCACTGTTTTCTTCGTTTTTATTCTGCTCTTTCAAGTGTCAGTCTCCCCAATCTTCCATTTCTAAAATCATCCATCAGAAGGATTGCCGCTTTCTCCGTATCCAGTTCGTTTCCTTTGGACAGACAATGTCTGCTCTCGGCAATCTTCGCAAGACATTGATAGGTATCCTCCACTTCCTCTATACTATACTTTTCTTCCAGAATCCCAGGATAATATTTCAGCAGAAGTCCGATAAGCTCTGCCGCCAATTCCTCTGTATTCAGAATCTCATCTTTAATCGAACCGATAAACGCAAGATGAAGTCCTACCGTCTGGTCTTCAAACTTCGGCCAGAGGATTCCAGGGGTATCCAGAAGCTCCACATTCTTATTCAGACGAATCCATTGCTTTCCTTTTGTCACACCAGGCTTATTTCCTGTCTTTGCACAAGCTTTTCCTGCCAGAGAGTTGATAAATGTGGACTTTCCTACATTCGGAATCCCGACGACCATCGCTCGCACAGGACGGTTCAGGATTCCTCGTTTTCTGTCCCGTTCAATCTTCTCTTTACATGCTTCCTGAATCACACCTTGAATCGATTTGATTCCTCCGCCTTTCTTGGAATTGACCTTCACGACCGCGAAGCCTTTCTCCTTAAAATACTCCATCCAGGCATCATTCTGTTTTTCTTCCGCCAAATCTGCTTTATTTAACAAAATTAATCTTGCCTTGTTTTTTCCCAGCTCATCAATGTCCGGATTTCTGCTGCTTAATGGGACTCTCGCATCCAAAAGCTCAATGATGAGGTCAATCACCTTAATATTCTCCTGCATCATACGCTTTGCTTTCGTCATATGTCCCGGATACCACTGAAAATGCATATTCTTCTCTCCTTACTTCACAAACCCAAAATGTCTGAATGGGGAGGCAACAAACCATGCCTTCCCTTCTATTTCCGTCTTCTTTACGTTCCCGACTTCTATCGAACGGCTGTCCGTACTGCTCAATCTATTATCGCCCAATACAAAATATTCCTGATTCTTCAGTTTTATCTTCTCAGAGGCAAGACCTGGGTCTTTCACCGCCGACGTTTCATAGTCCTCCTCCAGCTCTTTTCCGTTGATATATATGATACCTCCGCGAATCTCTACCGTCTCTCCCGGAAGAGCGATGACTCTCTTCATATAAGAATGCATCGTTTCATCTCCTTGCGGTTTAAAGACAATCACATCTCCTCTTTTCGGATTCTTCGCATTATATATCAACGTGTTGACAAGTACAATATCTCCGTTTGCCATCTCCGGATTCATAGAGTCTCCGACATTGCTGACTCTTTTCCCGAAAAACAGCACAAGCACAAAGGCGAGAAAGCACACAAGCGCAATCTTAACCGCCCATGAACCAACCTGTCTCCATATCTTGGAACGCTCTCTTTTCTTTTCGTTTTTGAATTTTAATTCCCGTTTCATATCCATCCTTTAAGTATGTCTTATAACATGGACTCTCTTTGAAATCTCCATGTTATAAAAAAGGGACAAGATACATTATGTATTTGTCCCTCTCTCACATTTACTATTTTACTAATTCTTTTACTTTTGCTCTCTTACCTACGCGGTCTCTTAAGTAGTAAAGTTTTGCTCTTCTTACTTTACCTCTTCTGATAACCTCTACTCTCTCCACGTTTGGTGAGTGTAATGGCCATGTCTTCTCAACACCGATTCCGTTAGAGCTCTTTCTTACTGTAAATGTAGCTCTTGTGCTTCCACCCTGTTTCTTGATTACGATTCCTTCGAAAACCTGGATTCTTTCACGATTTCCTTCTTTAATTTTACCGTAAACTTTTACAGTATCACCTACGTTAAATGCAGGTACTTCAGCTTTTAACTGTTCAGCTTCAATTTTCTTAATAATTTCGTTCATCTTGTGTGACCTCCTTAAAATTTAGACGTTCTTAATACTCATTTTTGTATTAGAGGACCATCCCCTACTTTCACAACGTCAATAGCTTACCATAAATCCTTACAATTTGCAAGCGCTTTCTTTTCTTTTTCTGTTAATTCTGCTTTTTCCAACAAATCCGGCCTTGCCTTCGCGGTTCTGATAATGGACTGTTCTCTTCTCCACTTCTCAATATTCGCATGATGTCCGGAAAGCAAAATCTCCGGCACCTTTTTCCCGCGCCATTCCTCCGGTCTTGTATACTGCGGATACTCCAACAAATTATCCTGAAATGTCTCAAATTCCGCCGATACGTTGTTATGAAGCACTCCGGGAACAAGACGGGATACGGCGTCAATCATAACCATCGCCGGAAGTTCTCCTCCCGTTAAAACATAGTCTCCAATCGAAACATAGTCTGTCACGATTTCTTCCAGCACTCTCTCGTCAATCCCTTCGTAATGTCCGCAGAGAAACACAAGTTCTTCTTCCTTTGCAAACTCCTCTGCCATTCCCTGGGAAAACGTTTTCCCCTGCGGGGACAGATAAACGACTCTCGGCTTTGCCTTGCATCGTTCTTCTACCGATTTGTATGCCAGATATACCGGTTCCGCCTGCATCAACATTCCGGCGCCCCCGCCATATGTATAATCATCGACTCTGTTATGCTTATTCACCGCAAAATCCCGAATATTGACTGCCTCAATCGACAAAAGCCCATTGGCTATGGCACGTCCTGTGATGCTCGTATTCAATCCATCCATCACCATGTCCGGAAATAACGTTAATATATGAAAATTCATCTTCTATACCAGCCCTTCCATCAAGTGAATCCGCATCACTCCCTGTTCCACATCCACGTCCAGAATACATTGCTTGATTGCAGGAATCAAAACTTCTCCGTATTCCTTCGTCTCAATAATATACACGTCATTCGCCCCTGTCTCAATGACATCTTTCAATGTTCCGAATGCTTCTCCTTCGTCCGTCACGACCTGCATTCCAATCATATCCGCGATAAAATATTCATCTTTCCGAAGTCTGACTGCATGTTCTCTATCTACAAAAAGGCTTTTCCCCTTATATTTTTCAATATCGTTAATGTTGTCAATTCCTTTAAACTTCAAAATCACAAGCTGTTTAAAGAATTTTACACCTTCAATCTCAAGAGTCTTCTTCTCTCTTCCCGTATCCAGAATCACTTCTTTTAATTTCTTGAATCGTCTCATATCGTCCGTTGTCGGATACACTTTCACTTCTCCCCGGACTCCATGCGTAGAGGAAATCACTCCCACCTGAAACATCTGCTCCATACATTCTCCTTGATATAAATAGACATCGCTTACGCGATGTCTACTACAACTTTTTTGTCTTCTTTGGCAGCGGCTGCTTTTACAACCGAACGGATTGCTTTCGCAATACGTCCTTGCTTACCGATTACTTTGCCCATGTCAGAATCTGCCACGCGCACTTCAATAACAATCGTCTTACCGTCGACTTTTTCCGTAACCGCAACGCTGTCAGGGTCATCTACTAATGCTTTCGCAATGACCTCAACTAATTCTCTCATTACGCGCACCTCCGCAGTCTGAATTATTTTTCAATACCTGCAATTTTGAAGATTTTTCCAACTGTATCTGTTGGCTGTGCACCGTTGTTTAACCATTTTTTAGCTGCTTCTTCATCAACTTTGATTGCGCTTGGGTTGCAGTTCGGGTCGTATGTTCCGATTTCTTCGATGAATCTTCCATCTCTAGGAGACCTTGAATCTGCTACTACAATACGATAAAAAGGAGCTTTTTTCTGTCCCATTCTTCTTAATCTGATTTTTACTGCCATATCTTTGTCCTCAACTTTCTTTTTTATGTTTTATTTTGTAATCTATGTGTTAAAAAGGAAACTTAAATTTGCCTTTCTTACCACCTTTTCCTCCTAACATTCCAGGAAGCTGCTTCATCATCTTTCTGGACTGCTCGAACTGTTTCACCATACGGTTTACTTCGCTGATATCCACGCCCGCACCCTTTGCAATACGGTGTTTCCTAGATGGATTCAGGATATCCGGGTTCTGACGTTCTTTGACTGTCATGGAGTAGATAATCGCCTCCATACGCGCCATCTTCTTCTCGTTCTCTTCCGAATCCAGCTCCTGAAGCTGTTTTCCTCCGAGAGCGCCCATCCCCGGCATCATGCTCAAAATACTGGAAAGCCCACCCATATTTCTCATCTGCTTCATACTCTCCAGGTAATCCTCAAAATCAAACTGGGCTTTCTTCATCTTCTGGGTCATCTGTCTTGCTTTCTCTTCATCGATTTCAGCGCTCGCTTTCTCGATAAGACTCAAGACATCTCCCATTCCTAAAATACGGGAAGCCATTCGGTCCGGATAGAACTGTTCCAAATCCGAAAGTTTCTCTCCCATACCTACATATAGAATCGGACATCCCGTTACCGCTTTGATGGAAAGAGCCGCACCGCCTCTTGTATCGCCATCCAGCTTCGTAACAATGACACCGTCAATTCCAATCTTCTCATTGAAGCTTCCGGCAACATTCACCGCATCCTGACCTGTCATGGCATCCACGACCAAAATCGTCTGATGTACGGTAACCGCTTCTTTAATCTCCTGAAGCTCTGCCATCATCTCCTCATCCACATGAAGCCGTCCGGCCGTATCCAGGATGACAATGTTATTGCCATTCTTCGCCGCATGCTCCATGGCTGCTTTCGCAATATTCACCGGCTTATGTCCATCTCCCATAGAGAAGACTTCCACACCCTGCTTCTCCCCATTCACCTGCAGCTGTTTAATCGCCGCCGGACGATACACATCACAAGCTACAAGAAGAGGTTTCTTGCCTTTCAACTTGAACTTCCCTGCAAGCTTCGCAGTCGTCGTTGTCTTACCGGCACCCTGAAGACCTGCCATCATGATGACAGTTGTGGCCTGCCCCGGCTGAAGCTGAATCTCCGTTGTCTCAGAACCCATCAGCTTGACAAGCTCTTCATTTACAATTTTGATAACCATCTGCCCCGGATTCAAACCGTTCATCACGTCCTGTCCTACCGCGCGTTCCTGAACGTCTTTTACAAATCCTTTGACAACCTTAAAGTTTACATCTGCCTCTAAAAGAGCCATCTTTACTTCGCGCAAGGCTGTTTTTACATCATCCTCGGTCAGGCGTCCTTTACTTCTTAAGTTTTTAAATACATTCTGTAGCTTCTCTGTTAAACTGTCAAACGCCATTCTATAACTCCTCTAGAATCTCTGTTGATATCTTCTCAATGCTTCTCACCAATGCGTCTGTATCTTCCGCATCTTCTTTCAGCACTTCATTAATCTGGTGAACCTTCTCTTTGATATTCAGAAACTTCTCAACGAGATGAAGTTTCTCTTCATATCCTGCCAAGGTTTTATTACAGCGCTTTATCATGTCATACACACCTTGTCTGCTGATTCCCTCGGCTGCCGCAATCTCACTGAAAGATAAATCTTCCAATACAAACTGTTCATATACTGCTTTCTGGTGTTCATTCAACAGTTCTCCATAGAAATCATACAATAAAGCCTGTTCTAAAATCTCATTCATTTTCATCACCTTTGCTATCATACAACAAAAGCCGATGGGTGTCAAGTATTTTTTCTTGACGCTATGATTTCAATCTTTACACCTCCAGCAATGCCTTCACATCTAACAGCCCCCACCCTTGCCTGTTTTTATCCAATCCCAAGTTCACACACGTCTGCCGCAGCCGAAGCTTGACTTCCACATTACTCATTGTCGGATATTTCGAGAGCAACACAGCAATCGCCCCCGACACAACCGGCGTTGCCATCGAGGTGCCGCTTTTGACCGTATAAGCCTTTCCCGTCCTTTTATAACGGCCGTTACAAGAAGTAATTCCCGAACCCGGCGCCAAAAGGTCGGGCTTCACAACACATTCGCTTGTCGGCCCTCTTCCGGAATAACTCTTTCGCAAGTTCCAATTTCCTTCTACCTCGTCTTCATCATTCGAAGAACCTACCGTAATAATCTTTTTACTGACTCCCGGAATCGTAATGCTTCCCCATTCCGGCCCGTAATTTCCTGCCGCCGCAACGACCGTCAATCCATCATCCCATAAGCGCTCCACTTCTTTGATGAGTTCCGATTCCACCTCATCTCCTTGATGCGGAAGCGTACCAACCGAAATATTTACAACTCGGATATTGTATGTTTTCCGGTGTTCCCGTATCCAACGGATTCCCCGTATCACCGTCTCAATGTCTCCGTCTCCTTTTTCGTCCAACACCCGCACCATAATCAGATTGCATTGCGGAGCCATTCCTCTATAAATGCCTTGTGACAATTTTCCACTGCCTCCGATAATTCCAGCCACATGCGTTCCATGCCCGTTAATGTCATAAGGAAATTTCTTTTCCTTTCTCATATCTGAAACCGTCAGAATTCTTCCCTCAAAATCCGGATGGTCGGAGATTCCCGTATCCAGAACCGCCACTCCTATCCCTTTCCCCGTACAAAGTCCATTTCTTGTATCATCACACCAATATCTAACTGCCTGTTTTACTTTGTCCATAAGAGATCTTCCTTTTTAATTAGAATATTCAGAAAAAAAGAAAAAGTCTCCTTGGATAATTCCTATGCTATATCTTGAAAGTGTTTCTTGACTTTTAATCTTACATTTGTAATAATAAGGTCATAAAATTAATGGAAAGATTGAAAAGGAGAACCATTATGAAAACACTTCCACAAATTTCCGAAGCTGAGTTTGAGGTCATGAAAATCGTATGGAAATATGCACCTATCAGCACAAATGAAATCACAGATAAACTCTTGCAGACTACAAGCTGGAGCCCCAAAACAATTCAAACCCTAATCAAGCGTCTTGTGAAAAAAGGCGCTCTCACCTATGAAAAACAGAGCCGCATGTTTGTTTATACTCCAACAGTAAAAGAAAGCGAGTATATCCGACAAGAAAGTAATTCCTTTCTGAACCGTTATTACGATGGAGATATTACGGCTATGGTATCTTCCTATATCGGAAATGACAAATTATCGGAATCGGAACTTCATACGCTTCGCACTCTTCTTTCGAAGAAATAGAAAAAGGGGAAACTACTATGGCTGATTTTATGATTCGTTTTCTTATCTGTAACATACTGCTTTGCGGCATCCTTGTTATTTTTCTGCTTATGAAACGTATTTTGAAAAACAGTTTGTCCAGCCGGATGCAGTATAACCTCTGGTTCCTGCTGCTCGGACTTTTGGCGGTTCCATTTATACCGTTCCGACTTTTCAGATTATCCGAACTATTCGCATGGGTAAAAAACCTAAACCTTGTTCCTACTGCCAGAACCGAAACTACAGTAGGTCAAGCATTCCATGCGAATATTGCCGACACCAAAAACTGGATGGAAGATTTCACCCTTTCTGTCAACAGAGAAATGCAGGCTAGCATTGGGTATCTGTTACTTGCATTTTGGATATCAGGTATCATTGTCATGCTGATATTGGTAATCCGCTCTGTCCTGCGTCTGCACATTTTAAAAAAATCTGCGCTGCCCCTTCAAAGTCAAAAGGTTCACAAATTATATGAGCGTTGCCTAATCGACACCGGTATCACAAAAAATATTCCAATATACAGCACCGCTTATCTAAAATCGCCTGTGATTGTTGGATTTTTGAAACCGCGTATCTATCTTCCCATTCATCTTATCTCGGATGATAGCGAGACCGATATCCGATATATGCTGTTACATGAACTTCAGCACTATAAACATAAAGATGGGATTGCAAATTATCTGATGAACCTTGCCGTCATTCTTTACTGGTTTCATCCGCTTGTCTGGTATGCGCTGAAAGAAATGCGCAGCGACCGGGAAATTGCCTGTGATACTTCTGTTTTAGAGCTATTAGAATCCGAAGATTATGTAGCTTATGGGAATACGCTCATTAACTTTGCCGAGAAAATTTCTCTGACTCCATTTTCTTTTGCTTCAGGAATCAGCGGAAATATGAAGCAGATGAAGCGAAGGATTCTAAACATTGCGTCTTATGAAAGACCAACTTTACAGAAAAAGCTAAAAAGTATGGCTGCTTTTCTGCTGATATCCGTTCTGCTTTTGGGACTTACTCCGTTTGTTTCTACTGATGCAGCAGATAAAAACCACTACCATTGGAATTCTTCCGCGAAGAATTATTCTGAAATAGACCTTACGAATTATTTTGGAGAATATGAAGGAAGTTTTGTATTGTATGATTTGAAAAAAGACGCCTGGAAGATACATGATATGGGACACGCCACCTTACAGGTTCCGCCAAATTCCACCTACAAGATATATAGCGCTTTGTTTGGACTGGAACAGGGCGTCATCACTCCCGAAAATTCTTTTATTAAATGGAACGGAACCCCTTATCCCTTTGAAGCATGGAATAAAGACCAGACATTACCGTCAGCCATGAGCGCTTCCGTCAACTGGTATTTTGGGTACATTGACGAACAGCTTGGAAAGCCTTCCGTCCAAGAGTATCTCCACACTATCGGATACGGAAATGAAGATTTAAGCGGTAATTTTTCTTCCTACTGGATGGAATCCTCCCTGAAAATCTCTCCGATAGAACAGGTGGAGCTTTTGACCCGATTGCAGAATCAGGATTTAGGATTTACACCGGAAAATGTGAAAACGGTAAAAGACGCTATTCACATCTCCGCCTCTTCTTACGGTGACTTCTACGGAAAAACCGGAACCGGACGAGTAAACGGACAGGATATCAACGGCTGGTTTATCGGCTTCATAGAAAATACAGATAACGCCTACTTTTTTGCTACCAATATCCAAAACGAACAACATGCGACTGGCAGTAAAGCATCAGATATCACTCTATCTATCTTATCTGATTTGAACATATGGCAATAATCAAAACAGAGAACCTTAGCCAAAGCGCCAGGGTTCTCCCTCTCTTCATACTTGAAACCTATAATTTACCAGGAGGTCTTTTGTAAGTCCTTTACTTCTTTCGATTCGTAATCATACTGGTACATATCTAAAATTTCAGCATTCATCATACTCCATGAGCCATCTGCATTTTTTATATTCTTATAATACACATATTGTGCCTTTGTTCCCTCTTGTTCATCACGATGATACATGAGATATCTAATCTCCGTTTCATCCTCGTAGGTAACGATATAGCTATAACCTTTTGCATTATAATCTTTTCTATATTCTTTATCCGTATCCTTTATGTAGGTTTGATATATTTTCAGATAACCTTCCTCTATTTTTTTGATTTTAATATCTTCATCTTGATATTCTAATTCTTTCTCCAAATCCCCATACTTTTTATCTATATATTCCTGTTGCGTAATTGAAGCATCTATGTCATCTATTCCATCTGCATTTCTCAAGAACTGAAGAACCAGAATATTTTCTTCTTTGTACAGCCTATACGAAGGTTTATCTAACCACACAGGCGTTTTAACTGTCACTGTTCCATTACGATTATCATGTTCTGAATCGTCATTTAGCATATTCATAAATATCCCCAACGCCATTGCTAACACGACGATTAGTCCGACTATCCATAAAAGAATTCTTTTCAATAAGGATTTCTTTTTATTCGTTTTTATGATTCCAGATATAACACAAGTCCATATAATATTTAAACATAGCAGAGTGAAAAGCAACATGATAGGAACTGTTCTTACAAACCATAAACGGAAAATCTCTCCATCTGATAAAGGATATCCTATTTTAATTCCAGTATATATCAATGAAACGATAACGGTAATCATCGTAGCCGCCACCAATGTCTTCATTTTAAAAGACATTTTATGTTCCGTTTCTAACGGTTCTGTCTCTATATCTTGAATAAAACTTCTGAGCATCATCCGCTCATTTTCAGATAGAACATTTTTATGAATCAATATTACTTTATTGTCCTTACGAATCAGATAAATATAATTTTCAAGCTCTCCTTTTCTGGCAAATGAACTCCAATCATTATGTGTAACTCCAATCTCTGCGTCTATATCCACCCCCTCTTTTGAAAACACATATTTTCGTTCACGATTCCTTTTTTGCTCTCCTTTATTTATGACTGCTTTCATAAATGCCTTTTGGATTTTTTCTACACTTAGACCTAATGCGGCAAATCCAATACTTAACAATAGGCATATCCATGCAAATGACATATGAAACAAGTATAAATAAATTGCTAGAGAAAAGAGATAAAAAGCACTCACCAAAGTGGTACCTTTGATTACTCTACTGGTCTTTATCGTTTTTAATGAACTAAGATGCATCAAAATATCCTTTGCTTCTTCGTCTATATTTAAGTGATATATCACTTTATTATCACGACACTTTTTTTCTTCAACTACCATACTTAATTTCATCTCATCACCCTTTTTATTACATTTGTAAGATTTCGAATCAAAAATTTTTATTCCATGTACCTTATTGATTTACAAAAATATTACATCTGTAATATTTAAAAGTCAAGTTAATTTTTTATCTTAGTGGAATTATCTTATCGCTCTCCCGCAGTAGCGCTTCATCATGTGTAACCATAAGAACTGTTTTCCCTTCCTCATTCAATTCATGCAGCATCTTCATCACCAGTTGCCCGTTCTTCCGGTCAAGCGAACCGGTTGGCTCGTCCGCCAGGATAAGCTGGCAATTTTTCAGTCTCAATCTCGCCAACGCAATCCGCTGTTGTTCCCCGCCGGAAAGGGTATATACCTTTTGCTTTAATGCATACTCCATCCCAACAGACCTTAATGCTTCTTGAATCGAAACTTCCGTCTGACCTTTTTTGTGAATCATGTTTAAGTTTTCTTCTACCGTTTTCTGCTCTACCAACGCAAAGTTCTGAAACACAAAGCCCACAATATCACGATAATAGGTTTGAAGATTTTTTTGCTTTGTAATTTCCAAACCGGCTACGGTTATCGTGCCGCTTGTAACCGGCTCCAATCCGCCAATCATGTTGAGCAAAGTGGTTTTTCCGCACCCGCTCTCCCCTGTTATAACTACAAAATCTCCCTGCTGGATTTCGCAGGAGAAATTATCAAACAAATACTTCTCCCCGAAGCGTTTCCTGAGATTTTTTATTTCTATCAAATTACGCATATCAGATTCCCCCTTTGATAACTCGCTGTATTTCAAGATGGTCGTATTTATGTGTGAGATGAATCAAAATCAATAAATCGATTCCCAAAACTATCATACTGCCATATATCATATACCGAATCAGTCCGATTCCTGTAAACCAATAGACGACGAACGAAGAAATCAAGCACACGCCGCACAGCACTACGGATAAAATAAAGAATCCCCGATACCTTTCCAACAACGAATATCCCAGCGTCTTTTTTATAATCAGTTCTTTTGCCTTTGTCTCATAGGAAATCCTTAAAACCAACGCTGTCATTTGAAATTCTAAAATCAACAATATTACGGTTAAAATTACTGCAATCAGAAGACTTCTGTTCTGTAACTCCCACAGCCCCTGAAACCAATCTCTAATATTTTCTATCGAAAATTCCATCAGCTTCGGATGGATTGCTTCTCCGGCGCAAAGAGCGGCAAATTTCTCCATCTGCTTTCTATCTCCTTCAACGGAAACGAACTGCATCAGATAAGGAGCCTGCTGAAATAAAACACCTTCCACATCTTCCCGTTCATGCAAAGAATAAGTAACTTCATAAGTCGGCAGTTTCCCATAATCGTAGGTGTCCAAAATGATAATCGGATTTTTTATCCGATAAGAATAATCATATTCCACGTCACGCCTGCCTTCCGCAACAATGGAAAGTCCCTCCTCATAACACAAGACCCCTGATAGATTTTCCTCCGATAAACCAAGAACATTGGAAAAAGACAGCAATTCTTCTACGACTTCTTCTTTGTTCACTTCTTCTGAAACTAACAGATAATTGCCCTCTGTGTTACATAGCTCGTTCCACTCCGGAATTTGTTCTCTATAAGGCTTTAATCCCTGTAGATTTGCATAAACATATGTTTCTCCATATTGCGGGGCAATCTCTTCATAAGAATGATGATATAGCAAACCGCAATCCAGCGTTTGATAACTGTATCGCAGAAAATTATCCGTCACCTGGTCCTGCGTATCAAGCGGCGGTTTCTCCCCAGACTCTCCTTCCGGATACTCTATCTCTTCATAATGATATGGATAAGCAATCTCCACATGCATCCGATTACTCTGCGAATCGTAGTAATCTTTTTGCGAATATAATTTTATTCCTTCAACAGATAAGCCAATCGTTATGGATAGCACAACAACAGATAAAACTGCCACCAGCCCTTTTAGTCCTATCCCCATATTTAACACATGATGGGAAACCTGTATTTTAAGAGGCGATGCCTTCTTCCATTTCATTCCCCACCAGATGAGCGCACTATTTCCTGCCAAAATGATGACGATACAAAGAATCGTTACGGGTAGTTCAAAAGATGATGTTGTAAACGGCAGCAATAATAGGAACGCTAAAATGGAAGCGAAAGAAAACCCTAACACATCAGAAACTATCTTATGTAGCTGGAGGTTTCGATTATCTGCGCCTAAAATGATGCGGATTGACTGTTCTTTTTTCCCATAAGCCACATCATACAAGGTCAATAACGTAATACAACACAAAACCATCAGCCAGATTCCGCTTACCACTATTTTGGAAGATGCTGTCGTCGGTTCATTGCGAAAAGAACCGGAATACGCAACCATTCCCGGATAAACCATCTCATATAATTCTCCCGGCGATTTCTCTAAATACCAGCAATTTTGCATCACTTTTTCATCCGCATTCTCAAATGGTTCAAGTAATCCGTTTCCCATCCTTGGTTCAACTGCTCCTGACTTAAAATCATATCCATCGACAAAGATATCGGGGAGTAATATCGTTCTCCATGCTCGTATTGATACCGTCCTTCCTCTTCCAAATACGTATAGTTCTTCGTGTCTCCTATGATGTAATTCTCCATTTTTATGATTGCATAATCTTTTTGGTCTGTTTCCAGACTTCCCTGTAAATATTCCTGTTTTGTTGCATACTTACTCTCGAGCAAATCTATTCCCAGCCTCGATTGCAGTTCAATATAATCGGAAAAATCTATGCTAATATCTCCATATTCATCCGTTTCTTCTTTAAGAGGATTCATTTTTACACTCTGCATCGCATCCAACTCTGGAAGCGTTGTTTTGTTCACATTTACTTTGTTCAAAAAATAATAGCCTGCAAATGCAGTTGTCCCACCAATCAAAAAGGTAAGCGCAATCATAGCTGCATACCGCAGCAGCGAATGAGTCTTTTGTTTCTTCTGCTTTCCCAAAGCCTTTTCCGCCATACTATCTGTAAAAACAATCATATCCAGTTCCCTATCTATTTGCTGTTTTATATCTTTACGCTCCATAACCTACCTCCGTCAAAATTTTCTTAAGCTTCTGTCTGGCTCTATTCATACGTTGTATTGTTGTATTTTCGGATTTTCCTATCACCTGTGCAATCTCTTTCATAGACAGTTCCTGGTAATAATATAAGATAATAAGTTCCCTATCTTGAACTTCCAGGCTTTGAATCGCTTTGGTTATACTGTTCCTTTCCAACACATTTTCTATCGGGTCAACATCAAATGTCTGCACATCTTCTTTCCATTGTCCACGCCCCAGCCGGAACCAGTTCATCCGCATCATATTTTTGCAACAGTTAATAGCAATCCTTGTAAGCCATGTTTTTTCGCTGGAGTTCCGTTTAAAACTGTCATAATGCCTCATTGCTTTTATGAAAGTTTCCTGTGCTGCATCCTCTACCAAGTGATAGTCTTTCAAATAAAGATAGCACATCCGAAAAACTGTATCGCCATATTCTATTATCAATCGTTCCATTTCTTGTTCTGCCGTCATCTCTTCTCCTCCTTCACTTCTTAGACACAGGAGTCATCTAAAATATTACACTCATTCGAAATTTTTTTCAAAAACTGCTTAAATTATCCTATATTATTCACGGCTTCGCCGTGAAAGTGGCTGAAAGCCACATAGTTA
>OFMK01001383.1_pt1 | contig 17985 bp, 20 predicted proteins | sample 1541781 | NCBI WGS metagenome assembly OFMK01 (sample SAMN04209250, study PRJEB22552) | human gut metagenome | biome: gut; material: feces | host: Homo sapiens | place: USA: Oklahoma
CCGGAACAATTTGTTCCGGGCGCCCTTTCTTTTAACGCTTAAGCGGAAAAGAACCCCCGGTTATACCGGGGGGGTAGAAAAGCTTTAGCAAAAGAAAAAACCAGCTGATGTAAAATAGCAAATGGTTTGGCGACCGTATTACTAAAGAACATCAGGAGGTTTTTGGCATGGGAGAGATAAAAGAATCAGCACATACAAAGTGGAGATGCGAGTACCACATCGTATTTGCAACACTCATCTGAATCACACATAGGCAATTTGGATGTTATAGTACCTGTTTCTCTTGTGTCAGATATGTAACCGGTTGCCCGGAAGAACTCGTCATAGTCCTCTTTGGCGCAACCTTTAATAAAGATATGGCAGTAACGCTCGTCGTTTTCATCGACGATATAGATACGCTCCACAAAGGATTGTATCAGCGTTACTAACACATCCGGCTGTGCGTCCTTTGCGTATTTCTCAAAGGACAGCAGCCTTTCTTTGATTTCTTCAATATCTCTGACAGCATACATCTGACTTTGCCTGCTGTCCTCTAATTTTTGCAATAGCTTTTCCGTTTCAGAAAGCTCGTCCGTCAGTCCCTTTACATCATCCTGAATAAACCGTTTTAAGCTATCGTCTGCTTCCCTCAGATTTTTCACCTGATTTGAAATAGCAGTTTCAAGCTGTGCTTTCTTTTTTCTTAGCTCGGTCAATTCATGCTCGTTCTGAGAACTCTTGAAAATATCCGAAGCTTTCTGATTTAGCAGTTTTTCAAAGTATTCGCTGTTCTCATCGGAGAGATTGGATAATTGTTTGACCACAAATTCATCGAGCAGTACACCGTCAACAGCACGAAAAGCACATTCGCCTAAACGATAGCCGGGACAGACATATTTGAATCTCGGCTTGCCGTTTGTCCATCGATTTGATTCAGAGATAACTCGCAGGCGTTTCCCACAATACGGACAGTAGACCAGTCCTGCGAGCAGGGCATTAGTCTTTCGGTGCGGGCGGTTGTACTTTTCCGCAATGGAATCAAGCATATTTTGTGTATCAATCCATTGCTGGCTCGGAATAAAACCTTCGTGCCTGCCAACCGAGATAATCCATTCGGAAACAGGCTTTGCAGACATTAACTGTACAAATTTAGGGGAAATAAAAGTGCTGTCAGCATCCTCAAACTTCTCTTGGTCGGTCTTGTTGTAGGCGGATAAGCCGTGCTGACCGTCAAACTCTGATAGATCAGCACAAACTCCGCCGCCGTTTTCGTAGAAATAGTTGTAAGCAATTTCATCAGCAACGCAGTAAACAGGATTTTTTAATAATAATCTTGTAGTGGAAGTATTAAACTTGCTCCCAATCTTTGTGCGATAGCCGAGTTCATTCATCTTGTTTGCTGTTTTCTTGATAGAACGGGTTAAGGCAAATATTTCATAGAGCTTTTGTATCATTGCTTTTTCTTCAGGAATGCTCTCTAAATAACTGTAAGCTGATTTGTTTTTGCCGCTGCCGGTCTTTACACGCTTTACTGTGAAACCTGTGGGTGTATTTCCGCCAAGCCAGCGTCCGTCTTTAGCCAGTTCCATCATATTATCTGTGATACGCTCGGTCAGAGTATCACGCTCAAATTCCGCAACCACAGCAAAGATTTGAATGAATATTTTGGATACGCCGGAAGCGGTGTTGATATTGTTGGAGCAGATCAGCAAATCTACCTTGTGCTTTTCGAGAAAATCCAAAAGCCGCAGCAGATCGCTTGTCTTTCTGCCGATACGGTCTAACTTGTAGCAGACAATGGCACGGATTTTATCCATTTCAATATCGTGGAGCATACGCTGAAAATCGGGGCGGTCGGAATAGTAGCCGCTTAACCCTTTATCCTCATACTCCATAAAGCTGTAATCGTCATCAAGCTGAAGTTCTCTTTTGGCATATTCGGCGCATTGCTTAAACTGTACGCCGATACTGTCGCCTTTATTTGTAATGCGAGACTTTCGGGCGTAGATAGCTACGCCACGATTATCCTCGTTGTTTCGTTTTTGCTTTTTCATCATAGTTGCCCTCCTTACCGTCTGATTATACCGCCGTCCCTGTAACCGTTTCTATTGTGCGGTCTCGTTTTTGAATGTCGTATAGAAGTAATCGTAAGGTTTCGGAATCAAAGGCACGGATTTCCTGCTCAAGATATTCCATTCTCTTGTTCTGGAAGGTGTGCAATGAATCTTCATAATCCTTTCCTCTGTGAATCACAGCGGTCATCTTAAAAACCATAGGCGCACCTCCTACCTTGCATCTCGGTCTCGCAAGCGCTTTCGGTGGTACGCTTCACAGAGTTTTACAATAGTTTCTTCCATTTGAGTAGTGGTGTAGTTTTTGGGAAAATATTTGCGGATTCGCTCGACAGGAATTTTCACACGCTCTTTCTGATTGGCTTTTTCTTCACTCATAATGGCGGATAACTGTTCTTTCGTGAACAGTCCCTGTATACTGAGAGCCTTTAACCGCTGTGCCTGAGATAAACTAGGCGTACAGTCGCTGTACTCCATTTCCGATAGCAGCATTCTCTGTTCTTCAGGGAGCAGATAGGATAGCTCAACAGCAGGAGTGAAAGCAATTCTTTTCTCATCAACCATATCCAAAATAGGTGGGATAAGATTAGTAAGACGAATATAGCGACGAACTTGATTTTTACTTTCATCTGCTTGTTGCCCTATGATTTCAGCGGTTTCTAACTTCCGACCAACTTGGTCGAAAGTTAGGTCGGAGCGTTTGCCTTGTCGAGATAATGCTTCCATTTTCAGCTTGTAAGCGAAGGCTTTTTCCGATGGTAAAATATGCTCTCGGTGCAGATTGCTGTCTACTACTGCAATGGCAGCAGCGTCACGGTCGAGGGGAACAATTAAGGCAGGGACTTCTTTTATCCCTGCCTTAACTGCTGCACGAAATCGTCTGTGTCCCGATACAATTTCGTATTTATCTTCGGTGTTTTCTTTTGGTCGGACGATTAGCGGAGATAGAATGCCGTACTCTTGAATACTCTCGATCAAAGCGTTCATTTCCTCATTGTCCTGAACCTTAAAGGGATGTCCCTCAAAGGGGAATAGTTTTTCTATTGCAATATTTTTCGGTGTGTTTTTCATCGTTCATAATTCCTTTCTCTGTTTTTGGTTTTTACTTGTATTTCCATAGCACGCTCGGTTTCAAGCAGTTCCAAGATATGCGGATATCGCTCGGTGATGGATCGTGCGGTTTTGAGATCTTCACGCAAAGGTTTTAGCTTTGCGGAGATTTCTCTTGCTACCGCTTTGTTCTGCTCTTTTTCTTCTTCGGATTTCGGGCGGCGGATACGGTTATAAATTTTCTGCCGCTCCGATTCCAAAGCAGAAATATCTGCGGATTTTTTATCAATAAATGAAACAAGCTCCTGAGCGGAATCGATTTGATTCTCACAAAGGAGCTTGTATTCCTTTAAGGTCTGATCTAATTTTCTGACCTCTTGCCGTAGCGCCGGAGACAGCGGCTTTGGGGATGACGGTTCTATATTGTTGCCTGTAATCAGCTTCCAAAGCTCAATAATCAATGCAAACGCAAGCTGTATCCCGTCCATACGCTGTGCCTTTTTGAATTCATATTCCAACTGCAACAGCGACGTATGCCGTTTCGGAATACGGACAGCATACAGCGTAATATTATGCTGATTTGAAATAAGGCGTTCCCGTATTCTGTTCTGCGTGTATTGTTCGCCTAATGAATCGATACGCACGGGGCGTTTCCAGCCGGGAGCAATAATGGACGGATGACGGTAATCGTTGTTTCGGGCGTAAGAGTAGCCGAGATTTTTCAGGTATAAATCAAAGGCTTTCCAGTTGGTTGTATTTGAAATTGCTTCGTCAATATCCTGTTTTAAAATATCCCGGTGAGTTAAACCGCCGCTTTTGTGTATCCAATAGTCTTTCTTTCGATTACCTGTGAATTTACTCGGCGGCAATACGCTTTTTCCTCGCTCCAAACAAACTGCATCGGAAATCTCCCGCAGTTTGTAGTGGTCTGAGATATGGTTTTCAAACTTCCTGCCCGTTCTGAATGATACTGAATTTACCACAATATGATTGTGCAGATTATCTGTGTTCAGGTGGGTGGTGACAACTACCTCGTAATCCTTGCCCCACATACGCCTTGCGGTTTCCAATCCAATTTGGTGTGCTTCTTCAGGCGTAACCTCGCTGGACTTGAAGCTTTGGTATCCGTGATAGGCAACATTGCCGCCAAGCTTGCCATACCGTCGCTTAGTAGCCATCATATATTCGTAGGCTTTTTGTTTCGGACAGTTGATGCCGCTGACATACATCTGCTTATCTGTTTTCTTATCATCCTCAACATAACGGAGTGCTGCATATAAATCCTCGTCCAAGAATTTCTCGTCGGTGGTTTTGTCAGGATTACGGGCATAGTCAATTACTTCTTTCAGCCTGTTTTTGACTGGCCAGAATCCTGTTGTCGCCACTCATTGGTCACCTCAATTCCGGTTTTAATTTGTTTTACGGTTTCCTTTTGGGGTAATAAAAGCTCCGAATGAATTTCATCAATCAACGCCAGCAGTTTGTTTTCTGTTTCGGGTGTAATTTCTGCTGTATTGCATACCTCGCACAATTTGTTATAGAAATCAAAAAAGGCATTAGGAAGAACCGTTATCGGTTCATATCCCAATGCCCTTTGCACCATATATTCACTAATAGATAAATTCACATTTTCAGCAAGTCGTTTGATCTTGTCCTTATCTTTTGATTTTACCCGTATCTCTATGCGGGCAAGTTTTTCTTTTGGGTTTCTGTTCATAAAATTCCTTCTTTCTGTATTCGGGGTGTTAGGGAACCGAGTAGCGACCGCCGCCGGTGGCGGATAAAGGGAGCACGGAGGGCTGTGCCGCAACACGGTGAAACAAGCCGCCGCAAGAGTGGCGAAGTTGAACCGCCTGTTGCAAACGGGTAAAGTTTTCCTGTTGCAAAGGGGTTTTAGGGAACTCCCTAAGATTTTGAGTTGGAACTTGCCGTACAAGTTCCCTGCTTGTTACAGTATGCGACATACCAATCTCAGCAATATCAGCCGTTTCCGGTACGCTTTGTACTGCGTGCTTTTCTCTCATAAAACAGCGTGATTCCTTTGCAAAATCTGCAAATATTACTGACATCAAAAGTGACGCCATATTTTCTGTAAAATGCGTTTTGACATTAAAAAATCGGGTGCTTGACATCACCCGAACATTTTCAATGCTTCTAATACGCTTACGGCGTTTTCTTCTTTTTCCTCTTCGGTCAAAAAAGTATCCATTACGATTGGTTCTTTCTTAGTCGGAGCAGCGATAGAAATATCCGCTACCTCTTCCCGAAACACCAAACGGATTTTCTCTATAAAAGCGTCCTCTTGCCGATCTTTGTTCAAGCTGTCAATATAGGCGGTAATGAGGTCTATCACAAAATGATTTTTAGATTTATACTCCTTGCGATCTAACTGTTTCAGGAACTCTGCTGCTTTATATTCAGCTTCATCATCCAAATTAAACCGCAAAGTCATTCTGTAAATACTCATACGCCTTTACCTGCCGATAGCCGAATTTCCGCAAGATATTCATATCCTTTGGCGGCGGCGCAAATATCCTCTACAAATACCATTCTGTCAGGATTGGTCTTGCAGAAGTGTTTTACAAGACACCCTCCACCGCCCGTAACATACAGTCTCATTGTGCTTTCGTCATAACCGTGTTCACGGAGCCTTCGAAAAATATCCCGAACATACTCCGAAGCAACCGATTTGATGATTTTCAGATCAGCGGCGGAAATATCCGCTGTGCCGGTGCGTAATACTTCTTCAATGATATAGTCATTGATTTCACGGTGAGTTTTCTGCATAAAAGCTTCCCGAACCGCAAGGATACATTGATAAGTGCCGAACTTTTCGGTAAACATTTTGCCCGACCGCGGCTTGCCGTTTATCATATACAGTACATTCATCGTCCCATTGCCAATGTCGGCAATCAGGTTAATGCCTGTCAATTTAGTTGCGAAGGGAGCGATAGCGGCATATCCCTGCGGATAGATACTGACGCCTGTAATACGAATGTGGTATTCCGCTTTTTTATAAGTGAAGTCTACTTCCTTGTTTTTTGCAAGATATGCGGCGAAGTCTGCCTTTTGTCCGCTTGTCCAAGTGAGAGGCAATCCGGCGGCGATATGAACATCCGCTTCGGTAACGCCCTCTGCTTTCAGTTCTTTTGCGATTGCCGCAAGGGTGAGAATATAGTAATCCTCGTCTTTGATTTTGTCGGGAGCAAATTCCTTGTGTCCCTCGCCGATGAGATAATACTTGCCATTAAAGCTAAGCATATCCGCCGTAAACAGCGGCTCGGAGTCATAAGCAATAATACCTGTCGGAAAACAGAAATTTGCCGTTTTCATATTCCCGTAGCCGTGATCGATACCGATAATTTTTGATGTGTTAAAGCTTTTCATTTTCATTCGTCCTTTCAGTTTTTCAATTTGTTTTGTTTTTGAATTTCTTCGTACAGTTCTTTTTCGGATGGTAATACTGCGTTCAAAAAATAGTTGCAGTAGATACCATACAGAGAGATAAGCTGCACGCACTTGTGTTCCTTGCCGTCATCAAGCAGCAAGCAGTTTCCGTCAATGCAGTTGGCGCAAAGCTCCTTTACAAGACGGTGAATACGTTCCGCCTGCTTTGGTGTGATTTTAAATATCATAGACCGTTCTTCCTTCTCCTTTTTTCGGGCAGTAAAAAAGCCGCCGGTTTCCCGACGGCTGTGCCCGTGTATTTGTGAGGACTTTCGCTTCCTCACTTATTAGAATGTAGAAAAAGTTGAAATTTATATGGAACATAGTAACAGTACAAAAACAGAAAACGCAACAGGCGAAAAGCATTGTGTTTCAGCCGTTTTTATGATATACTGATTAAAATTCATTTGCCAGAAACAACTCTCATTGAAAATATTTTGAAAAAGTTGAAGAGAGTTTTATTGGACATTCCTTATGATAGAATTGGTACGGAGGAAGAATAATGAATCCATTTTTAACCGCAGATTACTGTGACGGCAGAGTACGGATAGGCAGTAAAACCTATGCGGCAGGCGCTTACGTTGTGCATTTGCTGAATCAGTATTATAGAAACGATACCGCTGCAAGGCTCGGGGTATATAAACAGCACGGATGGAATGCAGCAGAACAGATAGCGGCAGGCTATCTGAAAGAAACAGACTTTATTTCTGCTGGAACAGAAATCGGCTTGATTCTTAATACTTTGCCTATGCTGAAACCGTTTGATCAATTCAATGTTGATGGCGAGCGCAACAGAATATCTGACCTGTTCTCCGAAAATAACGCAAAGCAAATTGCGGATTTCTTTCACCGCCGTTCCATTGTGGAAAGTAAGTCCCAAATTGAGCTGGATTTGGATTTACTGCCGCCGGAATATGATAAAAAGTTTTTCAAAGACGCAAATATGCTGATTTCCGATATATCAGATACTCTTGCGTTTTATAATGCAGTTTCCGATGATATGCGAGAAGCCTTTATAAAATTACAAAATTTTGTAACCCATGTAGATGAAGCCGCCCGCTTCGACGAGGAGCATTTGCTTCCGATAGCGTTGGATGTGTTCGGCGCTGTTCCGTTTCCGGTTACAACGGAATATATACCAATAAAGAAAAATGCAAAAAGCAAAGCATGTACGCTTGCCCGCAGATTGTATTTTGACAGCTATTATAGTTTTATCATCACCGATTTTTTTGAAGGCTTACATCATGGGCATTATCCAAGAAGGTGCGGAATCTGTAAAAAGTATTTTCTGATGACTTCTGCCCGCCGCCAGCAATATTGCAACGGACTCTCGCCTTATGAGGTCAGGGGAAAAAGGATTACTTGCCGCAAATACGCCGCAAGCATTAACCGCAAAGAACTTGCCGCTGCCGATCCCGTTGTAGATATTTACAACCGCCGCTGTTCTGCTATCCGCACCGAGAAAGGCAGAAAAACTATAACGGATGAGTTTGCAAAGGCGGCGCAAACGTTAGCAAAGGAACACAAGCTGAAAGCCCAGCAGGACGCAGCGTATGCCAGCAGACAATATGCGGTAGATATGAGCCGTGAACGGCTCTATGCCGAAACGGATAAGAGATTGAAATGATGGAAAGGAGGCGGTTGCCGTGAAGGAATGGGAAAAAGAACTGCAACTATATCGTTTAGCTCCGGTGCCGCCGAAAGAGAACGATTTACAGAAATATATTTTGTATTACTTTTCCGAAAAGGACGATAAATATATCGCATGGTTTCTTCATTACTATGAGCACGCGGTCAACAACAAGGTAATGGCTGTTGTTCAGGATTATGCGATGGTTGGGCATTTTGCGGATATCAAGCAGGCGTATATAACGGGCATGCTGAAAGCTTTGCGGGATTACGATCCCAACCGTGGCATTCCTTTTATCGTGTACAAGGAATATGCCGCTATGAGAGAGGTACACGAATATATCCGTACCATGCGGACGGGCTTTACCGTTCAGAGCAATGATGAGTATTTGCGTCTGAGAAAAGCAATGCGTTTGGTTAGTGAATACGGCGGCAAGGCGGATAGTGCAATCATTCAGAGAATTGCACAGGCGATTGGCGCAAGCGAAGAAGATACCGCTGAAATCATTCGGTCGGGAATGCAGAATATGCAGTTTGTGGATTACTACCGCCAATATGCTGATGAGGACAGCGAAGAGAGCCGGGAAGAAATCGCCGCAGACGGAACATCTGAAACAGAAAAGCTGTTTTTCAAATTAGAGCGAGCCGAAGCGGTAATGGAGGCGTTTGAACATCTGAATTACCGTGAACGGGCAATGGTATCCGCACATCTTGGCTTTTGTATGGAATGCTATTCAACTCAAATGCCTAAACAGGCATTCATTGATATTGCCATCGATCACGGTTTGTCTTCGCCGGATACCGCAGACAAAACCTACCGCCGAGCATTACAGAAAATGAAACTGGAAATAATAAAGCAAGAAATTCATTAAGAATAAAAACGAAAAAAGCCCCGATGCGATCAGGAAATTCTGAACACATCGGGGCTTTGCTATACTCAAAATCCACACATTCGATTAAGCGATTGTCTTTTCCTAAAATAGAGAAGACAATTCTTGAATCATACTTTTCGGGTAAAATATATCCGGAGGTACATCAGAATGAAAGGACGAATTTTAACAAGTGAAGCAATACAAAACTTCAAAAAATATCTGAAAGAGGAGGAAAAAAGTAAAAATACAATCGAGAAGTATATGCGAGATGTATGGGAATTTACTACATATATGAATGGTGAGGAGATCACAAAAGAATCGGTTATCGCTTATAAAGACAAATTGATTTCTAAAAACTATGCTGTGCGGAGTATAAATTCCATGCTGGCTTCTCTCAACAGTCTGTTCTCTTTTCTGAATTGGATGGATTGCCGAGTGAAGTCGATCAAGCTTCAACGGCAGATCTACTGTCCCGAAGAAAAAGAACTAACCAAAGCGGAATATATGCGGCTTGTAAATACCGCAAAGCAGAAAGGTAACGAGCGGCTGAACCTTATTTTACAAACCATCTGTGGGACAGGAATCAGGGTATCAGAGCTGCAATACATAACGGTGGAAGCGGTAAAGAACGGCGAAGCGGTTGTTTCTCTCAAGGGGAAAACCCGGACGGTATTTCTTGTAAAGGAACTAAAAAAGAAACTGCTCCGCTATACAGCAGAGCAGAATATATCGTCAGGTTCTGTTTTTATTACACGCACAGGAAAGCCAATAAGCCGCACGAATATCTGGCGGGAAATGAAAGGTCTTTGCGAGCAGGCAGACGTTAATCCGCAAAAAGTCTTTCCGCACAATCTGCGCCATCTGTTTGCTCGTGTGTTTTACGGAATCGAAAAGGATATCGCAAAGCTCGCAGATATTCTCGGTCATTCGAGCATCAACACCACAAGAATTTACATCATTTCCACTGGCAATGAACACCGCAGGCGAATGGAAAATATGCGGTTGATCATATGAAAAAAGCCGCCCAAATCGGCGGATATTACATAATGCAGTTTATGTTGTAAGTTTTATAAATGAATATACTAATATCAATTTTATTTTAGCATACAACGCCTTAAAAATCAACGATTTCAGATGAGAAAAGTATGATTTATCAGGAATTTGTCGAAATTTTCACAGCACAAATAAGCCTTTCTGCTTCCTTTTTTGAGGAAACGGAGGAAGGCTTGATTTCTTGTGCCTATTTTGCATGACAATTCTATTATTGCTGTTTCTATAGGGTATCCTTTGTACCTGTTTTACAACATAAACTGCATTATGTTGCTTAATAAATGGGAGGAGGAATTTTATGGCGAAGATTGCCGATATTATCAAATACGAGGGCGATAACAGTACATTTATATGGAAACACCCCTGTGAAGATTTTAACACCACCACACAGTTAATCGTACACGAAAGTCAAGAAGCAATCTTCTTTATGAATGGTCAAGCCCTTGATTTGTTTGGTGCAGGTCGTTATACGCTCGAAACACAAAACATTCCTTTACTTAGAAAATTCGCCAATATTCCGACCGATGGAAAAACTCCTTTTCATTGCGAAGTCTATTTTATAAATAAAACCGAGCAAATGGCGATTAAGTGGGGTACAGACAGCAAGGTGCAATACATAGAGCCTACATATAAATTTCCATTGTCTATCGGTGCTTCCGGTGAAATGGCGTTAAGCGTCAATGATTCCAGAAAATTGCTTGTAACGCTTGTAGGTACTGAACGGGTACTGGAAAAGAATCAACTTATTACCTTTTTCCGAGCTTTCCTGATGACAAAGGTGAAAACTTATATCGCTCAAGAAATGAAATCAAGTGCTATAAATATTTTTGAAATTGATGAAAGTCTTGAGGCTTTCTCTAAAGGTATTAAAAGCCGCTTGAAAGGTGACTTCGAAGAATATGGTATTACTCTCAACCGATTCTTTGTAACAACAATCGTAAAGCCCGATGGTGATCCGCAGTACGAGAAATTTAAGGAACTACATTTTCGACAATATGCCGATATTGCCGAAGCAAAGCTTCGCCAGCAAACAGATATCATCTATGCGCAAACCGAAGCACAGAAAACCGTCATTGATTCGCAGGCACAGGCTACCAAGCGTACCCAAGAGGGCTACACCTATCAGCAGGAGCGTGGCTTTGATGTGGCGCAGACAGCGGCAGGCAACGAAGCGGTCGGTGAGTTTTCTAATATGGGAATTGGTCTGGGGATGCTTACAGGCGTGGGCGGAACAGTTGGCGGTATGGTCGGCGGCGCTGTAAATAGTGCCTTTGCAGGCATGACGGAACAGCAGGTAGCAACACCGCCGCAAGCCGCAGGAAGGACAACCGCCTTTTGTGAGAATTGCGGTGCGGCTCTTGCCCCCGATTCTGCCTTTTGCGAGGAATGCGGAACGCCTATGCCAAAGGATAACAGCAAATGTGCAAAATGCGGACATGTTTTTGAGCGGGCGGGCAAATTCTGCCCAAAGTGCGGAACAAAAAGGGAGGGGTAAAAGATGAAGAAAAATACAAAATTAGCTTATGCTGTTTTGGGTATCGTTTTTATCCTTTTTAATGTCATAGCCTTTGCTGTGCCCACGGACAAAACAACGGCTTTTTGGATCGCCTATGCGTTTACGGTTGTTGCCTTTGCTTTGCAGGTAGGAATTTGGAACGCAGCTTTCAAAGTAACCGAAACATTAAAAAGTAAGTTTCTCGGTGTTCCGATTATTTATGTGGGTGTTATTTATCTTGTAGTTCAGCTAATCGCATTTGTGGCTTTTATGGTGTTTCCCATAATACCGTCTTGGGTAACGGTTATTGTATGTGCCTCAATTTTAGGAATTTCCGCAATCTGTCTATTCAGTGCCGATGTTGCAAGAGATGAAATCAATCGTGTAGAAGAAAAGGTAAATCAAAAAGTATTCTATATTCGAGAACTTCAAGCGGATGTTGAAGTGCTGGCAGAGCAGGAGCAAAATCCTGAAATAAAAACATCGCTCACAAGACTTGCCGAGAAAATCCGTTATAGCGATCCGATGAGCAATGTAGCACTTGCTGATTTGGAAGCAAGAATCCAGGAAAAAGTGGCGGCACTCAGAACAACTGATCATAAGCTGGAAATCATTGTGGAACTTGATTCGCTTTTAACCCAGCGGAATAAGAAAGCAAAAATATTAAAATGATTCGGAGGACGGGAAAATGAAACAGCTCATTTGCGAAATGTGCGGTGGAAACGATCTTATAAAACAAGACGGTGTTTTTGTATGTCAAAACTGTGGGACAAAATATACCGTTGAAGAAGCAAAAAAGATGATGAAGGAGGTCGTTGAAAAGGTTGCATCTGCCACAGATGCAGTCAAAGAAGCGACTGATTTTTTTAAGGAACATATAGATGGTTTAAAAGAAAAGAATAATGAACTTTTTACTCTTTTTCCTACAAAAGGGATAGAGGAGTCTCAGTATTATGTATTGGAACATCTACGCGATACTAATTATGTAGCTGATGATATATTTGATGATTTTACTTTTGATGAAACGCAAAATGCCTTCACAAGTGTTGCGGTGTTTGGTGGTCCTATTACTTATCATTGGACTGCATCAAGTGGGTTTGACAGAGAAGAAAAATACACCGAATATGTTGAAAAAACTGAAGTTCTTAAAAATGGAGAAATTAGAACATATAAAGAGCCCGTGACAAAGACCAGAATTGTTACGGATTGGCGTCCATCAAGTGGGACAGTTAGTGACTATTATACTAACCATTTCGTTGTTGACCCAAATAATTTTTCAAAGAAAGATGGATTTTTTAGAAATCATATTAGTTCAAATGCAGATTTTAAACAAGAAAATTCTATCTCATTATGGCAGGTATATAAAGATCAAGAAAACGGCGAGCAAATATACAATGAACTCAAAAACAGTATCCCTAAAATCAAAAAAATGATGATTGAAGTCGCTGAAAGGTCAAGCGGATCATACAACATCCCTGGTGATCATGTTAAGGATCTCCATGATTCTGCTGATTTTCGATTGGAAACATTTAAACTTATTCTTTATCCTATTGTCAAAGGCAAATATAAGTATAAGCAACAAAGCTATGATTTTGCTGTTGACGCCATTGATGGCAACAGTAAAAATTTAACAGTAGATAATCCAGTTCAATCTGATACCAGAGAAAAACATAATTTAGTAATAGCCAAAGCCGAAAAACAAAAGCAAGAGAAGATTACAAAAAAAATCAATACTAGAAAAGCTGTTATTGGTGCGGGTTGGGGCCTCGCCATTGTCCCGATGGTGCAATTGTTTCTAAAATGGTTTAACAATGGCGAGCCTTCGATCATATTTCCAATTTTGATTTTACTAGCGGCTGTAATTTGGCATTTTTCTTTTAATTCCAAATTCAAGAAAGATATCGCTAATATAAACTCCGAAGAAAATAGGAAAATCGAGCAAATTAAACGATTTATTCAAAATGAAAATGAATATAAAAAATATTTACGGCAAGAAAGCTTTCTGAAATTCATCAATAACTCGGGTAATGAAAAATTTATGGCCATGGCCAAAGATTTTAAGCCTGAGAAAGCCCATGCTGATGGTAAAGTCGATGAAGCGTTATCCGATTTGGATGAATATGAAAAACAAGAGGCGTTGAAGCAAGAAAGCAGGAAACTAACTTTTCCCGAAAGCTGCAAGGTTTTGTGGGCTTTCTTTATAATTTTTGTCTTTATAGGCGGTGGACTCTTTATTGCTACAATTGCTAATATAATATCACCAAATGATACCAAGCTGTATCTTGGATTAGCTGGTACTATTATGTTTTCTGCGGCGTGGTTATTCTTTGGGTTAGGCAACGCAAAAATAAAGAAACTCAGAGATAATAGAGGGTTTGGCAGTGGCAGAAATAAAAAGGGAAAAATAGTAGGAATCATCTGCATGATTTGTGTTATTGTTGTTGGTGGATATTCCCTTGCAACGCCTGCAATAAGGGCTGCCCAGACCTATTCGAAAGCCGAAGCTTTAGCTTCAAGCGGCGATTATGTTGCTGCTATAGAGTTATTTGAAGAATTGGACAATCAAGAAAAGATCAAGGAGTACACCCCTTTAGCAGTAGAACAACAAGTCGCTGAATCAAAGGAAGTAGGAAGACAAACGCAAATAGGTAGCGTTATTACTATCGGCAATTATGAGGCTGTAGTTTTGAATAAAGAATCCGATAGAATACTCATTATGCTTCTAAGATATAGTGGAAACGATCCTTCTCGAAACCTCAACACGGTTTATGAAAAGGCTTACGACTATAAGTCGTCGAGTTGGGAAAGCAGTAGCCTACGGTCATTCTTAAACAGTTCTTTTTTAGATGAATTCCCAGAGAGTATTAATAGGTTGATATTAGAAGTTGATTTACCCAATATTACTCAATCAGGCGAGGATCTTGGCACTACTAAAGATAAGGTATTTCTATTAAGTGCGGTTAGCGACAAGCATTATATAGATGCCATAATCGATAATGGAATGATTATCAACTCTACAACGTTTACAAGGACACCTGCGAGCAGTACAACTGTAGTGAGCATTGATGTTGCGAACTACTTCGATGGCACAGGAAATCATTACGCCATGGGAGAACAAGAAGTGAGCAATTCGTATTATATTAGACCTTGTATGTGGCTAGATATTTCATAATTTGAATTTATCAAGGCGGTGGATAAATTGCTGGTTGAAAAAGAGAATGCAAAAAATGAACAATATATTTTTCGGTATAAAAGCGGCTGTTTTAGCGAGGTAATAACCTACAGGAAACACTTGATTAAGAAAATTAAGGCCGATCTGAATACGAAAGAAAACATGGCGATTCAAACCTTTTCTTCCGAAAGTGTAACAAGCGAAAGATTTGAAGCATTTATAAGAATCGCAAGAAATGCTGGGTATACTATTTACAAAGTTGAAAAGCTTTAAAACATAACAATTCAAAGTAAAATCCGATGAACAGAAAAGAATTACTGTTCATCGGATTTTTTGTATTCTATTCAAATGTTTTGATATTATCCATTAAAAAATTTGGTTATATATAAATTAGGTCGGTGTATACGATTTCAGCGACTCCGCTACGGATACTATTCATCCGGCGAACCCACTCCGTTTGATTTTCAGCTTTAAGCTGCTCGGTTACGCCCTCACGCTCTGCCATTTGTTTTACCAGCCGAAGAAACATCTCCTCTGCCTGTCGGTCGATTTCGGCAAGATGAGCGTTCAGCTTCCCGCTTGTCAACAGGTTATAATACAGAATCTTATGATGCTGTTTAAGATACCTTGCGTGCCGCTGTCCCCAAATACCGATAGGTTTTTGTTCTTCTTCGGGAATTGTCAGGTTTGGTAGCATATAATCTCCTACCTGAGTGTATGTACCGCCCATCTGTTCAAACAATGATTCTTCCATCGTGTTTTCCTCCTGCGTTTTTTATGGTAGTTTCATTTTACAGAAGAAAAAGAGTAAATACCAATGTGCCGATTATAAAATACAGTGTATCTGTTTTGTCGCAGATACGCTGTAAACTTTTATATCTTTATTTCGGGATACGCGTCTACTAATTTCTCATACGTCTTTCGTGACGGCTGACGAGCAGCGGTTTCCCATTTAGCATAAATACTGTAACAAATATTAGCTTTTTCCGCAAAATCTGTTTGGTTCAGTCCGTATATCTTTCTGACTTCTCGTAACCTGTGGCTGAAAGGATAATCAATAAATCGTGCGAAGTCGTCAAAGAGCAGATTTCTATCAATTTCAAGAATATCCGCAAATGCTTCCGCTGTTTGATATGGTATTGGAAATTTTTCACGCTCGTACATTAAAAGTGTAGCAGGGGCAATGTCTACACTCTCAGCTAATTGCCGTGTAGTTAGGCCCATTCGATGCCGGTAGTATTTCAGCATTGCCGCAGGAGTCGGTTTGTTGGGGATACTCTCAAAGCAAAACTTGAGGTGCATTAGCATTTTACCGTGTTTATATTCGTAAAGTTCTGTGTGATTGAGAATAGTATCGCATTCGCACCGAAGTATCGTCGAAAAGAGATATATGGGAAGTTAAAAGCAGATATTGGGCAAATACTGCGAAAGCTATGCGAAGAGAAGAAAGTGGAAATATTAGAAGCACAAGCGTGTTCGGATCATATTCACATGCTGGTAAGTGTTCCGCCACACCTGAGTATAGCACAATTCATGGGATATCTCAAGGGAAAGAGCAGTCTTATGATATTTGACCGACATGAAAACTTAAAGTACAAATATGGGAGCAGACACTTTTGGGCCAGAGGATACTTTGTGGATACAGTGGGTCGAAATGAACGCGCAATTAAAGAATACATAAAGAACCAACTGGAGGAGGATTACACGAAGGATCAGATGACCATGAAAGAGTACATCGACCCGTTTACGGGTAGCAAGAACAAGTAGGCAAAAAAGAACAGTCGCTTAAGCGGCTGCCCGAAATTGTAATGCGGTGTCAAACTTCCATGTCCCTTTAGGGACTAAGTCCGTATTTGGCCCTTCCAGGCCCTGTGCATACCACCAGTTCACTGGTGGTTTTGATTAAGCAGGGAAACGCCGTGGGGCGGATGATAGGGCGGGCGCCGTTTGCGTATGGCCACCGATAACGCCATCCCTCTTTTTGGGGGCATGGGAGGGGCTGACCAGTGTGCGTCCGGCGGGAAAAGCCGCAGAATGGGACGGACCACGGGCGCTTTCCGGATCCCTCTCAGCCGATCCCGGCCTTTTGCAGGTTTTGCTGGTGCTCCTCGTAGGTAGAGGCGTAATAATAGTTACCGCTGGCGTCGTGGCAGAAGTAAAGATAAGGCACATCCGACGGATATAAGGCGGCCTCAATGGTGGAAAGCCCCGGATTGCAGATAGGGCCGGCGGGCAAGGCCGGACACTTATAGGTGTTATATAAGGCCCGGAAGGGGTCAATGTCGCCGGAAAAGTAGGGGATTACATCGGATTCAATGTAGGTGATGGTGGCGTCCATCTCCAGCTGCATGCCGGCGTTCAGCCGGTTGTAGATCACCGCGGCGATGTTAGCTACCTCGTCAGGATTAGAGCCCTCCCGCTGGATCAGGGAAGCGATGGTGAGAATCTGATCCATGGAATAGCCCATTTCCGCCGCGCGCTGCCGGTAGCTGTCGGTGATCCTGGCCTCAGAATTCCGGAGAAAACGGCCGATAGCGTCCTGAGGCTTTTCCCCGACATAAAAGTCATAGGTGTCTGGGAACAGATATCCCTCAAGGCGGAAGCAGCGTCCGCTGGATGGGGCGGCCGCGACCAGGGGATAATAGCTGTAATCGTAATTCTCAGCCATAGACATCAGCTCGTCAAAGGTGCTGACGCCGTTTTCCTCCAGCGCGGCAAAAATCTCCGTCAGGGATTCCCCCTCCGGAAAGGTGATGGTCACCACCTGGCCTTGCTCCGCCTGGCCGGAGGACTCAGAAGAACCGCCGGACTCTGCGGAATCTGAGGATTCCTCCTGGCTGGAGGGCGGGAGCTTCTGAGAAATATTGGATTCCGGTGACGATACCGCCGAAGGCGTGGCGGGGAGGAGCGACTCCTTCAGGGATTTAGACGAGGCGGCGGATTCCGCCGGGGACTCCGTCTGGGAACAGGAGGCCGCCCCGATCAGCAGCAGAACGGCCAGAACCGTGCACACAAGTCGTTTTACCATAGTGAAAACCTCCTAACAAAAGAAAGGCTAAGAGAAAAAAGAGGAAAAATGTCGAAATGACAAATAAAAAAATAATTCAAAGAAAGACCCATGTTTTGCCGGACGCTTAGCGGAACAGCAGAGGAGGAAACGAAAATTCCCGGCGCCGCCGGCAGCTGCAAGCCAAAGTCCGACCGTTCGGCGCGCCGCCG
>OFMK01001390.1_pt1 | contig 17859 bp, 15 predicted proteins | sample 1541781 | NCBI WGS metagenome assembly OFMK01 (sample SAMN04209250, study PRJEB22552) | human gut metagenome | biome: gut; material: feces | host: Homo sapiens | place: USA: Oklahoma
GGAACTTTTTCTCGTCCATGTTTGGCGCAGTCCAAACATAGATTGTCGGAAAAACCTAGTTTTTCGACAGTCACAAAAAGGAAGCCCGAGGGCTTCCTTTTTGCTGTGTGTTACGGATTGGTTTCCGAGGTGGTTCCGTCAGAAAGAACGAATTCTACCTTGTTGGCGCCGTCTTCTTCAATGGGGTTCCCGTCAGAATCCCTTTTATATTGCAGGGTAAAGGTGATGGAACCGTCGGTTCGCATGTAGCCGGACTTATTGGAGAAGTAGCCGCCATTCCCTTTTCCGTTTGTCGGCGTGATCGTGAAAGAATTACCGACAACAAAATTATTGAACTGAACACCTATTGACCGGGTGGGGTTCAGGTTGGACACACGCACATATTCTACAGAATTCGCAGGGAAAAGGTCGGTCGTTCCTCTATCTGGTGTGGGAATGTAGGCCTCCGGTTGGGGCATATCGGGACTACCGCCACCGTACACATAAAGCTCGGTATCGAAGTTGATGGTAACCGTTCCGTTATACCAATTCTTTTTGGTGCTGTAGGTGGAGGTTGTGTTCATTGATTTTACCAGTGGACCGCTGCGGTTCACCTTCTGTATGTTTTTCACTACACGGAACACGGGCAGACCGCCCAGCTCATTTTTAGCAGCAACAATGAACAAGTATTTAGTCGGTTCAGGCTTCAGCAGATTTTTATCAATCACGGTTTTGGGGGTGTCCTTATCGCTGAAATTCCGCTCTGCGCCATTCTGGTCAGGGGCAGGGGAAGCGTTGCTGCCGCCCTGCATGATCTCCCACAAGGCCTCCTTGAAAACGGTAGAGTTGTCATAACCGCCAGTTGGCGTATCAGAGGACCATTCGTCGAACGCATCGCTCTCCATCATTTCCAGGGCGGTTTTGCCGTTGATCTGGGTGGTAAACAGCGGGGGATAGCCAGTCTGCGTTGCCTGCGGATAGAGCAGCCAATGCACTTCCGCTTCGACACTGGTTTGACCCTTGGCGGGCTTGACGGAAAAGGTTGCCTGCCCATCACCGGTGGAGTTGGCAATCAGCACGGGGGGGACCACATCGCTGGTGTTAAAGGTGTAGCACCAAACCGGAGAGGGATCCTTGTACGAACCCTTCAGAACAAAATAGATATAGTACTCCTGATTGGGCTGGAGATCTTCAACGGTAAAACTGCCCCGACCCGTGCCGCCATAATGAACCTTGCCGGTTTGATATCCGTTGGCTGGGGTGTAATTGGATGGATTCATAATGTTCTGGGTCGTGGGGGCGGTGATGCCCTGCTCTTCACGCTTCCCGGGTTCCTTCAATGCCTGCTCTGCCTCGGTATCGTTTTGGAACTTGCCGATGTCAATGATAAGATTTGGGGTATTCGTTTCGGGCTTCAGCCGGTTGACAGGGGCAACAACGTAATATACGTCCGCCTCGCGATCGAGCATGTAATCGACGCGTGTCAGGGAATCGCCGGGGGTCACACGGGGATAACCCTGCATGAACTGGGGGGCATTCTGGTTAACGCGGCGCACATCGATCGTGAAATCGGATGGGTTGCCGATCGAGGCCAGCTTCTTCTGTTGGATCACATAGCTGTCCCAGAAGGACTGTTCGACGATTCCACCGGAAGTCAGGTTTTGCAGATCGTTGGGACTGCCTGCAACGCAGTACATATACAGGTTGACGGTCGCATCCCACTTGTTACGATCCCTGTCCAGATTGATGGACGTAAATTCGACCGCGTATTCATATCCCTTGACCAATTGATTGAGCTGCGGATAGTCAGTAGGCTCAAGCCCCTTGGCACGGTTCAGGCTGGCTGCTGTCCACTTCTCTGCGGGTGTTTTGTTGATGGTAAATTCTACGGGACCCTTTTTATCTGTGACTACCTCCCAAGCAGGATTTTCGGCAGACAGGTCGCGACGATACAGCTTGAACGAAATTGTGGTATCCGAGGCAATCAGCAGATCATATTTTGTCCCATCGGGAACATTTTCCGTGGAATTGGCATAGGGGATCATGGAGAACGAGGCTTCAACTCCCGCGGGGTTGAGCTTATCAATATCCGCGGCGGTGTATTGCAATTTGTTAAAGTCCACCTGTGCATCCAAAACACGGAACTCCTTGGATTTGGTATTGGCCGGCATTACGTTGTTGGAGGAATCCGTGATGTTGTTCAGCACAAACTGGTAGGTCGCGCCGCTCTGCAGCTTCAGCGCGGCGTTGGCAAAGGTAACCTCGGTCTGGCCTTCCTCATTGAGCTTGACGGTGATATTTTCACGGCCGTCAGCGCCGAGATTAAGATCCTGCTTGCGCTGGTCGGTGGGATTATCCAGATTGTGGAATTCAAACATCCCTTTGATAATATCGATCCACTGCACCTTAGTCTGATTCTTATCGCCGGCAAGCGTAAATTCGTTTTTGCCCGAAGCATACATTTCGACCAGAGACATTTTTGCCTGACTGTTATAAATGTCCTCGCTGAACACAAGGGTAACATCGGTGTTGGCCAGCGGCCTACCCTCGTCATTGGCCTGAGAGAAGCGCAGTTCGACCAGCTCCGGCCTGCTGTTGTCCAGCGTTTTTGCATTCAGGATGGATTTGATTTCGGACAGATTGCCCGCGGTATCTTCCGCGACAAAGTAGATATCGTAGGCGGTTTCCGCGTCAAGCCCGCTCATGTTGAAGGAGGAAACCGCGTCCTGCTTCGCGCTGAACGAGCCGCTTTTAAGCGCATACATACCGCCCTTGATCTGCAGCTTTTTGTCGATTTCCTGCGCTTCCTCGTCCAGCTCGGGGTTGGACTGCGGATAATTCTCGGTGCCGTGCTTAACGATGGCCCAGTATACCTTGCCTGCTTCGTTAATCATGGATTCGCCGGTCAGCGCCTTGGCGTCGATTTTGCTGATGCGGGGATAGTTGGTGCGGAAAATAGGGGGGGTGCGGTCGGCGGTTTTTACCGATACCTTTTTAACCGCCGAATCGTTAATGGTATCGGTCAGGAAGAAGTATGCGTCATACTCGGTTACCTCGGCAAGCGCGTCCTTGGCGTGCTTATCCTTGTTGCCCATCAGGATGTTGTCTTCCTCGCTGCGGATCAGCTTGCCTTTCCCGGAGGAGATGGCGCCGCTGAGCGAACCATCCTTAAAATCATTCGCAGTGGGGGCGGGCATTCCCTTTTTATAGATCGCCCAGTAAAGGGTGCAGGTTTTTGTTGCCGCCACGTCAAAGGCAATATAGGTGTCCTCAATCGTGCTGGTCTTGGGATAGCCGGAGGCAAAATTGGGCTTGCTGTTGTCCGGCGTGGTAAAATACACGCTCTTGACCGTGCTGCGGTCGTCGCGCGCGTCCACCAGCACAGCAGAAAGGACATAGGAGGCGCCGGGCTGCAGGCCGGTAATTTTCTGCGAAAGAACATCGTTGGCGTCCTTGACGGACAGATTGCCGCTTTTTACAATTTTTCCTCCGTAGGAGGGCGGCTTAATCAGATCGTTGGCGTCGAACGCGCCGTCTCCGCTCAGGCGGACAGCCCAGTACAGCTTGCCGGGCTTGTTCGTCATAAAGGAGGCCTCGGTCTGGTTGGGGGCAACATCCGACAGACGGGGATAGCCGCTCAGGATGCGCGGCTTGTCTGACATTTGATCCGCCATCGTGCTGTCCATGATGGTGCCGTTGATATTGGCGGTGATGCCGGGGCGGATAATGATGGTATCGGGCAGCATTTCTACCGTACAGCCCGGTGCATTGACGTGCAGGGTGCCGATGTCGCCCTTGCCGGTCACGGTGGTGCCGGTATCTAAGTTCATCTGCTCTACAACAGCGCCCTGTGCGATTGTGACCTTGGAACCGACTGCGTTTTCATCTACGGTCAGCTTTTCCACTGTGCCGCTGCCGACATTGATGGTCGACTTGGGCGACATGGTCACGACCTCGTGCATATTTCCGGCCAGATCAAGCTGCGTGCCTTCCTCGCCGTCCACCTCGACATAAGCAAAGCCGTGGCGGCCGGTCGATTTTCCCTCCAGATAAGTATTGGTCCGAATGTAGACCCTGTCGATATCGGTGTTGCCAACCGTTCGGATGGTGACATACTGGTTGGTCGGGCTGTCAACGATCATCTCGGGGGCGGTGCAGTTTTTCAGGATGATGCTCGCGTCACCCTTGTTGCTTTCACCGGCACCGCTGGCAATGATTTGCCCGTAAACTGTGACGTTGTTGAGCGTGACATAGCCAAGACCTACGCCGGGGGTGATATAAAGATCGCCGGTGACCGTCATGTTTTCCAGCGTTACGCCGGAGGCGGAAACCATCAAGTTGCCGGAAACGCTGTTGGAATACGTACCGGCGGACTGGATCGGCGTGCCGATAACGTTAACCAGCATGGAGGCAACTTCGCCGCGCGTAATGCGGTTGCGCGGACGGAAAGTTCCGTCCACATAACCGTTCAGAACGCCCTTTTTAGCCGCGGCCTTAATATAGCCGCGGCTCCAACTGCTGGCTTTGCGGCTGTCGGTAAACGACAGATCCTCGCCGGACTGGGGCTGCAACATCAGGTTGCGGCAGAGCATGGTCGCGGCTTCCTCGCGGGTCAGCGTGGCATGCGGCGAGGCTGTAGAATTAGAAGTGCCTTGAAAATAACCGGCGGTATAGGCCATGCTGATGTCGTCATAAAACCAGTCGGCTGGCCGAACGTCGCGGAACGGATGCGTGCCGGTTTTATGATAGCCGAACGTGCGGTTAAGCATGGTGGCAAATTCAGCGCGTGTAATGGCACGGCCGGGATCCAGATTGCCGTGCTGGTCACCGCGCATAATATCCCAGGATACGAGCTTATTTAGGTAAACGTCCTCCCAACCGGCCTGGGCGGGCGGTGTGGTTAACGGCAGCATGCCGAGCAGAAGGGCTGCGCATAAGGACAGCGCACATACTCGTTTGGCGATGCGGGTCATATGTGATATAAAATGGCTCATTTGTGTAATCACCTCTGCGTTTAATAGAAAGGTCTAGTGGGTGGTATTGGTTTTGTGGTGCAGGTCGTATTCAAAGATACCCTCCTGCAGCAGGGCTTCTTCTTGGGGAAGAAGGTCGGAAAAGGCGCAGGCATATAATTGCTGCTCCTCGGAAATAACACGGATCACCTGTGCGTTCAGCAGCAGGGGCGGGGAGGAAAACGGAATTGCGATCTCAAAGCAGAAGCCGGTGGTGAGTGGCCGGCTGGTGTACAGAGATATTCCGCCGCAGCTTACATCGTGTGTGATGACAGGCAGACGGATCGAATCCCCCGAAAGTGGATACAGGTAGGTGCGGAGCATGATAGGGATACGCAGATGCCGGCGCAGATGCGGGCCGATATGCTCCTCGGCCGTAAAATAAAGATTGGTATCTTGTATTCCGGTGACTCGGCCGCGCCATGCCGCAAAGTTTTCTGAATTGAGGCTGAGGATGTTGATGGCAGGCAGTGCGGACAAGTCACAGGTCGGCGTGGAGGTTAGTTCGAAAACCTTTTGCTGACCTTTCTGTTCCATCAGGATGGCGCTGGCCAGTGTTTGATGATCATCGCCGAGGATGATAAAGCGTTTTTCTGGCTGTGGATGATACATTATACGTCTCCTCCTTTAGAAGGCCCGGTGTTTGCAGCGGGGACGCGGGGCTTTTCCGGCGCCTCCGGATCAAAATGCAGGAAGTAAACATAAATATCAACAATAAACTGGTAAAGTGATTCGGGGATGGGCTGACCGAGGGCAAGCTGGGAAAGCATAGTGGCAAGGGAAGCGTCCTCATAAACAGGCACGCCGTTTTCCGAGGCGATTTCTACCATGCGTTCTGCAAGGTAGCCCATGCCGGAAGCAACCACGATCGGAGCCGGCGCCCCGTTTTCATACTGTAGGGCAACAGCCTTGCGGCTTTGATCATATTGTGACATTAACGCTGTTCATCCTTTCGAGTATCTTAGGGAACGCCTGAGTCAGTGTAACGCGCCGTGCAGAGGGGGAGGCACGGATGGCCTCCGGATTCAGACCGGCACTTGCTGCCATTTTCGCCAGTTTAGTCTCAAAAATATCGGTAAAAGGTGTCAGATTTGGTGGACAGAAGAGTTCTGCACCAACCGAATCATCCTGATAAGTAATCAGAAGGTCGAAGCCGCCGAGCTCCTGTATGTCAAACTTGAGCAGCAGCCGTATAGGGGCAGGCCCGGCGCCAGACGCACCCGCCGGCTTTTCAGCATCTGCGTCCACCCACAATTCGGAGAACATCGCACGTCCATCCATAGCGGCGGGGATAATGGCATGGGCAAGCGGCATAAAAACACTTTGATTGACAAGAACGGAACGCATCAGTTCCTGCATGGCCTGCTGCTGCGCTGTGCTGCCTTCTCCCCGCATGGCGCGGGAAGAGAGCGCGGCCAGCTGATCCAAAAGTGTGGTGGTCGCTTCATCCGGCGGAGCGGTATGCGCGCGCAGCATTTGCAGAATATCCTCTTGACTCATTTCGCCAAACGCTTTTTTGACCGGTGTGTAGCTGAAAAGCTGGTAGAACGATTGCAGCACATTTTGCGGGGAACCGTTTTCATATTGTGCGATGGTGGGAAGCAGCATACTCAAAAGATTACGGGCGATGCCGCGGTCATGCATTTGGGAGACATAGTCAGACATATAAGGGAGAATGGTGCCCCGAAGCAGGGAGAGCGCCCCGGCGCGGTCGCCCTGGGACAGCAGTGCGTCCAGCTGCGCAAGCTGTCCGTCCAGCGCACCGCTGAAGCGTTTCGGCATGAACCATGACATTTGTTGGATGGTGCGTGTCAAGCTGCGCTCAATATGCCCGGTGGAGGCGAAGTCGCTGAACTTTCGCAGAAACTGGGCAACGTCCTCCTTCATGGCAGCGGAGGGATTGGTCTGAAGCGCTTTGCGCAAGACATCGAAAAGCGGTCCGCGGAAGCGCTGCCCGGAGGAAAACTGGCCTTTCAGCAGGGCGAGAAGCTGCTCCGGACTGAGCTGCAGAGCCTGCATAAGACGTGCCAGTGCGGCGCTGATCTCGGACGTTTCGGCTCCGGATGCGCCTAGGCTGCCGGCCAGAAGCTGGTAGATGCTGTCGGAAACTGAGCCGAAAGCGCTAAGATCCTGCAAAAATGCCTGAAAATAAGAATCAAAGCGCCGCGGCAGCCCGGAGCTGGCTGTATCCTGCCGGTCGGTGCGCTGGTCGGCACGGCTGATGCGCGACGGATCGGGTATGTTTTTAATCTGTGTATCGTTCGGTGTGATAGGAGAACGATAACCGGTATTGTTCTCCTGCCCGGGGACAGGGTTTGTCACACTGGTGATGTTTGGCATAGGGCTACACTCCGTTCATCCGTAGAAAAATTTATCCAATCTATTAATTGGGAGCTATATCCGGTCGATTTATAAATTATAACTACTGTTATTGTAATTTTGGAAAGGATGGCATGGGATTTATGGCGAACAGTGGCGACAGCGTTCTGGAAATGTATTTGTATGAAACGAATACGTTGCTCGAGCAGCTCGATAATATTATGCTTGCCGCAGAGCAGGCAGATACGCTATCACAGGATGATGTAAACGAGATCTTCCGCATTATGCATACATTGAAAGGCTCGGCGGCAATGATGGAGTATGAGCCTTTGATGACCATTGCGCACCGTATTGAGGATTTATTCTACCTGATTCGAGAAAATACGATGGATACTGTTCCGGAGCAGGATCGACCGAAGTTGTTCGACCTGCTGTTCCAGTCGATCGATTATTTTCGGAATGAAGTTGGCAAAATTGAAAAGGGAGACCCCCTCTCTACAAATATCGACCGCTTTGTTGAAACAATTAACATGTTTATCGACAAAATTAAAAACGACGGACAGGCTGCCGGGAGCAGCGGGGAAGCACCTGCGGCAGATCAAGCAGCGGTACAGGAAGGCTGCGCCGCTTTGGTAGAAAACGCGCCGGCCGGCTATCCGTTTGCGCTGCGGGTGTTTCTGGATGAGGGCTGCGGGATGGAAAACCTGCGTGCATTCATGATCGTAAGCGATGTTCGTGACAGCGGCGCGCAGTTTCTTTACGAACCGGAGGATCTGGAAAGCAATACGGCTCGTTCGCCGGAGATTGCGGAAAACGGCTTTACAATGTATTTCGCAGCGGAGAATGAACGTAAGGCGGCTCTTCCGCTGATCTCTAATCTGGGCTTTGTGAAAACCTATCAGGAAATCGATGCAGCTCCTGCGCCCGAAACGCAGAAGGATGAAAAACAGGAACCGGTGGCGGAAGCTGCCGAACCGGCCGAGCCGCAAAAGGCAATGCCTGCGGCGGGGGGCGAAACGGCATCCGGCAAGGGCGGCGGACACCAGATCAGACAAAGCCTGATCAGTGTCAATCTGTCCAAGCTGGATCAGCTGATGGCCGTAGTGGGAGAAATCGTCATTACGGAAACGATGGTGACCGCGTCGCCGGATCTGCGCGGAATCGAGGATGCCAAGCTGGATAATTTTTATAAATCCGCCCGCCAGCTGCGCAAACTGACAGATGAGCTGCAGGATATTTCGATGTCGCTGCGCATGGTTCCGGTATCGGGAACTTTCCAGAAAATGCGCCGGATTGTTCGGGACATGGGGCAGAAGCTGGGCCGCAAGGCGCAGCTGAATATCATCGGAGAGGATACCGAGATTGATAAGACGATTGTAGACGCGATCAGCGACCCGATTATGCATATTGTGCGCAATTCCATGGATCACGGCATCGAGCCGGATGAGCAGATGCGAATTGACGCGGGTAAGGATCCTGTGGGGGAAATTACCCTGTCTGCACAGAATACGGGAAGCGAAGTTATCATTAAAATTGAAGATGACGGGATGGGCGTGGATTGCGATGCTGTGCTGCGTAAAGCGCTTCAGCAGGGGCTGGCCAGCCCGGATGTGGAATACAGCCAGCGCGAGATCATGAACTTCCTGATGATGCCGGGCTTTTCGACCAATCAGGAGGTAACGGAATTCTCCGGCCGCGGCGTTGGTATGGATGTTGTGAAAAAGAATGTGGAAACGGTCGGCGGTGTAGTAACGATGTCCAGCGAAAAGGGGAAGGGGAGCTGCACTACCCTCAAAATCCCGCTCACTACCGCGATTATGGACGGCATGGAGGTGCGGGTTGGCGAATCCATTTTCACAATCCCGATCCAAAACATACGGCAGTCCTTCAAAGTTACGGAAAAGGACATTATCCATGATGCGATGCAGGGCGAGATCATCAATAAAATGGGAGAATTCTATCCCGTGGTGCGCTTGTATGATGTTTACGGGATAGAGCCGCAGTCAACCTCGATCAGTGACGGAATCCTTGTATGGGTGGAGAGCAGTGAAAATTCCTGCTGCCTGTTTGTGGATGAGCTGCTGGGCAAACAGCAGGTTGTCATCAAGCCGCTTCCGTCGTACCTGAACAATTTTAAGATAAAGGATGCGGGGATCGCCGGCTGCACCATTTTGGGCGATGGTAATATCAGCCTGATTTTGGATGTGACCAACCTGATGGGCTTTATCAGCGGAAACGCAGGATATTGACATGGAAAGCATAAAAGGAGAGAATGCAATGTCTGATGAAAATATGATGTTTGCAACCGAGGAAATGCAGCGGGCGGCAGCCGAGTCCGCGGAGGACAACACGGCAGAAATAGCGATGCGCAAATTCCTGACGTTTCGAACGGATAACCTGTTGTTCGGCGTGGATGCAGAAAATGTGGTGGAGATCATTACAAACCACGTGATCACACAGGTGCCCATGGTGCCGACCTATGTACGCGGCATCATTAACCTGCGCGGGCAGACAATTCCGCTGATGGATATGCGGCTCCGCCTTTCGGCCGAGCCCAGAGACAACGACTGCATTATCGTACTGAACCTGAATGAAATGCCGATCGGCATACTGGTCGATACGGTTTGCCAAATTATTGATATCCCGGTGGATACCATCCTGCCGGTACCGGTACATAACGCACAGAAATATGTTTCGGGTATGACAACCATGCCGGATGGGACGGGTACTATGCTGGTTCTGGACTGCGAGCTTTTGCTGGCCGAATAGGCAGAGCACATCCGTGACTGCGGATAATATAAAAATTATTGCTAAGAGGTAGTCGATATTATGCTGCAGCTGTCAGATGCAGATTTTCAGCGGCTGGTAACGTTTATGCGTGACCGCTATGGAATCAATCTTTCACAGAAGCGGCTGCTGATTAACAGCCGCCTGTCCGCGGCCCTGCAGGCAAAAGGGTACACGGATTTTACCAAGTTTGTTGATGAACTGCTGTCAGGGAAGGATGCGGCGCAAGTTGAATTTATCCTGAACAAACTTACGACCAATTATACTTACTTCATGCGCGAAAAGGAGCACTTTACGTTTTTTAACGAGGTAATATTGCCTGACCTTATTAAGAGGAATGAACGGAAAAAGATGCTGTCCATATGGAGTGCAGGGTGTTCAACGGGAGAGGAACCGTATACCATCTCCATGTGCATCAAGGATTTTTTGGGACCGCAGGCAGGACGGTGGGATACGCGCGTGTTGGCAACGGATATTTCACCGCGTGTTCTGAGTGAGGCGGCGGATCCTTCTTATGAGATGCCGACCGACATCCCGCCGGAATGGCAGCGGCGCTATTTTCGAAAAAAGACGGACGGGAGCGAGCTATACACCGTTACGCCGGAGATACGGCGCAATGTTATCTTCCGCGTGTTCAATCTGATGGATCCCATTCGCTTCCGAATCAAGTTTGACGTTATTTTCTGCCGGAACGTTATGATTTATTTCGATCAGGCAACAAAGGACGCGCTTGTGCAGCGTTTCTATCACGCGACCAATCCGGGAGGATATTTTTTAATTGGTCATTCGGAGAATATCAGCAAAAACAGCCCGTACCGAATGCTCCGCCCGGCGACATTCCGCAAGGAGTGACAGCAGTGAAAGGAGGAATGCTGTAATGCAGAGCATTAAAAAAAAGATACGAGTAATGATTGTTGACGACTCGCTTCTGGCCCGGCGCATTATCCGGGATGGCCTGTCCGCATACAGCAACATAGAGATAGTCGGGGAGGCAGGAAATGCTGCGGAGGCACGGGCGAAGCTGCCGCTGCTCCGGCCGGATGTGATGACACTGGACGTGGAAATGCCGGGTATGAATGGGATTGACTTTGTAAAAAGCCTGCTGCCACAACATCCTGTGCCGATCATTCTGGTGTCCTCCCTGAACCTGCGCGTATTTGATGCAATGGCGGTTGGTGCGGTTGATTTTGTTCGAAAGCCGGAAACGGTTGGGGCAAACCAGCGTTTTATAGAAGCGCTCGCCAATAAAATTGTTGTGGCCTCCTGTGCGCGGATACGCCGCAGCCAAATGGCTGCAGCACCGGCTGTGGGACGGTTGCCGCTTATGGCACAGGGCGTAAAAGAGACGATTATTGCAATCGGAGCATCTACCGGTGGAACTGAGGCAACGCTTGAGGTGATCAAACGCCTGCCGGCTGATACGCCGGGGATTGTGGTGGTGCAGCATATGCCGCCGGGCTTTACAAAAATGTATGCTGACCGCTTGGACAAAATATGTGCGATGAAGGTAAAGGAAGCGGAAAACGGTGACGCGATTGAACGCGGCCGCGTATTGATTGCGCCAGGTGATAAACAGATGCGTGTCGTCAGAACAGGAAACCGGTACACGGTTTCCTGCCAGTTTGGAGAAAAAGTAAGCGGACACTGCCCGTCTGTGGACGTGCTGTTCCACTCGGTGGCACAGAGCGTCCGCTGCCGCACGGTAGGTATTATCCTGACCGGTATGGGGCGGGACGGTGCGGATGGGCTGCTGGATATGAGGCGGCATGGTGCTTATACGATCGGGCAGGATAAGGAATCCAGTGTGGTTTACGGGATGCCTATGGTAGCGCATGATATTGGTGCGGTGGTACAACAAGCCGCCTGCGAAAATATTGCGGCTGTCCTGCTTCGTCATCTGAACAATGCATAGGAACGTGCACAAAAAGTAAAATAAGCGACAGGTTTTTTTGCAGCCTGCCGCTTATTTTTTTGCGGTAATGACCGATATTTGATATAGCAAGTAATCCATCGACTTGCGTGTGCTGAAAAGGAGCTGACCATAATGATGATTCCCAAAACGGGAGGCTTGTCCCCATTGGCAATACACCGGCCGCAGACAGAAGAAAATGAAAGCCAGCGCGCGGGCACTGCGCAATTCGACCGGGTGGAGCTGACCTCGTCGCAATATACGGAAGAGCAGCGCTTTGCGCATAAACTTGCGGGACGCATCGCGCAGGAAGTGCGGACGTACCGATGCGAAACGCTTCCGGAGCTGCAGGAGCAGGTTCAGAAGGGCGTTTACCAATATGATATTGATGAGCTGGCAGCTCGTATCATGCTGTTTGGAGGATGACAGAAATGATGAATACAGGAATGGAAGAGCTGCCGGAGCTGTTGGATCGTCTGACGGCGATTTTAGGCGAGTTGACCGCTGTGCAGAAGGATGTTGCAGCCTCTGTTCATGAGGATGACCTGATGCGTCTGGGCGAGTGCATGAAAAAAGAGCAGGCGTTGTCGCTCAGTTTGCGCAATATTGACCAGAAGCGGATCAGCCTGCAACAGCAAATGGGATTGGAAAAAATAACGCTGTCCGGTTTGCCGCAGCAGATAGATTCCGCAGAACTGCGTGAAAAAGTAAAAGATGCGGCAGAACGGTTGTCCGCACAATACCGGATTATGCAAAGCGCGGCCGAGGTGGCCCGCTCGGCGCTGGAATGTAGCCTGCATCAGGTGGAAAATATGATTGCCGGGCTTGGGCTTGATCCGGAGCATGTGAAAGATCATACCATAACAACGAACGGAGCACATACAGATTTCCGTGCATAAAGGAAGAAACGGAGGAGACAAGCGCAATGGCTACTTTTGGTGAGTTTACTGTGGCGCGTTTGGGCATGATTGCAAGCCAAATGGCGCTGAATGTCACAGGTCACAATATTTCTAATATCAATACGCAGGGGTATACCCGTCAAAGACTGGATCAATACAGCTTTATCACAAGCGGATCGGGGCTGTACCATTCCCAAAATTCTGCTTCGGTTGGCTCGGGTGTTATGCTGGCTGGCGTTTCCCAGCTGCGCGATCCGTTTTTGGATATCCGGTTCCGGAAGGAGATGTCGAGCGTCGGTTCAGCCGGCGCAACACTCAATGGGCTGGATCAGCTGGAGAGCGTGATCAATGATGTAAACAAGACCGGCATCACCACCCAGATTCAGGATCTGCTGGGAAAGCTGAATGACCTGAATGACCATGTGGGCGAAAAAGAATTTGACTCGCTGGTACGCAGTTCGGCGGAAGCACTGTGCCAGTTGCTCAATACAAGCGCCAAGAATTTGCAGACTGTATTTGAGAATGTATACAATCAATACAAACAAGATGTACAGCAAGCCGACAATATCCTGAAAAAATTGCAGGAGCTGAATGAGGAGATCCGCCGTTCGGATATTAACGGGGATCCGGCGCTTGAACTGCGCGATCAACGGAATATGCTGATCGATCAGCTTTCCGAATATATGAAAATTGATGTAACTTACAGCAAGGAAAACCTTGGAGCAGGCTTTTCGGTCGAAAAACTCACCATTAAAATGGTGGATAATAAGACGAATAAGCCCGGGGCCACGCTGATTGACGGCATTTATCGTGCAGATTTGTCGATCAAGCAAAAAGTGGATGGCAATGGCGACCCAATGGTGGATGCGGACGGCAAACCGGTGCTGGATGACTTGCTGCGGCTGTCCATCAGCGAGCTGCACGACTCTACCTATCAGACGCAGGTGTCCAACACGAATTCTCAGTTCCAGCTTCAAGGGCTGGATTTTAGAAAGAACGCACCGGGCGGACAGCAGACGGTCAATATCACTTACAAGGACAAGGATGGCAAGGAACATACCGTACCTGTCGATTTCACGGTGGCGAAGCCAGCGGATGATACCCCGGAAGAGGTTGCGAAAGCGCGTGAAACGACACTGTCTAATCTGGCAGATGCCCTAAATAAAAATACTACGCTGAAAGACCTGTTCACAGCTAAGGCGACCTCGAACGGGCTTGTCATGACTTCGACAGGCACAGGCGCTCAGGCCGCCGTCGTAACGGAGATGAAGCTGGGTGCTGGCGGCACCGGCATTACTTTGGGGGATACCAAGTCGATCGCCGCTGTACCGGCCAATACGACGACTGTGGACGAGGGGCACGGATATGGTGCGCTGGAATCCACCCGCCAGATGCTGACCGGTGCAGGCGAGTTCCGCACGGACGGCGGCGATAAGTCGATTCGTGGGATACCGTATTATCAGAAATCGCTGGACGCTTTGGCAAACAAGTTTGCAACCGAGATGAACCGGATCAATACCACCCGCCCGGATGGCACATCTTTCTCGGATCCTGGCGCAAATGGAGAGATAGCGCAGGATCAGGCGGGCAACCTGTTTACGGCAGAGGGAGATGATCCGAAAAAACCGAATACTGTGATTACCGCAGGGAATATTTCCATTTCAAGCGCATGGAAGAGCGGCGAGACACAAGTTGTGGCTTCGGTTTCGGGTAATCCGGTGCAGGGTACGATGAATGATAACATCAACCGGCTGATCAATGTATTTGAGGCAGGCTATACCTTCCGGCCAAGCGATATCGTCCGCACGAATAATACGGCCTTTACAACCGGAGAGCCGAAGCAGGATAACGCACTTGCGCCGGGAACGGACCTGACTGCACATATTACTTATATTGATGGCATGAATCAGGAGCATACGGTGGAGGTCAAGTTCCAAGCTGGCGCAACAGCAGAAGAGACTCAGACTAACTTGGCGAAGGCTTTGCAGGGGAATGCGGATGTAAATAAGATTTTTACGGTGACTGATGATGGGACAACGATCACCTTCGATGATAAGGCGGTTGTCCCGGATGGTTCGCTGTGCAATCTGGTGACGGATATTTCCTTTACGGATGCGAAAGGTAATGAAACCGACAAATTTTCCCTTGGCGACGGTAAGATTGGCGGAATTGTTTCCGGAGATCCGATTTACAAGGGCAATCTGGAAGGCTGCTACGCTAATATGGAAGGCGTGCTGGGTGCACATAAGAATACAACCAACACCATTTATGAAACCTATGCCGCAGCTGCGGATGGCATCAATACCAGCAGGGACAGCGTTGCCGGTGTCGATCTGAACGAGGAAGGCATGAACCTGCTGCAATATCAAAAGTCATTTGCAGCTGCCTGCCGTCTGATGACGGCGCTGGATGAAGCGATGGATAAAGTAATTAACGGCATGGGCATTGTTGGCCGCTGATAGAAAGGAGTTATAGTGATGTTTCGGGTTACAACAAACGGTACGCTTCGTACCTATCGGGGAAACTTGGCGAAAGCAAGCTGGAACCAGTACTATGCGATGAACACTGTTTTGACAGGCCGTCGGTTCAACTCCTTTTCGGAAGATCCGGCGCTGGCGGCGCAGTCGTTCCGTGTGCATGCGGCCTCTGCGCGTAATGATTTTCAGAAAAAAACCAGCGAATCCGCGATCCACAAATTTGAGTCGGCGCAGGCGAGCCTGCAGAAAATCGCAGATCAGTATAATACGGCGCTCGATCAGGCCGAGCAGGGCGTGGACGGTTCTAAATCAAGCGCCCGTGCGGAAATTGGAAAAACCTTGCTGAATACTGCGGAAGGCATGGTTAAAACGCTGAACGCCAAGTATGGCGACAAGTTTGTGTTTGCCGGCGCAAATGGCGCGGAGGCTCCGTTTGAACTGAAGGATGGAAAGCTGTATTTCCGCGGGATAGATATGGCGACAAAGGATCCGGATGAGCTGAAGAAGCTGGAAGAGTGGAGCAAGGAGTCTACCTTTGTGGATATAGGCTTGGGCCTGCAGCTGGATGAGAATGAACAGGTCATTTCTTCCACCGCATTCAATACGGCGATTTCCGGTGCGGGGCTGTTGGGCTTCGGCACTTATAAGGATGGTTCGCCCAAGGATATTATTTCGCTGACAGCCCAGATGGGGCAGCTTCTGGTAGACTCGGCAGCTGATGGAAGCGATAAGATGAATGCGGCAGATCAGGAAAAGGCAAACGCGCTGTTTGATAAGATGCAGGAGTCCTATTCCGAGTTTAACTCCAACCGGGCGGAGCTGGATACGAAAGCCCAGTTTTTGAAGTCGAATGACGCCCGCCTGACCTCTACCGGGGATACGCTTACAGAGCAATATGAGTCGCTTGACAGAGTGGACTTGGCGGATGCGTTGAGCACATTTGTGTATGCGCAGTACAGCTACAATGCCGCGCTGCGGGTTGGCAACAATGTGCTGTCGCAATCGTTTATTGACTATATGTCTTAATATGGGTACGGACAAAAGAGGTGTACAGCGCTATGGAACGGCTGATAGAGATTAAAAATGTTCCGATCGAATTGGAAATGAAGGTAAACCATGCGCGGCTGGAATACAAAAGGTCGCAAGTGGATTTGGAGATTTCACGCAGCGAGGGCGGTCTGCAAATACGCAGCAAGCCCATCCGGCTGAACTTGGATACGTTTGAAGCGCGTAATTCCATCACACCAACCGCAATGCGCAGTATTGAACAGGCAGCACAAAAAGGGCGCGAACAGGTTTATGAAACAACAGGCACCTATGCGAGGCACGGAAAATTGCTGCTTCAGGCAAAAATTGGTGAGCAGTTGATTACGCAGTTTGCGATGGAATCCCAGCAGGTCAATACGGATGTTGCTATGACATTTCTGCCCAGCACAGGTCCGGATATTTCCTGGGAGCCCGCTGATCTGTCCATTGACTTTGCGCCTGCCCAGCTTGCGTTTGATCCTCAGGTGCAGGAGCCGGCGGCCAGGTATGTGCCGGGCGAGCTCAGCGTAAATGTGGAACAGTATCCCAAAGTAGAAATAGAATATATGGGAGATCCCATATACGTACCGCCCAGCGCCAATCCGGCCGGAAATGAAGGGCCGCAGTAACAGGCGGTATGAATGACACCAGGGCCAGGGATGAGATAGGGGGATATGCTTGAAGATAGAGACGCGGGATTTTGGAATCCTTGAGATAGAAGAAAGAAATATTATAACATTTAAACAGCCCATATTCGGATTTGAAGAATATACGCAGTTTGTACTTGTAAATGATTCCAACATGGGAAATGGAATCTGCTGGCTGCAGTCGATTGAACAGAAGAGTGTCTGCTTTATCATGCTGAATCCCCTGGAGGTAAGGCGGGATTACGCACCGGTGGTCATGCAGGACGTTCTGATCATGCTTCAGGCAGTGCCCGAGGACGATTTAGACTGCTGGGTCCTCATGGTCATAGGGGATACCTTCCGCAAATCTACAGTCAATTTAAAGAGCCCGATTATCATCAACCACAAGACGAATCTGGCGGTACAGGTGATCCTGGAACAGGATTACGCCATACGACAGCCCATTTTCGATGAGGAAGCGGGGGATGACGTATGTTGATACTATCCAGAAAAAAGGGCGAATCAATCAAAATCGGCGACGATATCGAAATATTCGTTACCGAGGTAAAGGGAGACAAGGTGCGTCTGGGAATATCGGCTCCCGAGGATATGAAGATCTGCCGTACAGAGCTGTATTTGACGGTCGAGAATAATAAAGAGGCATCGGATAAGGTCGACTTATTAAAGGTGTTCCAGTTGTCCAGAAATTTACGGGCAATGACGGCCGAAGAAGAGGAAGAGAAGCAGGAGGAAAATCATGGAGATGCTTGATGAGATGCGGAAACTTCTCCATGAGAAGAAAGCCTGCTTTCTTCAGTATGAGGA
>OFMK01001408.1_pt1 | contig 17709 bp, 20 predicted proteins | sample 1541781 | NCBI WGS metagenome assembly OFMK01 (sample SAMN04209250, study PRJEB22552) | human gut metagenome | biome: gut; material: feces | host: Homo sapiens | place: USA: Oklahoma
CCTCACTGGATGTTCCGGCATTTGTATTTTTCTTATGAGACGCCCAATCGGAAGCGGTTGAAAACTGACCATTTTTATCTGTCACTACGATATGGCTCTCTCCGGTTGTTTTACTGGTAATCTTAAAAGGAACATTTGCAAGTCTCTTATGTGTACCTGCTCCAATCTTTACGCCTTCCAGATCTCCACGTTTAATCTGGTTGTAAATGGAATGGCTTACTTTACACTTAGTCATATGGCTTCCTCCTTCCTCGAAAAATTTAATAGCCAATCCTTTTTACGAGACTGGCTATGTATAAAAATGAGCATAAAAAAAGGCCGACTGACTTTCAATTTGAATCAATCGGCTATGTAATATATTCTATTTTACATTTTTCAAGATATTCAATTTCTCGAAAATCTTTTTCTTCACGAAAACGTTCCGGAATATTTCCAAATATTTTCTTATAAATTTCAGCAGACCCTTCTGTATATTCTTCAACTTTATGTGTTAATTTCTTTTTTACTTGCTCTTGAAATGTTTCTGATTGTCGTGGAAGCCATTCATTCATAATTTGAAATGCATTATATTTCTCCAGTCTATCAAAACATACTCCCATTGTTTCTATGATTTCTTTTATCCGCATTTTCTCTTTTGAGGGAATAATAATATACCTCTTTTTTATACATTCACTAATTCTATATTCATTATATTCTACTGGAATAAGCTTACTTTTATACCAATATTCATGTGTAAGTGCAGCATCATCAACCAAACCATTTAAATATAACTGTTCCCATGAAGTTAACTGTTCATCATTTTCATCAACGACTATCTTATAAACTTTAACATCTAGCGTATCTTCTTGAAAATACTTATATATCTCCAATGCACGCAAACATTGAATAATACTTGGTGCCAAACATATTCTATTTGTTTTAACTTCTTCCCCTATAGAAGTATCTTCTGGTATTCGTGGAATCAGTATTTCCTGTGTTGGCTTATTAAATAATGTTACATGATATAAAATCAATTCTATTCCCCTTTTTACTACTAAATGGTTCTTTATGCAAATAATCGAAAATCTGTGTTCTCATTATAATCTCTCTTTTTTAATATTTCAATTTATTATTTTCCACGATAGCTTATGAAAAGTTGGGGAATCTTACGCTATCATACATCAAAAGTTGGGTAAATATTGGGTAATTACACTACTCCACAACAAAATAAAACAGGCAATCTCCGCCTACTTATTTCAGAAGAATGAGGCGAAGTTTCACACGCCAGTTAGGGAATTGAAATTCCCCAACTCACTCCCCAACTTTTACCCAATTCCATGCATAAATAGCGATAATTTACGATAAGTCAAAATTTATTCCCCAACACGCAAAAAAACCTTGAATCATCCCATTTTCATAGGAAATTCAAGGTTTTTCGTTGATTTACATGATAATAATACGGTTCAAATTCTTATGCGAACTGTAAGATTATGCGTTCATCTGTGCTGCCACTTCAGCTGCAAAGTCTTCGCTTTTCTTCTCAAGACCTTCACCTGTCTCGAAACGTACAAAACCTGTGATTTTGATATCAGCTCCAACTTCTTTGGAAACCTGCTGTAAGTATTTAGCAACAGTCTGTTTTCCATCCTCTGCTTTAACGTAAGCCTGCTCCATTAAACAAACTTCTTTCAGCTCTTTGTTCAGACGTCCGATGATCATTTTCTCAATGATATTTTCCGGTTTGTCCGGGTTCTCGTTTTTAGCCTGAGCAAGAAGGATAGCTTTCTCATGCTCTTTGTACTCTTCACTTACATCCTCAGAAGAAACATATTTCGGAGCAAGAGCTGCAACCTGCATTGCTACGTTTGTAAGAGCTTCTTTTACAGCGTCGTTTACAACTGCTGTCTCAGCTTTTACAAGAACACCGATACGTCCGCCACCGTGAATATAAGAAACGATGCATCCGTTCTCCTGTGTCTCTTTCTGGAATCTACGAATGTTCAGGTTCTCACCGATAACTGCAATTTTCTCTACAAGAGCATCTTTTACAGTTTTGGAAGAATCTGCATTCCATGCCTCTGCCATAAATGCATCCATATCAGCTGCATCAGATGCAACAGCCTGAGCTGCAACAGCTTCTACATACTCCTGGAATGTATCATTTTTAGCAACGAAATCTGTCTCAGAGTTAACCTCTACGATTGCTGCTGTGTTGTCACCATCCATAGCGACACGTACAAGACCTTCTGCTGCGATACGTCCAGCTTTTTTCTCAGCTTTTGCCTGTCCGTTCTTTCTTAAGAACTCAACAGCTGCATCCATATCACCATTTGTCTCTGTAAGAGCCTTCTTGCAGTCCATCATACCTGCACCGGTCATCTCTCTTAATTCTTTTACCATTGATGCTGTAATTGCCATGGTTTTATTCCTCCGATTTCATTCATAGTGATGCGGTTTCCCGCAAATCTACAGATTACTCCTCTGTTCCTTCAGCCTCTTCGAAAACTTCCTCATCAGTTTCTACTGTACCCTGTTTTGCTTCGATAACAGCATCTGCCATTTTAGAAACGATCAGTTTTACGGCTCTGATAGCATCATCGTTACCCGGGATTACATAATCTAACTCTTCCGGATCACAGTTTGTATCTGCGATACCGATCAGCGGAATTCCCAGTGTATGAGCTTCCTGAACACAGATTCTCTCTTTTTTCGGATCTACAACGAAGATAGCATCCGGGATTCTGTCCATCTCTTTGATACCGCCAAGGTTTTTCTCAAGTTTATCCCACTCTTTTTTGAGGTTGATAACTTCTTTTTTCGGCAGAACATCAAATGTTCCATCCTCAGACATTTTCTCGATTGCTTTCAGTCTTGCGATACGGCTCTGGATTGTTTTGAAGTTTGTGAGCATACCACCTAACCATCTCTCGTTTACATAGTACATTCCACAACGCTCAGCTTCTGCCTGGATAGCATCCTGCGCCTGTTTCTTTGTACCAACAAAAAGGATTGTACCACCTTCTGCAACGATATCTGCTACTGCATTGTAAGCTTCGTCAACTTTACCTACAGATTTCTGTAAGTCGATGATGTAGATACCATTTCTCTCTGTGTAGATGTACGGAGCCATTTTAGGGTTCCATCTTCTTGTCTGGTGTCCGAAATGTACACCTGCTTCCAGTAACTGTTTCATTGAAATAACGCTCATTTTTTTACCTCCATGGTTTTGTTTCTTCCATATGCATCTCACCCGCCGGTTCACCCTGTGGGCACCATCCCGGTTAGTCCGCATATGTGATTAATATAGTATTTATCTCAAAAAAGCACGCAAAAAATCCTGTGGCTTTTCTCAGACCGATTCAGTATAACATACTTATAGATACGCTTCAAGATATTTTTAATCATTTTTTGTCTTGAGATTGTCTAATTCTTCAAACACCGCATCATTTAATACTTTAATGTAGGTTCCTTTCATTCCGGAAGAACGTGATTCAATAACACCGGCACTTTCAAACTTCCGCAGTGCATTGACAATAACGGAACGTGTGATACCTACACGGTCAGCGATCTTGCTGGCTACCAGGATACCCTCACGACCTTCCAGTTCATCAAAAATATGCTCGATGGCATCCAGTTCTGAGTAAGAAAGTGTGCTCAGTGCAGATTTTACAATCTGTTTTTTTCTGGTCTCTTCCTCATTCTCTTCATTTACGGAACGCATCATCTCCAAACCTACAACTGTGGTGCCATATTCGCACAGGATAATATCATCAATGTCAAACTGTGCATTCTGACGATATACAAATAATGTACCGAGACGCTCTCCTGCAATATCAATCGGTGCTATAGTTGCCGCATAGCCGTTTCCACTATCCATCGTAAATCCAAGTGTCTCCAGATTTACATTTTCTTTTGTAGAAAGGATACCAAGTAACCTTTCATTTAAAGATGCATCGATATAATTTCCCACCTGATCTGCCAGAAGTTCTGTAATCTCTACTACTTCCGGACGAAGACCTGTTCCCAGAACTTTTCCTTTTTTACTGATTACCAGTACGTTGGATGCAAGGATATCTGTCATAACATCACAAATGTCATTAAAAACAACCTTAGACGAATTGTTATTATGAAGCAGTTTTCCGATTTTTCTTGTTTTGTCTAATAACTGTACGCTGCTCATAGCTTCCTCCATATATTCTTTATCAGTTATGCCGATTTTACAGCAAAAAATAGTACTAAGATAATTAACAGCCATATCTTAGCACTATTTTTCTGTAAATTCAACAAATTTTATTTAAATCTGTCAGATTTTTTCAAATTATACAAGAAATTTTAAAAAAAGCAATTTTTTCATGCACTTTATACATTTATTTTTCTTTCAGTCGAATGGACGTGAAATCAGACATGTGATTCTGGTCAGCGTAAGCTGGCATACTCTTCTCAGCATCACTGCACATCTATACTTCGTTCTATTCCTCAGAAGTCTCTGGTTTTTCCATAACATAGCCACATTGCTCATCTGCGCACACCAGCTTGTTTCCCTTTTCTACCATGTAACCACCACACTGCGGACATGGAACTTTGGACGGTTTCTGCCAGGACATGAAATCGCAATCCGGATTGTTCTCGCATCCGTAATATTTTCTGCCTTTTTTCGTCTTTTTCAGAACAATATCTTTTCCACATTTCGGGCAGGCTACACCTATCTTCTCAAAATATGGTTTTGTATTACGACACTCCGGGAAGCCCGGGCAGGCAAGGAATCTGCCATGTGGTCCGTATTTAATGACCATGTGACGTCCACACTGTTCGCAGACCACATCTGTCACCTCATCCTCGATTTTAACTTTCTCCAGTTCTGCCTCTGCTGCCTTGACTGCCGCATCCAGATCCGGGTAGAAATTCCGGATGATCATTTTCCAGTCTACGGTTCCCTCCTCTACTTTATCCAGCAGGGACTCCATATTTGCTGTAAAGCGCTCATCCACAATTTCCGGGAAAGCCTCCTTCATGATATTATTGACAACTTCTCCAAGTTCAGATACATAGAGGTTCTTATTTTCTTTTACGATATATCTTCTGCCAAGGATGGTCGTGATCGTCGGTGCATAGGTACTCGGACGGCCGATACCAAGTTCCTCCAGCGTCTTTACAAGAGATGCTTCCGTGAAATGTGCCGGTGGCTGCGTAAAATGCTGCTTCGGCTCAATTTCTTCTTCGGTCAGCTCTGAGGTCTCATCCAGTGATTTGGATAAAAATACACGGTCGGATTTTTCTTCATCCAGACTATACACAGACATAAAACCATCAAATTTTACTTTGGACGCAGACACATGAAACCGGTATTTTCCAGCACCGATGGTAACAGATGTCGTCTCATATACTGCCGGTGTCATACAACTTGCCGCAAAACGGTTCCAGATCAGCTGATACAGCCGGAACAGATCTCTGCTCAGAGAATCCTTGACTATGGCCGGAGAACGGTTCAGATCCGTTGGACGGATTGCTTCATGGGCATCCTGGATTTTTGCAGTGTTTTTCTTTGTATCTACGCTGCCACCCACATAATCGGCACCATAATTTGCACTAATGTACTCAGACGCTGCTGCCTCAGCCTCCTCAGATACACGAGTGGAATCGGTACGCAGATAAGTAATGAGTCCCACAGTTCCGCTGCCTTTGATATCCACACCCTCGTACAATTGCTGCGCCAGACGCATCGTTTTCTGAGTAGAAAAATTCAGATGCTTACTCGCTTCCTGCTGCAAGGTACTTGTCCGGAACGGAAGCAGCGGCTTTTTGGTGCGTTCACCTTTTTTCACTTCCAGTACTTTGTACTCACAAGACTCAATCTCTTTTAAAATTGCATCCAGCTCCGACTGATTGTGGATCTGGATTTTTCCGTTTTCATCACCATAGAATTTTGCAACCAGCGGTTTTTTCTCACCTTTTACATTTAATGTCACATCAATCGTCCAGTATTCTTCCGGAATAAACGCATTAATCTCTTCTTCACGGTCACAGATGATACGCAATGCTACAGACTGTACACGTCCCGCGCTTAAGCCTCGTTTTACTTTTGCCCAAAGTACTGGACTGATCTTGTAACCAACCATACGATCCAGTACACGACGCGCCTGCTGTGCATCCACCAGATTCATATCGATCTCGCGGGGATTCTTCAGGGAAGCTTTTACCGCATTCTTTGTAATCTCATTAAATGTAATACGTTTCGCATCTTTGTCCCCCAATTTCAATGCGCTTGCCAGATGCCAGGAAATTGCCTCACCCTCACGGTCCGGGTCAGTTGCGAGATACACTTTTTCTGCTTTTTTCACTTCTTTTCGCAGATTTGCCAGAATATCTCCTTTTCCACGGATGGTAATATATTTCGGTTCAAAGTCATTTTCCACATCAAATCCAAGCTGACTTTTCGGCAGATCCCGCACATGTCCGTTGGATGCTGCCACCTCATAATTTTTTCCAAGAAATTTCTTGATTGTCTTAACCTTTGCCGGAGACTCCACGATCACTAAATACTTCGCCATATTTATCCCTCTTTAACCTCTATGTTCTTAATAATTATATACTTTTACTAAAATAGTTTTGAAAGGTCTCCTGCACCAACCTGTACCGCTTCAAGTTACCAAGATCTCGCAGCACAGTAAGCAGGTCCAAACCTGTTTCTTCTATAATATAGTTGATATGTTTTGGATGTAAATCAAGACAACAATACACCAACTGTTCCGTTTTCGCAAGAGAAATATTTTTTATTTTTGTCGTTTCTGCTTCTTTTTCAGGCAAATATCCCAAATTTTCAAGAAAAATGTCCAAATCATAAATGATTCCTGCCCCTTGCCCGATCAATGCGTTACAACCTTCACTCAGGGCATCTCCGAACCGCCCCGGCACCGCATAGACATCCTTGCCCTGCTCCAATGCTGCATCTGCAGTGATCAGGGAACCGCTCTTTTTCTTCGCCTCCACGACTACCAGACAGTCTGACAGGGCACTGATAATCCGGTTTCGCTCCGGAAACCGGTAAGGCATCGGTTCCGTCCCCGGCGGATATTCTGACAGAATTCCTCCGCCCGAACTCTGAATATTTTCATACAAATTCCGGGCATTTTTCGGATAACACACATCACAACCACACCCAAGCACCGCAAAGGTACTGCCCTTTCCCTGCAATGCCCCCGCGTGGGAAGCACTGTCAATACCAAGTGCCATGCCACTGATAACCTGCACATCTTTATCTGCCAGCAGTTTCCCCAGCTTCGTTGCAATGCTCCTTCCGTACTCTGAGCACATACGTGCGCCCACAATCCCCACACTCTTCCGGGCACCCGGCATAGCACCTTTGCAGAAGATCGCGTATGGTGGCTGTGCGATGTGTCTCAGTTTGTCCGGATACGCCCTGCTGCTATAGGGAATCAGCTGCATATTTTTTGCCAGGAAGCACTCCCAGATACGGCTCAAATCCTTTTTCCTGCTTTCCAGCAGATATTGAAGCTCTGTATCAGTAAAAAGGTACATATTTTTCAAAGTCTCTTCTTTTAATTCGTAGACGGCCTGTGCACTGCCACACATTTCCCTGACCCGGATACGTTTCCTGCTGTCTATATACAGCAAAGACGCCAGCCAGAAATCATATTTCAAGTTCTCTTGCGCCTGATTCTTTGCTGCCTGTCCCTGTTCTCCATTCTTTTCTATTTTTTCGAAAACTTCCTTTGTCGTATTCATTAATTCATGCATTTTCAGTCCCTCCTCCAGTAATTCTTGTCTGGATTCCGGAATACAAAAGCCTCTTCCAGATGTCCCCACTGAATATGCTCAGCTCCTGCCAGATCCGCAATGGTACGGGCGGTTTTCAGAATTTTTCCATAGGTACGGGCACTTAAATGGTATTCCTCATACTTCTCCTGCATCCGCTCCGCAGATTCTGCATCCAGTACACAATATTTTTCCAGATCTTCCATATTCATCTGGCTGTTAAACCGATAGCGTCTTCCCCGGAACCGTTCTCGTTGAATTTCATGTACCCGCTTCACCCGGGCACGGATCACTGCACTGCTTTCCTCCTCCCGCATATCCTTCATCGTGGTATACCGGACTTCTTCCGTTTCCACACACAGATCCATACGGTTTAAAAATGCCTGCGAAATACGCCCAATATAATTTTTGATTGCCTGCGGTCTGCAGTTGCAACGATTTAAATTGGGATAAAATCCACAGGGACACGGATTCGTCGATGCCACAAGCATAAAATCTGCCGGATACACAAAACTGCCTCCCACCCGGGAAATATGTACTTTCTTCTCCTCCAGCGGTTCCCTCAATACATCCAGAATTCCCGGCTTAAACTCTGCCAGTTCATCCAGAAACAAAATACCATGATGCGCCAGACTGATTTCTCCGGGATGGGGCTGCTTTCCACCGCCCACCAGTGCCTGTGCCGTCACCGTATGATGTGGACTACGAAAGGGACGTTCATTTTGGATGATGCGTTCCTGATCCAACAGCCCGCAAAGAGAATAAATCTGAGATAATTCCAGCTTTTCTTCCCGGCTCAGTTCCGGAAGAATCGTAGGAATCCTCTTTGCTGCCATGGTCTTACCGGAACCCGGTGGTCCCATCATCAACAAATTATGCATCCCGCCCACAGCAATTTCACAGGCACGACGCAGCATCGGCTGTCCTCGCAATTCTGCAAAATCCACATCATATTCTGTCTTCCAGAAATCCTGCTGTTCCCGGTAAAAGCAGGTTTCCGGCAATTCCTGCTGACAAATCTGCACAAACTCTTTTAAATTTTTCACCGGAATCACTTTTACAGTATCCAGGATTGCTGCTTCCCTGGCATTCTCCCATGGCACCACAATGCCTTGCATGCCTTCTTTCTGTGCCAGCACTGCCGCTGACAGCACCCCTTTCGTCGGTAGAATACTACCGTTTAGTCCAACTTCTCCAAGCAGCAGATAACTACTTAAAATGTGCTCATCCAGAAATCCGAATGCTGCCAGAACAGATGCTGCCATCGGCAGATCACATCCCGTACCGGATTTTCGCACATCTGCCGGTGTCAGATTGATGGTAATCTTTTTTGCCGGCAAACGAAATCCTGCATTTTTCAGTGCCGTGCGCACCCGCTCTCTGGCTTCTTTTACCTCGGATGTCAGAAATCCCACCATATCAAAAGAAGGCATACCGTCACTGACATCCGTTTCTACCTGAACCGGAAGTGATTCAAAGCCACAGACTACTGCTGTTTTAATTACACTATACATATATTCATTTTTCCTCTTTTCGTATACGGAAAAAATCCGGCGACTGCCGAAAAAAAGTAAAAAGTAAGATTAAAAGACACGTTTACTCTAACATATTCACAGGAATCTGTCTATGATAAAAACGCCTGCCGCAGTTTTTCCAGCGCTTTCTTCTCAATCCGGCTGACATAGGAGCGAGAAATACCAAGACTGTTGGCTATTTCCCGCTGCGTTACAGGCTTTGTATTATATAGACCGTATCGCCGCCGGATGATCCAATTTTCCCGCTCATCCAGCACCTTCGATACCAATTCATATAATCGCAGAATGTTTTTCTTTTCCACCACACGTTCCCACAGTTCCGGTTCACCGCTCTCCACGATATCCAGTAATTTGATCTGGTTGCCCTCCTTATCTGTTCCGATCGGTTCATAGAGCGACACATCCCTGGCAGTCTTCTTTTTGCTGCGAAAATACATCAGCAATTCATTTTCGATACAACGGGCAGCATAGGTTCCAAGACGGCTGCCTTTTTCCAAATTATAAGTAGAAACTGCCTTGATCAGTCCGACAGTTCCGATGGAAATCAGATCCTCCATGTCCTCCTGCGTGCCCTGATATTTCCGCGCAATGTGTGCCACAAGCCGCAAATTACGCTCAATCAATACCGATTTTGCCTGCTCGCTTCCGTTTTTCAGCTGCTCCAGATACTGCTTTTCTTCCAACGTACTCAGCGGCGATTGAAATGATTTCAAATCGGCACCTCCGTGTGCGGCCTTTCTATTATTCTATGTCCGTCAGGCTCTTCCCGTGTCTGAAAATCTGTGTGATTTTTCGTCACTTACAACATTCAGGAAAGTCTTGGCATATTTCTCCCAAAAAAACAGGAACCAGAAACGTCCCGTTTTCTGATTCCCATTTTTTATCTGGATATTAATTTCTGAATGGTCAGAACTTTGACACTTCTTTTTCTTCTCCAAATCATTCCCCAAATACTGCTTTATAATCCGCCTGGAACTTTTCGATTCCCTGATCTGTCAGTGGATGTTTTGTCATCTGCTCAATGACCTTGTACGGTACTGTCGCTATATCAGCACCTGCCAGTGCACAGTCAGTTACATGGATCGGATTTCTTACAGATGCCGCAATAATTTCTGTCTCATAACCATAAATAGAAAAAATCTCTGCGATCGTACGCACCAATTCGATACCTGGCTGATTGATGTCATCTAATCTGCCAAGAAACGGCGATACATAGGATGCACCTGCCTCTGCTGCCAAAAGTGCCTGATTTGCGGTAAAAATCAATGTTACATTCGTCTTGATGCCTTCTGCTGAAAGTACTTTGACGGCTTTCAGACCTTCGACAGTCATCGGGATTTTTACGACCATATTCGGATGGATCGCTGCAATCTCGCGACCTTCCCTGATCATTCCTTCTGCATCCACAGTTGTAGCTTTTACCTCTCCGGAAATCGGTCCGTCCACGATGGATGTGATTTCTTTGATGACTTCTTTAAAATCACGGCCTTCCTTTGCAATCAGTGACGGATTTGTTGTAACACCACAGATTACCCCCATATCATTTGCCCTTTTAATATCTTCTACATTTGCAGTGTCAATAAAAAACTTCATCTCTGGTAACCCCCTTCTTTAAATTATCTTTATTATACACCAATTTAGAATTTCTGCCACAACGGATTTCGTTTGATAGTTACTTCCGGTCCCAGAACGATATTCACACCATAAATAAGCGCCTCTTCTGCAATCATCTGTCCTATGATTTTACTACAAACGGACAGGAAACCATCATCAATATAGCATATCCTGATATATTTTAAGATTGGCTCTGAAGTTATCTGAAAACAGCTTTCCCGGCAAATTTCACCGGATATTCTTTGTTCTCTATTTTTCCCATAAAACCGTCTCTGTGCCATCTGTGCCTCTGTAAATCACCCTGCTGATTTTTCTATTTTCCAGAGATTTTTCATAGCGGTATCTCTGTCCACTTTTTTCATAGCTGCGTCTGGATGCCAGACTGTATCTTCCTGTCAAAACAATGGAATCGTCAACCACATCCTCATGCAGACGAACTTGTGCAGTGTCAATATCGATCCTGTCTTTTTCTTCTGAAGCAGTAACATGCACAATTGCATCTTCGTAACTGGCAGGAAAGACCGGCACAAAATTTATAATGCCAATAGCTGCTGCAAAAGAGACAATGATGACTGCAATCACTGCAACACGTTTTATCACTTTATTTTCCACATTTTTCAAAATCTGATGAAATTCGTTTTCCTTACCTTCTGCATGCGCTTCTGTGCGAGACACTTCTCTTACAATTGTTTCGTCTGTATAAGCACGGAAAACCTGCCTGCAGCCCTCACATTCCGCCATGTGCGCTTCTACCAGCTTCCGACTCTCTGTGCTGCACATATGTTCAATATAAACCGGCATCAAATCCTGTATCACATCACAACTAATGTTATTCATACCATCCTCCATAAAGCGGACATTCGCAATCCGCTTTCGCTACTTGCTCATGAACGCAGTCGCTTTGCGACCTGTCAGTGGGAGCTTTTAACTCCCACTGACATAAGCATCCCCCTTACCCACCGCTTAGTGCTCTACGCACTTGAAACGGGGGAATGCTTATTCTGCGTTCAAATTATCACTTATTTTCTGTTTTGCCCTGTAATAAGTAACCCCCGCCCAGCTTGGTGATTTTCCAAACAGTTCCGCAATTTCCACAAGAGCAACTTCACCAAACACATGCAAATAGAACACCTCTCTGTACGGTTCCGGCAGTTCATGCAGAACCTTTAACACAGCTTTCGCCGTATCTTTTTCCTCCAGTTTATGTACAAAATCATGTTCCGCACATTCGCGTTCTGCCGGTTCCTGCCCTTTTTTCTTTCTCAGATAAGAGTAATATAGATTTTTTGCAATCTGGCAGAGCCAGGATTCCATTTTACAGTCGCCTCGAAAGCATTTTTCATGCAGGATTGCCTTTACAAACGTATCCTGCACGATATCTTCTGTAAGTTCGCGGTTTCCACAAAGTGAAAACACATATCCAAATACAATTTTATAATATCTGGATATGGTATCAATATCTTCCATTTCCACGCCTGCCTCTCATTTTTCATAACTATTTTTCATTCTGATATGCCTCCTCTAAATCTATTTTTACTAATAAGACGCATCAGAATACAATTCATTACAAATTTTATCAAAAAAATACGAAAAAAAGAACCGGCACCGACAATTTCTGTCACAGTTCCGGTTCTTTTTCTCATTATTACCTGTATCTGCCTCTACTTAATATTTCATTGCTTCTTTATGCAAACACACGCGGTGTCACTTTTTCACCCAATGGTTTTGTTTTTGCAAATGGTTCCCTTTTTCGGCACATAAAACTGCTCCACATCCATATGTTCATATTCTAATAATTTTATTTTTTTATCAATACCACCTGCATAACCGGTCAGACTTCCATCCGTTCCCACCACTCTGTGACATGGCACGATAATAGATATCGGATTATGACCAACCGCACCGCCCACTGCCTGTGCTGACATCCGGGTAAGCCCCCGCTGTTTTGCGATACATGCCGCAATTTCTCCGTAAGTCATGGTTTTTCCATAGGGAATCGACAGAAGAATTTTCCACACTTCCTGCCGGAATTCAGAGCCACTAGAAAAAGACACCGGCGGAAGAAAATCCGGCTCTTTTCCCTGAAAATAAATATCCAGCCAACGGTCTGTCTCTTCAAATACCGGCAGCATTTTTTCTTCATGCTCCTTTGCCAAAGTCACAGCAAAATATTTCTGTCCGTCAAACCACAAACCTGTCAATACTTCGCCGTCACTTGCCATAGTGATGCCACCCAATGGTGAATGATAGTGATGTATGTATTCCATGTCTCTACCTCGTACCCTTTTCCATCTTTCTCTTACAATACAGTTATTCTTTTTTACTTTAATATAATTCCGAATGGCATTTTTATTTCACTTTCTTCTTCTCTGCCGTCTTACTCTTTATTGTTTTTGGTGCATAATCCTTCATACCCGGAATAGCACCTCCTGACACAGCCCACAGATACAGACTCGCTACACTGCAATATGGTGAAAATCGCCTGCGATACTTCTCAAACAACTTTTTATCAATTTTTCTGTGATGATACACCATGCGAAGTCCCCGCAAAATCGCCAGATCACCATAACTGAATACATCCGACCGCTGCATACAGAACAGTAAAATCATTTCCGCTGTCCACACACCGATTCCATTCAATGACGATAATGCTTCAATTGCCTCCTGGTCTGACATCTGCCACACAGCATCCAGATCAAATGCTCCATTTTTTATTTTTTCTGCAAAATCTGTCAGATATTCCGCCTTCCGAAACGTCATTCCATACGCCTGAAGCTTCGGAATCCCTGCTTCCAGAATCGTCTCCGCGTCAATAACACCAAGATCATCCTTCATTCGCCGCCATATCGTCTCCTGCGCTTTCGTAGAAATCTGCTGTCCGATAATGTGATGTACCACGGAAGAAAAAAGATCCGTATCGACCTCTCGTTCAATCATCCCAATCTCTTCCATCACTTCCGCCAGTTTCTTGTCCTTTTGTTTCAAATACTCCAGTTCTGTTTCCCCATATTTAAAATACATCCTTATTCTCCGTTCTATGCTTGCTAAAATATAGTATTATTTCCATTCACGTGCTCACCTATTCTTATGTCATTGTACCATTATTTTTCATCTGAATATATACGATACATAATTATTTTATTTCATAAAAAAATTGTCAAGTTACCGATAACAATATATAATCATATCTGATGTCTTATTCCGATTATTATTGATATCATTTTTACAATATATACACTCAAAACCTACGAAATTGAATCAGGAGGAATTTTTTATGAATATACAGATCAGACCTTATCAGACACAGGATGCTGCACAGGCAGCCGAAGTATGGAACCAGGTTGTAGAGGACGGTCTTATTATGTGTTGTAGTGTATTATGATTCGAAATTTAGATTATAAAATCACACAGGAAGCTGACAGTATCCTTTCATTTTTAAAGGAGCACGGCTACTCTTCCAACTTAATCGTACATTTGAAAAAAACACCGGAAAGTATTTTAAAAAACGGCATCTGGAGTTATGTGAACGAGCCTCTCCACACCGGAGATCTGCTTCACATCCACATAGAAGAAAACGAAGGCTCCGACCATATCGTGCCAAATAAAATGTCACTCTCCATTTTGTATGAAGATGAGGACATTCTGGTCATTGACAAACCGGCAAATATGCCAATTCATCCTTCTATGAATCATTATGAACAGACGCTGGCAAATGGCGTGCTGTGGTATTATGCCACGCAGCAGAATCCCTATACCTTCCGTTGCATCACGCGGCTGGACCGGGATACCACCGGTGTCACACTTCTGGCAAAACACATGCTTTCCGCTTCTGTCCTGTCCAAAGCAATGCAGCAAAAACTGATTCAGAAGGAATATCTGGCACTTTGTGACGGTGTTACTCCAGAACACGGCACGATTAATGCGCCAATCTGTCGTGCCGCAGACTCTGTCATTGAACGATGCGTGGATTTCGAAAAAGGCGACTCTGCCGTGACACATTTTACCCGAGAGTGGACCAACGGACAGATTTCTCTGGTTCGAGTCAGACCGGAAACCGGACGCACTCATCAGATCCGTGTGCATATGAAACATATCGGGCATCCGCTTCTCGGTGATTTTCTGTATCATCCGGAAGATCACTCCATAAGCCGTCAGGCACTGCACTGCGCATCCCTGACTTTTACGCATCCGATCACCGGAGAAACATTAACCATAAACGCAAAACTGCCGGAAGATATGCAACAGCTTCTGTCTCAGTCGTAAAAACTTCGGCTGAGATAAAACTTACACATACCTTCCAGCATTTTGCTTATATAATATCGTGGTAAAGCGGACATTCGCAATCCGCTTTCGCTACTTGTTCATGTTCAACATTCGTCACTCATTATTTGTCTTTTTTACTTCTTATTATGCAATACTTCTCTGCGAATATAATCAAAGGTAGCATCCTCCCCCTCATCCGCCAGCATATACAACAATTTTTCCAACAGTTCCCGTACTTCCGGATGCATGATATGCCGATTTTTCCCCTGCAGATAGTATTCCAACGCACTCCGGTCCGTATATTTTTCCTTCTGATAATTTTTTGAAGCAGACATACGATCAATAAACATTTCTACCACATAGTTATCCGGCATACGCATTCCTACCATCGCCGGTTCCGATGGCATTCCATAATCAATCCAGTATTCCATATGATGTTTGTTGCGTCCTTTATGATGAAGCCATGCGGAAGAATAGCCCCTTTCCTCTCTTTCTGCATTGTTTGGACTGACATCTCCCTGATAATATTTGCAGCCAACCAGGAACTCCGACGGCATATATTTTGACAGATCATGCAGCAACCCCTGTTTATACAGACCTACCCGAAAGCAGCCTTTCATGACCAGCATTTTATGATGATTGATTGTCTTTAAATGTTTCCAGAATTTCAAAAACATGCCTCCCGTAGTTATCTCACTATAAAAAATGTACTCGCCTGTATCAGATGCAAAAGAAACAGATGCACCGGATAAAATGCATAAAATATATATTTTGCAGACGGTCCTTTCTTCCCATTATACAAAAGAATCGGCAAAAAGGCAATCACACCCGGAAGTTCGACCACACCAAAAAACAGTATGGCGATAACAGCAAATGAAACCGCCTGTGCAGGTACATTTTCATGTGTCATCCAGACAAGATAAATCAGCAGAATACCACCAGCACCGTAATCTGTCTGCAATACCTGTGCCACGCAACTACAAACAGCTACTACAATGAACTGCCAGATTATCGGAATTGGCTGACCTTCTATCCAGGCTTCCTGTATCAGATCACTTCTATGCTGTTTTATATAAAATGCCCCATTCTGAATCAGATCCAGCATCACCAGTCCAATACCCAGTGTCCAGAATACATTCTGTGAATGAATATTGACGATTTCGTTCGAAAAAGCCAGATCAAACGGAATTTCTGAAATGAGAGCAAATAAAAACATCCTCAATTCGTATTTTCGAATTTTTCTGGTATGAATACTTCCTTCCACAAGCAAAAAGACAAACAATGGAAATGATATTCTTCCAATATAACGGAACATCATATTCATTGGGAACAGCACTGCACCCACATGATCAATAACCATTGTTATAATGGCAATCATCTTCAGTATAAAACTGTTGATGCATTTATATTTTTTATTCATAAATACGTCCTCTTCACTTTCTGTAATTCTCACCCCATCATCTTATCATAGTTTGATCTGTATGTAACCCTGATTTTTCATGGTATCTTCTCTCATGTTTATACTGCAATAACTTGCACCGTATCCACATTTGTTATAATATAAAAGAAGTTTTATCAGAATTTCTATCTTAAAATAAGGCTACCGCAATTCCACTGGCTTTAGGCAATGTGGAGTTTACCTTTTTTGATAGTAAAAAAACACATTTTGGAAATAATCCGGAGGATTTAATATATATGAACATTGCAATTATCACTGGTGCTTCCAGTGGTCTCGGACGTGAATTTGCTTTACAGCTCTGTCACAACTATGCTGCTGAAATTGATGAAATCTGGCTGCTCGCAAGACGAAAAGAACCATTGCTTACTCTGGCACAGGAAATATCTGCCACTGGAATCTGCGTTGGTGCTGCCATGCCAATGGACATTACAGATAAGGAACAAATGAAAGATTTTCAGGATAAACTGGAGATTGAGGTGCCAACCGTCAAATATCTGATCAACGCTGCCGGACTTGCCAAAATTGGCGGACCATTCACATTGCAGCCGGAAGAATTAACCCATATGATCGATCTGAACTGTAAAGCAGCCGTGCATATGACTGCAATTTGTATGCCGCACTTTACCAAAGGCTCCCGCATTTTACAAATCTGTTCTACAGCAGGCTTTCAGCCGATGCAGGGACTTAATGTATATGCCGCATCCAAAGCTTTTCTGCTACGGTACAGCCAGGCGCTTCGCTGGGAACTGATTGGAAAACAAATTTATGTGACAGCAGTCTGCCCCTACTGGATCAAAGATACCGAATTTATCAGTGTTGCAAAACATACTGACAATCCGAAAGCGGCTCACGCGGTACATCACTTTCCACTGGCTTCCAAAACAAAATCTGTGGTACGTCTTGCCTTGCTTGATAACAAACTCGGACTATGGGTATCCACTCCGGGACCGGTCTGTTTTGTACATCGACTATTCTGTAAAATCATGCCGCCGGTAGTTGCTATGGGTTGGTGGGAACTGATTCGCCGCATATAAATTCTTGTTTGTCTTGTTGTTGGCTGAAATTTAATTTTTAATACGAAAACGA
>OFMK01001437.1_pt1 | contig 17351 bp, 14 predicted proteins | sample 1541781 | NCBI WGS metagenome assembly OFMK01 (sample SAMN04209250, study PRJEB22552) | human gut metagenome | biome: gut; material: feces | host: Homo sapiens | place: USA: Oklahoma
AACTATATAAAGAACATCTTGAGGATCAGAAGGTTTTGTTCCTATATGGCTTACCAAAAGAAGTGAACAAGCAATTACAGGAAAGTAATAAGATTTTGTCATCTGTACAGGGATATGAAGTCGCCTTCCACAGATACAATTTTTTGCATTTGACAGGAGTTCGCTTGAATAAAAAAGATACGTCTTCTGCAATTCATTTTTACCAGAAATGTCTGGATAAAAGATTGACGGAAAATGATTTTTCTTTTGCAAAAGATGGTTCTACAGGACAAAAGCTGGATATATTGGAACGTATGATGCTTATTAAGAAAAATGTAACAATGATAGGAGAATTTACAGACCGAGGTCCCAAATTATATACAGAAAAAGCTGCCGGAAATGTCTGTGGCTGTATTGGCTTCGTAAAAGATAAAAATACGAAATTAAATGTACCGAATACGTTGCTGAAAAAAGACATCAGAGATGTAACGGCACAGCCTACATATAAAGTGTTTGCTGTAATATCAAAACACTATACAGATGAGAAATATACCGATATTGCGAAAATGGATAAAAGTATTGATTTGAAAGAGTGTTGTTTCTCAGAAGCGATAGAAAATATGATAGATAGAGAGAATCTATAATGAAATAGAAAGAAACCATGCTACTGCTTTTCAAAACAGTATCATGGTTTTATTTGTTTGTTACATTTCAATGCAACTATTTACTTTACAAAACTGGAAATGATATAATTATCATTGATTTTAAAAGAAAGTAGAGCGAATGATGAGCGAAAAGTTACTGATTGTTGAAGATGACAAAAAATTAAATGATGGAATACGCCTTGCCTTGAAGAATGATTCCTATTTCTTTTATCAGTGCAGAACTTTGCAGGAAGCGAGAGATATCCTAAACAGGGAAGATATAACATTGGTTTTATTAGATGTAAACTTGCCAGATGGAAATGGAATTGATTTTGTAAGAGAAATCAGGAAAAACAGTCAAGTACCGATTATTCTGCTTACTGTAAATAACATGGAAGTAGATATCGTAACAGGATTGGAAGCTGGGGCAAATGATTATATTACGAAACCATTTAGTTTGATGGTTCTGCGTGCAAGGGTATCTGTGCAGCTTAGAAATAAAGAGGCAACAGCAAAGGATTCTATGGAGTTCGATGGACTTGAGTTCTATTTCGATAAAATGGAATTTTTTAAAAACAGAGAACCGATTGAACTTAGTAAGACTGAACAAAAGTTATTGCGAGTGTTGTGTGAAAATAAAGGTAAAGTATTGAAACGAGAATACTTGATCGACGAGGTATGGCAGGGGGATACAGAGTTTGTGGATGCCCATGCCCTGACTGTTGCAATCAAACGTCTCAGAGATAAATTGGAAGATGATGTACAGAAGCCTAAATATATCAAGACGGTTTACGGAATTGGTTATACATGGGCGGTGAAAGAATGACAGAAAAAATTATATGGGTTGCAGGAATATTTCTCCTGAGCGGAGTATTTTGGTACTGTATTTTTTATCAGAAAGAAAAAAGGCTTTTGAACCGGCTGCAGCAAATGCTGGATTGTGCGATAGATGGAGAATTGGAACGGACAGAAATATCTGAAGAAAAGTATTCTACCCTTGAAAACAGCATGAAACAGTATTTAGACAGTAATTTTCTGGCAAGAAAGAACCAGCAGGAGCAGAAAGAAGTGATACAGAAACTTATTTCCGACATTGCACATCAGACATTGACTCCTATTTCAAATTTGAAAATTTATGGGGAAATACTCTCTGAATCGAATCATGAAAATCAGGAAGAGATAGATACCATTTTGGAACAGACGGAGAAACTAGATTTTCTGATACAATCACTGGTCAAATTATCTCGGATGGAGAGTGGGATTATCGCAGTACACCCAGAAAAGGTTGGTATCAGGCAGTTGCTGGAGGATATTCGGCAGCAGTTTGCTGCAAAAGCAAGGGAGAAGAATATTACCTTGAGTGTGTGCGATACAGATTTGTATGTTATCTGTGATTTGAAATGGACGGCAGAGGCACTTGGAAATATCGTAGACAATGCGATTAAATACACGCTGGGCGGAGGAACAGTCCAGATGAAAGTGGAGAAGTATTCTTCCTTTGTGAAGGTTGATGTAATCGACGATGGTATTGGAATCAAAAAGGAAGAAATACCAAAGATATTTGGAAGGTTTTACCGAAGCCTGTCAGTAGCGGATCAACCAGGGGTAGGAGTTGGTTTATTTCTTGCAAGAGAGATTATTCAGGCGCAAAAAGGATATGTGAAAGTGAAATCAGAGATTGGGAAAGGTTCCACATTTTCTGTGTTTCTTCCCGTATAAGGTGCGAATAGTATCAAAACTGTGATATTTCAGAAACCGGATGGAGACATTGTTATGATAAAGTCTGTATTGTAAAGATCAATACAGGCTTTTTTACAATATAAGACAGGGAGGAAGACATGAATATATTAAAAGCAGTAGATTTACAAAAAATATATGGACAGGGAGAAACGGAAGTTCGAGCCCTTGATGGTGTAAATTTGGAAGTGGAAAAAGGGGAGTTTGTAGCGATTGTTGGGACTTCTGGGAGTGGAAAGTCTACGATGCTCCATATCATTGGTGGATTGGATAATCCAACATCCGGGCAGGTAATTGTGGATGGACAGGACTTAAGCCATATGACAGATGAAGAGCTTACCATTTTCAGGCGCAGAAATATTGGTTTTGTATTTCAACAGTATAATTTAGTTCCGATGCTGAATGTATGGGAGAATATTATTCTTCCCGTGAAACTGGATGGCAAAAAGATTGAAAAGAAATATGTAGATGAAATCATTGATACACTTGGTATTCGGACAAAATTGGAAAATCTGCCAAGTGCTTTATCCGGGGGACAGCAGCAGAGAGTGGCAATTGCAAGGGCTTTAGCGGCAAAACCTGCTATTTTGCTGGCAGATGAACCGACCGGAAATTTGGACTCCAGAACAAGCCAGGATGTATTAGGACTTCTAAAAGTAACCAGTAAGCGTTTTCATCAGACCATTGTAATGATTACCCATAATGAGGAGATTGCCCAGATGGCAGACCGGATTTTGCAGATTGAAGACGGAAAAATTGTTTCAGATAGTGGATTGGTATAGCAGGGGGCGGTCATATGGTAAAAGTAGAGAATAAAGAGACGTTACGATTATTGACGAAGCGTTTTATGAAAATGAATCGTGCCAGAAATGTGATTGCTGTCATTGCCATCATGCTGACTTCCCTTTTATTTACAAGTCTCTTTGTGGGGAGTGTATCCATGATTCTTTCCAAAAGAGCAACGGAAATCAAACAATTTATGGATTCCGCCCATGCCAGTGCACAGAATCTGTCAGAAGAAGATGCAGAGCGATTGCAACAGACAATCGAACAGAGCGAAGAGGTGGAACGATACGGTTCCGGTATTTTTTTGGGAGCCGGAATGGATGAGCGGTTTGGATTTTCCGTAGAGGTCAGATATGCAGATGAAAATATGGCAGAAAGTTTTAATTGTCTGCCAACCACAGGAAGACTGCCAGAAAAAGAAAATGAAGTAGCACTCAGTAGCATGATATTGGAAACGCTAGGTGTTACACCAAAGATAGGGGAAGAAGTAACGCTGACCTGGGAAGTAAATCCAATGTTGAAACAATATAAGACTGATACATTTCAGATATGTGGTTTTTGGCAAGGGGATAAAGCTGTTTTAGGACAGATGGTCTGGGTATCCGAAGCCTATGCAGAGGAGAATCGTTATCCTGTTACACAGGAAGAATTAGAAAATGGCATCTATAATGGAGGCAAAGAGTATTCTGTCTGGTACAAGAACCTTTGGAATCTGGAAAAGAAAACGGAAAATATATCTAAAGCAGCAGGCTTTACGAAAGCTGGAACAGGAATGGAAGTCAATCCAGCATATAATCTGTTGGAAGAAGACTCTTTTTCCTTTACTTCTCTTATCATAATGATCCTGTTTGTGATACTGGCTGGATATCTGATTATCTATAATATTTTTAGCATTTCTGTGAAAACGGATATTCGGGCTTATGGACTGTTGAAGAATGTGGGGACAACAGGAAAGCAGTTGAAGAAAATTGTGCGTATGCAAGCATGGCGATTGTCAGCAGTGGGGATTCCAATTGGATTACTTTGCGGTTATCTTGCAGGACTTTGTATGGCTCCGTCACTGACCGCAGATGCTGAAATCAGCGCACAGGCAGGAAAGACTGCCCAGACAGTGGTGTCAGCCAATCCTTTGATTTTTCTTGCCGCAGCACTTTTGACACTTTTGACGGTGTATCTCTCCAGTCTGCAGGCTTGTAAAATGGTGGAAAAGGTATCTCCGGTGGAAGCTCTGCGCTTGGCAGAAGGGGGACAGTCACAACGGAAAATAAAAAAGAATACTTCTGTAACCTGGTGGGGGATGGCAGTTCAAAACGTGTTCCGAAATTGGAAAAAGGGATTGATTGTTATGCTTTCTATCGCTCTTTCTATGGTAGTGGTCAACTGTATCGTGATGCTGGTGCAGGGATATGATTTTGAGTCTTACAGGAAAGTATTTTTAGCATCCGATTTTCAACTGGATCAGATGACAAATAGTTTGTTAAATACGAATTTTAACGGTATTACACCTGAAATCAAAGAGATTCTGAATGAATGTCCTGACAGTGATCAAACAGGATATGTGTATTATTCAGAAGAGACACATAGGATGGAACCGGAACTTCTGAAAACATGGGAAACATTCGCAGATAAATATGAAGAAAACTGGACCGAGTATGAAGAACAGGTTTGGGAAGAGGCAAAGGCTTCCAATACAGTAAGTGTTCATTTTCTCGGAATCAGCGAGTCGGTGTTTGACAAGTTAGAATGGAGAGGGGAAAAATGTTCTTGGGATACCTTTAAAAGCGGAGATTATGTACTTGTAGATTATGGTGACAAATATGCAGAACATCCGGTTTCTTATTATCAGACCGGGGATGTTTTTCAGATGGAATATAAGAATGGAAACCAGAAAGAATATGAAGTCATGGGAGAAGCGCTGATGCCATATGCATTGGATTATCCGTATGCAGATCTTATCTATATTACGGTATTAGTTCCGGAAAAGGAGTATATCACCCAGACAGGAAATGAATCGGCCATGTATGCTGCTATTGATGCAAAGAAAGGAGCGGATAAGCAGGTAAAAGCGTATATTGATGAAAATATTTTGAAAGAAAATGATATGATCAATGTGTTTTCTGTATTGGATATGGAAGCGAGCTTTCAGCGGTTTGTCAGCAAATATTATATGATCGGTGGTTTCCTTGTCGTTATTTTAGCTTTTATCGGTATTATGAATTTCTTTAATACAACAGCAACTTCTGTAATCAGCAGAAAAAAGGAACTGGCGCTTTTGGAAGTTGTTGGGATGACGAAAAAACAGGTATCGAAAATGCTGGTGTCTGAGGGATTCTTATATTTAGGAGGCGCATTTGTAATTGCAGTATTATTAGTTGTGTTTGGAGCAGAGAAGATTTTAGCAAATACACTCGGTACGGCATTTTTCTTCCGAATGCACCTTACAATCGTGCCATGTATTCTTATGATTCCGATTTTGGTTGGGATTGCATATGTGATACCAAAGTATCAGTTTGAAAAGATGAGTCGGGAAAGCGTTGTTGAAAGGATTCGGAAAGAATAGAAATATGTAGCGTAGTGGAAAGCAAGTCTGAAAAATGGCTTGCTTTTCCTTTACTATGTTGGGGATTGATGTATAATTATAGATAAAGAGATAAATTAAAATTTTTAGAAATCTACTAGGGAGAATAAACTATGGCTGAGGAAAAAATTAGAGAGGAAATCACAGAGGAAGTTATTGATAGAAAAGGTTTTATTGCTTGGGTAAAAGAGCATAAAACTCAGTTACTCTTAGCTGGAGTTAGTGTAACTACTATTTTAGTCTCTGCATTAGGCTTAAAGAATAAGGACGCAATAATAGAATTATGGAATACACTCAAAAAACAAATAGAAAAGGGGACTTTATATAGTGCCAAGTGGTTTGAAAAAGCTAGTCTTGAGGAACTTGAGGCAGCAAGAAAACTTGTTCAGCAGGATTATAATAATCCGAATTTAGATTTGGATTACAGAGATTATTGTTGGAATCTTCTATATAGATTTGACAATGCTATTGGGAAAATAAGGTGGGATGGTAAAGAATATGGATATCCAGCTCATAGTAGTAATGGATGGTATTTGCCAAGTGATGATTAAGAAAAAAATGAGTATTGACAAAGGAATTTGATTATGGTCATTACAATATACGGAATCATAGGGAGAAAGTTATGACAGAACAGCAGTATAAGGATTTATTAATAGCAACAGCTAAGATGAGTGATTATGAGGATAAGGACAAGGTAGTAGAGGCACTTAAAGTTGCTTCTGTTTCATTTCAAAAGGAATGGGATTTTACATATCATTTGCCTGATCATCGTCAGGAGTACATTATTATTAGTGTTGTTCCAGATAAATTAACTATCTTGAAAGAACATGAGAAGTTTGTTGATGATTTGTGTAACCAGGTTTATGAACCGAATGATTATAATGAGTACTGGGGATTGGTATTAAAGCCTGGAATACTTCATGTTGCACCAGAAGAAATAAGTCAAGAGATACTTTTTGATGATATACAAAATCGAATAATTAATGAAATTCGGGAAGCAAAATTTTCAATTTGGATTGCAATGGCATGGTTTACCAACAAAAAAATATTTGATGAATTGTTGAAAAAAAGAAATGACGGGCTAGATGTAAAAATCATTGTTGATAATAATCGTGTAAATCAAGAAAAACCATCGTTCACTTTAGAAGATTACTTTGAGGTTTATCGGGTAGATGTGATGTCGGAGCGGTATAAAAATATAATGCATAGGAAGTTTTGTGTGATTGATTTAGAGGTTGCAATGCATGGTACTTTTAATTGGACAAATGCTGCAAATTATAATAAGGAACATTGGGATGTCGATCATAATAGAGAAACAGCAAAAACATTTGCGGAAGAATTTGTGAAAATGAGAAGAGATGCTGAATTGTCTACACTAGAGTTTGAGTTTTAAATGGAGTGTTTTGATGGATTTGAAAGAATTTTATTTTCAAAATATAAAGGAATCTGAATACCATCATCGTTTTTTGGATTCTGTTAAAAAAGTAAATTATACATATGATATTTTTGGCGGTGAAGAAGAAACGCAGGATTATCAATTTGAGATTTATGATGTTGAAGAAGCAATAACCAAATTTAAAGAACTGTGTCAGCCAGATGTTTATTTTTCAGTTGAAAATAAATGTTGGTTTTATCTAATAACATATTATCTACACATGCTCGGTTATGAAATAAAAGAGTTTCCTAGAATATTGGCAAGACCTCCTGTTGATCCGACCGACTTTACATATGGAGATATTAGAAATCGAATTATTGCTCTTGGTAGAGATGATAATGGAACTGTTCGTTATGCGACTAGAAGAACATTTGTTGCAGAGATGACGTTTGAGCAAAAGGCTTGCAATATTGAGGTGAACGATTCTATAAACCAAAAATTTATTGAAATTTCTACTAGACAGGCATCTTTCAACAATATGCATATAGATGAGAAAATTGCCGAGATTGCAAATCTTATTGAAAACCTGTTGAAACTAGATGGAAAATACATTACACCAGAATATGAAAATGTATGTTGCGGATTCATTGACGATATGATAGTAAGGAGTTATAGAAAGAAAATGCAGTGTTTTAGACATTGTACAGATGAAGCAATAGCGGAAAGGAAAACATATTCTGAAGAACAGAAGATTTTTCTTGTTGATTACGGACTTACGACCGTAAAAGCCATTTATGAACTAGTAAAATAAACAGTAGTAACATAGATTTGGCTTTATTAGCATTTTATTGCTTCAACTTGCATTATCTTGTTTTATTTTGATATTTCTGTAACAGAGTAAACACAATTGCATAAGAAAAATCGGGAAATAAATTGGAGTAAATAAAAACAGAATATGGTAGTTTTGTAGAATTGAAAATATAATTGGGCGTATGGACTTGATGAGAGAACATTTCAAAGTTGAGATCCAGACCATACGCCTTTAAAGAGATGACTACAATTCCATATCACGTGATTTTTTCTTGGGGTGAACAGGTTGTCCTTTTCGCATTTCCTGCTTTTTCTGATATTCAAGTTCCCATGAGTGGCGAGAGAAGAGAATTGGGTCTTCTGCGTTCAGATAATCTACTTTGTTGGATGCAAAATCACGGCGGTGATAGTCATAATATTTACCAAAGGCACCTTTGAGTTGTTTAATCAATTTATCCCGAAAATCAGGTCGAATCTGGATCCTGGCATCCAGTAATTCTGTATATTGGTCTGATTTAGGACAAAATCGTTCTTCTCGGAAAGCTGAGGCATCTTTTTCAAGCTGTTCTTTGAGGGTGGCATCCTGAGAATCCAGAGTTTCCAGATTTTTCATCATCTGATTGTATCTGTCAGAGAGTTTAACCATATCTTTATCGGTGGAACACTCTGCCTGAAATAATAGTTGCTCTTTAGCGGATTTCAGTTCCTCGATTTCTTCTGTTACAGTTGTAATCTGCTGATTTAATTTTATATGCTGGATTGGATTTAAGAAACTGGTTTTATCTTTCTGTAAATTCAATGTTTTTTTCTCAGCAGCTTTGTCTTTCAGTTTTTTCTTTACGGTGTTGTATTTGCTTAAAATCGGTTTGAGATTGTACATCCAGTCGTGAATTACCTCTTTTTGCATTTCATTATGAAGCAAATGATATTGTGTAAAAATCATATGGTTTCGGATTGCTTCCAATGTCTCGGCGATTGCAGGAATAGATTTTTCAATGGCTTGAGCCAGTTTAGCAACTTGGGCTTTTAATTCTCTGAGTAATTTATTGTCTGCACGAATCTGACGATTGATTTCGCAACGTTCTGCAACCATGCCTTTCTTTTCCATGTCCTGAGCAATATAACCTTCATGAATAGTAGGCTGCTCTGTGATTCCCTGTGCGGCAAAGCTGCGGTGATCAATAGAGGCTTTGATTTGATTTTGGGCAAGCATCTTGTTTGTAAAATCCGCCCAATTTGCTCTCCAGACACAGAGTTGTTCATCGCTATTCCATTGTTCAGAAATGGGATTTTGTCTGCCATACCGGGTACTTTTTGGATGTTTATCAATACGTTCATAGCCTTGCTCCTGAGCGGCGGATGGAGTAAGATAGATTTTTTTCTTTCCTGCTTTATAGCGGTACTGCTTTTCCCATCCGTCTTTCTGTGCTTCTTTATATTCAGAAGCAGTAAATCCTTTTTCTTCTCCGTTTTTTACACAAAGATATTCTTTTTCAGTTTTATATTGCCATGTTCCGTTTTCATTTAATGGACGGACAGTAAGTAGAATATGAGCGTGTGGATTGTGTCCGTCGGTATCATGAATGGCGAAATCGGCACACATGCCCATATCTACAAAGTTTTCTTGAATAAAGTTCTGAAGAAGAGAAATATGACTGTCCTTGTTTAATTCGACAGGAAGTGCTACAACAAATTCTCTTGCCAGTCTGCTGTCCTTTGTTTTTTCAGCAGCTTCTACAGCATTCCAAAGCTTTTCTCGGTCTTTCCATTCAGCCGGAGCCATCGGTGGAAGCATTACTTCCTGATAAATCAGTCCATGTTTTCGGGTATAGTCATGCTGGATGCCATCATAATCATTATACATCCGACTGCAGCTCATATAAGCAGAGGCTGCGACAGCAGACCGCCCGGAACCACGACTGACGACTTTAGCTTGCATATGATAAATTGCCATATCTGGCACCTCCTTTCGATGTTGCTTGCAACAGCGGATAGCCCTCGGCAGAGCGCACGAGCCTGACCAACGGGAAGGATACCACCGCCCGATTTATCGGGTGGTGAGTAAGTGCGCCCTTCGGGAGTATAAATTCTTGGTTTACAATCCTCTTAGTCGGATTATCAGTTCCTGTTTTAGAGTATCTAAATCCATTTCTTTGATATGGGGAGCAACGTTTTCCAGAATTGCTCCTTCTTGAATCAGTCTGCGTGTTCTGGCATTACGCTCTTTTTTTCGATTTCTTGCTTCGGCTTCTTCCTGACGGTGTCTTGCCTGTAAAAGTGCTTTTTCTTCAGTTGTCATTGTTTTGTTATCTGCCATATCTGGCACCTCCTTTTATGCCCGTATCCGGGCGTTTTTAGTTTTGATTTTTTTCTATCTGGTACTAATGTTTTGATGAATTGACAGTAGTACATTTCACTTGAAAAATAGTTCGAGAGAATAGCACTACTGTCGGTTGATTGTGATAGTTGTGCAACGGTGTTTTGTCTGCTTTTGGCACGAACAGGTATCACAACAGGATTTTTTTAGCTTCCTGTAGATTTGCAGAAGCATTTTCCTGACGAATGTTACGGTTATTGATACGAACAGGAACACATCTTTCTAAAATACGGTCATAAATTCTTTTGTGTGGTAAATCGGAAGGAGTGTTCAGTTCTTGCAAGGTAAGATTCGTTATTACAATGAGTGGTTTTTTACTTCGATAACGGCTGTCGATTACGTTGAATACCTGTTCCAGTGCAAATTCTGAATTACGTTCAATCCCAAGATCATCAATAATCAGCAGACTATATCGATTTAAGCTGTCAATGAACTGATTTCTGTCTTCAAAGTGCATCCCGGTAAGTGTGTTCAGAATCCGGGAAAAATTCGTCATAAGAACTGGCACTCCTTTTTCAAGAAGAGCATTGGCGATGCATCCGGCAAAGAAAGATTTTCCGGTACCAACATCTCCCCAAAGAAGAAGACCTGAGGAGTTGGATTTCATTTTTTCCCAGTTGTCTACATAATTGTGTGCCAGTTTCATTTCTGTGTTCATTCCGTTATCCTTATCAAAGGTATAGTCATATAATGCTTTATCCTGTAGACCGCTGGCTTTCAGATGTTCGATTTCAAACTGTTTTTCTCGGAGTGTTCTTTGCGCTTCTTCCTGCTCATAAATTTCTCTTTGGCATTTACAAAGAATAGAGGGAAGGAAGATTTTATCTTGTAACATGTGCCTGCTCTGTCTGGGAGTATGGCATTTGGAACAGTAAATCAGCTGATCTTTTTCATTAAAATATTCATCAGATTGAAGTTGTCTGTTTGGTTTCAAGATGTTTGGTTCTTCTATAAATTTTGTCATAATGTTTCATATTCCTCGCTTTCATAAATTCTTTGTTGGGAAAGGGGATTGTCCTGCCTTGCCCAGTTGATGATAGTAGCTGCATGATTCCGGTATTGTTTTCCGGTGGAAGCCATGTAGCCGGATAAACGTTCAATATATTCCTTCCAGTCACTAACGGAATGTTTGATTTCTTCCAGTTCCTGATCGGAAAGAAATACATTTTGAAATTTTCCATATGGCGAGAGGTTCTTTGCTCTCTCATTTTTCGATAAATTATTTTTTTCTCTTTCTTTTTTATTAGTGGACAGTTTTTTGTCTGTCTCAGTGATAGAATTCTGTCTGTTAGAAGGACAGTTTTCTGTCTGTGTCAAAGAAAGTATTTTGTCTGTATGGTGGAAAGTTCCTAACGGAAATTTCACATAAATTCGATTAGGCTGTCCAACACCCTGCCGTTTCCGTAGAATCAACTCACTTTTCTCCAATGATGTTAAAGATGTTTTGATGGTCATCTGACTCTTGTGCATAACTTTTGCCATTGCTTCAATGGTAAAATAGATGAACACATGACCGGATGTGTCTGTCCAACCTTCATTTTTAAGAGAGAGCCTTGCACGATCCAAAAGAATTACATAAAGTAGCTTAGTTGTTTCATTTAGCTCCGTATCCAGAAGAAAACGGGGAAATACCATATAGGGCGGCAGGCTTGTATCGGCTGTCAGAAATTCTGTCATGTGTCCACCTCCTAAATTCGGTTATTCACCGAGAAAATCCCAGTCCACATCTTCTGTATCGGAATTACAGTTTTTTGAATCTGTCAAGGAAGCTTGTTTTGGAGTTCCCATTTGTACCATACCTACGGTCAGACCGGAGAGAAAAAGTGGAAGTGATTGTTTCAGATTTTGTTGAACGCCCTCTACAATTTGATTGATAAATCGTTCTTCTCGTTCCCTTGTTTCCAAATAAGGGTCTTCGGCGATACGATAATATCGGTCAAAGTAATCCACCAAAGCGAGGGAAATTACATGACTGTAGGATTTGAATTCCTGCCGGTTCATAGATTGTAAATATTCCCATGCTTTGCGTTGCAGGTCTTTTTCCAGATTGAAGCGTAGGTTCGTATTTCTGATTTGATTTGACATGGCTTATTTCCCCCTTTTCAGGCTCATATAAGCCAGATTTTCATATCCTTTGGCTGTGGCACAGATATCATCAAGGATTGTGACACGAGAATTATCATAGATTCCAAAGTTACGGACGAGACATCCCCCACCGCCGACTACATACAAACGCATTAAATCGGGATTGTATTCATATTTACGAAGCGTGGAGAATATATCTGCCACATATTGCTTGGCTACCGATGTGATACAATCCAGATATGGAGCTGCAATATCTGCTGTACCGAATCGAAGAATCTGTTCTACAGTAGCTTCCTCGATTTTGACTCCGAATTTATCCAAGATGGCATTTTTTGCAGCAATCATGCATTGGTTTACACCGAGTTTTTCTGTCCAGCATCGGTTTTCCTGTGCTTTCTTATTGTTGATATACAGAATGTTCATAGTGCCATTACCGATATCCGCAAGAAGATTTGTCCCTTTGAAATTACCCAGTTGATTTATAATAGCCGGATACCCCTGTGGATAAAGACTGCATCCAACAAAGTGAATGTGATACTCTTTATTGTTGAAGCGATAGTGAACTTCGGGATTCTGAAGCAGGTAGGAGCGGAATTTTTCACGCTGATTCCGTATCCATGTCAGAGGAAGTCCAGCCGTCAGATGAACATCTGCTTCACGAACGGAGTAGATATTCAATTCTCTTGCAACAGCCATGAGGGTTAGGAGATAATACTCTTCATCCATAGCTTTGTCTGGGATAAATTCTTTGTGACCTTCTCCAATCCGGTAGAATATATCGTTATATTCTAAAATGTTTCCGGTGAAGATAGGTTCTGTTTCATAGGCTTTGATACCTGTTGGTGTGACTGTGTTGGCAGTCTTGATATTGCCGTATCCATGATCTACAGCAATGATTTTGGTGTTTTTGATTTCTCTCATAAAAAATACCTCCATTTTCGTATTGATTTTTTCAGTAGGCTGTACCAGTGTGGTACTGCTTGCTGTGAGATAAGCATACGAAAAATGAAGAGAAAAGGCATTGAGGGGAAATTGAGCTGAAATTGAGAGAAGTGGTCTTATTTGATGAACGTATTTAATAGAGTATAATCTACTCAATATGTTGTTTTCGTGATATACTGAATTTTAGCTTTATAGTGTTTGAATAAGAATTTGTTTTTAAGATATATGAAATAGGAGGATGTATGGCAACAGAAATGGATATTTATACGGGGAAAATAAAATATAGAGATGTTGATTTTGAGTTTGTATTTGACGGTGCTGAATTACGGTTAGTTCCCCCACTTGAAAAAAAAGAGGAAATCCATATGGAATGGATTATGACGCCTATGGGTAATGGGGGATATACAATGGGAGAACCGTTAAAAATGGAATCATCTTATTTAGTAGGAAAATGTAATGAAAATGGGCGTACTTTGATTTTTATTACTCAACAGGGTGCAAATATTGGAAGTTCTAATTCTGTTCTTTTTGTTGAAATAGTGGGATATATTGTTTGTAAATATGATAGAAAAAATATTGATAGAATTTCTTTTAGTAGTCCAGAAATCAATTGTATTCATCCAACTAATCAAGCATACCAGTATACATTTAATGAGGATAGTTTTTCTCAAAAAGGTGTGTTTTCTTTAACTACAAAAGATTTTGACTCAACAACTACAGAAAAACAGGACTTTAAAGTAGATGATAAAAATGTACAGATGCAGTTTTGTGTCTCAAGAAGAATTAGTAATAAAATCGGAGAAGCACCCGTAACCTTAAATTCATCAATGATATTTGAGTTTGAACCGACAGATGATTTTATGTTCATATTAAAGCTTTGGTATATAGCAAAGCAGTTTATACAATTTTTATGTTACAGAAAAAATGTGTTTCTTCCTGAAGCAGAGTTATCTGCACCATATGAAGGAGGAAAACACGAGAAATTTGCCGTATTATATGTTTTGAATGAGTCTGGATGCTCAGAAATAGATACTTTAAAAAAAGGTCGTTATATAAAACAGAAGTATATTGCTGGATTTGAAGGAAAGATTCTTACAGATATTGCCGCTAATTTACTCTGTATTCGACATTTGCCTGATACATATAAGTCTGGCAGACATATAGATGCTGCAAGATTTATAATGATTACGGCAGCGTTCGAATGGGAGTTTCATAGAGCATATCCAAATGGAGTGCCCAAAAAAGATTCAACAATTAAAGTTGAGAAGGAAGCGAGTGAAGCAATTCAGGAATTGATAGAATCTAGTTCTGGAAAATTGAAAAAGAAATATCAATTTTTGAAAAAGCTCATTAAATCGGATTCTCTTCAGAATGAAATAATTAGAATCGGTGAAGACTTTGATGGGGTAATTGGAAACTTCGGCAAGCATCTCTATAGTTTAAATGGAGAAAATTTAATCTATTCTGAAATGGGAAAGCGTTTGGCTGATCAAAGAAATCATTTCGCACATGGAGATTTGGACAAAGATTTTATTGGTCTTTCTTTGTTGGATTTGATCTATATGGAATATATAATTTATGCTATGCAATTAAGAAGTTATGGTGTTGGTGATGAAGATATTCAAAAAGCAATAAATGAGTTATTTCATTTGAATTATGCTCTATAGCACAAAATTTTGCTTTATAGTATATAAGATATTTTTTGAAAAAATAATTCAGTTCAGTAGAAAATTGAACCAATAATAGATAGTAGAAATGATAAAAACTTTCTTACGAAAGTAGGAAAAGTTTGGGCGAAAACTAGCGGCGGACAAACTTGTCCGCCGTAAAAATAGGTTTATTTATTTGAGGAAGGCAAGAGATACTTTGCCAAAGCAATGCCGACTTGCGGATACAGTTCGTGAATTTCTTGATATTTTTCTTCAATCAATTCCGGTTCGTCTGACCATATATCCTCATAAATTTTCAAGGCTTTTTTGAAGTGTGTTCTTGCCTGTGGGAGATTAGCTGTGATCAGGCATATATTTCCCAGGGATTCCTGTACTTGGGCATAATCCAAACAGTGGTCGGAATTGTATTCTTTGATAATTCGTGCTAATTTCTGGAGAGAGGATATGGCACGTTCCGTTTCTTGTATTTCTGCTAATAGGGCAGCGTAATTACTAATCTGCGGAATGCTGTCATTGGTGTAAAGAAGTCCGTATTCTTCCAACAGCGAGATGCCCGTTTCCATGTGTTCTCTTGCTGCTTCTATTTGACCTTGCATCCGGTAAAGTCCTCCGAGGTTTGCATGAAGGTTGGATACAAGGTGGGCGTTATCTTTTGTGGTTTCTTTTATTTGAGAAAGCGCTTCTTTTTCTAATTGGATGGCTTTCTGCGGCTTGGCTTCCATAGTTGCCTGATAGTCCAGTAATAGTGCACGGTCAGAAGCAGTCCCATGATTATCTGTTTTTATAAGTTGTTTTAATTCTTGAATGATTTCTGCCATGCCTTTTTGATAGTGATATTTCTCCATATATGGAAAGATGTTTTCTAAAAATAATAGGTATTGAGAAATATCATCTTTTTCGATTAGCTGCATGATGTTTTCTACTGTCTGAAATAATTTCTTATAATAGCTGATTTCTACACCGTGCATTAAACATATTTTTTGAAGAGAAGCCAATAAGGTGCGACAGGTTGTAATGGAAGGTTTGTTTTCTGAAACAGCGATTTCCTGAATCAATGGATGCAGAGAAATGCTATGTCGGATATTTTCTTGAACGAAGCCTGTCTCAATCAGATCATTTACATCATTTAAAGTAGGCAGTTCCAGCCATTTTGCAAATATACGTGCAGAAATGCCGGACGAAGGAAGAAAACACATGTTACACATAATACCCTGCTGTGTCTGAGATAAAGAGTATAACGAAAACAGGGTATGGATATGGTTGTAATAAGTGGCTTTACTGCTTTGCCCGTCTTTGATTATTTTAATCTTATCTTCGTTATGAAGAGATGCTTTTTCCTCCTGAAGCTTTGTTAGTAATTGATTTGGAGTTAAAATTCCATTTTCCAGAAGTTTGGCTGCCAGTTCAATAGCGAGAGTATGGCTGTGTACAGTTTTTATAATTTTCTCTACGACTGATCGGTGCTCCTCTGCCTCTGAATAAAATACAGATGTCAACTGAAAAAGAGAGGAGATATCTTTTATCTCTTTTAGCTGAAAACTACAGTATTCGGTCAGTCGGCTTCTGGTTGTAAATAAAATCCGACAACGGTATTTTAATACCACGGACAGACAACTGTCCTGCGTGGATGTCGCATTAAAATTATCTATGATGAGCAGTGTATCTGATTTCAGAGAACGTAAGAAACGGTTATGTCTTTGAAAACGCTCCTGTTCACTGATTTCTGGTGGATTATCAATAAAATCCATATCTATAATATCTTGATGCAGATCACCGGTATATTCCATGTAGAGAATATTGGTGTACTGTTTTTTGTATTTCTTGGCATAGGCTTTAGCAAACTCACTCTTTCCAATCCCTGCAATTCCGTAAAGAAATATATGGCGATTCTCTTCAAACATGGTGTGCAGTTCTTCCAGCTCTTCTTCTCTTCCGAGAAAATGGCGGCATGGTTTCGGAACTTCACTGTCCATAATGTAATCCAGTACAATCGGGGAAAGAGCGCCTCCTGCAATTAGTTTTTGGTTTTTTGTATCACGTTTGACAAATTGACGTTCCATACCAAAAGAAAGCACTTTTGCCAAAAACAACAGTCTTGAATCGAAAGGCTTATATAGAGATGCAAGTTCCTGCTTTTTTGTATCTGAAATAGTATCGTCCTGCATGAATAACGTATAAATGTCTTGTATAACCATGTTGCAGTCTGCCATTAAGGGAAGCAAGTTCCGCTGAATGGTTTCTGCCAGCTTTTTCTGATTACTGGGTTTAGCATAATAAGAAGATATTTTTGGACTGATTTTTGCCTGTCCGGTCATCCAGCGGCAAATTAGACCATTATCCATAGAAAAATCTTCATTTATCGGATCAT
>OFMK01001440.1_pt1 | contig 17259 bp, 14 predicted proteins | sample 1541781 | NCBI WGS metagenome assembly OFMK01 (sample SAMN04209250, study PRJEB22552) | human gut metagenome | biome: gut; material: feces | host: Homo sapiens | place: USA: Oklahoma
GAAACCGTGGCGGCGGTGCCCTGTCACGGCGAAATCCGGGGAAGGACTGCCAAAACGACGGTTTTGCCGCACATCGGGAGGTGGAAACGTGACGGCACTCCTGCTTCCAACAGATGCCTCGACCGTTAGCGGAGGCATGGAACTCGATCCGGAATCATGCGCCAAACGGGGAGCTAGAACGGATGTTTCACGTGAAACATCCGGCGTGGAAGCGGCAAAGTGCGCGGCGGGAGCGGAGCGAGCGGGAAGCGGAAAAGCCCTGCGCCGGGAGGGAGGGGCGCAGGGCTCGGGGAGGGTTGCAGCGAGAGCGCTCCCACGGGACATAGACGGTGCATCGCGCGCCGCACGGGTCAATCCCATGGGGCGCTCGGGCGCATGCATGATCCGTCGCGCCGCCGGGATGCCCCGCGGGAGCGCTCCCGCGGGGCACTGGGGATCTTACGCGCCGGCCAGCTCGTGGCCCAACAGGTAGCCGTAGGTGATGCAGCGGCCGTGGCTGTTGCCGGCCACGTTGATGGGATAGTCCACGGCGCAGATGTCGCCCATCACGTTGCCGAGCGCGTACAGGCCCTCGATGGGCGCGCCCTCGGCGTCGAGGCACTGGAAGTCGTTGTTCGTGCGCAGGCCGCCGGGCACGGCGAGCAGCGCGGGACCCACCTTGAGCGCGTAGAACGGCCCCTCTTTCACCGGCGTCAGGAACACGGGCTTCTTGTAGTAATCGGTGTCCTCGCCCGCCTCGCACATGCCGTTGTAGCGCTCCACCGTGGCCTTGAACGTGGCAGCGTCGCAGCCGATCTGCTTCGCCAGCTCATCGAGCGTGTCGGCCTGATAGGCGTTGCCGGCCTTGATATACTCGGGAATCTGCGTCTCGAAGTACTGGGGCGCCAGCTCCAGGTCGCTGCCGTAGGGGCGGAACGAGTCCCAGAACATGCCGCCGCCGTAGGGCAGGCCGTTCACGAGGTCGGTCTTCCAGTTGGCGTCGAAGATGGACCACGCCTCGCCGTTCGGCTGGCGATTGATGGCCAGCGACTTGCCCTGCACCCAGGTGTCCTCGCACATGAAGCGCTCGCCGTTGTCGTTCACGAACAGGAACGGGCCGTGGAACCAGCAGAACGCCTGCGGGTGCATCATCGTGGGCAGCGGCAGGTCCTGCAGCTGCGCGCCAACCCACATGCCCATCTTGTGGCCGTCGCCCGTGTTCACGCCCACGGGCGTGTACTGGCTGCGCGGCTGGCCGTACTCGGCGCAGATGGGGGCGTACGCCTTGCACATCTCGAGGTCGCCGCCGATGTCGCCCGTGCACAGCACCACGCCCTTGCTGGCATTGTACTGCACGTAGCCGTCCTTGCCCTCGCAGATGCAGCCGGTCACCTTCGTGCCGTCCTTCACCAGCTGCACGGCCGGCGAATCGAACACGAATTCCGCGCCGTCCTTCACGGCGTCGTTGTAGCACAGCTCGGCGCCGGCGAAGCCCGTCGAGGTGAGGCCGGCCTCCTCGGGGATCATGAGCATGTGGTAACCCGGCTGCTCGGCGTACACGTCGTCGTGGCTGTAGAACGCGCCCACCATCGCGGAGCCGCCCACGGCCTCGGCCTTGGCCAGCAGCCAGTTGGACGCCTCTTCGGAGCTGTTGAAGAACTTCACGATGAGGTCCTCGTTCGCGCGGCTCGCGCACTGGGCGATCCAGTGCTGCTTGGCGTTCACCTTGTCCACCTCGATGCCCAGCTCGTCCATGTAGTGCGAGTTGATGGCGCCGAAGCCGCCGCCGCGGCCGTTCCAGCTGGACGTCTTCTCGACGACGGTCACCTTGCCGCCCTTCTCGGCCGCCGCCGCGGCGCACGCGCAGCCGGCCAAACCGGCGCCGATGACGAGGATGTCGGTGTCCACCGTCGACGTGACGTCGGTGATGGGATCGGGAACCACTTCCCACGCGTACTGCGTCTCGCCGCCGGCCGCCGCGCTTCCGGCCGCGTCGCCGCCGGCCTTCACATCGCCTGCGCTCGCCGCGGGCGAGCAGCCGGCTAGGCCCGCGCCGGCGGCGACGGCCGCGGTTGCGCCCAGGCCCAGGAACGCACGGCGGGACAGCCCGTTCTTCATGATGTCGGTCATTGGAAACCCCTTCCCTCGATGAGCGGAATCCCTTGTTCCGCATAGCCCCATCCTGGCCGAACGGCCGCGCGCGGGCATCTGGCGAAGCGGCCCATTTTCGCCGAAACCCGCAACATGGGCCGTTGCGGCCCATGCCTCAACCAGGGTTCCCGCTTGCGCTCCCCCGCCTGTTTTGCTAGGTTTGAAGCGACGCGACGAGGGATGGGAATGGGGAGCGATGCGCACGAAACCGCAGGATGACGACCACGTTGGCTTCTCCGGCTGGCGCTTGCTGGGTTTGGGATTCTGGCAAGCCTGGTGGATGATCAGCATGTGCACCGACGTGCTGCTGCCCACCACCGACCGCTTCCCGTTCGCGGGCAACACCACGCTGTGGGTGCTCGTGCTGACCACCGTGGGCTACCTCGTGGTGGTGGCGCTCGCACGGCGACTCTCGCCGTTCCTCACGCATCGCGCAAGCTTCCTCGCTGCGGGCGGCCTGACCGCCGCGGGCACCGTGACGCTGCCCATCGCGCTGACGCTGGGCTCAGGAGCCGCGGGGTTCACTTGGTTCCTTGCCGGCACCGTGTCGCTGTCGCTGGGCAACGCGCTGCTGCTCATCATGTGGGGCGAGCTGTGGAGCGCGCTGGCCACCGGACGCGTCGGGCGGCACCTGTACGTGTCGTACACGTTCGCGTTCGTGCTGTTCTTCGTCGCGTACGCGCTGCCCGAGGCGGCGGCCGTGGCGTTCACGGCGGCGCTGCCCATCGTGTCGGCCGCGGTGCTGGTGGCCTGCAAGCGCGAGCCGCGCCGCGAGCCCTCGGTGCTGCCGCTCGACGTGCGCACCATCCCCGTGGGGCGCATTTTCGCCTGCATCCTCGTGATCAGCATCGTGTACGGGGCCTCGCAGGGCATGGTGAACACGTTCGCCGAGGGCGATGCCGCGTTCACCGCGAAGGCGCTGCTGCTGGCGGGCTGCGCGCTGGCCGCCATCACGCTGTCGATGGTGGTGGCGCCCTCGGCCGCCGAGCCCATCGCGCTGTACCGCCCCGTCATCCCCGCGATGGTGGCGGGGCTCATCCTGCTTCTGCTGCTGCCCGCGCCGTACCGCTTCCTGGGCGCGGGGCTGGTCATCATGGGCGTGTACTGCCTCGACATGTTCATGATGCTGGTGTCCACCGACGTGGCGTTCCGCGGGCGCATACCCGTGGCGCTGTCGTTCGGCCTGGTCATCCTCTGCGCCCGCACCGGCACGCTCATCGGGTCGTTCGCCGCGGACCAGCTACTGAACGCGGCGCTGTGGTCGGAGGCGCTGCGCTCCGAGGTGTTCCTCGTGGGCGTGCTGGCGCTCGTGCTGGTGGGCATGCTGTTCTTCACGCAAACCGACGTGCAGAAGCTCTACGCCACCTCGCGCGAGGAAACCGCCGACGCCAGCCTCGAGCAGAAGTGCGCCGCCATCGCGCGGATGTGCCGCCTGACGAACCGCGAGGCCGAGGTGCTCGTGCTGCTGGCCCGCGGGCGCACCGTGCGCTATATCTGCGACGAGCTGTCCATCGCGCAGGGCACCGCGAAGCACCACGTGAGCAACATCTACCGCAAGGTGGGCGTGTTCGACCGCCAAGGGCTGCTCGACACCATCGAGCAGGGCGGCGTGGGGAAGCCGGGCTGGGAGTAGCGCCGGGCGCTAGGACGCCGCCGGCTCGTCGCGGTAGAACGCGTAGGTGCCGCCGCCCGCGCGCTTGGCGCAGTACAGGGCCTTGTCGGCCTTGCGGTACAGCTCTTCGTACGTGACGCCGTCCTGCGGATACAGGGCGATGCCCAGGCTGATGGACACCGGCCCGTGGTCGTCGTCGGAGGCCTCGGCGGCCTCGCGCACCGCCGCGCACATGCGTTGCGCGACGGCCTCCACCATGAGGTGCGACGAGATGCCCCGCAGGCACACCATGAACTCGTCGCCGCCCACGCGTCCCACGAGGTCGTCGTCGCGCACCGCGCTGACCACGCCCGCCACCGACTCCACGATCACGCGGTCGCCCGCCACGTGGCCGTAGCGGTCGTTCGTCGTCTTGAAGCGGTCGAGGTCGGCCATGATGAGCGCGTGCCCGTGGTCGACTTCGGACCGCTCGATGATGCGCGTGCAACCGTCCTCGAACGTCGCGCGGTTCAGCACGCCCGTGAGCGCGTCGCGCTCGGCCCGCGCCTTTTGCACCAGCTCGCGCTCGTGCCGCTCGGTGGTGTCGCCGAACGCGACGACGGCGTACACCGGACGGTTCTCGCCGTCGAACACGAGCGAGTAATCGACCTGGTACCAGCGGAACCGCCGCGTGTCGAAGTCCCGCATGCGCAGCATGACGCCCCCGCGCGGCACGCCCGTCTCCATGTCGCGGTACAGCGACCGGTACAGCTCCACGTGCTCAGGCGCGATCATGCCGGCGGCGATGGCGCTGTCGGGCACGTTCACCATGCGCGCGGGCGCCGTCAGGTAGCCCTCCACCGCGCCCTGCATGGTGAGCGCGCGGTCGGCCAGGTCGAACGTGGCGATGTTCTTGCCGCTCATCTGCGCGGCGATGCGAAACGCGTCCTCGCTCATGCGCAGGCGCTCGGAGGTATCCATCCACGAGCTGACGTCCAGCACGAGGCAGGTGACCGTGCCGCGCCGCGCGTCGTGACGGCACCGCGCCATCGTCCACAGCAGCGTGCCGGTTGCCGTCTCCTGGTTCACCTCGATCTGATACTGATCTTCTGTCAGTTCATCCAGTGAGTTCACAAAATTTATAACCAAGGCGGATACTGCAGCACAGACAAGATCTTGTCCTTCTTCGCCATATCCGGCATGGTCTCGCGAATCAAACCCCTGAAAAGTTCCATCTCCGCGCTGATAGAATGTTATCTTTGTCATCACTCTATCCTCAGATCCTATCCAACGATACGATCAATTTTAACCTGCGTAAATAACTGTCTATGACCGTTCTTTTTATGGTATCCAGTTTTTCTCTTATATTTGTAAACAATGACTTTTTTTCCTTTGCCTTCGCTTACAACAGAAGCTTCAACTTTCGCTCCATCAACGGCAGGTGTTCCAACTTTTACAGTATCTCCGCCAACTAAAAGCACATCGTCAAATGTAACTTTTGCTCCGACTTCAGCGTCAAGTTTCTCTACTTTGATCACATCGCCTTCACTTACTTTATACTGTTTTCCACCTGTTGCGATAATTGCGTACATCACGGCACCTCCTATTATCAATCTCGCCAGCTTCGGTGATTTCCATACTTAAACCTCGCTGTGCGGCATACCTTGTTATGATATCAGGATTCATTCAAGATGTCAAGATTTATTTGTTGAAAAATTGGATTTCTTTGCTTTTTTCTCGTAATTTCCATAAGTCCCAGCTTTGTAATATCCACTGCCACAGCTTTCTTAGAATCCTGATTGAGATATTCCTGCATTCTGTGAAGAAGTTCTTGCTGATCTGCCTCAGACTGCATATCAATAAAGTCAACCATAATAATTCCCGATAAATTCCGAAGCCGAATCTGTCTGGCAATTTCTTTTGCAGCCTCCAAATTGATCTTGCGGATATGTTCTTCCTTCCCGTCTTTTCCGATGGATTTTCCGGTATTTACATCAATCACTGCCATCGCTTCTGTTTGTTCAATATATAAAAACCCGCCTGACTTCATATAAACTTTTCGGCTTAAAGCCTCTCTTAAATAATGACGAATCCGATAACGCCGTTCAATATCTCCGGATTCGCTGTTAAGACACTGCACGGTATAACCTTCCTCATGCAAGGTTTCTGCAAGCGCCTGCTGATCCGTCACCACAGCTACAGCATCTTCTGCCCCAAAGCCAAATAACAAATGATCCGAAAGCCTTCGGTTATTTTCTAAAAGCTGCCCCGGTGACCGATATTCTTTCTTTGCAAGAATTTGATGATACTTCTCCGAGAGTTCCTGTGCTTCTCTTTCGACCTCTTCTCTCGATGCACGAGCTGCACTGGTTCTTAAGATAAAGCCATATTCCTCCGTAGTCAAAGGCTGTGCCATAGATTTTAATTTTTCCCGCTTTTGCCTTTCTCGAATTTTATTTGAAATCCCCACTGCAGTTTTATCTGATGTCAGTACCAAATATTTTCCTGACAACTCCAGCCGATCAGAAAGCATCGGCTTTTTTTCTTTGGTTGCCTCTCTTTTGATCTGAACGACAACCTCATCCCCTGCTTTTAAATTTCTATGTCGCATTGGAAGAAACCCAATCTGTTTGTCATGAAATTCAACAAACGCACCTTTAATATTTTTTACAATATTTTTAACAACCCCAAGGTAAATATCTCCAACCTGACAGTCTTCCTCTGGAGAAATGCATTGGAATTCTACTGGTTTTCCAAAAGACATATAGGTACTCACTAGAAAACCCTCAATTTTTGTAATAATAATTTCTGTATCTGTCATTTAATCTTCCACGCTGGAAATCGGCACAATCGGATTTACATCTGCATCATAGTCAATTCCTTCTTCTTCAAATCCAAACATTTGATAAAAATCTTTCCAATATCCGTCAAGATCTGCCAATTGCTTTACATTTTCAGAACAAATTTCTTCCCAACGCTGTTTTACTTCATCCTGAACATCCCTGCGAAGTTCCCAGTCATCCAGACGAATCCATCCGTTTTCGTCCACCTCGGTATCCGCCATTAATTTCTTTTCTTGAAACAATCGCTCGATCTGCTGAATGCATCCTTCGTGAAGCCCCTTCTCCTTCATTACCTGATAGAGAAGCGACATGTAAAGCGGAACAATAGGAATTGCGGCGCTCGCCTGAGTTACCAGCCCTTTGTTGACTGAAATTAAGGCACGCACATTCCACTCTTTTTGAATTTCATCCGCTGCAGCATGAAGATGTTTTTTTGCAGCTCCAATGGTTCCTTCAAAATAAATTGGATAGGTAAGCTCTGAACCAATATAAGAATATGCAACAGTCACTGCATCGTCGGACAACACATCTGCTGCTTTCAGCGCCTGAATCCAAAGCTTCCAGTCCTCTCCGCCCATGACTTTTACCGTATCATGCACTTCTTCCTCAGTAGCAGCTGGAATACTTTTCTCTTCAATGGTCTGATCTTTCAGATTTAAATTTTTATTTGTAAAAATATCTCCCGTCGTTTTCAATACGGAGCGATAGGTTACTCCATCCGGAGCAGTTCTTCTTGGGGCAGCGAGACTATACACTACCAAATCCACCTTCCCGAAATCTTTCCGAATGGTCTCAATGGTTTGATTCTTAATTTCCTCTGAAAAAGCATCTCCGTTGATCGTCTTTGCATATAAGCCTTCTTCCCGAGCAAAGTCCTCAAATGCTGCTGTATTATACCATCCGGGACTCGCCGTTTTTTTTCCATTGGACGGACGTTCAAACATGATGCCCAGTGTCTTTGCCTGACCTCCGAAGGCTGCCACAATCCGAGAGGCAAGCCCATAACCGGTAGAGCATCCAATCACAAGCACATTTTTTGCATTTCCGGGAATTGACCCTTTTTCTTTGACATAGGCTATCTGATCTGCAACATTTTTCCTGCATCCCTGCGGGTGTGCTGTTAAACACAGAAAATCTTTCACTCTTGGACTTATCTTCATTATTTTCTCCTTTTATTCTCTTAACATACTCTTTTTTAAAATTATAATATGTTAAGTTTCCCTATGTCAAGTTATGTCCCAAAGGAGAGTTTTGTGCCGATACTAAAATGGCTGCTCTTCAAATCTACGTATAAAACAAAAAACGACTTTATTTTTTTCATCCAAAAGCATAACATTCTGTTTTGGATTTTTATCAATCGCTCCCACAATCGGACGCGGCTTGTAAAGCTCTTCCAGATAATTTAGATCTTCCTGTGTAAGCTTTACATTCAATGCTCCAGCCCCATCATCAAAATATCGAGCTTTTGCAGAACCTAAAATCGGAGCTGTCACTCCTTTTGCCCACTGCCACGCAAGAGAAATTTGAGAGATCTTGCATTGATATTTTTCAGCCAGATCCCGTACTCTTTTTACAATCAGCAAATACTGCTGCTCCATGGAATCATATTTGCCGGCAGCAACCTGATCCGTTCTTCCTCTGCGGGAATTTGATTTCCACTGGGGGGGGCTTGCTAAATGTCCTGCCGCCCGACTGTTATTTAATTCAAACACCGTTCTTTTGCCGTTGGATTCTATTTGAATTCTCATCTTCTTCCTCCGATCTTTTTTCGTCTTTTCCATGGACTCTTTTTTATTCTTTGTTTCCTGATGATCTGCTTTGTTTTTTTCATCCGACTCCTGATTTTGACAGCCTGACAAAATGACAGCCACCCCAAATACTCCCAGCAATAAAATTCTTTTGAACCGACTCATAGCCTTTTCAGCATTTCTCAAAAATTCTATAAAACATTTCATCAACGGCGATAAAAACTGATGCCTCTTCCATCTGCACTAGTTGTCTGGATAAAATTAGCTGAGTAATTGTAAAGCAATGCCGCCGCTTTTGTTATATTTTCTTCTCTTGCCACCATCAGATAATATTCCAGTACCCGAAGTTCCATATTCATCTACCCTCCTCATCAGTTTTTTCTCTACGTATCCCGCAGGGTAATAACGACTTACCTTGATCATGTAATCACCGGAAGTGCCAAAAGGCACATTCCGGGATTGTAAGCGATCACCAGGATCTCGGGCAGGCCCGGACTTTGGCTCATCGCTGTCATAAAAAAAGAAGCATTTCCCTCTTGAAATGCTTCCGAATTTTTTATTTTACAATTCTCCGAATCGTAATAATTTTACGATATTTCGCGTTATTGGAAATTTTAATTCCGCCTCTTGGATACGGGGCTGAATTACTTGCATGAACAATTTTATTGTTTCCCATATAAATAGCCACATGACCACTGTAGCAAATTAAATCTCCTGCTTTTGCTTTTTTCAGATTTTTTACTTTTTTTCCATACCTTCTCTGAGCTCTGGAAGAATGTGGAAGTCTCTTTCCAAATCTCTTATATACGCCCATTGTAAAACCTGAACAATCTGCTCCTCTTGTGAGACTTGTTCCGCCGTAACGATACTTATTACCTACAAACTTCTTTGCATATCTTACAACTTTCTGTCCTTTGCCTGCCGCCTGAACTTCTGATGTTTTTGTATGTACCGTCATTGTAAATGCTGCTCCTGCTACCAACATACATACGAATAGTCTTACAATTACCTGTTTCATAATGTCTCCTGTTAATTATCAATTCTATTATTTATTTCATTTCTATCTTTGATCTTTTAACATTCTACACCACAAATACATATTTGTCAATAATTATTTAAAATTATTTCATTCTGTTTAATATTTTTGTAACATTTTTGTTTTTTCTCCTTAACACGTCTAAACGCCTTTTCACCAGATTCACCTCCCGATCCTCCAGATCAAAAGAACTATATTCCGCTTTTCTAATAATTTCAAATGCAATTCGATCAGCAGTTTCCTTATTTTTCGGAGAATTCTCCCAGTTGCTGTCATATTTCTTTATAAGTGTTTTATAGTATAAAACTTTTTCTCGATTATTCCAAAGTTTCCATTGTTGTTTTTTTCGTAACATTTTTATAATATAGACCGCACATCCAACCATTCCTGCTCCCGCAAGAAGAAACACAAAATTTCTTACATTTGTTACAACATTTTCCCGATTCTGTTTTAAATTCTGTTTCTTTTCCATTCTCTGAACTTTTTTGTATCCCTGAAGTCCGGATGTCTCACCGGATACATCCACCGGGACCCACCCCACGTTTTTTACATATACTTCTGCCCATGCATGTGCGTCGTAATCTGTTGCCTGAGCCACTCCTTCCTCCCACTGACTGCTTTGAATCTTATATCCCTCCACATACCTTGCCGGAACTCCCGCTTCGCGAAACAGAAAAACTGCAGCTGATGCGAATTGTGTACAAAACCCCTTTTTTTGTTCTTCCAAAAAATATAATACCGGGTCCTTTCCCTCCGGAGTCAGTCCCGGACGATATGTATAAGAATATTGCGTCTTGAAATATCGAATGATTCCTGAGGAAATTTCTGCAAGAGATGCCCCGTTCTTTCGTTTCGGACCCTTTTTTTCGAGGAAATGTTTGATGTCTTTTGGCACTTGTAAATACCGCTCCTCAATGTACGACTGATATTCCTCCATTGCCCGAAAATAATTTTCCTCTAAAGGCGTCTCCTGCTGTCCCAAAAGCAGTTTTTCCGATACCAATCCATCAAGTTTTAGCATTTTCTGTACATTGTTCATTGGATAATAATGAACCTGAACATCCAAACTCTGTCCATTTCTCACAAGATTGGTATCCCCGGCTGCAACTCCTTCGACTCCATTTATTTCCGAAAAATACGGCATTAAAAGATTTTGATCCTGCTTTTTCTGATAATGAATTGACAGATCCTGATCATTCAAAAACCACCGCTTCTTCGGTGTTACCAACTCGTCCAGCCGAAGATCCGGAAATAAAAACGGAAGATCCAACGCGGCTTCCCCTCCATAAATCAAAGGTTCTTCTTTTGATGCTTTCCAAATTCCATTCTTATAATTTCCGCTGGTATAACCTTTTAAATAAAGAGTTCCTTTCTCCTGGGCATAAACTTGAAACAGCTTTGTACCGGACGGAGAAACTTGCCCCACTCTTCCAATCTCGCCATTTCCAATTCCACCCGCCGCACTGTATTCTTCTCCCTGTGTGATTTGCCGCACCTGTATCAATGCTTCTCTTTTGATCCATGTATCCTCTGGCGTCTGTATTTGGTCATAAAAATATAAAGGGATTGCCGCCAGCAAAAAAAATGCCGCCAAGCTGAAGCCGAAATACATTTTTTTCTTTCTCAGTCCGAAATATGCCATCCAGGCTCCTAAAAAAGCAAAAAAAGCAGAAGAAATCCCATACGGGGCAAGTATCAAAACCGCACATTCAAATATTCCGGTTACCAAAAACAAAAGAAGTGGTTTATACCGAAGGAGGCCAAGCAAAATCCCTGCTGCAAAAAAGAAAAATAAAATCGCCAGAACGCTGTCTCTCCGGCTATGTTCAAAATTCACTGACACATAATAATAAAAACCCAAGTCCATACTCTGGTTAATTGCATCTGCCATCTTATTGCTTATGACTCGAAATCCATTCATCAGTTCTGTTTTCCCTGCCAGCCAAAAGATCGCGCAGATGATTCCATACCCCACAAACGTCCACTTGGTCCAATCCATCAAAATACAGCTGCTCAAAAGAATCGCAGCGCTTATGAATACCAAAACCACGTGGTACTGGCGAATCTGGAATCCAGCAAAAATACTCTGAATTACAGATGCAAAAATCAGTGCCAGCATCAGATATTCTATTACTTTCTTCTTAACGCCTATCATTCTATCTCCATATCATATAAATAATCTTCCATTGCCTGTTTTCCATCTCCGATATCAATCTTTAATGCCTCCGGATGGCTCTTTGATACCGGATATTTCAGATCTTCCTGAAATATTTTTGTAAACAGCTCTTCATACTGTTCCATATGTGATAATTGAAAACAGCTGTTTCCAAAATAAATTTTCTGTGAAATTCCTTCATCCAGCAAAAATCCCGAAACAGAATAAAACGCCGAAAAATAGCTGGAAATATCCTTTTCTTTCAATCCCGATATCTCAACACATATTTCTGTCGGATTCCAATCTTCCTCCTCCTTGCGAACAAGAAGATCTCCTTTTCCGGCATACAGTTTCCAATGAATCCTGGAAATTCTATCCCCTTCCCGGTACGGTCGGATTCCATCGTATTCAAATCCCTGTTCACACAGCTTTTGTTCTGTCAGTTTTTTACTCATTGTCTCCATGGAAAATCTCTTGGGCATAACAAGAATCTGAACTTCCTTTTGCATCTCTTTTTTTTGCTGATAGAGTCCGGTTAAATCCTTCCAACGAAGCGTTGTAACCCGTATTCGGTATCCGTCACACAGCTTCATGTTCTTTACAAAGACAACCTCCGGTTCTTGCTTTCCGAACGCAAACCGCATTGTCTTTCTCTTCTTTTTCCCTCGAAGCATAGATTCCACCGTGTAATCCAGTTCAAAAGATCTGGAATTCATAAATTGTACGCCGGAAACCTTAAAATACAGCCGAATTGCTTCTCCTTCCGTAATGATTTGCTCCTCAGTTTCCATCATCATATCTACCTGGTCCTTTTCTTTTCTGCAGCAATAAACAGAAAACAAAAGAATAAGAAATAAGGATGCCGAAAGGCATCCTCCAATCCAATTCCCGTAAATGACCCAATAAACAATTCCCAGTACAATAACAAAAAAATACATATCTAACCTTTCTGATTTCCCTTCGGCAGCGGAACGGTTCTCAAAATTCCTCTCAGAATTTCTTTTCTGTTTTTTTTCTGAATTCGCGCTTCCTTGCTTTTGATCACGCGATGTCCGATTGTAGCCAAAAACACTTCTTTTACATCTTCAGGAATAACGTAATTGCGATTGGAGAGATAGGCATTGGCCTTTGCCATCTGCAAAAGCGCGATCGTCCCTCTCGGACTGATGCCAAGCTCCAAATCCTTGGCAGTTCTTGTTCGATTTGCAATCTCTACAATGTACCTTAAAATATCCTCATGAACAAAAATTGTTTCTACTTCTTGGCGGATCGTCAGAAGCTCTTCCATGGAAATCTGTTCCCGAATCTCATCAATCGTGACATTAACACTGCCCTGCCGCAGCATTGCCACCTCACTTTCCCGATCAGGATACCCCAGAGAGATTTGAATCATAAAACGATCCAGCTGAGATTCCGGAAGAGAATGTGTTCCGATCGACCCCAGAGGATTCTGTGTTGCAATTACAATATAAGGCTTCGGAAGCTCTCTGGTTTCACCATCCACTGTGATTTTCCCCTCTTCCATCGCTTCCAGAAGCGCCGCCTGAGTCTTCGGTGATGTCCGGTTTATCTCATCTGCCAGCAAAAGATTGGTCATTGCCGCGCCTTTTTGATACTCAAACCTTCCTGTCTCCTGCCGGTAAACAGAAAATCCCGCAATATCTGTCGGCATAACATCCGGCGTAAATTGAATTCTTTGGTACTCTAAGCCCAGAACCCGGGAAAACGCCAACGCAAGGGTTGTCTTTCCTACACCGGGAATATCTTCAATCAAAATATGACCTCCGGCAAGAATGGCTGTCATCACCTGACGAATCGTCAAATCTTTCCCAAGAATTACTCTGCGAATTTCTCTCATTGCCATTTCTGATTTTTTACACATCAAAAGCTCTTCCATTCTATCATCTCCGCTTTTCTAATACTACAATCACTGTCATCGCTGCCGCAAGCACAACAGCTGCTGTCAGAAGTCCCAAATATCCATTGGAGGTCAGGCCTGCCGCAATATAACCTGCACTTGCACAGGCTGCTACAATCATTGCATATGGCATCTGCGTTGCAACATGGTCAATATGTCTGCACTGTGCTCCCGCAGAAGAAAGAATCGTTGTATCTGAAATCGGAGATATATGGTCACCGCAGACTGCACCTGCCAGAATTGCACCGACACAGACAGACATCATCATATAATCTCCACTTAAAACCGTTACAGAAATAGGAATCAGAATTCCGAACGTCCCCCATGAAGTTCCCGTAGCAAAAGCAAGGCCCAAAGAGATCACAAAGAATAAGATCGGCATCACAATCACTGCCATCGTACTTCCTCCCACTGCATCCCTTACGAAGCCCTGAATATTTAAATATTCCTCACCGCAAATTCCGGAGAGGGACCATGCAAGGCACAAAATCATAATTGCGGATGTCATCGCCTTAAATCCCTGTGCAAAACTTCCGCAAAAATCAACAAACGCAAGAATCTTTCTTGGAATATACAATAGAAACGTAAAAATCAAAGTCAGAAAAGACCCCAGCACCAGACTTCTTGCACTGGAACAATTTGCAAATGCCTCTGCAATCCCTGCACCGTTAAAAAAACCTCCTGTATAAAGCATAAAGCCAATGCAGGAAACAATCAAAAAGAAAATCGGCAAAATCAAATCTTTGACCTGCCCATGCCCTACGATCGGCACGTCCTCATGATCCTGTTCTTTTTGCTCTGCCAAAAACGTTTCTTTTTCATATTGCCTCATCTTTGAAAAATCAATATTTGTTATAATCAAAAAAGTCAAAAACACAAGAGTCAGAAGCGCGTAATAATTAAATGGAATTGCATTTAAAAACAGTGTAAATCCGTCAATATTGCTTCCTGCCGGAAGGGATGATCCCACAGCTGCTGCCCAACTGGAAATTGGCGCAATAATGCAGACCGGAGCTGCGGTGGCGTCAATTACATATGCAAGCTTTGCTCTTGTAACTTTATATTTGTCTGTCACAGGGCGCATGACAGTTCCGACGGTCAGACAATTGAAATAATCATCCACGAAAATAACAACTCCCAAACATACCGTTGCAAATAATGCCTGACGCTTTGTCCGGATCGCCTGAGCCGCCCATTTGCCGTATGCCCTGGAGGCTCCTGATTTTGTAATCAGAGCCACCAGGATTCCCAAAAGAACTAAAAATATTAAAATATCACAATTTCCTCCGATCTTCTCTCCCATAATCTCAAAAATCGTATCCATAGCTTTGATCGGGTGAAATCCATGGAACATCAGTGCACCTGATACAATTCCAACCATCAGTGACAGATAAACCTCCTTGGTTATCAATGCTAAAACAATGGCAATCACCGGCGGAAGAATTGCCCAAAATGTACCTGTCATTTGTGTTTACTCCTTAATCTCTATAATAGTTTATCAAACATCCTTTGAGAATAATCTCTCTCTCATCATCTGTCAAATCGCCTAAAATCAGGGTGATAGGACGCATATCTTCATTGACAACGTATGCCGGAATTTCATGCAGCTTGTCCTCCACTGCCTTTTTCACATCCGGGATAAAAATATAATCTAAATTCTTAAACGGAAGCTCTCCTTTTCCAATTGTAAACGGAAGCATTCCCCAGTTAATTAAATTTGAACGATACCTCTTTGTCGCATACTCGTTGGCAATATTGGCCCATCCTCCAAGCACTTTCTGACAGGATGCCGCCTGCTCACGCGCAGAGCCATCACCCGGCTTCACTGCAAAAATTGTACTTCCAATGCCTAAATTGCCTTCTCCAGTCTGAGGATATTGTTCTCTGACGGTTTCTAAAATATCTTTCACCTCTGGCAAAACTTCCATCGGACACACACCGGATTCGATCGCTTTCTGCGCTTTTTGAACTTCTTTTGCAAGTCCGACATATGCCGGATCTTTTCTTGAAAGAGTAAATTCAGCCAATCCCAGTGGATTAGAACGATAAGAAGAAGTTTCTCCAGACGGAATTAATTCGTCTGTGGTTGTGACTGGATCATGAATTTCGGATACTACCTTAAGCAGCATATTTTCCGGAAGCGCAGATATCTCCGGCCAGTCTTTGATATTTGGTCCAAATTGAAGTTCTACGGATGAATCCGCAACCCCTTTGCTATCAAAAACACGATTTTCGTAAATGGACTTATCAAAATGATACTTCGGAACAAAATCACTGGCTTCCACATCTGTTGCCGGGGTCAAATAACCTTTCCTTGCCGCTGTTGCCGCAATAGAGCGGGCATCCATTAATGCCACGGAAGAAATCTGTCCGCTCTGAAGCTTGGATCCCTCACGGTTCGGGAAATTTCTTGTAGAGTGACGAATACTAAACGCATGGTTAGCAGGAGTATCCCCGGCGCCAAAACACGGACCGCAGAAGGCTGTTTTTACAACTGCGCCTGTTGCAAGCAGGTCTGCAAGAACACCGTTCTTTGCAAGTTCCATATAAATCGGCGTACTTGCCGGATATACGCTTAAAGTAAAGGCGTCTGCTCCAATGCTGCTGCCCTTTAATATATCAGCCGCTGCACAGATATTTTCAAAACCGCCGCCTGCACAGCCAGCAATAATACCCTGGTCTACATAAAGCTTTCCATCTACTACTTTGTCCTGAAGTGTGAACGGAACTTTTCCGTCAAGGCTTACCTGCGCCTTTTTCTCCACATCTGCCAGAATATCCTTAAGATTTGCTTTCAGCTCGTCAATGGTATACGTATTGCTTGGGTGGAACGGCATGGCGATCATAGGCTTGATCTCCTCCAGATCGATTTCCACGCAGCCGTCGTAATAAGCAGCTTTTCCCGGTTTTAACTCTTTATAATCTTCTTTTCTTCCATGAATTTCATAGAACTCTTCAATCTTCTCATCTGTCTGCCAGATAGAGGAAAGACAGGTTGTCTCCGTTGTCATAACGTCAATGCCGATTCGGAAATCCGCACTTAAATTTTTCACACCGGGTCCTACAAATTCCATCACTTTATTTTTTACATATCCGTTTGCAAAAACCTTTCCGATAATTGCAAGAGCAACGTCCTGCGGACCTACGCCCGGACGTGGAGTGCCTTTCAGGTAAATGGCAACTACACCCGGCATATTAATGTCGTATGTCTGAGAAAGAAGCTGTTTTACAAGCTCCGGTCCGCCCTCTCCCATTGCCATTGTTCCAAGAGCGCCGTAACGTGTATGGCTGTCTGAACCGAGGATCATTTTTCCGCCTGCTGCCAGCATTTCTCTTGCAAACTGGTGGATAACTGCCTGGTGAGGAGGTACGTATACACCGCCGTATTTCTTCGCACAGGTAAGACCAAACATGTGGTCATCTTCATTGATCGTTCCGCCTACTGCACATAAAGAGTTATGGCAGTTTGTAAGTACATAAGGCATAGGGAATTTTTCAAGACCACTTGCTCTTGCCGTCTGTATAATTCCAACATATGTAATATCATGTGAAGCCATTGCGTCAAATCTTATTTTCAGTTTATCCGCATTTCCCGACGTATTATGAGCGTTAAGTATCGAATAGGCCATTGTATTTTTGCGACACTCTTCTTTTGAATAAACAACGCCCTTAGCTGCCGCCATTTCTTTCTCGGCATTTCCGTTATCTTCAATGATTGTTTTTCCGTCTAAAAGATATACTCCGTTGTCGTATAATTTAATCATTTGGAACCTCCGTAATATAATTTTTTATCTGACTGCATTATAACGCTTTACCACGCTGATGTAAACCCATTAAT
>OFMK01001442.1_pt1 | contig 17240 bp, 19 predicted proteins | sample 1541781 | NCBI WGS metagenome assembly OFMK01 (sample SAMN04209250, study PRJEB22552) | human gut metagenome | biome: gut; material: feces | host: Homo sapiens | place: USA: Oklahoma
GGACTATATCGAAACGGTCAGGGGGGTGGGCTACCGTGCCGCGAAAGAAGATCTCTGAGAGCCTGAGTGTCCGGGTGTTCCTGATCACCGCCAGTCTCCTGCTCTTTGCTGGGGCCATCACATTTGGCTTCATTGCATGGGCCGCCCCCAGCACCTACACTGCTGTGATGAACGACGATCTCGCCGCACAGGTGGATGTACTGGTCGAACAGTTGGCAGACACCGCACCGGAGGACTGTGGAAAACTGCTGGACGAGTTCGCCCTATCCTCCGGCGCCACCGCCACACTGACGGGACCGGACGGACACTTGGTGGACACTGGGGCGCAGATCGAGGTACAGGCTGTGTATGAGAGCGGGGATATGATCGTCACTGCCGCCGAGGGAGACCGTACAGCCAGCTTTGGGACAGCCGGTCCGGGCTCAGAAAATACCGTGGCCATCACCATGTCGGAGCAATCAGCCATCGCCGCGGAGGTGCGCTTTGCCGGGCGGGAGGAGGGCTATACGCTCTATGTCACCCCGCGGCTCAAGGCGGAGAATGTGGCGGTGCGGGCGCTGGTGCAGATGGCCCCATGGCTTCTGCTGGTGCTGCTGACCTTTTCTCTGCTGTGCGCCTTTTTTTACTCCCGGTACATCACCCGGCCCATCGTGCGGATGAGCGATATTGCCGGAAAAATGGCCGAACTGGACTTTCACTGGGAATGCGGCGAAACGCGCCGGGACGAGATCGGGCAGCTGGGCCGCAGCCTGGATACAATGGCAGGAAAACTCTCCACTGCCCTGGCAGAGCTGGAGAGCGCCAATCAGGCGCTCCGGGGCGAGGTGGAGCGGGAGCGGGAATTGGACCAACAGAGAGTGGCCTTTTTCAATGCCGCCTCCCACGAATTAAAAACCCCGGTCACCATTCTGAAGGGACAGCTGACCGGGATGCTGGAGGGCGTCGGCGTCTATCAAAACCGGGACAAGTATCTGCTGCGCTCCCTTCAGGTGACGGGGCGTATGGAACATCTGGTTCAGGAGATGCTGGCCATCTCCCGGATGGAGGCCGGCGCTGCGGCGATGAAGCAGGAAACGGTGGAACTCTCTACTTTGATCGAGGAACAGTTGCAGCTGGATGCTGGGCTTTTGGAACAGCGGGGGCAGCATCTGGTTAGGGAATTAACGCCGGGAATCACCACGAATGGGGATGCAGTTCTGCTGGGAAAGGTGCTGGGGAACCTGATTTCCAATGCCTCCCTCTATTCCCCGGATGGAGCCGAGATCCGCGTCTGGTGCGGCTGGCAGAATGGACGTCCGGCTGTGACTGTGGAGAATACAGGGGCACATATCGAGGAGGACGCCCTGCCCCATCTGTATGAGGCGTTCTACCGGGAGGAGTGCTCCCGGAACCGCGCCTCCGGCGGCAGCGGCCTTGGCCTCTATCTGGTAAAGATGATATTGGACCGCCACGGGGCGGCGTGTACCATTGAGAATACAGCGGACGGGGTGCGGGTTTCAGTGCGGTTTGTCCCCAGTGCCACTTCTGGACTTCCCGCCGGGGATGTGGTAGGATAAACGGGAATAAGGCAATTTGAGAGGGATACCTATGGAAAAGACGATTTTGATTCACGGCTCCGGCCACAAGGCTGCCAGCTGGAGGGAAACCATCTCTTATCTGGACCACCGGGAGGACGTTCTGTGCCCGGAACTGTCTGTCATTCTGGACGGCCATGAGGCCAGTTACCCCAACCTTCTCTCCGCCTTTGAAGCATACTGCGCCCAGGTCAGTGGACCGGTCCATCTGTGCGGTATCTCCCTGGGAGGCATCCTGGCGTTGGAGTATGCGCTGAACCACCCGGAGAATGTCAAGACTCTGGTGCTCATCGGCACGCCCCACAAGGTACCTAAGGGGGCCTTTGCCTTTCAAAACATGGTATTCCGCCTTCTGCCCAAGTCCATGTTCGCGTCTATGGCATTTGACAAGAAGGATACCTTCGCCCTGGGGAACTCCCTGAAAAATCTGGATTTTAGCGGCCGGGTGGGTGAGATCCGGTGCCCCACTCTTATCCTGTGCGGGGAGAAGGACAGCGCAAACCTGAAATCAGCTCATTTCCTGGCCCAGCACATCCAGCAGGCGGAACTGCAGGAGCTGGACCACACCGGCCATGTGGTAAATGAGGAAAATCCTAAAATTCTGGCAGAGCGACTGAATGAGTTTTATAGACGGAATTTCTAACCGTGGAGAACACAAAAGAGAAGCAGGAGCCCGTTTAATGGTGCTCCCGCTTCTTTTTGATCACTGCTGATTCAAAATCGTATCCCAAAGTGCTTTCCATTTACTCGGCTTTTCCTGATTGAGGCACATGGATGTCCAGCAAAACCACACCAAAGGGGCTCTCCCGGTGGCAGACCTCCAGCGGCTCTCCATTCATGGCCATCTCGAAGATTTTTTCCGGAACCACAAGCTCGGTTTCGGTTCCATTGTCCATCACAATGGTCAATTCGTAATCATCGTCCTCCACATCCGGATTGTCCGCATGGCTGTCCACAATGACGGCCGGATAGTGCTGGGCCGGGCCGATCAGGGCTGCGTTGGCACAGTAATGCAGGCCAGCGGCAATGGTGATCCCCACAAGCCCCATAAAAAGCCCTGCCCCAAGCCGCATACGCTTAGGAGTACGCAGGATCAGAAGCACGGTCAGAACGGCGGCCATGGCCAGGACGCGGGCCAGCCAGCCAAAGCCTGTATCGATTTCCTGAAGAACAAAACCGCCCCAGATGTGATTGACCTGCCAGATGTAAATGAGGCCGATCAGCAGGGCAGGGATCAGGGGGACTTTCACGTGCATGGCATTCCACTCCGGGGTGGCATTCTGGGGACGGTCGCCGAAGAGCAGCACCGGGGCAAAGACCAGACAGAACACCACAAAGGGGATAGGTGCCAGAGCGCCAATCTTCATAACAGTGGTAAACTTTACGCCCAAAAGATACAGCGGAATAGGGGCAATGACACCGGCGGCAAACAGCAGCATGACCACCCACAGCCCCACCCGGATGCCTTTGATATGGTCGTGCCAGTGGGTGCGGTACTCCTCCCGCCATTGGACGGCGCTCTCCTGCTGTTCCTCCTGCTTGGCCTGCTTTTCCATGGTGGGGGTCAGGGACATGGCAAGATCGGTGTTTTCCAGCCACTCCGCAAACCGGGGGATGCCCCGCATATTGGTCTCAATGGAGGCCAGCTTTTTTCCGTCCGCGTTCCGCAGATGGATGGAGCGGTTGGCGGTCAGCCGCACGGAGGCCGCCTGTCCCGGCGCAAACTCCCGTTTCCGGCCCCAACTGCTGATGTACCACATGGAGTTATCCCGAAACACAAACAACGCACGGTTGCGTCCGGCCAGCAACATCCAAACACCCAGCAGGAACAGCGGCACGCCGGGAACTGCCACAAAGGCGGTGACATCCGGCGCAAAGGGCGGCGTCCCGGCCACGATGACACCCATGAGGGTCAGAATGAAGCCAAGCCCCCATACAATTACGCCGAGAACCGTGACCACCATCCGCTCCCGCACGATCACCACCGGCTGTCGGGTTTCCTCCGGTTCGGCGTGGCGGCACAGCAACAGCGCCAGGCCGAAACCGAGCAGATACAGGAGCATCCCCACACCGGTCCACACGCCCGCCATATCCAGCGGCTCATTCCCGTCCGGAATAAAAATCAGCGGGAGCAGGAGCAGGGCAAAGGCGATGGTGATACCACCCGCCAGCAGGCAGGGCCACTTGCTCCCAGGGGCAGGCAGGTCATGGGCCAATTCCAGGGGCTGTTTGTCGGCGCTGTATTCTCTTTGGATGGGTTCCAGATCCGGCGCCCGCTCCAGAACTTTCCCGCAGTGGGGACATTGGGGGACATAGTCCATCTCGGCGGAAAACGCTTTTTTTGCCATGGGCAGCGGCTGGCCGCAGGAAGGACAGACCCAGGATCTCTGAAAGATCCGTTTCCGGATCTGCTTCAGAATGACGAGAGATACCGCGGGAATCAGAAGGAGCAGGGGGAACAGCCAGGGATTATGGGTAGCGATCTGCCCGATCATCACAGCGGTGAGACATACGGCCGACAGGATCAGGAAGCGGCTTCCTGTCCGGGCGGCCTGCTTTGCGGCGGCGATGTAGGTTTCATTTCCCTGCTGCATACCGGCGTGGCGGAGATCCAGAAGAAAGGCCTCCATCAGTTCATAGAGGTCATCTGTATCGTCCACCTCCTCGCTGGTGAACTGGTCATACAGCTTTCCGTTGACAGATAGCTTTACGCTCTCCCAGGTGATCTCGATTTTGCTGTGGAGCCGGGTCAACGTCAGGCAGTTTCCGGAAAGCACCGGCTCATACTGGGGATACTGGGCGTTCAGCCGCTCGTACAGCTGCTTGAGTTCTTTTTCTTGATACATCGGCAATTCTCCTTCAAATTATCATGTACGGGCTCAAGCACACCAAAAACAAAATACAGCGGCTGAAAAGAGAATCAGGGAGAGTGCCTCGATGCGAATATCCCGGCACTGGAACACTTCTCGCCCGAATTTTTCATTCCGGTACACCCGGATTTCTTTCCCGACTTGTTTTCTTCCCAGCGGCGCAAAGAGACAGCCGTGGGCGGTGTAGTACTGCTTCCCGCTGATTTTCACCAGATAGGCACGCTTCTTAACGGCGACGCCGCCTACCGCATAGCCGCCGCGCTGCTCTGCGATGCCTGTGATCCTTCCTTTACACCTCTCGCCGGTCAAAACCACCCGGTACTTCAGATAGAGCGGGAGCAGGGCTGCGGCAGTACACAGGAGTCCTAAAAGAATCATCTAAACGCTCCTTTAACGGATAGGGATATGTTCTTCTTGTAAGCGTGCTTCAAAGTTGGAGAAATGGTCGGTCATGGCATCGACAAAGAAGGCCATCCGCTTCCTGCCTCTGGCATAGCATTTCAGTCCGCCCCGTGTCCGCTTTGCCCATTCCAGTTCTGAGAAGTTCCAGTGCTTTTTCAACAGGAAGCATTTCCGAATTGTGATATCGTCCCCCGATACCGTAACATCCCATACTCCTTTGGTGGGCGCCAGCATCAAAGGTACGCCAACCGCAAGGCAGATGAGGAAGATGTACCGCCAGTTGCCTGCGCCAATCACTTCCAGTCGGGCCAATGGATCAAATATGGAGATGTGCTCCAAATGTTCAACGTTTGGATAGAACAGCAGAACTGCAAGCAAAAAAAGCGGAAAACCGATCACCACAATCATCCCAAGATAAGCGATATCCTTCACAGTGCGGCAGGTGAATTGATGCAGAGATTTCGTGTGCTCCCGCTTTGTTTGATGTGACCACAGTGCTGCAAGGGCGGCAATACAAACATATATGCCAAAAAACTTCATGTGTCTCCTTTCTCCGATACAGGAAAACCAAAGCTGCGAAAAGTTCACTTCCTCAGAACCAAACGGATCACCTGATAAAGAAGGAATGGGATAGCCCCGAGCACGCCCAACAGAGTGTAGATGGGAAATGTGATGACTCCAAGCAGGAGCCTTCGTCCCGCATAGAGCCTCCACCTGTCTGCGATATGCTGATAGAACATCAAACCCGTTGGGACACCCGCCAGGAGCAGTCCTGCGCCGATGATATTGTTCAAAGGCTCCGTTGGTTCCGGAACAGGCAGGCCATGTTCTTCAAAATATGCGAGATAAGCTGGGTCCTCCTGCTCTCTGGCCTGGGTTACCGACACGAAATACCCCAGGATACACCCAATCAGCAGACATCCCGCCACCAGAAGCAGATGACTCCATTCTTTACGCATCCCATGCACTCCCTCCAGTGATATGGACAGATTATAGCATTAGAGTCGTTTTTCGTCATCTACTTTTTGCGGAATTTGAACAATCACAGGGAAAATCCATTATTTGTTCGATAGATAGAAAACCAGATCAACCTGAAAAACGCTCCCCTCTCCACACAAACCACATATTTCCTCCATGTTCACTCCATATTGCCCTGATATTCTTGGCCCATCCCATGCAGAAAGGAACAAGGCACAATGGAAATTCGTATCGAACATCTCAGTATGACCTATCCCAGCGGGAAGCAGGCACTAAAGGACCTGGATCTGGAACTCAAGGCGCCCAGTCTCATTGGTCTTCTGGGCCCCAACGGGGCCGGCAAGTCCACGCTGATGAAGCTGCTGGTGGCGGCGCTCCTGCCCACCAGAGGAGAAATTCTGGTGGATGGACAGCCTCTTGCCAGAACAGAGCGTCTGCTGAAAGCCCGGTTGGGATATCTACCCCAGGACTTCGGCCTGTTTGACGAGTTGACCGTCACACAATTTCTAGACTATATGGCGGCGCTGAAAGGAATCAAAGATCCCAAAACGGCCATTCAGAAAGCGATCCGGGAGGTCAATCTGGAGGAAAAGGCTCGGGCCAGAATCCGCACGCTCTCCGGCGGCCAGCGTCAGCGGGTGGGCATCGCTCAGGCGATTTTGGGAGACCCGCCCTTCCTGATTTTCGATGAGCCCACCGTGGGGCTGGACCCGGAGGAGCGCATCCACTTCCGCAATCTGTTCTCCCACGCGGCCCAGGACCGGCTGGTGTTGCTCTCCACCCACATCATTGAGGATGTGCAGTCCGTATGCGATCAGCTGGTGGTGATCGACCGTGGGCAGATTCTCTTTACCGGTACCCCGGAACAGCTGATCCGGTCTGCATCCGGCCATGTGGGGGTATTCTATGAGCAGGAGGCCAATCAGGAGAATGGGCTCCACATCACCGCCCGGGTGAACACCGCGCAGGGCGTTCGCTGTCGGGCGGTGGCAGATCAGCTCCCCGCCTTTGTTCAGCCGGAGGAGCCTACACTGGAGGACGCCTATCTCTATCTGATCTCCCGGGAGGCAGTACAATGAAGACGCTTCGACTGTTTCCTCTGGAGTTGGGGCGCCTGCTCCACAGCCGGTTGACCTGGCTGGTCATGCTGGTGACCGTCCTTGGCCCTGTGGCGGGCCTGTACCTTTATCAGCCGGCTGAGTCCACCATGAATTCCCTGTATCTGGCCAACCCCGCGATTGCCGGGGGCATTGCAGGCGGAATCCTGTTTGGACTGCTTGCCATCTTTGAACTGGATCGGGCCTGCCGCAGCCGGGCGGATGTTCTCATGGACGCGGCGGTGTCCCCACAGACCGCAGCCCTGACGCGGCTGCTGGCTCTGCTGGCCGCTGCCGTCCTGACCACAGCCCTCACCATGCTGGTGTGGCTACCCATCAGCGCGGGGCTGATCGGTGCGGTGTTCGACCTGGTGGATTATGTGCTGGCCTACTTGCTCTTTATGGGCCTTGCTTTGCCGCTGGGCGTTCTGGCGGCGGCATCTGCCTATCAGTTCACCCGCCGGACGGACCTGTCCCTGGTGCTGTTCGCCGCGTTCTGCGGCTTGAGCCTGACCGTGTGGGCAGAGAACTGGCAGCTGTGCTGGCTCAATCCCTGTGTGTGGGCGCTGTCCGATGATTTCTCCAACTTTCGGATCTTCCGCTCCGTGGCCTATATGCGCCTGACCTGGCTGGCTGGCCTGGTGGGCGTGTGGGCGGTATCGTATCTCTGCATCCGCCAGTATGGGAAGGGGGCGCTTGGCTCCCTGGCCCGGAGCATCCGGCGGGCCTACCGTCCGGTGATCGCCGTGGCATTGCTGGCCTGCTCCGGCGTTGCCTACGCAGTTCAGCCCATGGTGGATAACAGCAATCCGGACCAAATGGCCATGACCTTTTATGAGATGCCCTATCTTGAGGGCGTGATCTGCACCAGCCGCTCCGCGCAGGTATTTCCCGATGTGTCTGACGGGACAGTGGGCGGCAAGGCAAGCTATTTCTTTGAAAACAGCTCCGGGCAGGAGCAGCGTGTCGCCTTTGGTGTTACCCCCGGCTACACCGTTTCCAATGTGCAGGCCAACGGCGAGACTGTCCCCTTTTCGGTGGGGGAGTATCAGGAATTCAATGAGGCAATGCTGGAAGTTACCCTTCCGGCCAAGACCCAGATCGAATTGACCATGGAATACAGTGGCTTCCCCCGTGAGAACCAAAATCTGTCGTGCAGTCAGGGGAGTGCAGAGATCAGCAAGACTTATCTGCAGCTGGAGAACGCGGCCCTCTCCCCGCGGCTTCTGAATGTGTTGCCCGACGAAAACTATTATCCTGCAGAGATGGAAATTACCCTTCCCGCTTCCATGGTGGCCATTCCCTTTGGCTCCAGCCGGGCGGAGGTGGCAGCAGAGCATGAAAACGGCACCAAAACCTGGCGCTGGGAAGAAATCGGAACCGGCGGGATCCTCTATGCCGGAGATTACATCCGGGAGGATATTCAGGCTGGGGGTATGACTATTGAACTTTACTATGGCCGCAAGCATCAGAAGATCATGGAGCAGGCCGGTGCAGCTGACGCGGTGCGGGCCGTGGTGGAGTATTGCACCGCACACTATGGAGCCCTGTCCTTCAGCGCCGGGGAGAGCCTGAAGCTGATCCAAAGCCGGATCGCCGGCGGCGGATATGCTGCCGGCGGCGCCAGCCTGCTGGATGAGGCAGATTTCACCATCGCCAGCCTGAGCGACGACAGCAAGGGAGCCGTCCCGGGGGAGATCTTTATCCACGAGCTGGTCCATCAGTGGTGGGGGCTGGGCAGTATGTTTGACATGCCTGCCCCGGACAGCCCCTGGTCCGCCGAGGGCCTGACCGTCTACACCACCTACCGCATTGTCAAGGAACTGTATGGGGAGGAGTATGCCCGGACCCATTACGTTGACCAGTGGCAGCGGGAGGTGGATGACTATTACCTGAACTTCTATGTGCGTCATCCCGAATACCTGGAGATGCTGCCGGAGGGGGAACGCCTGGGTATTTCCAACAGCCTGTCCGGTGTGCGGCAGTACAGTGAAATGCCGCTGAAGCTCCTGAAGGCGGAGCAGCTTGTGGGAGGGGAAGCAGCCATGGACCAGATCCTTCACGATCTGTTCAATCGGGAGATGGACCCCATGTGCCCCTATCTCACCTATGATGAATTTTTGAGTGCCTGCGGGCTGACAGAGGAGGATTTGAACCTTGGGTAAGATCTATCGCTATGAGTGCAGGCGGCTACTGTGGAATCAGTTCTTTGCGGGACTGGCCGCCGTGTTGCTTGGTTACGGTGCCCTGGTACTGCGGGGCGTGACCATTTTGGGGGTGTCCCACACGGCGCCCTTTTCCCCCTGGAGCTTTGGGGATTATCTCTCCCGGATGCTACCGCTTTTGTGGATCGGCGCACTGTTCTTCCTGACCTTCTTTACCTCTCTCAAGGCCCGGCGGACGGCAGCGCTTATAGATGCCGTGCCCATGCGGCCTGCCCGCTTCGCCCTGGCCCGGTGCGCCGCCGCGTTCACGGGGACGGCCATACTGGCGCTACTCTGTATCGCGGAAGCGGCAGTGTTTTACAGCCGGATGTTCGGCTGGTACAGCTGGGGGAGCCTAGTCTTTCCTGCGCTGGTGACCCTTCTGCCGCCGCTGGTGTTCGCCCTGGGCAGCGGATGGCTGCTTGGGCAGCTGAGGCCCTGGCTGCTGTATGTCTGGATGCCAATTCCCATCCTTCTGGCTGTGCTGCCCTTGCCGGAGGTTCTGGGACTGTGGAATGGGAGCTTCTTTACCGCCTATCCGCTGACACTGGAGGTCCTTGACCCGGCGTTTGCACTGCCGGGGCCTATGGTCATGGCTCAGCTACTCCTGCTGGTGGCTGGTATGGCCCTGCTGGTATTTGGGAGCAAGCGGCGCAGTATAAGCTGATTTTAATTGAAGAGAGAGGGAGGCAAATTACCTTCTCCCTGTCTTACTGCTTTGTTGTAGCTTTAGCGCAACAACAACCTCCAGCTATGCTGGGGAAGTAAAAAAGAATTAGCTTCAAGCATCGAGCGAAGCAAAAAAGAGTAATCTTTTTCTGCTATGTCTGAAAGTGAGATAAACGTTCATCAAGAAAATTCTGATGAAAACTACCGCTACAATCATTTGAGTCTCTACTCACATGAGTACACCAGTTTTGAATATGTTCTAAATAAGAAAAGCATCCTCTGAATTGTATTTCAGAGGATGCTTTTCTTATTGGCAGCTTCTCTTTTGAAATCAACCAAAATCATGCCGGTTACCACCGCCAGATCCCAACTCTTCAAAAGTGCAGACGATTTCTTCGATTTGCTGAAAGCACTCACTGTCTGTCAGGGAGTCATCTTCCAAAATGGTTTTGATTTTGTGTAATGCCTTATAGCATTCAAGCTCAATGATTTTCATTACATCAGTATGGATGAGTTCTGGGAAGGACACCTGGATTTTTTCGTTTTCAAACACATGACAGAGGATTTCTTGATACAATTCCATTCAATCACCGCCTTAGTACTTATAAGTTCTACCTCCAACATTCTAATCAAAATATGGGGTATCGTCAATAGTATCAATTAGTACTAAAGGCGGTGAATAGTATGTTATTTCAACGATTGAGAGACTTACGGGAGGACAGAGACCTACGACAGGAAGATGTAGCAGAAATTTTAGGAATCAGCCAAACTGTGTACTCCCGCTACGAGCGAGGATTTCAAGTAATTCCAGTTATCCATTTGTTGAAATTAGCAGACTATTATAAGGTATCTACGGATTATATACTTGGACGGACCAACAACAGTAAGCCATACGATGTGAGATGATATACCATAGATGGCCGCTAAGTTACATTCTCTTTATCTTTGTAACCCGTTCTCCATTGAAAAATGAAGAAATTCTTTTATTCCCGTTCCCGTCTACTCCGCTTTTTCTTCCGGGGATCTGGCGGCGGGGAGAAGGTCTGAATATAGTCCTGCCGGATTAGCGTCACATCCTGAGAAAGAAAAGCAGCGACACGGTCCTGTTCGGAAGTTTGCTCTGGGAAAAAGGACGTAAATTTCTGTGCCAGCTGTTCTTCTTTTTCATCCAGTTTAAGAGTGCCTTCGTATCCAATCAATTCTTTCAACACAGCAGTAAACTCCTTGTACCGATCCCCTCGAATATCCAGATCGACTTTCGCTTTGGCCGTCATGCCGTTAAGGTAAAGTACCTTCAAGGACGCATCGTTTCCTGACCGATTCATTGTGACCCATAAAGCGAGCTTTTTTGAGAGCAACTTCCCGCCAATCAGCATAAAGTTTTGGCTTCGGTAAATTTCCAGATACTTTTTCATGCCCTCATCTTCAAACGCTATTGGTTCAAAGTGTTCTCCATCTAGCAACTGCTCCAGCTGATTTTTGCTGAGAATCTGATTCAGCGCCGGTATGTTCCGGTAAGGCGTGCAGATATAGCGTCTCATTTTCTGAAACAGCGCCACAACCAGAACTGCTGTACCAAGTAAAAACAGGAAAAGCTCTCCGTCCATTTCGATTTTTCCGGTTGCCGTTACCCAAATGCCACGCAGAACCAGAACGACGCCAAAGCCCCACAGTCCGAAAATCAGCAGCTTTTTCAGCGGATGAAAATGAATCCACTCAATGATCTGTACCTGTTGTTTGCCGCTCATCGGTTCATCACGCAAAAGTCGGCGGGCGATCCACTGATTCAGCAGTTGCGGAGTCCATGCGACTCCAAATAGAAAAACTGCAATACCGGCATAAAGGGCAATCCCGATCCAACCAATATCCAGATAAGACTCCAAAAGCAGTAAAAGGATAATTGGCAGAATCATGGTGAGAAAGAGTGGTAAAAATGATTTTTTGCGTCCCTTCTGGAGATTTAGGTCATTTAGGGCAGAAGTAATGCACAGGGCAAAAATCATCACAGCCGACATCCCGCCGGACACCCAGTTTTTAAGTTCACCGAAACGCATCACATGCTCAGTTCTGTGCATATTCGGGAATTTTCCGGTAATACCCGCATAGAGGCAAAATCCCAAATAAGCCAGAGCCAAAAGCGCCCCTGCCAGCTTCAAAACTGTTTTTCCTGAAAGTTTTCTTTTCTCCATCTTCGTCGTTTTCCTATAAAATCACTGTTCCTGTGTCAATTTATCCTTCTGTATTCCAAACAAAGCTATCTACCATGTCCCTGGCGGCCTGTTCAGTGGTTTCTGATCCGCTGAAATTCGTAAGCTGGATCAGGCAGAACCCGTAATCCTTTACAATATAGTATTGCGTGGTTACAATATCGCCCTCGTCGATAGTAAAGATATACAGCAGATCTCCCTGCTCGGTATAGGTTCCATCCCCGTTCAGTTGTGCTTCAATACCATCCAGCTGCATCAAAATCTGTTGGACGATCGCATCCCGGAACTGCTCATGCTCATCCAGACTATATTTGTTCTTTCCTACATGGATGGATATGTTGTCCGGCTTTTCATCATTTTCGTGACCTTCCTCTATGTAGAAAATCTGCGAATCAGTAGAATGCTTCTCAGATTTCTCCCATCCCTCCGGGACGGTATAAGTTCCGGGAATCGCGTGATCTTCAGATGATATTTCGGTTTCGGAAGAAGAAGGTTCCTGCTGATCCGCCACAGATTCATCAGAGGGAGATTGTGGCGATGAAGTCCCATTTTTGCCGCATCCAGCAAGGAGCAACACCATAGTTAATAACACAATTAAGATTTTTTTCATGCTCTGATTCCTCTCACTTTATAATACTGGTTATCCGAGTTTGGAAACAATCTGGCAGAACATCTCAACATTTTCTTTCTGCCCCTGAATATCAGAGCCAATCGCATTGTTCATCAAAGAAATTTTCATTTTCTCTTTTCCAAAATGCAGCATTACGACTTTTCTTCCGGGCAGCAGTCCACCCTTGACTTCTGCCTTTGTTATGCTGCTTAGGGGCAGAGAAAGCCGGTTTTCAATTTTGGAAACATTAACGGAATTTACAATGACCATATTCAGGTGTTGCTCGGTAACTCCCAGATAGCAGTAAGCATTGCTCAGTGCGCCCAATGCAGCGGCAGCGCCCCCCGTCAGTGTAGAAAGTCCTCCGATCAGTGCATAGGTATCAGCCCCGGCCATGATGACCGCCCATAACTTGCACTGATAGGCTTCGTTTTCGTTCAAAATGGCTTCCAGCATTTCATTTTTATCTTTTTCATTCATTGTAAGCATAATTGTTCCTCCTAATTATTGTTTTAAGTTGAGAACGCCGGATGCAATCCTTTGATATATGCACCCGGCGTTCAAAAGCATTAGTCTACTTTCAAATTTTTGTCCAGGATCACCAGTTCGCCGTTGCGTTCAATGATACCAGGCTGAACCACGACGATTTTCAGACCTTCCTGCAATTCCAGATACTGTGAAGCATAACCCCAAACCTTGACCTGATCGCCTTCCTCAAGCTCAATGGCAGTGCTTACAGTACCATCTTCATTCAAAATCTGGTTAGCAATACAGTAGAGCTGGCCGGTTGTATCCTCTGCGATGTAGAGAGACACATCCGAAGCGAGCGGCGTTCCGGCAATAGATTTATATTCACCGACTTCTTCGCCCCAAATAGTACCTTCACTGTAAAATCCAACGACCATATTTTCTTCATATCCCTCGATGATCGCATTGAAATCCTGAGCATACGGCTCCATCTCGGCTTTTGTAGTATCCTTGTAAGCGGCAATCTTTTCATTAGATGCCTGTTCTTTTACCTCTTGCGGCTGATAATCCTTGTATTCAAAAACATTGTCCGAAGCAAGCGTGATTGCTGTGTAGTCATCATCCAGAATGACTTTATAAACAGCAATTTCATCATCATCAACAGTACGATTGATGTCGATATTTCCTGCGGAATTCAGTTCATATCCGTCTACACCTTCCAGCGCCTTTTGTAAAGCTGCGTTGGACATCGCACAGTTGATCCCATTGAGCGTTACAAAGAAATCAGGATTTGGTTGATCCTTATCGGCAGAGTATTCCAGTTCTACCACCGTTCCGCCCTCAGCAGGCTTGCATGGCTCTGTCCCGGCATTTACGATTGCCACATCCATTTCCTGATCGTTTTTGGAAAGTTCCCCATAAATACGCTCGCCGGGTTGCAGAGAAACCTCTGCCGCATCATATCCTTCCGTTTCCAAACTCCATCCGGCTTGTATTAGCTGGGAAGTTTCCAAAGGAAGCGTATAGTAAGTACCATCCAGTACGAACTCAGGTGTCCCGTCATTTTTCAGCTGAGACAGAATGGCCTCATCCGTACAGCCTTTATCGCTGCCCGCAGCTGCCGGAGCTGATGTCTGAGGTTTTGAGCCGCATCCGGCCAGCATACTGCATACCAGCACACATCCTGTTAGTAAAGCAATCCATTGTTTTTTCATAAGCGTAAATCCTTTCTGCGATTCTATCAAATTTGTTTTATGTATGAACAACTCATATCCTATATAAAGGTCGATTATGCTCCGATCAGCGTCATGACCACATAGAGTACGATAAGCAGGAGAGCAAGACACATTGCACAGAAAACGGCAATCGTCGTTTTGACCCTGTGCCGCTCCTTTAATGTCAGAACCATCATTGCAAGTACATCAAAGGAAAAGAAAAACTGGCAGATTCCAGCTAAAACCGCCAACCATTTCGGATGAATGCCGTCTTTGTATGACTTTATCAGATAAGCGATAGCATAGGGAGCTGCCCCTAATAGAATCCCGTATCCAAAAATCAAAAAAACAATGGTTACCAGTCCAAACAACGCCATCAGCGGCAATGGGAAGAATGCCATCAGCGTTACATATACGGTGATGCTCCCTCCGATCAGGAAGAACGGGATCAGTCCATACTTGATGATCAAAGTGCAGTTCAGCAATGTCTTTCTTGACCACTTTCTTCCTACGGTCAGCACAACAATCAAATTGACGATTCCCATGATAAAAGGCAGAAGGATCGATAAAATCTGCAATTTGATCGCATTGTCAAAACAACCTGCCAAAAGGAAGAATGTATAAGACACAATTACATAGAGTACCGGGAGGATATAAGTCATTTAACAGCCTCCTTTCTGCGCCGGATCAACCAGAGAATCAGCCAGATCAAGCAGACTGGGAATGAGAATAAGCCCAAAATAAAAAGTCCGGCTCCAACCGATCCGAGTATTGAGTCCCCGGTGGCTATATTGCTGATGATTCCGAACAGTGCCAGACCAAAGCTGAAAGAGAGCCAGCAAAAGAAAGCATATTTACTCTCTTGGGCGTTTGCGGGTACTCTTGATTCTCCCTTTTTGTTTCCAAGCTGGGTTTTTAACTGTTCGCTTAGAAGTCGTTCTTGTTCCTCTAATTCGATGTCTCCAATTGCCCTTGCGTAATCTCCCCGAAGCAGGTGATACACTATTTTATCCTGCGTATTTTTTGCTCGATGCAAAAACTGCTCCAAAGTTTCTTCCGCTTCTGTCCAGCGCTGTTGTTCCAGCAGAGCGGAGAACCAGTTCGCTGTAATGATGTTTTTAGAATGCTTGCTGAGTGCCCAGGGACGCCAGCGATCCAATCCCTGTTTCAAATTCTCAAGATTATGGTCGCGTTGATACGCCACCACATAGGGGTTCAATTTCTTTGCCAGCCAGCGTTCATATTTGCAATATGCGAAAAAGCATAGAGCCAGTAGCACAAGGAACACTACAACAGCAATCCACATAGTCTCGTAAGAAAAAAAGTGATCATATATCAGGCACGCAGCTCCGGAGAGAGCCGCAATGCTGAAAATTGGCCATGGATTTCTCATTGTAACTAACCTCCCGTGCGAAAGATGCTTAATATTTTTATCTCACCATTATTGGCTGTAATCGGGAACAAAGTTTTCAAGAGTATTTGTTGGATAATAGCATATACATACTTACTTGATAGAAAAGGCATGAGAAGGGTGATGATATGTTCTTCCTTTGAGATGTGAGTAGATTATAGCATTTGAGTAACTTTCCGTCATCTGCTTTTTGCAGTTTTAATAGTAAAATGTCATATAGGGTGAATGGTATGAAAAATGAAGCTCAAATCAGAGTGATTTATTTATGGAAATATTTATATTCTCATACAGATGATTCCCATCCTGTCTCTGTTCAAGATATCCTTAAACATTGGAGCAGCCTAGGAATTGAGGCAAGCCGGAAAAGTGTTTATCATGATATAGATATCCTTATCGCCCTTGGGGTAGATATTGTGTGTGTTAGGAGCACACAAAACCATTATTTTATTGGTAATCGTCTTTTTGAACTTCCGGAGTTAAAACTGCTGGTAGATGCTGTAGAGTCCTCACGGTTTATCACATCCAAAAAGAGCGGGGACCTGATACGAAAACTGGGGCAACTCACAAGCAGCGCCCAGGCGGAACAGCTGGATAGGCACATTTATATGGATGGGATGCCGAAACCAAGTAATGAGGCAATTTATTACATTGTAGATACAATTCAATCCTCGATCCAATCGAATCAGCAAATCAGTTTTCAGTATTATGAGTATCTCCCCACCAAAGAGAAAGTGTTGAAACACCAAGGGTATCGCTATCAGTTCACTCCTTACGCCCTGATCTGGAATCGGGATCATTATTATGTGGTGGGATGGTCAGAAAAACATATGAAACTTTCTCAGTTCCGGGTGGACCGTATGACGTCGGTGGAGATGATGGATCAGCCAGGCCACCAGCTCCTTGGTTTTGAGCCGGCAGAGTATGTGCAAAAGGTTTTTGGGATGTACCCGGACGACCTCCAAATGGTAACACTTTTTTGCGAAAATGATGTGATGCGGAGCATAATAGACCGCTTTGGTGAAGGCGTTCGCACAGAGGTAGTGGATGATGACCACTTCCAAGCCATTGTAGAGGTAGCCCCCAGCCCTCCTTTCTTTGGATGGATATTTACTTTCGCAGGAAAAATTCGTATTTTGGAACCAGATAACGTGCGGGAGGAAATGCGGCAGATGGCCAGTTGGTTGTGAAAACAGGAGGTGTCCCTGTTTGGGGACACCTCCTGTTCTATATCTTGATTATCAAACATTTGTTTGGTATACTTTGAGCAGACGTTCCCCAGACAGAGAACACTCGAAGTGGAGGTGGAAAAATGGAACAGACCTTTGGAGGCTTTGTACGCCAGAGGCGTTCCTCTATGGGCATTACCCTAAGAGGGCTGGCTGCCAGAGGTAGTGTCAAGGAATTTTCGCAAAATGGTTTGCAGGCCCTGGCATGAGAGAAGTCAGCCAGCAATGGAGGCGTCCTCAAGGGCAGCCTCCAGGTGCTTCATGTTCATGTACTTCTTGTTGCCCCACTGGGTGCCGGCCACATGGCGCA
>OFMK01001459.1_pt1 | contig 17064 bp, 16 predicted proteins | sample 1541781 | NCBI WGS metagenome assembly OFMK01 (sample SAMN04209250, study PRJEB22552) | human gut metagenome | biome: gut; material: feces | host: Homo sapiens | place: USA: Oklahoma
TAGACTACTTGTGTCCATGCGTTCTTTCCTTTCCGTCTCGCTTGATTTGACCACCTTTTACCCGACTGGTTACGGCAGATGTTGTCATTTCTGCAATACGAGACATACTCAAAAACTGATTGATTGTTCGCCCCTTCGCTCCATCCCCATTACAGAGACTTCTCCACTACTACGGACTTGGCTGACTTCTCACAGTTCATTGTTACTAGGCTAATGAAACCTCTATGAGACCTCCTCGCTTAAGGTGCGCGCTCTTTGCCTCCATATATCCGCCGCATTTGCTCTGCTGCTACAAATATGGTAGTTATTAGACTTCGTTGCTTCTAGCCAACTTATCTCTCGCAGCCTAGCCTTATATGCGATTTCTGTCCGTCGGACCAAAGGTTTGTTTACAGCTTCCTTCAGATTCCACCTCTCAGTGGACGCCCTTGCTGTTCGGCTATACATTTCCCACTACCTGAGCATGTTCGGGACTTACACCCATTAGAGCGCGCCCATGGCGCGCAAACTAAAAAAACTGCCACCAGTTTATCTAGTGGCAGAAATAGCTTTTTAACCTTCTGAAATTTTCGTTACTCTCTGCTGAATTCTTCCAACTCCAAGCCTTCATTTCGATCCAGTACAAATTGAATTCCCCATTCATTTTTGAACAAAAGAAGTGGATTCCCTTTCATATCCTTTACTTTCTTCACTTCTGCAACTCCGCGCAGCTTATTCATATCGGTATCTCGATCTTTGATCCAGCGAATTGCCTGATATGGAAGAGGCTCCAGACGAATCTCGCAATTATATTCATTTTCCAGACGGTACTTTAAAACATCAAACTGCAGAGTTCCCACAACTCCCACGATAATTTCCGCAAACCCGGCTTCATGCTCCTGGAAAATCTGAATCGCACCTTCCTGCGCAATCTGCTCTACTCCTTTTACAAACTGTTTTCGTTTCATGGAATCCAATTGGACGACACGGGCAAAATGCTCCGGCGCAAACGTCGGAATCCCTTCATATTCAAAATCATCTTTCGGAAGACACACCGTATCTCCAATGGAAAATACCCCGGGATCAAACACTCCGATAATATCTCCGGCATATGCCTCACTGACAATCTTTCGCTCCTGCGCCATAATCTGCTGTGGCTGTGACAGGCGCATTTTCTTTTTGGACTGTACATGTTTAACTTCCATATTTGCTTCAAATTTGCCGGAGCAAATCCGCAGAAAAGCAATTCGGTCCCGATGATTTTTATTCATATTTGCCTGAATCTTAAATACAAATGCAGAAAAGCCATTTTCAACCGGATCCACATCTTCTCCCTTAGAACTCCTTGAAAGCGGCTGATTTGTCATCTTAAGAAAATGCTCCAAAAACGGCTCGACGCCAAAATTGGTCAGTGCTGAGCCAAAAAATACAGGAGACAGCGCACCCTGCTGTACTTTTTCCATATCCAATTCTGCCGCTGCGCCGTCCAAAAGTTCAATTTCTTCCATGAGATTTTCATAGAAGTCTTCCCCGATCAGTTCTGCCGCATTCGCATCATCGGCGGATACAATCGTCTCTTTTGCCTCTTTTGCTCCCCCAGTGGAAACCGCCTCAAAACGGAGAATATTTCTGGAGGCTCTTTCAAAGACTCCTTTAAATTCTTTTCCACATCCAATCGGCCAGTTGATCGGACAAGTTTCGATCCCCAAAACCTTCTCAATATCATCCAATAATTCAAAAGTATCCTTGGCTTCCCGGTCCATTTTATTGATAAATGTAAAAATCGGAATATGACGCATGACACAGACTTTAAATAATTTTATTGTCTGCGGCTCCACTCCCTTGGAAGCGTCAATGACCATGACAGCACAGTCTGCCGCCATCAGGGTACGATAGGTATCCTCTGAAAAGTCTTCATGCCCCGGAGTGTCCAAAATATTAATGCACTTTCCTTCATATTCAAACTGCAATACAGAGGAGGTAACAGAAATCCCTCTCTCCTTTTCAATCTCCATCCAATCAGAAACCGCATGTTTTGAATTTGCTTTTCCTTTCACAGATCCTGCCGTATTGATTGCTCCGCCATATAACAGAAACTTTTCAGTCAATGTCGTTTTTCCCGCATCCGGATGCGAAATAATTGCAAAGGTCCTTCTGCGGCTGATTTCCTGTTCTATATTTCCCATGATCCAATCCTCTTTACCACTCTATTTTTTTGCATACTTAAACATATTAGCACAATTTTGTCAAGATTTCTACCGTCAGCATAAAATTTCATGTTATAATAAACATATCATTTTGACCAACTTTTCAAAGGAGGACGTATATGTCTGAAATTACTTTAAAAAATCAGAAAATCTCGGCTGTCTTTCGCTCCCTTGGAGCAGAATTGATTTCCCTCAAGGATCATGATCAATGCGAATATCTCTGGCAGGGAAACCCGGATTTTTGGAGCGGACAAGCTCCCGTACTTTTTCCGATCGTCGGATGTCTGAGAAACAACACCGCATCCATTTCCGGAAATAAAACCTGTTCTTTTCAACGACACGGTCTGGCAAGAAAATTAGAATTTTCCCTGCTTTCTCAGGAAGAGAACCGTGTCGTTTTTTCTCTGCGCGCCGACAAATCCACCCATACCGCCTATCCGTTCGATTTTGAACTGCAAATGATTTACCAGCTATTGGAAAAAGGCATTCAGGTGACACATAAGGTCATCAATCATGACACCAAAGAGATGCCTTATTTCGTAGGCGGACATCCTGCCTTCAACTGCCCTCTCTCTAAGGAGGAATCCTTTGAAGATTATATTGTAGAGTTTGAATATCCAGAAACCGCACAATGTGCCAGATTAGATAACAATGGACTGATTAATAATGCGGATCGAATTACAATCTTGCAGCAGTCATCGTCCCTGCCAATGAAGCACTCTCTTTTTTATGCAGATGCTTTAATCTTCGACCAATTAAAATCAAGAAAAGTGTCTTTAAGGCATAAGACAAAACAAAAAGGAATCTGCGTTACTTTTCCTGACTTTGATTATCTCGGTGTCTGGTCCAGCGCCAACGACGGACCTTTCGTTGCGTTAGAACCATGGAGCGGTACTTCCACCTGCAGCCATGAAGACGATGTATTTGAACACAAACGCAGCGTTCGCATATTAAAACCGCAGGAAGAAGAATCTCTTTCCTACGCCATTGAAATTTTATGAGATCTGCAAAAAATCGGTTAAAATATTCTTGCAGGAAAACAACAATTTTTGATACTTAGGAGAAACTTATGAATTGGCATGGCAGACGCTATTACTCTTTTGACAGCTTTTTAAAAAATTATTTTGGCAGAAAACTTTATAAGGTTTCTCTGGACGGAGGCTTCACCTGCCCCAATCGAGACGGAACCTTAGGAAGCGGAGGCTGTATTTTTTGCAGCGCCGGAGGTTCCGGTGAATTTGCCTCCGATCACCGACGTTCCATTACAGACCAAATCACTCAGGGAATCGGACTTGTCTCTCATAAAACCGACAGCACCCAATATATTGCATATTTCCAGGCATTCACAAATACCTACGGTCCAATCGAAAAGCTTCGTGCACTTTTTTATGAAGCCATCCGGGACCCAAGAATTTCTGCCCTTTCCATTGCCACAAGACCGGACTGCCTCTCCCCGGATGTTTTAGAGCTATTGCAGGAGCTTTGTCAGGAAAAACCAGTGTTCGTGGAATTGGGGCTGCAGACAATTCACCCAGACACCGCAGAGTTTATTCGGCGGGGATACCCATTATCCTGCTTTGAAACGTCTGTACATCATCTTCAAAAGATCGGTGTATTTATCATTGTTCATCTCATCTTAGGGCTGCCGGGCGAAACCGAAGAAATGATATTGGAATCCGTGCGATACTTAAATCAGCATCCCATTCACGGCGTAAAATTTTCTATGCTTCACATTCTGAAAAACACGGATCTGGCTGAACAATACCGAAAACATCCATTTCCCATTTTTACACTGGATGATTATGTTCAGCTGATTATAAAATGTATTGGAAATTTAAGAGATGATATTGTCATACACCGGCTCACCGGTGACGGTCCTAAGAATCTGCTGATTGCTCCCAGATGGAGTCTTCAAAAAAGAAAGGTACTAAATGAAATTTCTCATCAGTTAAAGATTCAAAACCTTCGTCAGGGAGATGCTGTTCAAAAATAAACAAAAACTACTGAAAGAAACGTCTTATCAAAAATACTCGAAGAATCTCCTTAACAGATTCTTCGAGTATAAAAACTTTCATCTGACATCTCTTCAGCATTCAGACACAATCTCTTGAATTTCTTTTCTCAATTCTTCTATATTTGAAACTTCGATCTCGGGTTTTATTCTGCCTTCCGGCATCGGTCGTCTCCGGTGGTTCATCCAGATCACATGCCATCCCGCATTTTTTGCTCCCACCACATCGACCTCAAAGGTATCTCCAATAAACCACGTATCCTTCGGCTCCAGTCCCATACTCTTCTCAACCGCATAAAATGCACGGGGATCCGGTTTCACAGCTCCGATAACATCAGAAATAAACATTGCCTCTTCGGAAAACCAACGATACAAATTTAAATTTTCAAGTTTCTTTCCCTGATTTTGGGCGGTTCCGTTGGTCAGAACTCCCATCCTGATGTTTCGACTTTTTAACCACTCCAAAATTTCCTGCATCTGTTCCGGTACGCAAATATGATTTTGATAATAACGATAGCGTTCTTCAAACTGTTTTGCTTCATCTCGGCTGACAGTTATTCCAAACTTCTCATAGGACTTTATCACTCGATAGGCAAACTCATCTTCTTTGGAAAGTTTTCCTTCCCGCACCATATAAAAAGCTTCATCACTGTAAATTCTGGACGCTTGAAACAATTCCCCGCAGTCTGCCTCTGTTCTTTGAGCAAACAGCTCCTCATGGGCTTTTTGAAATGGTTCCATCAAATCATACAGCGTATCATCCACATCAAAAATAAGATATTTCATTTAAATCAACCCCAGCTTTTCCAATCCCTGTGTAATTCCTTCTTCTTTCACAGTTCCGGTCACCATCGAAGCGGCCTGCCCGGCTTTGACACTATGTTTTGCCATCACAACTCCGGTTCCAACCATTTCCAGCATCTCCACATCATTATCAGAATCTCCGAATGCATAACTATCCTTTCGCGCAATCTCATAGTGATCAAGAGTCTGGGCAATGGCATCCCCCTTTGTAATCCCTTTTAAAGTCACATCAAAAAGCGGCTCACCCTCAAAAGGTTTGACAATGTGAAACTGATCGGAATATCGTTTTTTAAAATCCTCAAAAACTCTCTCATGCTCATAGTAGAACACAACCTTTGTTACATGCTCCTTCCAGCATTCCTTTCCGAACCTTGCAAACCAATGATCCGGAAAATCTAAAAATCGGCGAAATCTTTCATAGATTTCTCTATGTTGGAAAGCACTATATGTAACATTTTGGGTTTCCATCTGAATGGATACCCTCTCCGGCAAATAGCGTTCTAAAATTTCCCGAATCTGATGTTCTTTCAGGCATTCATCCCGAAGAATCTGCCCGTCAGCTTCGGCATAAGCTCCATTGCATGTAATTGCTCCCTGAAACAGATTCAGATCCTGTTCCAAAAAACGTTTGCTTCTTCCGGAACAGACCATCGTTAAATATCCATTGTTCTGCAATTTCTCCAAAGATCTCTTTGTTGTAGGAGTCGCAGTTAAAATCTGCTCCTCCGCGTCAATTGTTGTAAAATCATAATCAAAAAAAAACAACACCCTGATACTGTTTCATCTTAAATCAACCCCAGCTTTTCCAATCCTTGAGTAATGCCTTCTTCTTTCACGGTTCCGGTCACCATTGCGGCAACTTCGCCCACTGCGTCGCTATGACGTCCCATAGCAATTCCCGTACCTACGGCTTTCATCATCTCCACATCATTATCTGCATCCCCAAAGGCATAGCTGTCCTTCGGATCAATTCCAAGCTTTTCAATGAGTTCTGTAACTGCGTCTCCTTTGGTTACACCTTTTAACGTGATATCGAAGAAATTCTCTCTCACATGCTTTGCACATTCAAAATCATTGACAAATTCCTTCTTAAAATCTTCAAAAACGTCCGGTGACTTATAATTCATAACTAATTTTGCAATATGATTTTCTGTCTTTCGGAATTTCCATGGCGCATACCAGTGATCCGGCAGATTAAACAGACGGCAGAAATATGCAAAAAATTCCGCATCATTATGAAGATAATAAGTAACATCCTGTGTATCCATCTGAATGATCGTATCTCTCGGAAAATATTCATCAATCACTCGAAACAGCAATTCATCCGGAATGTAAATATCACGAATCACTTCCCCTGCAACCTCTGTGTAACTTCCGTTACAGGTAATTGCTCCCTCAAATTTCTCAATATCGTCCTCCAGAAAACGCTTGGTGCGCCCGGAACACAACATCGTCAAATATCCGTTTTGCTTTAATTTCTGCAGAGATTCCACAGTTGTCGCAGTTGCCGTTTTGATTCGGTCAACCTCATCAACCGTCGTTCCGTCATAGTCAAAAAATACAACACCTTTATATTGTTTCATAATACCTCTTTTCATTTACATTAAAAGCGAGCGCCCCGCTTCCAAAGTCCAAAGGGCGCTCGCTGATGTTACAGATTTCCTAAAATTTCATTTAAAATCTTATTTACCATTCCCGGATTTGCTTTTCCCTGGGTTGCTTTCATCGTCTGTCCTACGAGAAAACCAATGGCTTTTTTCTTGCCCGCCTTATAATCTTCCACAGACTTTGGATTCTCAGCCACAATCATCTCAATGGTCGTCCGCAAGGCGCCTTCATCATTCATTGATTTTAATCCGTGCGCCTCCACATAAGCTTCCGGATCAATATTCTCTTTAAAAATACGTTCAAAGACTTCTTTTCCGACCTTTCGGTTAATTTCATTTCCCTGAATCATTTGAATCAGCTTTGCCAGATGTTCCGGGGCAAATGCGATATCATCCAAGTCTGTTCCCGATTCATTCACCAGACGGATCGTCTCCCCCATCAGCCAATTGGATACTTCTTTCGGGTCAGAACCCAATGCAATGGTCTGTTCAAATAAATCTGCCAGATGTTTTGAGCCCGTAAGAATATCAATGTCATATTCTGGAAGATCGTATTCCTGTTTATACCGAATCTTTTTCTCATCCCGGAATTCTGGTTGTGCTGCTTTGATTTTATCAATCCATTCTTCGTCAATTACAACCGGAGGAAGATCCGGATCCGGGAAATAGCGATAATCCTGGGCATCCTCTTTTGACCGCATTGCATAGGATGCACCTTTGGCATCATCCCAACGCCTTGTTTCCTGAACCACCGGTTCCCCTGCTTCCAGTAAATCAATCTGGCGATTCTTTTCTCCCTCAATGGCTCTGCTGATCGCTTTAAAGGAATTCAGGTTTTTCATCTCTGTACGAGTTCCGAACTCCTCTGTTCCTGCTTCACGCACAGACAAATTCACGTCAGCTCTCATAGACCCCTCCTGCAGTTTGCAGTCGGAGGCTCCCAGATACTGGATCATTAAACGCAGTTTTTCAAGATACGCAATCACCTCATCTGCAGATCGCATATCCGGTTCTGAAACAATCTCGATCAGCGGTACTCCGGAACGATTAAAATCTACCAAGGAATCCCCAGTCCACGGATCATGTACTAATTTTCCGGCATCCTCTTCCATATGAATCTCATGAATCCGTATTGCCTTTTTCTTTCCCTCTGTCTCGATCTCTACTTTTCCGTTCCGACAGATCGGAAGATATAATTGGGAAATCTGATAATTTTGAGGATTATCCGGATAAAAATAATTTTTCCGGTCAAATTTACAAGTTCTTGTAATCTCACAGTCTGCCGCCAGTCCCACTGCCACGGCATATTCTACCACCTGTCGGTTTAACACCGGAAGAGATCCGGGCATTCCGGTACATACCGGACAGGTATGGGTATTTGGCGCTCCGCCGAATTCCGTACTGCAGCCGCAGAAAATTTTTGTCTTTGTCGCTAATTCTACATGAACTTCCAATCCGATGACTGTCTCATACTGTTTGCTCATTATCTGGCACCTCCCCTGCTTATCTCCGGAGCCTCATAGGTTCTCGTCTGTTCAAAGGCATAAGCCGTTCTGATGATTTTCTTTTCCTGGAAACAATCTCCGATCAGCTGCAGTCCGATCGGCATACCGCCTTGGTCCCTGCCGCATGGAAGAGAGATTCCCGGAAGTCCTGCCAAGTTCAGAGAAATCGTATAAATGTCCCCTAAATACATCTTAATCGGGTCATTTAGGCTTTCTCCTAAATTCGGCGCAGTAGTTGGTGCAGCAGGTCCTAAAATCACATCGTATTTCTCAAATGCTTTGTCAAACTCTTTCTTAATTAACGCTTTTGTCCGCAGCGCTTTTAAATAATATGCATCGTAATAACCGGAGCTTAATACAAAGGATCCAAGCATAATTCTTCGTTTTACTTCCGCTCCAAATCCTTCGGATCTGGTCTTTTTGTACATATTATGAAGTCCCTCGTAGTCTTTTGTGCGGTATCCGTATTTGACACCGTCAAAGCGGGAAAGATTCGAGCTTGCCTCTGCAGAGGCAATGACATAGTAAGCCGGAATCGCATATTCCACCAAATCCAGATCAAATTCCTCCACAACCGCGCCTTTTTCCTCTAATTTCTTTGCTGCCGCCAAAACGGCTTCTTTGACCTCGGCGTCTAATCCCTCTCCGAAATACCCTCTTGGAATACCGATTTTCATACCCTTTACATCATCAACTAAAGCCGAAGTAAAATCGTAATCTTCCAATTGCACCGACGTTGCATCTTTTGGATCATGCGACGCAATCACCTCCAGCAATGCCGCACAATCCGTAACGTCTTTGGCAAGCGGTCCGATCTGATCCAAAGAAGAACCATAGGCAATCAGCCCATAACGAGACACCGTTCCGTAGGTTGGCTTGATTCCTGTAACTCCGCAGTAAGAGGCAGGCTGACGGATGGACCCTCCGGTATCAGATCCCAGCGCCATAAAGCATTCATTGACTGCAACCGCTGCCGCTGATCCGCCGGAAGAGCCACCCGGGACTTTTTCCAGGTTCCATGGGTTCTTAGTCGCTCCGAATGCAGAGGTTTCTGTCGTACTCCCCATGGCAAACTCATCCATATTTGTTTTGCCGAGAAAAACGACTCCTTCTTTTCTTAAATTTTCCACAGCCTGTGCAGAATACGTCGGAACAAAGTTCTCTAAAATCTTTGAACTGCAGGTTGTCCGATACCCTTTGGTACAAATATTATCTTTGACTGCCATCGGTACCCCTGCCAGAGGCCCCGTATAGATCCCCTCCTCAATTCCTTTCTGCACTTCTTGCGCCCGCTTCAGTGCGCTTTCTTCATCATAAGAAACGTAACTGTTGATCTTCGGGTCCAGTGTCTTTATTTGAGCCAGCGCAGCCCTTACCGCTTCTTCCACGGAAATTTCATTGTTTTTTATCTTCTTGCCTAATTCAACGGCAGTGAAATCTAATATGTTCATTTTCTGCCTCCTAAATAATTGTCTTCGGCACGACAAAGGAACCATCCTGTTCCTGTGGTGCATTCTTTAATGTTTCTTCGCTTCCATCTCCATTGGTTACCACATCCTCACGGAACACATTATGAATCGGAAACACATGAGACATGGGTTCTGCACAGTCGGTATCCAGTTCATTTAATTTATCGACATAATCCAGCATGCTTTCCATATCTTTCTTTGCCTGTTCTTTTTCTTCCTCAGACAGCTCCAGCTTTGCAAGAATTCCAACATACTCAATTGTCGCATCATCAATATGATTTGCCATAGATTTTCCTCCTAATTCTTTGCCTATTTTATTTATGTTCTTATAAAATCCCATCTTTCTCCAACTGCTGTCCCACTTCCAGATATTCTTCTTCACTGCCTCTGATATAGCTCTTTTCTTCCTCTGTCAGCGGTCTCCTGATTTTTGCCGGGCTTCCCATCACAAGCATTCCGTCCGGTATTTCCACATTCTGCGTGACAAGACTTCCGGCGCCGATCAAACATTCTTTTCCGATCTTCGCTCCGTCCATGACCACGGAACCCATTCCGACAAGCGTATGATCCCCAATTTCACAGCCATGAATCACAGCATTGTGCCCTATGGTCACTCCATCTCCAATGACAACAGAGTATCCCTCTCCCACATGAATGGTGCAATTTTCCTGAATGTTGCTTCGTTTTCCGATCCGAATGGTTTCCTTTCCCTCACAGCGTATCACGGTATAAAACAGAACGACACTCTCATCTCCAATGGAAATATCTCCCAACAGCACTGTTTCTTTTGCAATTTTAGCTGAATCTGCAATTTTTACCTGACGATAACTCATTCTTATTTCCCAACTTTCTTCTTATTACTTTTCTGAGAATAGTTCATTCGGCCTTCTTTCCATCCCTTTTTATCCGTCTTATCCCAATCCAGATTATCTCCGTAGATATATCGGGTCATCCACAGAAGACTTAAGGTCGGAACAACCACCCAAAAGACACGGTTATTCACAGTCATCAGAAAATCCAAAAACTGCACGCCCAGATAATGGAGAATTAAAATCAATGCCCATGCCATAATGAGCCAATATCCGATGTTAAACACAAGCGGCATATCTCTTCCCATTTCTTTTCCGAAATAGAACCGCTCCGCTGTTAAAATAATCACTGAAAAAATGGTCATCTCAAAACAAATCTGATAAAACTCTGATCCTTTCATATAAGCGCCGAGAAACATTCCCGCCACAGATACGATAAACATTAGAATCAGACAAGTCCAGAGGATTTTCTCCAGTTTCCCTTTTAGATTGCTTTTTTGTTGTCTTGTTTCATTTGTACGTTTCATGATTCACCTCAATCTTTGCTTTCTATTAAAATCAGACGTCCCTCCCGGAAAGAAATCTGTCCTTCTTCTTCCTTCAGTTCATTGCTGATCCCCCAGGATTCATGAAATACCAGCGTATCTTCATGAAGAAGGTATTTAAATCCCCGCAGTGTCACGCCTTTTGCTTCATACATCGGAATCAGCGAGATATAATTTCCGAATACATCTTTTTTGGCAATCCGAGTACTGTGCTTTAAGACCCGAATGCGGTTATGCGCGTCAATTAGCTGTGCTCTCACGCCTTTTTGTTCCGCGTAAAATAACTGACCAATATTTCCGAGCACATGATCCATCCTTGTGCCGATTCCTCCCGCCAAAAGAATTTCCTGCGCGCCTGATGTGATCGCATGCTCTACTGCCAGTCCGGTATCCGTATCATCCTTTTCACATGGAACAACAATTTTATCTCCCTCTGCAAATTCCTCCAAAACGCTTCGGTCGCAGCTGTCAAAGTCTCCCAGCATCACGTCAGGGCAAACCCCCAGCGCTTTTGCATGTAATAATCCGCGGTCTGCGGCAATGATCCGATCCGGTTTCCATTTTTCGATATATTCTGAAACAAATTTCTGATCAAAATCTCCGCCTGTAAGAATTAATACCTTCATTACCATTTTCTCTTTTCTTTTAATTCTGTATAAATATTTACATAATTATCATACCGAATCCGACTGATTTTGCCCTCCTCCAACGCCTTTTTGACTCCGCAGTCGGGCTCATGAGTATGACTGCACCCCTGGAATCGGCACTGATCTTCGTATGGAGCAAATTCCTGAAAATAATCCCGGATTTCATCTTTCTCAAACATATGGACAAACAAAGAGCTAAATCCCGGAGTATCCAAAACAAAGGTATCGCTCTCCACACAGATCAGCTCCGAATGTCTTGTAGTATGACGTCCTCTTTGAATTTTCTGACTGACTTCCCCGGTCTCCATCTGCGCCTGCGGATGAAGGACGTTCATCAAAGAAGATTTTCCGACTCCGGAAGGTCCTGCAAGAACCGTTGTCTTTTTCAGAATCAAGCTGCGGATTTCGTCAATTCCTTCTTCCTCTTTTACACTCATAAATTTTACCATATGTCCGCAGTGCTCATACACGGACTCCAGCAATTTTAAATCTTTTTCTTTTGCAAGGTCGACCTTATTAAAACAGACAATCACCGGAACCCCCTGCTTTTCCATCATCATTAAAAACCGGTCCAACAGATTATAATTGGGGTTTGGATTTTTTGCCGCAAAAATAATCAGCGCCTGATCCACATTGGAAACAGCGGGACGAAGCAGTTCATTCTTTCTTGGGAAAATCTTTACAATATTTCCTTCCTGATCTGCCTCATCCAAAACATCAATTTCCACATTATCCCCCACTAAGGGTTTCATCTTCTTATTGCGGAAAATACCTTTTGCTTTGCATTCATATAATTTGTCTTCCGTCTGCACATAATAAAACCCTGCAATTCCTTTGATGATTTTTCCCTGCATGAAACTTCAACACTCCTGTTATTCTTCCGACTGAATATCGTCTTCGGTACTTTCCGTAGAACCGGTTCTGGGTCCCTGACTGATATAGATTCCCACAGCCGTTCCCTTCTTCACCCTGGTTCCCGCACTGATCGTCTGACGGATGACCAGACCCCTTTCCACAGTATCACTATACTCTGTTAAGACACTTCCGAGACTCAGTCCCATATTTCTTAACTGCTGTCTCGCCTCGGACTGTGTATAATACTTCAAATTCGGCACAGTCACCTTCTCGACTTCCTTCTCGCCTTTGCTGACGGTAATGATAACAGAGGAACCCTTCTGCATCTTCGTTCCTCCCGACGGAGACTGAGAAATCACATACCCTTCCTTCACATCAGAACTATACGCCTGCTTTACCTTTACGCGGAATCCAAGCTCATTTAATGTACTTTTTGCGGAGGATTCGCTCCTGTCTTCCACATCCGGTACTGCCACTTCCTCTTTGCTCGGATCTCTTCCTTTGCTGACCGTCAGAGTAATCTCAGTGCCTTTTTCCACTTCCACGTCACTCTCCGGACTCTGAGCTGCTACCATTCCTTCTTCATATCCATCGTCATATTTTTCCACTTTTTTAATTTTTAAATTATCTCCGATCAGCTCTTTTGCCGCATCGTAAGACATACCCACAACCTTCGGAACAAGATACGGTTCGTTATCTTCTGTAGTTTCCATAGATTCCGTGGTCACGGATACCTTCGTCGTTCCTGTACTTTTTCCGGATTTAAACAGTCCGGAACTGCGGACAACAAAAACCAAAACAGAAATTAAAATGATCGCGCCCACAACTGCTGCCAGCACAATCACCAGTTTTTCCAGCTTTGAATTCATTCCTCCCTCATCTTCTTCGTCGAATCCGTCCACATACGCATTTTCATGCCCGTTTTCCAACACAGAATCCTCAGTGATTTCCCCTTCCTCCTGTCCGAGCTCACTTTGATCAATCATAATCGTCGGCGAATCATCCATAGCCGGCATAACGCCGATATATTCCCCTGACGTATCCTCAAACACCAATTTCAGATCACTGATTAATTCTTCTGCTGTCTGATAGCGTTCTTCCGGTTTCTTCATGGCACATTTCAAAATAATCTTTTCCAGACTATCCGGAATATCTTCCCGAATCTGACTCGGCGGAACAATTTCATTCTGCAAATGCATCAGCGCAATGGTTACGCCATTTTCATGGTCGAACGGCACATGACCGGTTGCCATCTCATACATCGTAATTCCAAGAGAATAGATATCGCTCTTCTCATCGCAAAACCTTCCCTTTGCCTGCTCCGGCGAAATATAATGAACAGACCCCATGGCCGTTGCCGTGGAGGTCACCGTATTATTGTTGGCTGCCTTGGCAATGCCGAAATCTGTCACCTTAATATTTCCGCTTTCGGATACCAGAATATTCTGAGGCTTAATATCTCTGTGGATAATATGATTTTTATGCGCATGGGAAATTGCCGAAGCAATCTGCAGAGAAATCTCTACCGTCTCCTTTGGAGACAGATATCCCTTGCGCCGAATATAATCCTTGAGAGTCATTCCATCCGCCAATTCCATCACAATATAATTCACGCCGTCTTCCATCCCCACATCATAAATATTTACAATATTGGGATGGTTCAGGCGAGCCACTGCCTGTGCTTCTATCTCAAATTTTCTTAAAAATTTCTCATCTTCTACGTATTCACTTTTTAAAACTTTTACTGCTATCTTTCGATTTAATTTATGATCTTTTGCCATATATACATCTGCCATTCCGCCGCTGCCGATTCTTTTCAAAATCTCATAGCGGCTTCCCAGCATCGTACCCAATTCTAACATCCGTCCTCACCTCATCTCCTTAAATCCACAATCACCAGCGAAATATTATCCTTCCCGCCGTACTCATTGGCACGGGCAATCATCTGATTGGCTTTCTTTTCGATCTGGCTGTGATCTAAAAGAAGTTCTTTTAATTCGTCATCAGCTATCATATTGGTAAGTCCATCGCTGCAGAGCAGCAGGTATCCTTCCTTAGCTTCCAATTCAAAGAAATCTGGAACTGCGGTCTGTCCTCCCACTGCTCTTGTAATCAAATTCTTCTTCGGATGAAACCTTCCCTGTTCTCTCTTCAGCACCCCCGCATGAATCAATTCTTCCACATAGGAGTGATCTACGGTAATCTGCTTAAGCTCTTTCTCTCCATAATACAATCGGCTGTCTCCGATATTCATCACTGTAATTTTCTCATCCGAAACCTCTGCCGCCACAAACGTCGTACCCATTCCGGCATATTGAACATCATTTCTGCATTTGTCTGAAATTTCCTGATTCACTGCAGCAATCGCTTCTCTCATACACTCTATCGTATTTTTCTCCTCAGAGGCTTCCACCAATTCCACAAAGCGTTTGACAGCATAATCTGCCGCATACCCTCCGGACTGATGTCCTCCCATTCCGTCTGCAACAATATACAGACTTTTCAAATTGCCTACCGGCTGATCGCTAAAGAAAATTCTATCTTGATTTTCTGTACGGACTTTTCCGATATGTGAGGCTCCTACGGATCGCATCTTCGTTCTCCTTTACACTCTTGACTGCAGTTTCTTTCGTCTAAGCTGTCCACAGGCTGCATGAATATCTGCGCCCATTTCCCTTCTTATGGTAACATTTACACGATTTTTTTCAAGTATCTTTTTAAATTCCATGACAGATTCCGGTACGGACTGCTTAAAATCCCTCTCTTTGATGGGGTTTACCGGAATCAGATTGACATGACATGCAAACCCGGAAAGCCTTGATGCCAGCTCTCTGGCATGTTCCGGACGATCATTGACCCCTGCTACAAGACTGTACTCAAAGGTAATTCTTCGGTTTGTCTCCTGGAAATAAAAATGGCAGGCATCAAAGAGCTCCTCCAGGGAATATTTGTTTGCAATCGGCATCAGCTCTCTGCGCATGGGATCATTGGGCGAATGAAGTGAAATTGCCAAAGTAATCTGAAAATGATGCCGTGCCAGTTCTATAATCTTTGGAACAATGCCACAGGTGGAAATCGTAAGATTCCTCTGGCTGATCTTTAATCCATCCTCAGAAGTAATCAGTTCCAAAAATCTTAAAACATTTTCAAAATTGTCCATAGGTTCTCCGGTTCCCATCATCACCACATTGGATATTCTTTCCCCGAGATCCCTTTGAATATAATAAATTTGAGACAGCATCTCTGAAGGCTCTAAATTTCGGTCCAGTCCGCCCAGAGTCGACGCGCAGAACCTGCATCCCATCCGGCATCCTGCCTGCGAGGAAATGCAGACAGAATTTCCATGCCGGTATTTCATTAAGACACTCTCAATGATATTTCCGTCATATAATTCAAACAGATACTTTCTTGTTCCATCTAATTTTGAAATATAACAATCCAGAGGCTTCACCCCGTAAATACTTCCATTTTGCGCAATTTTTTCTTTCAACGATTTGGGAAGATTGTTCATTTCCTCCATCGACAATGCCAAATGTTTATGAAACCACTGAAACACTTGCCTGCCTCGAAACTTTTTCTCTCCAATCGCCTCCATGTATTCGCAAAGCTCGGGAAGTGTCATTGACTTTAAATCCATCTTATCGTCTCCTTAACTTTCCGACAAAAAATCCATCACACGGATGAATTCCCGGCAAAAGCTGCAGATACCCCTTTGCCGCCGTATCAATCTCTAATCCCTCCGGCAGCTCCTGTCGCAGATCTACCGGTTCATAATCGTAATTTTCTAAAATCCAATGGTAATTCTCTTCGTTTTCTTCCGGATTGATCGTACAAGTGCTGTACAATAGAATTCCCCCCGGTTTTACATATTTCACAGCATTCTCAAGAATCTCTCTTTGTAATTTCACCAGATCTTTCATTCCTTCCTCAGAAATATGGTATTTAATATCATTTTTTCTTCCCATAATTCCAAGACCGGAACACGGTAAATCCGCAATTACCGCATCTGCCCGATTCAAAAACTCTTCATCCAGTTCTCTGGCGTCAAATACCTGTGTCCGAAGATTTTTAAGCCCTGTGCGTTCTATATTTTCCTCCACCAGATCAACTTTATACTCTGTCAAATCTCTGGAAAAAACCATTCCGCTTCCCTTCATCTGATCTGCGGCATAAATAGCTTTCCCGCCCGGTGCGCTGCAAAGGTCCAGAATCGTCTGTCCCTCCTTGGCATCCAGCAGCGATGCTGCCAGCATAGAGCTTTCATCCTGAACGATGCACTTTCCTTCTCGAAATGCCTCCAGACGATATAAAAAATCATAGCCTGAGATACGGAGAGCATTCTCAAGAAAACTGCCATCCTCCACTGTCACTCCCTCTTTGACAAGAGACCGTCTGATGTTTTCTTTCTCGTCTCTGGAAATGAGACAACAAAGCGTTGTTTTCTTTTCCTCTAAATAAGAAGCAAGAATCCTCTCAACCGTCTCCAGATCATAGGTCCTGTGAAAAAAGCGAACCAGCCACTCCGGCATGGAATAGACAACAGAAAAATAGAGAAACGGGTCTTTTTCTTTTTCCGGAAACTTTATTTGCTCTTTCTTTCTGGAAATCGTTCGCAGCACTCCGTTT
>OFMK01001460.1_pt1 | contig 17052 bp, 16 predicted proteins | sample 1541781 | NCBI WGS metagenome assembly OFMK01 (sample SAMN04209250, study PRJEB22552) | human gut metagenome | biome: gut; material: feces | host: Homo sapiens | place: USA: Oklahoma
TTACTCCAACCAACAATGAAAGTGCAGGGAAGAAAAAATCTGTCCGGGTTTCCAAGGCTGGATGCTACATCAAACCGCTTTTGGTACAGTGTGCAAACGCTGTTGTTAAAAGCTCTAAGCATCCTGAAATGCGTAACCGTTATCTCCGTCTCAAAAAGCGTCGCGGTCACAAGAAAGCAATCATTGCAATAGCAAGAATGCTTCTTACCGCATTATACCACATGTTGAAGAACGGTGAAAACTATAATGCAGAACTTTACAGGAAATCCGACCTGCCTCCAGTCGACCGTGAAATTACGGTAGAGCAGGCAATCCTTATCGCAAGAAATCAGGGTTATAAAATCAAGTCAGCAACTGCATAGCCTTAATATATACACTATTCACTTTTTAAAGTAGCCACCGAAAGATGGCTTATTTGTCGTATGCTTAAGGTAATGGATAGCCTCTATTTTTCATTTTCAATCTTTTATCCTCTCATCAATCGACTTTTTCGAAATTTATATAATAATCTCCAATTACACATTCGTAATAATATATAAACTATTTTTTGTGATTTTCCCATAAGGTTAAAATTGATTTTTTTCATAATTTCCTTATAATTCTCTGACCTAGCCATATCCTTCAATTCTCTTTTTGCCGTTTGATAATCTAAGCCCTGTACGATATTATCCAAATTTTTCATAATACCACTAAATCCATTAAAATATACTCTCTGTATATTTTCTTCACCATAGCCGTATCGTCTTTCATAATCTTTACAATAAGAATACCTTCTTTGCACCATATCCCATACATTTTTGCGATATTGATATGTCAACGAATTTTTTCGCTGCACATAATTGTATAAAGGTTCATGAAGTGCTACTATCTTTTTTGCCTTTACAGCAACAACTAAATTAAGGATGTCATCTTCTGAATAATATTCTCTTTCTGATACAAAACATTCCTCTGCCAACAAGTCAGATGAATACAGACGAATACAGACGAATCCAGGCAAATTTCTATAATCTTTCGTTGGTATTCTCCCTAAAATAGGCAAAATATAATTGTTACGAATTTCTTCCGTTTCTTCACAATTAATAGTTGGAAGCTGAACTGCATTCCTATCGTTTCCATTGACAACATAATAATCACAGATTACAATATCTGCTTGCTTTTCCTCGGCTTGATATATCATCTTCTCTAACATGGTGTTTTCAATATAATCGTCACTATCTATAAATAAAATATATTTCCCGGTAGCAACAGCCTTTCCGGCAACTCTAGCACTAGTTAAACCGCCATTTTTTTTATGAATGACTTTAATCCTTGCATCTACTTCTTCTAACACATCACATAATTCCGAAGAGCCATCCGTCGAGCCATCGTCTACAATAATTATCTCAAAATATTTATAGGTCTGCTTCAATATACTTGTTATGCATTTTTCTAAATACTGCTTTACGTTATATACTGGGACAATTACTGAAATCAATACATTCATCTCGTTTCATCCTTTATCCAATTATTCAAAATTGTAATCAACACTTCTCTATGTGCAGGGCAACGTATTAAATTCTTACATGTTCTGATTTTTTCATCTGTCAAAAAAACTTTGAGCAATGAATTATGCAGAATTCGATTAAGCTTATTAAACACTCTTGATTTTCCTAATACCATTGACATATAGAGTGCGGACTTATTTTCTGCAAACTCTCTCCATTTTTTTTCTAGAAAAACAATATCATTTACTTGTTTTGCTCTTTGCTTAATTCCATTTAAAACACTGGCTTTCTCTTCTCCCTTTAAGATTGCAAGCCCATTTTGTGTTGCTCTAATAGGAATTAATTCCACTATCTTATTCTGAACTTCAAGATTTATTAACAATCCTGTATTCCAAGACTCATTATTCTCACGATATCCAAAGATTGCGTTCCCTTGACCATATAAAATCTTTTTATCCTTATACTCTTCCAATGTACCTATACAATGACTATGCTGACATATTACGATATCAGCTCCCATCTCACACATTACCCGACATTTTTTTTGTAATTCTGGAGACGGATATTCATAATATTCTATTCCACCATGATATAAAACCACAATATAATCCACCTGTGATTTTGCACGATTGATTTCTAGTATCGATGTATATGGATCAAATATATTAGCACCCATATTTGCGTCTACCGACACATTGAATTCCTGTTCAGCAAAAGATAGTATTGCTACTCTTGTGTTAGCAATTTCAATTATTAACGGTTCATGAATTTCTTCTTTTTCTTTTCCTGCACCTAAATACAAAATTTTATTTCTTTTCAAATTCTCAATTGTATTAAATAATCCTGTTTTACCATGGTCAAAGATATGATTATTTGCTAAGTTTACAGCGTGAAATCCAATATTTTTCAATTCTATCAAATCGTTCTCTGTCATACTTAAAACAGGACCACATTTTTTAATTGGATTTTTGGTATTAATAATCGGCGCTTCTAAATTCCCGATTACAAATTCCGCTTTTTCAACTTCTCGCCCTACTTTTCCAAAAAACTCTCTAATATTTCCTTTGTCAAAAAGTTCCCTATGGTTTCCTTCCGGACATATATCACCAAAAATCAAAATATTATCCATTGTTTTCCTCTTTTCTCATGGTATACAGCTTATCTATTTTCACTATCTCTTCGTCAATGTTATAGCCATTTTCTGTTACTTGCTTTAAAATATCTTCTTTTGAATTTATATTCTTTTTTATATTTATGATACTATCGCACCATTTTTCAACATTATCTGTCTTTAAAAAATGCACGAGATTTAAACCTAAATCAACACTTTTCGGGAAACCATCTGATAGCACACATGGTACTCCCGCCGCCTGTGCCTCAATAGAAACCATTCCTAACCCTTCTCTAATTGACGCTCCAAGGAAAACATCAAATAATGGATAAATGCATTCCACATCTGAACGGTTGCCTATATATTTTACATTCTCTTCTAAGTTATACTGTTTTATTTTTTCAAAAATTTCTTCTACATACTGTTGATCCTGTTTTGCTCCTACTATAAGATATTCAAAATCAACATCTCTCGCTTTTAATTCTGCCAACACATCAACTATAAAATTATACTGTTTTACCTTTGCTAAACGCCCAACAGTTCCTATAATAATATTTTTCTCATTTAGTTGAAATTCTTCTTTCAGTTTTTCAATCGTATTCTGTTCAACATTGAGAAATTTCGATATATCAATCGCATTATGTAATACAAAACTTTTCTTCTTTTCTATATCACTTACATAAAACAGAGAATTCATAGCCTCTGATGAACATGCAATATTATGTGTTGCATATTTCGAAATAAATCTTTTTTGTATAGATAGTTCCAAATTATTTTTTATTTTGCAAGGTAAAGAACCTTCAAACTCTAATACTGCATGTGAGTGAACTAAAATTTTTTTAACGTTAGCCTTATATGCAGCCTTAGCAATTACTCCGCCTTTTGAATTTAAATGTGAGTGTACCACATGTACATCACCTATCTCATTTATTATTCCAACAAACGCATCTATATAATTTTTTATTCCTGTCTCCCACATGGATTTAATATAATGAAATTTGCCCCCTAAGGCTTTAATTTCTTCATCATAGTCACCTTGCGGTATTTTACTTCCCTTGTAATTTACAATCATGTGAAATTCATACTTATCGCACAATTTCCTCATAATATCCATTAACATAGTCTCGGCTCCTCCGCGATCCATGGTACCAACAACTTGGACAATTTTCTCTTTCATATACGTTCTTCCTAATCACTAAATTTATTTCAAGTCTAGCATATCTCCCACAATTTTATCATACTTGCTCGGTACAAAATCTGGCGCACCGCCAGCTGGGAAAAATGTCAATTCTCCAAAATAGATTTTTCCTTTTACTTCATAAAGGTCTACCCTCACAAATTCAAATGGCTTAGATAAGTTCTTTGCAATCTCTTGCATCTCTTTAAACTTAACCGGGACCTCAACTTTTAACTCTGCATTGTGAGGTTTTTCCTTTCCAAAAGGTAATAAATTCCATTCCATATCATAAAAATTTCTAGTACTTTCACCTGAAAATCTTCCTACCTCCAATTGCATAAATCTTGGAATTCCATTAAAGCAAAAGAATTTATAATCTCGGAGTTCTCCTGTTTCATCCTCCAAATATTTCTCTGCAATGATTCTATGCTTCAAATTTTTATATACCCATTCACGCCCACTCCAATATATATCCTGTTTGAGCCATGTTTTCATAATACGTTTCCACATTTTCCAATTAACAGCATTCTTATCCTTTACTATTAAATTAAATCCGCTTCCATGTGCTCCTTTTAATACAAATTGTTTTGGCAATTTTGATAACTCGATATCCTCTACATTGTCATATACTGCATATACATCATTTAGAAGTTCTGAATATCCACAACCAATAATATACTCGCGTACATCATACTTATCTGCACATTGTTCTTTTAATGTAATCTTATTATTTAATTTTAACCACTGAAGTTTCTCACTAAATGTCTGTGGATTTTCCAAATCTGGTAAATGTCCTGAAAGTTTCTTATAATATCTGTTCACCGCTTCTTCATCCAAATATTTTTTCACATTATACTTTGCACAAAATACATGATATTCATTAATAAGCCATAATCCCCACAAGTTACTTCGAATTTTCTTTTTTATACCCATACGAATTTTTCTCCTACATCACCTTTTATTTTCTTATTTTGCGAAAAATCAATGACTTAATATATCCTCCCAAAGGTTTCAACACATAAATATAATACTTAGGCGAAATCCTTAACAATCTAAATCCAACTGCACGAATTTTCATTTCATTCCAATAAACTTTAAATTTTCGTCTTGTAAAAGCCTTTTCGTCTTCTCTTACCAAATAATATGATTTTGAAAGGTTATATCCTCTTAATCCTCTAGCAAAAAAACGAAACCACATATCATAATCCTGACTTCTAACAGTCATTTTTGAAACTTTATATCCATTTACTTTCCGATAGGCTTCTGCCCTCATCATAATCGTTGCATGTGCAAAACATGGACCAACTAAAAGATCCATCTTATCTGGTATCTCTTTATAGCATCTATCCTTATAAGTCTTTTCTGAATCAAAGGGTGTCATCCAAGTTCCAACAACACTATATTCTTTGTGATTTTCTAAAAACTCAACCTGTTTTTCTAATCTCTCCGGCATGGATTTATCATCTCCGTCCATACGAGCTATATATTCGCCCCTAGCATATTTCAGGCAATGATTCAACGAATACGATAACTTTGAATTCTTTTCATTTTTTAACGCTTTAATCTTACCCGGGTATTTCCCTTCATAATCCTTAATAATAGAATATGTATTATCTGTAGAGCAGTCATCACAAAGAACAAGTTCCCAATCCGCAAATGTTTGCTCTAATATTGATTGAATTGCTTCATGTATCGTGTCCGAACAATTATATACTGCCATTATAACCGACACTTTTGGTAATTGGTTTTCTACTCCATTCATTCTACAAATTCTCCTTATACCACTCGATAGCAGCCTGAATACCTCTCTCAAAACTCCATTCCGGATTATATCCTAACATTTCTTTTGCTTTTGAGATATCAGCATTGCTATGCTTAATGTCCCCTGCTCTATCCTGACCAAAGTTTGGTTCTCTTTCTACTCCCAAAGCTTTTGTCAATCCATAATAAATGTCAATAAGATATTCTCTACCGCCATAAGCTATATTAAATGCTTGTCCTGCAACTTCATGTGATGCTTGACATGCTTTCAAATTTGCCTCAATAACATTCTCAATATATGTAAAATCTCTACTCTGCTTTCCATCTCCATTAATTGTAGGCGTCTCCCCATTCATCAACTGCTTAATGAATTTAGGAATAACAGCAGCGTATGCACCATCCGGGTCCTGTCTTCTTCCGAAAACATTAAAATATCTCATTCCATAAGTATCTAATCCATAATGTTTCGTATATTGTTTTCCCCACTCCTCATCGCATCTTTTTGTAAGAGCGTATGGTGAAAGCAGGTTTCCTTCTACCCCCTCTTTTTTAGGAAGGTTCGGCTCATCTCCATATACAGATGAACTTGACGCATATACAAATTTCTTTACTCCATTTTTTCTAGCAGCCTCCATCATATTTAATGTTCCAACTATATTATTTGCACAATAAAATAAAGGCATTTCTATGCTTCTAGGTACACTTCCCCATGCCGCTTGGTTTAAAACATAATCTACTCCTTCACATGCTTGCATACATGTGTTTAAATCCTTAATATCACCTTTTATGAATTCATATTTAGGATTGTCAAAAAATATGTCTACATTTTTCTGCTTTCCTGTGGATAAATCATCTAAACAACGAACCCTATACCCAAGTTCTAAAATCGCTTCACACAAATTAGAGCCAATAAATCCGGCTCCTCCTGTAACTAAAAATAATGAGTTTTCTGAAAACTTTAATTCTCTATATCCCATAATCTCACACTCCTCAACTTATTTTTACAATCTCCAATATCTATATCCTGCCTCTTTATATTCTTCACGATTCAAAATACCTTTAATATCAAGAAGAACTTTTTCTCCTTCACCTACAAGTTTGTCGATGTCCCTTACTGTCAAAGACTTGAATTCTGTATGGGCAACAGCAAGCACTACTGCATCCATATCATGAATTTCGTTAATATCTGCAAACTCTATTCCATAAAGTATTTTTGCTTCTTCTGCATCAGCTACTGGGTCTGCTATAACTGGTTGAATTCCATATTCACGTAATTCATTTACAATATCAATAATTTTAGTATTTCTTGTATCCGGACAATTTTCTTTAAATGTAAATCCTAGGATTGCAACTTTAGCATTTCTTACTGTCTTTTCTGCCGCAATTAATTTCTTTACTACATTCTCGGCAACATATTTCCCCATATCATCATTAATTCTTCTGCCAGAAAGAATAATTTGACTATGATATCCTAATCTTTCTGCTTTATATGTTAGATAATACGGGTCAACACCAATGCAATGACCGCCTACCAATCCTGGATAAAAATTCAAAAAATTCCATTTTGTTCCTGCTGCTTTTAATACAGACTGTGTATCAATTTCCATTTTGTTAAAAATGATAGAAAGCTCATTCATAAAGGCAATATTAATATCTCTTTGGCTATTCTCGATTACTTTGGCCGCTTCTGCCACTTTAATACTTTCTGCTCTATGTACACCTACTTCTACGACAAGTTCATATACTTGAGCAATAATATTTAAAGACTCTTCATCCATTCCAGAAACAATTTTTGTAATTGTTTCCAAACGATGTATTTTATCGCCCGGATTGATACGTTCCGGAGAATATCCCACTTTAAAATCCTGACCACATTTTAACCCTGATTCACGTTCTAAAATTGGAACACAAACCTCTTCCGTAACTCCTGGATATACTGTCGACTCAAAAACTACAATTGAACCTTTTGTTAAATTTCTTCCTAAAATTGTGCTTGCACCCTCTACTGGTCTCAAATCTGGCGTATGATCTTCTTTAACAGGCGTAGGTACTGCAACAATATGAAATTTTGCTTCTTTTAACTTTGTTTCATCAGCAGTAAATTCTACTGTAGTTTCTTTAATCGCCTCATCCCCCACTTCACGAGTTGGGTCAATGCCTTTTTTATATAAGTCGATTTTAGAAATATTTGTATCAAATCCAACTACATCCACTTTCTTTGCAAAAGCAACAGCAATCGGCATACCCACATATCCTAAACCTATTAACGACAATTTAGTTTCATGACTAATGATTTGCTCAAATAAATCTTTATACATACCTCTCTCCTTTATACACTTTGAATTAATCTCAATACTTCTTTCTTAGTCTCTTCAATACAGTATAGTTTTACAGCCTCTCTATTGTGTTCTCCCATTTTCTTTCTCATTTCAGGATTTTCTTTCAATTTTTTAATCCCCTTCGCAAATCCTTTCGTATCCTTAGGATTACACATATAACCAGAAACTTCATTTTCCATTACATCTGTTAATCCACGAATATTTGATGTTACAAGTGGAAGTCCACAATACATTGCTTCCAAAGATGCAACTGGCAATCCTTCTCTCTTAGAAGGCATTACATATACGTCTGCCTGACTGCAAATATCCACCACATCAGTTCTATATCCAAGGAAATGAACATTATTTTCCAACTTCTTTTCTTTTACAAGATTTTTCAAAGTGTCCATCTGGTCTCCCTTTCCACAGAGAATATAATGAATATTCTTATCTTTCAATAAAGAAATCGCTTGTATAATAACCTTCTGATTTTTATTCTCGTTTAATTCTCCTACAGAAAGTACAATAAAATCATCTTCACTCAGCTTAAGTTCTTCCCGTATATCTTTCTGATTTTCACCAATCGTCAATCTAGTGGTATTGATACCAATACCATGGATATACTTTACCTCTTTCACATTAAATTTTTTTGCTCGATTATAATCCTCATGATTTACTGTGCATATTACATCTGATTTTGAAGCCATCATTTTTTCAATAGGATAATAAATCAACCAGTTTTGCTTAGGTGCGCCATTAAAAAAATGGAATCCATGAACCATATACAAAACTTTCGTTCCTCTTTTTCTAGCTTTCTTTGCTGCTAGTCTTGTAACTACTCCCATAACAGGCTCATTCGTCCATATAATATCATAATATCCATGCTCAATTATACGCTTCATTTCTCCAAACCCTTTAAAATTACCTAAATTTATTGGGCTTCTATATAGATTTACTATATGAACTTTCTTTACATATTCATCAATTATATTATGTATTTCTTCCATACGTCCACCTACATCCGAGCAGGCAATTTCTACTATATATCCATTTTCAGACAGATTTCTAATATGTGGTAATAAAAACTGTACCATCATCAAATCTGTAGATGTAACAAGAATTCTTTTACCCATGAATTGTATCCTCAATCTTCTCGACTATTGCTTTACCGTCCATTCCATACTGCTGTCTTAAATAACTCTGATTACCTACTTTAATAGAATACTCATCATTCAAACCAATTCGTAACAAGTATGCCTTCTTTTCTTTCATCTCTGCCATAATTTCTGCCACAGCACTTCCAAAGCCACCAATAATATTGTGTTCTTCGCATGTAACAACAATTTCAAACTCTCTTGCACACTCTTCAACCACATCTTTATCTATTGGTTTTATCGTTGGAAATGTATAAACTGCTGGGTCATATCCTTTCTCGATAAGAGCCTGATAAGCAACATTCACTTCTTCAAAAATCGCCCCTGTAGAGAATATCGCAATCTTCTTCCCATCTCTCACTTTAATTGCTTTTCCAATCTGAAAATTTTCAATATGATCATGGATTCTTTTTTCTCCTCCACGACCAAGACGTAAATAAGCCGTCCCCGGATATGCTACTAACGCTTTTGTACACTCTTCCGCTTCTACCAAATCCGCCGGTGCCATAACTACCACATCCGGTAAAGCTCTGAGAATTGCCAAATCCTCTGTGGCTTGATGACTCATTCCGAGTGAACCATATACGAATCCTCCACCAATACAAACAATTTTTACATTTGCATTATGATACGCACAGTCATTTCTAATCTGTTCCAAGCATCGTAATGTCGGAAAATTACCAATCGAATATGTAAATACTGTCTTTCCTTCCAAAGCCATTCCTGCGGCAACTGTCGTCATATTCTGTTCAGCAATTCCTGCATTCGTAAATTGGTCTGGAACCGTCTCCCAAAATGGTTTTAACACTCCAAACCCAAGGTCTCCTGTAATCAATTCAATGTTTTTATCTTCTTTTGCCAATTCAACCAAAGTTCTGACAAATGTATCTCTCATCTTTTTTCTCCTTACACTCTATGTTCTCTTTCATCACTCCCAGATTTTGCTTCTACACGACGCATCTTTTCCGGATACGATGTATTCCATGTATAAGAAAATGTATGGTCATTTCCAATATCATCTTGTTCTGTCGGTTGTGCCGGATTTTTAATTCCATCTGGAGTATATGGGTCTTCTACACCTTCCGGCTTATGTTCATGCAATTCTGTTACTGCCTGGTCATATTCCCAACCACCATGCGGAAAACGATAGTGCCATAAAATATCATTCTGCATGAAAGATATTCCACACCCTTTAATCGTGTTTGCAATGATTACTGTTGGCTTATGAGATTTTTCTTCACTATACTCATCTGCTTTCACAAAAGCCTCTTTTAATTCCTTATGATTATTTCCATTGATTTCAATCACATTCCAGCCAAACGCTTTCCATTTTGTACCGAAATCTTCAATTTCTAACGTATTCTCTTGAAAATCTAAGCTCTGCATATGATTGTGGTCTACAATGGCTACCAAATTATTTAATCGGAAATGATTCGCAAATAAAGCTGCTTCCCACACAGACCCCTCATCGCATTCTCCATCTCCTAATACTACATAGACCTTATGATTCTTCCCATCTTTTTTCGCCGCGTATGCCATTCCTGTTCCTGCTGAAAGCCCATGTCCCAGAGAACCCGTTGAAAAATCTACCCCCGGCAAATGATGGGAAACATGTCCAGACAAACGACTTCCATTTTGATAATGAGTTTTCAATTCCTCTACTTCAAAGAAACCATTTTCTGCTAAAGCTGCATAAATTGATGCACCTGCATGTCCTTTACTTAAGATAAATCTATCTCTATCATCTTTCTTCGGATTCCGAGAATCAATATTCATAACGCCACTATATAAAACTGCAATAATATCTGCTACAGATAAAATTGCCCCTATATGACTTCCTCCAGATAAATGCGTCATTTCAATTCCATGACGTCTGATTTTCCATGCTAACTGTTTGCTATCCATTCTATTTCTCCTACTTATTTCTTCAAAAATCTTTTCTACAATTTCCATATGTGCTTTATCAAACTTTCTTGCAAACATATAAAAACTAAGTCAGCAACCACCAGTTCACTGGCGGTTGATATTCCCACTCCAAAGGGCTATGTTACTGCTCCCCCAAAAGGGCGGTATCGCAAGCACGTTTACCGTTTCCCTATAAAGCGGTACTTCTTGAATCTTCTTTTCTTGACTCCCTTGCCTGCTCTTTTATATATTTCTGAACTGCCTCATCTGTGATATTACCAATTGTTTCAACATAATATCCTCTTGCCAAAAAGCTTTATCCCATTTGCTCTGCAGTTCTGGATTCCTACCATAAATCATTAGCATACTTTTACCTTTTAAGTACCCCATAAAGGTTGATATACTCAACTTTGGTTGTATTGCTCTTAGATGTACATGATCTATGCTTATCCTCTCCAACCAATAAGTATTCCTGTAAATTCACTAACATAATATGAATTTTTCATCTGCAAATAATAAAACCCCAAAAATCCTATTGTACACAATCCAAACATTATTTTTGAACTATCTCTTGTAAAACATTCCTTTATCAAATAGGGAAGTAATATCAAATTATATATCTCAAAATATATCGGTAACCTTCCTACTAATATTCCACTAGTAAAGATACCTAAAAAATAAATACCTGCACAAATTACCGACATATTAATGCAGATATTAATAAAAGCATCTGCTTTTATTTCAAGAATTTTCCTTCCGCAAAATGCTATTGCAGGAGTAACTGCCATAACCAATACACGAATTGGATTCACTCCATCATCCTGCGCAAATTGTTCTGTAGCACCCCTATAAGCAGTCTCCGCTAAAACCTCTTCCATTGTTGCAACAAACGGCTCCAAAAAAACAACAGCTAATAACAACAAAATCAAAAAAATCATCACCTTTTTACCAAAAGGTTTTGCTGTAACTATAAAATACATAGGAATCATGATTAAAACTGTAAAATGTATAGTTGCAGCTATTAACACAACAATCATAAATGGAATAGTTTTTCGTTTTTCTATCCAATCAGAAAACAAAAATACTATTGCCGCTGCCCAAAACTGTCTCATGCCGTTTAGCATCCAGAAAAATATAATTCCTGTCATAAACAGAAATGAACTGTAAAAAAAACTTTTTGACCTTTTACGTAATATCAACATAATCGGTATGCCTGTTAATACCGCAATCGTCATTAGCCACACATGATAATCTGTAGATATAAAATGTTTAAACAATATACTAAATGTAATAAATCCCGGACTCTTATTTTCAGAAAAATTCCAATACTGTGGAATGGTTGCTAAAGAAGTTGGATATGCCTTGAAAGAGTCAATATATGCTTTGGTATCTGCAACACCACTTCTCATGCCAACCCAAAATATAATGTATCCAAATGTTAAAATTGCCAGATACATAGGCACTTTATATTCTCTTTGTTTCTGTGCAAATCGTTGTGTTTTCCCTTGAGCCTGCATAACAAGTTTGTTCCAAATTCCAAGCACAACAATCCAAACAATCATAGAATTGTATATAATCAAATTTTTCCCTCCTAATCACCTATATATCAACTTTTTCTTTATCTTGATACCTCATTTAATTTTTTAATATCTTCCTGTTTCAATTTCCATCCAACGCTTGATACATTATCAAGTATCTGACTTGGTCTTTTTGCCCCGCATAGAACAACAGATTCCGGAATAAAATCTAAAATAAATCGAATAGCTATCGCTGCAACTGATTTGTCATATTTCGATGCAATACCTTTCATCGCTTCCACAATTTCTAGATTCTTTAATAACTTTTCACCATGGAAATTCACATATATATATCTGCTTCTTCGATCATCTGTTCCGAAATTTACATTTTCTTTCGTATATTTCCCAGTTAAAATCCCTTGTCCTAAGCTTCCCCATGTAAGAGGAGTCATAGCAAAATGATCTGCAAAATCAAACATATCCTTTTCATTTTTTCGACAAGCCAAACTGTATTCATCTTGAAAGCTAACAAATTTACCAATCAATGGTTTGATTTCATTTATGTCTTCTTTATGAATATTAGACAATCCATAACTACGTATAGAGCCTTGTTGTTTCAGCTTTTCTAATGTTTCTACAACTTCTGACAGAGGAGTCTTTCCATCTCGATAATGAATTTGATAGACATCAAGATAGTCTGTTCCAAGCCTCTTCAAACTTCCTTCCAATGCTTTTTCAATCCATTCCGGACTATTGTCATAAAAGGTTTTTCCGTTTTCAACTCGAACACCAAATTTTGAAGCAATAATTACGTCTTTCCGATGATTTCCAAGTGCTTTCCCTAGGGTCATTTCTGATTGTCCCAGTCCATAAGTATCAGCTGTATCAAAGAAGTTAACACCCGAATCCAATGCAGAATGAACTGCATCAATCAATTCATTTTCTTGAGTATCTCCCCAGCCATATCCACCCATCGGACATCCGCCCATACAGATTCTAGATACTTTTATGTCTGAATTTTTAAGTGTTACATATTCCATAAACCTATCTCCTATCTATGCTCATTTTTAAATAAGAACCCGAATGCTTTATGAAAAACTGCTCCCAATGTTTTAAACAAAATATAAACATCTGTTCGAAAAGATACTTCATGTGCATATTTTACACGCAATGCATTTTTCTTTTTTAACACATATTTTTCATACATTTCGTCAGCATTTTCTCCACCAACAATTTCATCTAGATTGATGAATTCTACAGAACTAAAGTCCGTAATACCCGGACGTACTTTTAATATATCTTTTTCTTCTCCTTCGTATTGATCTGTATAACGAAGTAATTCCGGTCTCGGACCAATCAAACTCATTTTTCCAAGAAATACCTGTCCCAACTGTGGAATTTCATCTAATTTTGTCTTTCGAAGAATATTTCCAATCTTTGTAATTCTAGGATCATTGAGCGCTGTCGTCCCGCCTCCGATTTTATCTGCATTTTTCACCATAGAACGAAATTTACAAATTTTAAATGGCTTATTCAAGTAACCACCTCTGTCTGCTCTGTAAAAAACCGGAAAACCATCCTCTAATATAACCACCAAAGATAAAATCAAATAAAATGGCCATAGAATGAATAATGCAACACCTGTAATCGCAATATCTAGTACACGCTTTACACATTTATTGTAGAATCCATCATAAGCCTTTCTTTTTTGCTTCTTTCCCATATTCTGTATCATATATGTCTCCCCTCAATTTTACTTCTTCCTAATCCGCTGGATGATATGTCGTTACCATCTGTTCTACCAACTCTCTTATATTTCCTACATTTGCATACGCTTTATCTGTCAGCTCTTTCAGATTCACTAAGAATTCATTGATATCGAATGGTATCGGCATTCCGATGTGGATCAATTCATTTTCTGTTCTTTTTAACCCTTCTTCTGCCATCAGTTTTTCTTCATATAACTTCTCGCCCGGTCGAAGTCCCGTATACTCAATCTTAATATCTTCATCTGGTTTATATCCCGACAAGCGAATCAGGTTTCTCGCCAACGTATCAATCTTAACCGGTTCTCCCATATCTAAGACAAAGATTTCTCCACCTTTCGCATACGTTCCTGCCTGCATCACAAGGCTGACTGCCTCCGGGATTGTCATGAAGTAGCGAATAATCTCCGGATCCGTTACCGTTACCGGTCCGCCTTCCGCAATCTGCTTCTTAAATAACGGAATCACAGAGCCATTACTTCCAAGCACATTTCCGAATCGTACCGCTACGAACTCTGTCTTTGCATTGCGAAGCGCATCATTCCATTTTGTATTTGTCAGTTCTTTCTTTACTGCATGCGTGAATAATTGTGGAATTTCTTCTGCTTTTTCTTCCTTTACTTTATGGTCGAATGCCTGCACGATCATTTCACACAGTCTCTTACTTGCCCCCATAATGTTTGTCGGATTCACTGCCTTGTCTGTACTGATAAGAACGAATTTTTTCGTTCCATGTGCAAGCGCCGCGAATGCAGTTTTATATGTTCCGATTACATTATTTTTAATTGCTTCACACGGACTGTCTTCCATAAGTGGTACATGCTTATGTGCTGCAGCATGATACACGATATCCGGGTGATATGTTCCAAACACTTTGAAAATCTTACGGCTGTCTCGAACCGAACCGATGATGACTTCTAAGTTTAAGTCCGGATATTTTTTCCGCAGCTCCATCTGGATATCATAAGCATTATTCTCGTAGATATCCAGGATGACTAACTGCTTTGGATTTCTTGCGGCTACCTGACGACATAACTCAGAACCGATACTTCCGCCTCCCCCTGTAACAAGTACGACCTTCCCTTTAATATATTCGCTGATTTCATCCATTTTGACAAGAATCTGTTTTCTTCCCAGCAAATCCGAGATTTCAACTTCACGGAGCTTTGTCATGCTCACTTCTTCGTTGACAATCTGGCTCACACTCGGAACGGTCTGCATCCGACAACCGGTTTCTTTACATAGATTTAGAATATCTTTACGATTTTGTCCTGTTGTGGATGGGATTGCATAAATGATGCGATTCACATTATATTTTTTCACCATCTTCACAATATCATATCGATTTCCTACAATCGGGATTCCTTCCAGAATCCGTCCGATTTTTTCCGGATTATCATCAATGACACACACTACTTTTGCACGCAAACTGTCTGATTTTCTGATTTCACGAATCAAAGTCTGTCCCACCATTCCGGCTCCGATAATCATAACACGTTCTTTTTTCTCTTCTTCTTTTTTATCATCATGAAAAGAGCGAATATAGAACCGAATATATCGATAGGAAAATCTGATTCCCGCACAAAGTACACAACTCAAAATATATCCCATCACGTAATAAGATTTCGGCATATGTAACTCCATGAACACCGCTCCGATGCCATAGACCGGAATCAGTACCAAATCCGCCATCGTAATTCTTTTCAATTCTGTAATACTGACAAACGCCCAGATACTATGATATAAACGATAAATATAATATACGACAACCGTTGCTACAATCCAAAACGGCATAGACCATAGGTATCCTGCTATATATTCTTCCGGTATTCGGTCTATTCGAAAGTCAAATCGCATCACCAGAGCCATAAAGTATGCCCCCGTAATGATCAATATATCTGTCACACATAAAACCAAGGCTTTATAGATCCACTGTAATTTCCATTTTCCAACTTTTTGTTCCATCTGTTTTATCTCCCATTCCAGTTTTCAACTTTCACGATCGTTCTTTAAAAGTTCCACACACGAAAAAAGACCGTCTCATAAATGTAGTCAGTCTTTCTTCTCAGCAGTCTTTATTTTTTTCGATTACGCACAATATAAACACCAATGCCGATCAGAAGCATAATTCCCGTTGCAATCACCGTATGCATCGGGTTAATTGCAAGCATTCTCAGCTCCCGCCACTTCATATCCACATAAATAAAAAGAAGGAGAAACACAGCCACCAATATCATAAACCCTACACTTAATACTCGAAATACAATTTTTCTTTCACTCATTTTTGCCCTCCTCTTTTATTTATAATTTTTTAATACTTTGTTTATATATTTTGTGTCCATTGTATCAAATTCGACTTTTTTTTACAATATTTTTCTCATGAAATTTTCACGTTTTTTTCATTTATTTTTTTCATTTTTCATGAAAAAGCAAACTTTTTTCTATTCAACTTCTTTATAATATGTTATAATAACGAAGTACCATTTTTATGGGAAATGATTCAAATGGAGGTAAGAACAATGAAGAAATATGTATGTGAACCATGTGGATATGTATATGATCCTGAACTCGGCGATCCGGACAATGGAATCGCACCAGGAACTTCTTTTGAAGATCTTCCGGAAGACTGGGTATGCCCAATCTGCGGACTTGGAAAGGACGTATTCGTAGAAGAATAAGTTCAGCTTTTTCTAAACAATTAAAAATGGGGCTGTCGGGTAATACCCGACAGCCCCATTTTTAATTGTTACTCTAAATTTTCTGACAAAATATTTTCTTTTATCAGTAAACTTTTTCCACATTTTTCCTATATTATTCACGGCTTCGCCGTGAAAGTGGCTGAAAGCCACATAGTTACTA
>OFMK01001461.1_pt1 | contig 17047 bp, 20 predicted proteins | sample 1541781 | NCBI WGS metagenome assembly OFMK01 (sample SAMN04209250, study PRJEB22552) | human gut metagenome | biome: gut; material: feces | host: Homo sapiens | place: USA: Oklahoma
CTGCAAAGTGACGCCTTTCTTTTGTTTACTCGACAGTCCCCATCGGAATAGAACTCATGGCTTCCTCTCCAATCGGCGCCAGAAGTACTTTTCCGGTTCCCTGATATACATTTACCAGTCCTTCCCCGCTTGCTGCAGATCCAATCAGTGATTTTCCGGAACGTTCTACGGTAAATTTTAAACTCCCACTCCATGCAACAGCAAAATTTCCGTCGACTTTTAAAACATCATCATTCAGACTAATTTCTATCAATTCTTCTTTCGGACACATTGATTCCAGGCATACAACTCCACTTCCTTTGATGCCTAAATTAAATAGTCCCTCACAGCCTGCGATTGCAGATGAGAAATTACTTCGTGCCACCGCCTTTTGCTTCAGGCCGGCCTCACATGCCATAAAAAGTCCATCATCCAAAACAATAGATTCTCCCCAATCCTTCAGGTCCAGCAACAAAATATATTTATATGTTGGCTCCAGTACCAATGTACCATCTCCCTTATATTCCGGTTTAATGGCAGATTCTCCTGTCACTTTCCCTCGCACCGCTTTTGAAAAAAAATCTCCTGCCCCTTTAATTCCGGTAGTTGCTGCAACATTTCCGGCCATCCACTGCATCGCTCCTGCCTGTACTGTAACATTTCCTTTGGAAAGATCACATACAATCTGGCGTTTTCTGACATTCATCTCATTGCAAAAATATGCCACCTCCGCATTCCATGGAGTAACACTTAAATCCCTCTGATATTCAATTACTTTAAATGGTCCCAGTTCATCCAAAACTTTTACATCATCATTATCACAAAAATTCCTGATTGTATACATATCCCGTACCTCCTGTATCCTATATGATTCATAAGCTATACGCTTACAGTTTATCATATTCTTTGATCCAGGTCTATTGATATCTGATCAGACAGCGATACTGCTTATTTTACAGCCTGAAAAGCTTCCTCAAGATCTTCGATAATATCAGCGATATTTTCTGTTCCGATGGACAACCTTATCGTATTCGGATAGATTCCCTGATCTTTTAATTCATCTTCGTTTAACTGTGAATGTGTTGTAGATGCCGGATGAATCACCAGAGATTTTACATCTGCCACATTTGCAAGCAGTGAAAATAATTCTAAATGATCAATAAAATCTTTTGCTTTCTGATCATCCCCCTGAATCTCAAATGTAAAGATGGATCCTCCCCCATTTGGAAAATATTTTCGATACAGTTCCTTTTGTTCATCATTTTCTGATACAGAAGGATGGTGGACTTTCTGTACCTGCGGATGATTCTTAAGATATTCTACAACTTTCAGCGCATTCTCCACATGGCGTTCCACTCGCAAAGACAAAGTTTCCAGTCCCTGCAAAAAGATAAATGCATGAATCGGGGAAAGTGTAGCCCCGGTATCCCGAAGTAAAATCGCTCGAATCTTAGTAACAAATGCTGCCGCTCCTACTGCCTTTGTAAAACTAATTCCATGGTAACTTGGATTCGGCTCTGTCAGAGAAGGAAATTTCCCGGATGCCTCCCAATCAAATTTTCCACTGTCAATGATCACACCGCCAATGGTTGTCCCGTGTCCTCCGATAAATTTTGTTGCAGAATGAACTACAATATCCGCTCCATATTCAATCGGACGCACCAGATAAGGTGTCGCAAATGTATTGTCGACTACCAGCGGAATCTTATGAGCGTGAGCTATCTCGGCAAGCCTTTCAATATCCACAACTTCTGAATTCGGATTGCCCAAAGTTTCAATGTGGATTGCCTTTGTGTTTTCCTGAATCGCGGATTCCACCTCTACGTAGTCAAAGGGATCTACGAAAGTCGTTGTAATTCCATACTCCACAAGTGTATGCGCCAGAAGGTTGTAAGTTCCTCCGTAAATATTTTTTGCTGCTACAATGTGATCTCCCGCATGGGCAAGATTCTGAAATGTGTATGAAATTGCTGCTGCTCCGGAAGCAACAGCTAAAGCTGCCACGCCTCCTTCCAGAGCTGCAATCCGCTGTTCAAAAACATCTTCTGTCGGATTTGTCAGTCTCCCGTAAATATTCCCCGCATCACTTAACCCAAATCTTGCTGCTGCATGCTCACTGTTTTGAAATACATAGGATGATGTCTGATAAATCGGCACCGCCCTTGCGTCTGTAACCGGGTCCGGCTGTTCCTGTCCTGTGTGAAGCTGCAATGTCTCAAATTTATAATTTCTTTTTTTGCTCATTTTCATATCTCCCTATTTTCTTTTCTGTATTTCCTATCTGTTTACAAGGTTATATTATCACAGCCGTTTTTTTCTGTCTAATATGAAAAATAAGCATCTGGTTATAAATAATCCTTATATCTCCCCTCCATCGTCTGATACCTTCTAATCTCTTCCAGATATTTCTCTCCCAGAGGACTGATTGCAACTCCTTTCCTTTTAATATAGCCGATCGTCATCACTTCATCCGATTTTAATTTTACTGCACAATAGTCCGATCCATTCAGACTTTCACAAATAATTCCCGAACAAAGTGTATATCCATTAAGTCCGACCATCAAATTCAACAAAGTCGCTCGATCATTGGCTTTGATTAATCGTTTATACTGATAGGTGCTTAGCACTTCCTCAGCAAAATAAAAGGAATTATATTCCCCCTGCTCGAAAGATAAGCATGGATATTCTTCCAGCTCTTCTATGGCAAGCTCTTCTTTCTGCGCCAGCGGATGCCCTTTCCACATATAAACGTAAATCCCGCATTCCAGAAGTGGATAAAATTCCAATTCAACTTCCTGAAGCATCTTTGTTAAAATCTTTCGATTGAAATCATTGAAATAGAGAATTCCGATTTCACTTTGAAAATTTTTTACATCCTCTATAACTTCCCATGTTTTAGTCTCCCTGACAGCAAACTCATACTCATCCATACCAAATTGTTTAACCATTTCTACGAAGGCGTTAACCGCAAATGTATAATGCTGCATCGACACGCCGAATTTTTTCTTTATATTTTTCTTTTCAATGTATTTTGATTCCATTAATTGATATTGTTGGACTACCTGCCTTGCATATCCAAGAAACTCGACTCCTTCCTGAGTTACGGAAACCCCCCGGTTGCTTCTCCTAAATAACTCTGTACCAATCTCTTTTTCCAGTTCTTTCACTGCCAGAGAAAGACTCGGCTGAGAAATAAACAGACTTTTTGCCGCCTCATTCATAGATCCTGTATCCGCAATTGCAATCATATATTTTAATTGTGTTAATGTCATAAGCAATTCCCCCGGTATTCTGCATTTTTCTGCTATTATAGCACAGAAGAGATGAATTGTATTCTTTTTTCTTTATTTCAGAAGAATAAAATTTCCTTACCAATTGATTAAATGTCACCATCTCTTTCATGGTGACAATGCCTCTTTCATTGACAGCTTCTGCAATTTTTTGAAAATGTTCACTTGCAATCTTACTTTTCAGCCTCTCCCTATATTCTATATTTTATTAAAGAAAAAAGAACTTCCGGGAAATCAGAGTTTCCTTTGGTTCTCATTTCGATAAACCTTTCGTATCTTCTCAAAAGCTTCTTCAATTTCTTTCGGAATTTCTACATGGGGAATAAAATTTTTCCCTTTGGGCCCATATCCGTATTGATCATCCCGAAGTCTCGGAATTTCGCCTAACAGCAATTCCAAAAATCTCTCTTTCTTCCAAAGCTTCTTGCCTTGCTTTGCAAAGGTGATCCCCTTTGTTACTTTCGGCAAAAACGGTGCAAAACTAATCACTGCATCTGCCCCGATCTGCTGTTCCAGAGAAGCTTTTGCACGTTTTTGTAAAATCGGATCCTGAATTACAATCACATGATTTGCCACCAGATGATTTTCTCTCATCAACTGTAATCCATTCTGAGCATTTGCTCCGGAATTGGTCGATTGGGTATCTAACAAAATCTTTTCTCTGGAAATTCCATATCTTCTTACTGCAATTTCACCGTAGATTTCTGCCTCTGACAAATTTTTTACTTCCTCTGGCGTGAATTCATTCTGCTGTGCCGCCCGATTTCTAAGATATTTTGTAGAGTGCCCGACCCCTCCGCAAATCACCAGCTTTTTCGCTATATTCCTCTGAAAGTAAACTGCTGCACATTCCATTGTTAAAATCAAATCATTCCCAAACACAAACATAGCATCCGCTTTTGAAATTCCATAGCTCTCCTGCAAACATCGAGGGGTTAAATCAACGATATCTCTTTGTGCAAGAAATTGAATTACTTGATTCACTTCTCGTTCCATCTAATTTTTCCTCCTTTGTACATAAAATATTTCAGAAAAAAACATTTTCAACCAAAAATATCCGTTATAAAAACAGTGATTTCATTGAAAATGCTTTTATTTTACAAATAACTTGTTAAATTTTCTGGTGCCTCACAACCACTTTATCGAAAAATTTCATCTCCCATCTGTTTCTTCAACATTGTAATTGCTTTCTTCTCAATCCGACTGACATAGGATCTTGATATTTGAAGCTTTTTTGCCACTTCCTTTTGGGTCATCGGCTCTTTTCCATACAATCCGTAACGCATAATTAAAGTGTCCTTCTCTCTTGAACTCTCCATCTTATTCAACCTCTCATAAAGCTGGCGAATAGTTTCATCCTGATCAATTTTTTGGGCAATATCAATTTCTTCTGAACCAAGAACATCCAGAAGATGAATTTCATTTCCCTCTTTGTCAACACCGATCGGTTCATACAGCGAGGTATCTTTCGATGTTTTTCGCTCCTGCCGGAACATCATCAGCAGCTCATTCTCAATACATCTGGATGCATAAGTCACCAGTCTGTGTCCCTTTTCCGCTTTATAAGTATTGATCGCTTTAATCAATCCAATGGTTCCGACAGAAATCAAATCATCCTTCTCTCGATCAAAATTGTGATATTTCTTTGCGATGTGCGCAACTAATCGAAGATTATGTTCCACCAGCAGATTTCTTGCTTCCATATCTCCTTGATGGCTTAGCTCCAGATAGTGTCGTTCCTCTTCCAGTGATAAAGGTTCTAAAAACGCTTGCAAAAGAAAGCACCCTTCTAAGCCTTTTTATCATACTATGATCGCTGGCTTCAAAAAGTGCTTTTCCAAATGAATTCTATTCTTTTCGTCTCAGAAGATATCCTTCCTCAATCTCCTGATCAAACTCCACATATACCATTTGTTTTGGGTGCGGTGCTGATTCCATATGGTTCCCATCTTCATCCTCAATCGCTTTTACAACCACATTCTGATTTGTTCCATCCGGAATCATAACCTCAATGGTCTCTCCCACCGAAAATTTATTTTTCTGTTCCAAAAGAGCATACCCTTTTTCATTATGCCCCTGCACAATACCAATATAAGTATAATTTTTAATATAAGTATTGCTGTCATAAATTTGAGCACTTTCATCTGTTTTTCCAAAGTAAAATCCCGTTGTAAACTGACGGTACGTACACTTTGCAATTTCAGCTCTGTAATCATCCATATTTTCCTTATATTTTTCTACAGATTCCTTACAATCATCAATGGCTTTTCGATAGGTTCTTGCCACAGTTGCCACATAAAGCGCTGTTTTCATCCGCCCCTCAATCTTCAGACTGTCAATTCCGGCACCAAGAATCTGATCCAAATGCTCAATCATATTCAAATCCTTAGAGTTAAATATATAGGTTCCCCGTTCATTCTCATATACCGGCATATATTCTCCCGGTCTTGTTTCTTCCATCACGGAATATTTCCAGCGGCAAGGATGGGTACACTCTCCACTGTTGGCATTCCTTCCGGTAAAATAATTGCTTAAAAGACACCGTCCGGAATGAGAAATGCACATAGCACCGTGAACAAAAGATTCAATCTCCATATCCTCCGGAATGTTAGCACGGATCTCTCTGATCTCATCCAAAGATAACTCGCGGGCAGAGACAACCCGGGATGCACCCTGCTCATACCAGAAATTATAAGTTGCATAATTGGTACTATTTGCCTGCGTGCTGACATGACGCTCAATCTCCGGACAAATTTCCTTTGCCAGCATAAATACTCCTGGGTCCGATATAATCAATGCATCTGGCTTTATTTCCTTTAATTCCTTAAAATACTCTTTAATTCCCTCTAAATCACAATTGTGAGCCACAATATTGGCAGTAATATAAACTTTTACTCCATGGCTGTGAGCAAACTCAATTCCTTTTTTTACATCCTCCATAGAAAAATTCTTTGCCTTCGCCCGCAGACCATACATCTCTCCGCCAATATAGACTGCATCCGCCCCGTATAAAACTGCAATCTTTAATACTTCTAAATTGCTCGCCGGAATTAATAATTCAATTTTTCTCATTGGTTTCTCCTGTCTTTATGCTGATTGCTACGCCATCACCTACCGGAAGGATGGCAGTCTCCAGTAATGCATGATGCTTTACAGCATCCAAATAAGCTCTCATCCGCTTATGAATGGTACGGTCCCTCCGCTCAATGGCATACCTCGATTTCGCAATATCTCCGTCTTGAAGTACATTGTCAGAAATCAATACGCCTTCTGGCGCCAAAAGCCTTAATGCATCCTCTAAAAAATGAATATACTGTCCCTTTGCGGCATCCACGAAAATCAGATCAAAAGTATCTTCGATCTCCTTTAAAATCTCAACAGCATCTCCCTCCAGCAAAGTCACCTGACCTTCACTGCCCATCTTTCTAATATTTTCTCTGGCTTTTAAAATTCTAGTTTCATTTCGCTCAATTGTCAGGACCTTTCCACCCTCCGGTTGATAATAATTCATATAAAGAGATGAAAATCCCACAGCTGCACCAACTTCCAGGATTTTCATCGGTTTTTTTAACAGTACCAGAGTTCGCAGCAATTCTTTTGTCTCTGGTTTGACAATAGGAACATGCTGCTCTCTGGCCTCGTATTCAATTTGTGCTAAATCATTTTCTTCTTCCCTGATCAATGAGCGGATATATTCTGTAATATTTGCATCCACAATCATTGTATAATCTCCTCCGATACTTGATCTCCACACAGAATCCCCATTATATCATCCATTCCCTGAGACTGTGAAAACTCATAGATTCCCGGCTGAAACTCCTTTTCCTGGTATTTTGAAAAATATTTTCGGATTAGAAATCGGTTTTTCCCATAAATCAATTTCTTTCTTACCAACTGCTTTGCAACTTCCTCCTGTGTTTCCGAATCACTCACAATCACTGTGATTTTCTTTTGGCTTTCCGTATTATATGCCGGATTTGAAAACGTCTGCTCTGCAATAAAGTAAGTTCCGTAAAAGATGCAAAACACCATGCAAACAAGAAATACCCAAGACAACGTCCGAAAAAATAATTGAAAAGACTCTGATCTCAAAATTTTTTTATCTTCAGAAGAACTCATGCTAAACCTCTGTAATAATCGGAAGAATCATCGGATTCCGTTTTGTTCGTTTCCAGATATAGTTGCTCAATTCATCTTTAATCTTCGTCTTAATCCTTGCCCAATCTGTAATATTGCGCTCCATACATTCCTCCACAGCATCCAAAGCAACCTCTCTGGCGCCTTCCATCAGCGATTCTGACTCTCTTACATAGACAAATCCTCTGGATACAATATCCGGACCTGCCAGAATCTGATTTCCGTGCTTCTGAAGAGTTACTGTGGCAATAATTAAACCGTTCTGCGACAGCATTTTACGATCATTCAAAACAATATTTCCTACATCACCAACACCAAGTCCGTCTACAAGGATTCCGCCTGCATGAACTTTCTCCACAACCTTTCCCTGTCGTTTATTCAACTCTAAAACATCGCCCTCTGAAAGCACAAATACATTTTGTTTGGCAATTCCCATCTCTACTGCCAGCTCCTGATGCCGCATTAAATGACGGTACTCTCCGTGAACCGGAATTGCATATTTCGGTTTTGTTAACGCATACATCAGACGCAGCTCTTCTCTGCATGCATGCCCGGATACATGGGTATCCTCAAACACCACCTGCGCTCCCTTTGCTGCCAATTCGTTCATAATCTTGGAAATATTTTTTTCATTTCCAGGAATCGGACTGGAGCTGAAAATAATCGTATCTGTCGGCATAATCGACACTTTTCTATGGGTCGAGTTTGCCATGCGGGATAATGCCGCCATTGTTTCCCCCTGACTTCCTGTTGTAATTAATACAATCTGATCATCCGGGTAATTTCTAATCTGATCAGTCTCAATCAATGTATTTTTAGGTATTTTGATATATCCGAGCTCTGAAGCTGTATCAATGATGTTGACCATACTGCGACCTTCCACTGCAACTTTTCTTCCATATTTGTGAGCTGAATTAATAATATGCTGCACACGGTCCACATTGGATGCAAAGGTCGCAATAATCATTCTGCCTTTCAAGTGTTCTGCAAACAGACTGTCCAAACGTTTTCCTACATTTTTTTCGGACGGTGTATATCCTTGGCGCTCCACATTGGTACTATCCGCCATCAGTGCAAGAACCCCTTTATTTCCAAGCTCCGCAAACCTTGCAAGATCAATCGCCTCTCCAAACAGCGGCGTATGATCCACTTTAAAATCCCCGGTATGAATAATGACGCCTGCAGGTGTTGTAATTGCCAAAGCTGCCGCATCTGCAATACTGTGATTGGTCTTAATAAACTCTACATCAAAAATACCCAGTCTTATCCGATCTCCATGAGACACCACATGACGTTCCACTAAATTCAGAGACCCATGCTCTTTCAATTTGTTCTCAATCAAAGCCATGGTAAGCTTTGTGGCATAAATGGGAACATTCAGCTCCTTCTCAAAATATGGAATTGCACCAATATGATCTTCATGTCCATGGGTAATCACAAGTCCTCGGATTTTTGATGCATTTTCCTTTAAATAGGTGATATCCGGAATGACTAAATCAATCCCCAGCATATCATCGTCCGGAAATGCAAGCCCGCAGTCTACAATTAAAATCTGATTGTTGCATTCAAATGCCGTAATATTCATTCCGATCTGCCCAAGTCCTCCCAGCGGAATCACCTTCACTGAACTTGGCTTTCTTCTCTGTGCCGGACTGCGCCGCCCTCTTGATTGATAGCCGTTTTTATTATATACCCTTTTCTCTTTTGAATCATTTGCTTTTCTTGATTTTACCTGTTGTCTTTGCTGATTGTCTCTCAACGTTCTTCCTCCATTTTCTATCAGTCTGACAATCTATTGTTTTATTTCGAGCATCCGAAAAACAAGCCACCCTAGAAAAATTTTCCATGTGGCGCGTTTTTCTTCCAAATATTCTTATAAACTTACTTCAAAATCATCCGTTAACTCATTAAATATTTTTGAGATCATATCCAACTCCGCTTCGTCCTCAACAACTTCATAGGATACATAATCATCCTCCAGCTGAATTTCTCTCATAATCAAAACAACTCCGTCTTCTTCCATAGAATCCGCTACCAAAAGGTAGTTCCTTCCCGCAAGCGTTGTCTGCTCTAAAACAATAAATTCAATTTCGTTACCATCTTCGTCCAGAAAAAGAATTTGATTCTCTTTTTCTCTCATTGTTACTTCCTTTCTTATAGGGAATCTAAATATCCCTGTAAAATCAAAGACGCGGCAATCTGGTCTATCACTTTCTTCCGGTTCTCACGGCGCACACCGCTTTCCATCAAAACTCTCTCTGATGCCACCGTTGTAAGTCTTTCATCCCATAAGACCACTTCTGCTCCTGTACGACGCACTAAAGCATCGCGGAAATCTATCGTATCATTTCCCCGTTCGCCAATCGTATTATTCATATTTTTGGGAAACCCAAGAACAATGGTATCGACATGATATTCTTTCACCAACTCTTCAATCCGTGCATAAGTCCTGCGAAGCTTCTTCGCATCCTTGCGGGTGATCGTCTCCAAAGGCTGAGCTGTCAGTCCCAATTCGTCACTCAGTGCCACACCTACCGTTCTTGTCCCATAATCCAATCCTAAGACTCTCATAATATCACTTGTCTACTTTAATTTCGTATCAATATAGTTCTCAAGCAGAGCCTCCATAATCTCGTCCCGCTCCACCTTATTAATAATGCTTCTTGCATTCTTATGACTGGTAATATATGTCGGATCTCCTGACATCAGATATCCAACGATCTGGTTTACAGGATTATAACCTTTTTCCTGTAAAGCTTCGTATACACGCTCTAAAATCATATATACGTCGAATTCTTCTTTTACAACTGAAAAATGCTGTGTACGATTGTTATCCATAATTATCACGTCCCTTTCATGTAGTTCCATTTTAATATAAAACGTGTGAAATAGCAATGGAAAACCCAAAATTTCATGAGAACTTAACACTTTTTCATTACAGCAGTTACCAAACCATCCTCTGAAATCTCTGAGATCGTCACCGGTATGATCTGATTTTCCAGGGGTTGACTGCTGGATATTGCCACCTTCATATACTCTTTTGTATGTCCTGTATAAATGTTTTTCTTTCCGTGAATCTTCTCTTCAACTAAAACTTCCCGAACCTGTCCAATCTGTGCTTCTTCAAATGCACGCTGATGTCTTCTGGACATCTCCAGCAATACGCCGCTTCTGTAGGATTTCTTCTGGTCATCAATCTGAGGAACCATATCTGCCGCTTTCGTTCCTTTTCGGATAGAATATTTAAATATATGCATCTCATAGAGATTGATTTCCTCTAAAAAGGCTCGCGTCTGTTCAAATTCCTCATCTGTTTCTCCGGGAAATCCAACGATAATATCCGTTGTCAGAGCCGGATTCTTAAAATAGCGCCGGATACAATCACATTTTTCCCTGATCTGCGCCGTTGTATACTTGCGATTCATTCTTTTTAGCACAGAATCACATCCGCTTTGCAGCGACAAATGAAAATGCGGACAAAAGCTTTTCATCTGACTTAGGCGCTTTACTGTATCTTCTGTAATAAATCCCGGTTCCAAGGATCCCAAACGAAGTCTTTGAACGCCAGGAATCTTTGAAATTTCTTCCAATAAATCAATGAGTGTTATATTCTCGAAATCCTTTCCATAGGAAGTTACATGAATCCCGGTAATAACAAATTCCCGGCATCCCCCCTCCGCAAGATTTCTGATTTCTTCTAAAACCTGATTTTTCTCCCGACTTCTCACTCTTCCTCTGGCATAAGGAATGACACAGTAAGAACAAAACTGATTGCATCCGTCCTGGACCTTAATATAGGCTCTTGTATGCTCTTTTAGCTGCTTTACCTGAAGATCTTCATAGATTTCATCTCTGGCAATATCCAGAACCTCTGTTTTTTGAACTTCTGTCTCCCTATAAGTTTCCAAAATTTGTACTAAATGCTTCTTCTTATTATTTCCGATAATCAGATCGATCTTTTGATCCTTTGACAGCTCTTCTTTTCCGACCTGAGCGTAACATCCCACCGCCACCACAACTACATTGGGATTTTTCTTTTTCGCCCGATGCAGCATCTGACGCGACTTTCGCTCTGCCATATTCGTCACAGAACACGTATTTACAATATAAATATCTGCCGCTTCCTTAGAATCCACCAGAGTTACCCCTGCTTCCTTTAACATTCCGTACATGGCGTCCGTCTCATATTGATTTACCTTACATCCCAAAGTCACGATCGCCGCCCGTTTTCCTTGTAAATTCATAAAGTTCCTTTCTTATTGACTTTTTGACAAAATACGAGTACACTATCCTTGACATTGACAAGCGGGCTGATTTTCTGCCCAAAAGCTTTCATCTGATAAAGGAGTTTCATTATGCTGTGTGACACGTTCATCAAGATAAATTCAGTCAAAGATTTATACATATTTGTCGATACCCTCAATCACTTTCCCGGCAACATTGAGATTATTGCCGATCAGTACGCAATTGATGCAAAATCACTGATGAATATGCTCAGTCTGGATTTATCCAAACCGCTGCAGCTTACCATAGATTCCGACCAGACAGATGACATTCTGCATCGCATCCAGCCATTTATTTTACATGAAGAACCTCTGTAGAATCAATGGCTTCCTGCATAAGCTTTTCGATTACATCTTCCAAATGCTTTTCTGATTTTTGAATTCTTTTTAAGTTTCCTTTTGTCACCGGATGTTTTGCAACAAAAATCGTACAGCAGTCTTCAAATGGCTGAATGGAGATTTCAAACGTCCCAATCTTTTCTGCAATGTTCACAATTTCCTGCTTATCCATCCCGATACAAGGCCGAAATACCGGCATCTCACAAACTTCATTGGTAATTGCCAAATTATGAATGGTCTGACTTGCCACCTGACCGATACTCTCTCCGGTAATGAGCGCAAGCCCATCGTTTTCTCCGGCAAAATGCTGCGCAATCTTCATCATATATCTGCGCATAATAATCGTTAATTCATCATGCGGACACCTTTCATAAATAGCCAGCTGAATATCTGTGAAATTAACCACATGGAGATTGATCGGTCCTGCATATTTTGCCACAATCTTTGCAAGATCGACGACTTTTTGTTTTGCTCTTTCACTGGTATAAGGCGGTGCGTGAAAATAGGTAGCGTCAATCCGCACTCCACGCTTTGCAATCATATAACCTGCTACCGGGCTGTCAATCCCTCCGGATAATAACAGCATCGCTTTCCCGTTGGTTCCCACCGGCATTCCGCCCGGACCCTTTATTTCCTGAGAATAAATATAAATATATTTCCGAACCTCAATATTTACCATGACGTCCGGTTGATGAACATCAACTTTTATCCCATCAAAGGCCTCCAGCATTTTTTCTCCAAGATCCATATTAATTGACATGGAATCCAATGGAAACTGCTTGTCTCCTCTTCTTGCATGCACTTTAAATGTAAAATTTTTGACCGGATATTGTTCGTCAATAAAAGCCAGCACTGTCCTACGCAAACTTTCTATGTCTTTGTGTTCCTCAATCACCATCGGACAAATTCCAACGATCCCAAAGACCCTCTGAAGCGCCTCTACGGCCTCGTCGTAATCAAATTCCCCTCTGCTCTCCACAAACATACGTCCGGACTCTTTTCGCACCTGAAAGTCCCCAACTGGCTTCATTGCAAAACGAATCTGCTTCATCAGAGCATCCTCAAACATATATCGGTTCTTTCCTTTAATGGCAATCTCACCATACTTAATCAAAAAGGCTGTTACTTTCATTTCTCTCTCCTTTTTATTTCCTTACAAATCTCCGAAGCATCGGCGTTAGTTCCTTCAACACTTCAATTGTCTCGTCTACTTCTTCCTTCGTATTTTCTACTGAAAAACTAAATCGCAGTGTCCCATCTTTCCATTCATCCTTCAATCCAATGGCATTTAATGTTCCGCTGACTGCTTGCTTTTTGTTGGATGAACAGGCAGATCCGGAAGAAACATAAATTCCTCTCTCCTCCAGCGCATGAAGAAGTACCTCACTTCGCAGCTTCTGAAAGCTAATACTTGCTATATGCGGCGCCTGTCCTGAGTTATCCTGAATTCCTTCTATTTCCTGAACTCTTCTTTGAAAATATTCTTTGATTTTCTGAATTTTTTCTGCAGTTTCATACTGATTCCCAATCATTTTTTCACAGGCACAGGAAAGCCCGGCAATGCCCGGTACATTTTCCGTACCGGAACGCATTCCTTTCTGCTGTCCGCCTCCAAACATAATCGGTGAAATCTTTGTTCCTTCTTTTATATATAGAAATCCGACCCCTTTTGGTCCATGAATTTTATGACCGCTCATGGAGAGCAAATCAATTCCCATATTTTTCGGAATCACCGGAATTTTCCCGTAAGCCTGAATTGCATCCACATGGAAAATTGTCCTGGAATTTTTTTCTTTTAGAATCTTTCCAATTTCTGAAATGGGCTCTACCGTGCCAATTTCATTGTTTACCATCATACAGGAAACAAGAATTGTGTCTTCTCTGACTGCCTCCTCCAGTTGAACAAGATCCGCAGTTCCGGAAGAATCCACATCCACATAGGTTATCTCAAATCCAAGCCCTTCCAGATAGTTCATGGGTTCATAGACAGAAGCATGTTCAATCTTTGTCGTAACAATATGCTTTCCCTTTCTTCGATTTGCCATTGCAGTTCCCAAAATCGCAGTGTTGTTGGATTCCGTGCCGCCAGAAGTAAAAAATATTTCTTTTGGTTTTGCCCGCAAAGTTTTTGCAATCACTTCCTGTGCTTCCCTGATCTTGTTTTCTGCTTCCATCCCTTTGATATGTTTTGCAGATGGATTTCCGTAAGTTACTTCCATCGCTTCCTGCATCGCTGCGAGAACCTCCGGAAAGACGCGGGTTGTTGCCGCATTATCAAAATAAATCATAGCTTCTCTCCTATTCTTCCAACATAAACATCAATATAGACAGCACTGTCATACCGGCAGTTTCTGTTCTGAGAATACGCTTTCCAAGAGTCATCGTCTCAGCTCCGGCTTCCCTCAAAGCATCAATTTCTTCTTTTTCAAATCCGCCCTCCGGTCCGATGATAATTCCAATGGACGCTTTCCCTCTCGCAGATTCCATCAGCTCTCTGGATTTTTCCATTCCTTTTGCTTCCTCATAAGGAACCAAAAACAGCTCCAGATGTTTTGCTTCCTCAAGAACTTCCTGAAACGTTTTAACTTGGGATACGTTTGGAATGATCCCTCTCTTTGCTTGTTTCGCGGCACTCAAGGAAATGCTATTCCAGCGATTTACCTTTTTTTGCGCCTTTTTTTCATCTAATTTAACCACGCAGCGTTTCATTGCCACCGGCACAATCTCCGAAACCCCCAGTTCCACTGCCTTCTGAACAATCAGCTCCATTTTGTCACCTTTGGGAATGCCCTGATATAATATGATTTTTGACGCAAGCTCCGCTTCCATTCCATGGACGTCTACAATCTTTGCTCGGATTTCCTGATCTGTAAATTCCTCCAGACAACATTCGTATTCTAAAGCTCCTTCGCAACTTAAAAAAACTTCTTCACCGATCCGCATCCGCAAAACATTTTTGATATGATTGACATCCGCACCCTGTATCACTGCATATCCATCCAAAATCTGATCTTCTTTTATAAAAAAACGGTACATTTTTTACCTCTTTTTTGCCGTGAAAGAGACCCAGTCTTTCATTCTTCGCGTCTCCAAAATCTCAAATCCAAATTTTACAAGCTTCTGTGAAATTTCCTGTTCTTTCGTATCAATAATTCCTGAAATAACAAAAACTCCATCTTCTGTCAAAAAGTTATCCACAATCTCAATCAAAGGAGAAATGACGTCTGCCAAAATATTAGCAGCCACCAAAGAATAACATTTTGTACCTAAGGATTTTGAAAATTCAGGATCATCCAGCACATTTCCCTGATGCAGTTCAAACAACTCCGGTCTTATATGATTGACTTGAAAATTTTCCTTCGATGCCGATATCGCATGAGGATCAATGTCCGTCAGTACTGCACGCCCTGCCCCTAGTTTTAAAGCAATGATCGAAAGAATTCCGCTTCCGCAGCCAACATCTAATATGTTTGTATCCTTTCGGATATAGGGCTTCATTCCCTGAATACAAAGTTTCGTCGTCTCATGAGATCCGGTACCAAAAGCCGTTCCGGGATCAATCTCAACCACTATGCCATCTTCTTTTTGTTCCTCCAATGTTTCCCAGGTAGGTTTTATTACAATTTGTTCATCCAGACGAATTGGTTTAAAAAATTTCTTCCAATTATTCACCCAATCCTCTTCCTTTGTCTTATCAAAAGAGATACTTCCTTCTCCAATTTCCATAAACTCACTCAAGCGATCAAGCATTGCCTGAATCTTCATGGTAATCTGTTCCAAATCATCCTTTTCATCAAAATAGCAGTGAATCTTTGCAGTTCCGTCGTCCGGGGCAATATCATCCGGCAAAAGATCTACATACATCACTTTCATCTCCTCTTCTGTCAAAGACACATGGTCTTCCACTTCCACTCCGAGAACTCCAAGCTCTGTCAGCTCATAACTAATCATATCTTCTGCAGATGTCAGTGTATTGATTGTAATCTTATTCCATCCCATGAAAATTGTGTTTCCTTTCCTTCTTTTTTGTCAATATATATCAATTTACAAGTGTATCATAGAAAAACATGGAACACAAGAAAGAATCCCCAAAAGAGGGGATTCTTCTATAAATCAGTCATCTAAAAGCTTTCCGTCCGTTGAGATTGTCACAACCTGCCACGGAATCACCTTTCCGGAATTCTGCAATGCTGTTCTCACCGCATTTTCAATTCCGCCGCAGCATGGAACCTCCATGCGCACAACCGTTATACTTTTAATTTCATTTTGCAAAAGAATCTGTGTTATTTTTTCTGCATAATCTCCTTCATCCAATTTCGGACAGCCAATCAACGTTACTTTCTTCTTCATAAACTCCTGATGAAAATTTCCGTAAGCATACGCCGTACAATCCGCCGCAATTAAAAGATTTGCATTTTCAAAATACGGTGCATTGACTGGTACCAGCTTTAACTGCACCGGCCACTGCATCAATTGAGTCTGTACCGCAGTAATTATCCCGGCTTCCTTTTGCTGTTTTGTATTATGGTTCATGGTCTGCGGTCTGCTTCCGGGGCATCCTGTATACACAGGAGCTTTCTCTCCTCGTTTTTTCATATTTTCCTCTACTGCCGCCTTGTCATAGGCAGCCGCTTCGCGCTCCACAAATGAAATTGCTTCCACAGGGCATGCCGGCAGGCAGTCACCCAAACCATCGCAATAGTCATCTCTTAAAAGTTTTGCCTTTCCGTCTCTCATTCCAATTGCACCTTCATGACAAGCCTCAGCACAAAGACCACAGCCATTACATTTTTCTTCATCAATATGAATAATTCTACGAATCATGTTTTCTTTCTCCTTTTTCTTTTGTACTGCTATTATAAATTATTTTTTTTTGAATATTCTGTTGTAAAAACAACAAATTCATTGATTGCATAAAAAATTTTTTTATATTATACTACCTATAACAATAAAAACATCATCTGAGTCCAGCGGTGTGATGTCAAGAGATAAATAACATAAAAATCATATATTTTTGTA
>OFMK01001477.1_pt1 | contig 16894 bp, 18 predicted proteins | sample 1541781 | NCBI WGS metagenome assembly OFMK01 (sample SAMN04209250, study PRJEB22552) | human gut metagenome | biome: gut; material: feces | host: Homo sapiens | place: USA: Oklahoma
ACTCTCCCCACAAATAGAGCCAAACTAGAGCCATTTGATAAAACAAATGCCGGAAGCCCGCATAAATACAGGCTTTCGGCATTTTAATCCGTTATTCAAACTCTTCCCAAAGGAAGTATCATCAAATCAAAAATGCTGATTTTATGCGGCATTCCACCACATCCGTTTCATCTAATGTTACTCTTTTCATATCGTTTTCAAAAACTTTAGTAGCAAATTAGTTGCAATAATTCAATATTGCTTCTACGAAATCAATGGCAGATATAATCTACTTTTACTACTAAAAACGAATAATCCAATGTGGCTTGCGGGTGCTTAACTGTGCCTGCTGCCGCACCCATTATGAAGGGAGCTTTTCTATGAGCAATCAACACAAACATCCAACTATAAGTTTTAGAATCAGCGATGCTGAACGCAAGCAAATCGAAGCCCGTATCCTTGCCAGCGGCATGATGAAGAAAGATTACTTTGTCCGTTCCTGCATCTATAACCGCATCTGCGTTGTCGGCAAGAAAGAAAACATATATCCTCTTGTACAGACTGTTAATGCACTATATCTACAATTACTTGAAATGCAAAAAGTATTTACCTCATCAGACCGGAACATTGATACACTTCCATCTTCCGATGAGATTAACAAATTACAGACAGAATGCACCAATATGCTTACAGCCATTATAGACCTGTTAGATGGTGCAAAATATCTGTGGGAAGGAGACCGCCATGAACAATAATCTTAATTTTATGTTTGGTATGTACGAACCTATCACAGATTCCATCATTGTCAATACCGGCGAAAATTCCATTCTCGTTATCCGTTGTAAGGAATGTAATTCTTCGGTTATCTTCGAGGAGCCAAATGATATCGCCTATCTGTACTGGTTGGCAAGAGATTCGCCTCTTACATATGCCAAGCTCGCACTGAAAGCAAATGGTCTGCAGGATTATGTGGATGGGATGAGTGAGTTGAATTAAACAATCTCATATGGCTGTACAAATAATTAAATTGTGCAGCCACATATACACTAATTTACCATGCCCAAAGAATCTTTTTATCATCTATATTTAACATATCATCATGCTCAAATCTAAATATCTCTCTATCTTCATTGACATAAGCTACTTTTAAAGATTTTTCAAAATCTTGTTCTTCAATTCTACTATACGAAAATCCTATTCTGCAAAAACCATACTCAGTTCCCCTAGATAAATTAACTTTTACATCTACACTGCAATCTCTATCCCACCTTATCCAATTTTCACCATTCTTAGGATAATACACTCTGATTGTGTCCTTTGCCATTTGATCATTATACAATAAAAAATATTCCCGATACAATCGTTCTCTATCATTTACAATTCTTACAATTTTATCACCTACTATTTGATTTCTTATATCATGACAATCCTCATTGTTTAATTCAAACCAATTATCTAAGATTGCCATTCCCAATGATACTGCAAGTTTTTTTTCGTCATTAAATGCACATCGTTCAACAGCTATCGTAAGAATAAAACTTCTATACAAGTCGTTTAATGATTTATTTTCTATAATCCATACAAAATGTCTTTGTATCGCAGGAGATTTTATAATATAATCAGCAAACGAATCATCCACTCCTTCCGTTGCTTCACAAGCTTTCTTTATAGCCTTTTTCCATAACTCATTATTCTTTAAGACTTCAAACGAGCTACATATGTACTCCGTCACCAAACTTGTAACTTTTTCACTTATCTTGTCAACTATTTTCTTCACATGAATCACCTCTTTTTTACAATCCCATAAATGAAATCATGTCCTCAAAACCTTTTTCAATATGCTCCGATAATGTAAGTCCCTTATTATCTCTTATAAATTCCAAGAACTCTGGCATATCTAACAATATTTTTTGTACAATTTGTTTTTCTTTAATCTGTAAAATTGCATGCATCGGATCTCCTATTTCCTCTATCTCAATTTCCAATTCTTTATCAACAGAACTCCAATATTTACTATATTTTGCCTGTCCTAACGCAGAGTAGACATCCGCACTAATACCTTCTTGGGGCATATTTTTATAATATTTTGCATCATCGTCTCCCAATACAATAAAAAGTAGCTTTTTCGAAAAGTAACTATCTTTTACAACTTCCAACATTTCAAACATACAATTCCTAGATTTCAAATAATTATCACTTATTATTGTTATTACATAATCGTGTTTCTCGATTGACTGCATAAATCGCTTAAAACTTTCATGATACTCAACATCTCTAATATCCCTTGAAATCTTTGCCTTATCACAAATATAAGGTGCAATGTTCTCTTCTAAACAATCCGCAATATCCATATCTTTTTGGCAATATGACAAAAAAATAGTTACCACTTTATTTTCTTGATTTTCAGCTACATCTTCACAATCTATAAAACAAAGCTCTATATAGGTTCTGATTGCTACTACAAATGGCTCTATTGATTTTCTCACAAATGCTTCAATATTATCTGAGAATTTATTACTTCCTGTATATCCCATACACAATCCTATAAGACTTTTAGGTCCATCAAGTATATATTGCAACAGTTGATATCCATAACTAACCAATTCTTCTTGTTTCGCTGGAAGCATAAGCACATTTCTCCATCCTTTATCTGCAAAAATTTGTTCAAAATCATACTCTTGTGTTTTGCATTCATTTATATAATTCCTAATAATTTCTGTTTCAGATATAAAATCAAAAAATTGTTGAATACAATACATTTCTTCTTGTGAATTCATTTTTAACATTTGAGAAGACAAAGTTCTATATTGTAAAGATATTTTCTGTATTTCTTTTCTGTTCATTATTCCATCCTCCCGCATACAGGACAATATGTTCCCGTTTCTTTATCCATGTTCGTAACTTTTATATCAATGTTACAACATTTCTTTGCACACTTTGTATAATCATCAGATGGTGTGTACAACTCCTTCTCATGTTCTCTTTTAGGACTTTTCATAGACATTTTAACAAATCCACTTTTATTGATCTTTTTAATACACTTACCCACTGTCCGTTCTAACTCATCAAGCATATAATTCATCGCCATCTGCTGTGCTTTTTCCAAAACTTCTGGCACAAAAAATGTATTTATTTTATTAGGCAAACCACATATCGGACAAAAGAAATTTATATTATCATCACTCTCATATACATCTTGATGTAACATGAATCTATTTTTACAAAAATCACATTCCAGCTCTATAAAATTTTCTTTGTCTAGTGGAACTGATATCTCCATCAGGGTGTTTCCCATATTTGCCTCCATTTCTGTAGATAGAATCTATCATAATACCTCTTTCATAAGTCTCAAGTCAGTCTCAAAATTTCATCCACAAAATGAGACTGAGTGAGACTATCTTGAGACTGAGTTTTTCGTACAAATTGAAAAATCATTGATTTTACTGCATTTCTTCAATTTATCCTAGTCTCATCCAGTATCAAATCTCATGAGACTTTGGTGAGACTATCTTGAGACTTGATGAGACTAAGTGAGTTACAAAGTCCATGTTGATGTCTTTTTATCATACATCGCACCTGTAACTTTTTTAATTTTTGCGTAATCTCTGAACACTGTGGCTCTTGATATATCAAGTTCCGCCATTACCTGTTCAACTGACAAATGAATATTCTCACATATCATATTATAAATCTTTTGTTCTCTTTCAGATAATGTCTTCTGCTCCCTTGCTTCATCTGCTGCCATTTTATCGAGGGGAATTGTTATTCTAAATACATCATCCTCAATCAATTCTGGTTTTCCACCATCTGAATAAATCGGTGTGTACTTGTACAGGTTTCTCACACCAGAGCCAATCGTATCTGTTCTACCAATGTTAGCAAAAAATTGCTGGATTAACGGATTTTTAGGATATGGTGTAAATTCATCACTCATAATATTTCCGTGTCGTCTTGGGATGCACCAGTTTTCTGTTTTTAGCCAGTCTTTTTCAATAATTACCTTTGCCGGAAATGCACTTGAATAATCTCTATGAACAAGTATATTACCAATTACTTCTCTGGCAATGATTCCTCTGATACTTGTATTTACATTATCAATCAGACAAAACTTATCTGATGTGTGTTTCGCCACAAATTCCATCAAAAGGTCATATGCTTCTATCAGATTTGTTGTTACCTGTAATCTGTCATCATATCTATCCACATTTTCAACTCGGTAAATTGCATCCGTAATATATCCCGGACAGCAGGAACGAATCACTTCATCTTTTCCAAACAATAGTACGCCTGCCAGATTATATCCCTGAATACCTGATGAAAAATCTCTTTCCCACAAACCTGCACTTGTAAGTATCTCTTCATCAGACATTGTAAGCCACTGATGATCCGGATTTTTACTTTTTGCAAGATTACGCACCTTGTCCATTAAGTCAAGACGCAGATCATCCTTGGTTACATATGGGAAAATCTTATGTTCCGCATATGTAGTGCTCTTTCTGTTGTACATATTCTGTAACTGAATGGGTGAATCAGTAATATCCATATCACCATCTTCATTTCGGTCATATATTCTATTTCCACACTTTTCCACAGTAGCTGTCGGCGGCACATATACCCATAATAATATCTTTCCTTCATATTCAAAATCCTCAATTGAAAGATATAATGTTGGCGACATTTTATCTGGATTATTTAGCTGATTCACAAAATTCCTCTTCATATCCTTAACCATATTTTGCTTAACACCTATTGGAGTACCATCATCCTCTGTCCCCATAATAATATATCCACCATATCGATTGGAAAAGGAACACACCGTTTCATAGACATCCTCCTGGATGCCAAATTGACAGGTTTTGTATTCTACTGTTATCTTTTCATCTTTCGAAAGCAAATCTCTCATAAATTCACTTGTCATTTAATCGCCTCCAATTCCTACATTTTCATCATCATTTCCCAATGAATGTTGCCATTTAAATAAACACTGTACAATTTATTCACTCATATTTTCTTCATATTGTTGAGCTTGGTATTCCATGTACAAGTCTTCCTCATAGCATGATAAAATATAATTAATTCTTGATTGAACTACTGGATTATTTGCGTTTTTTGACTTTTCATCATAAAATCTATTTACTTCACTCCTATCAAAACGCATAGCAATTGTAACTAATGCATTTAATACCTTTCTTGTATCAATTGTTGGAGAATTCATCTTATTTAAAGCATACTGAAATGTCTTATCATAATCATCAATAGAATATTCCTCTTCCAATTTATCAGGATGCAATAATCGATTTTCCTCTTCTTCTGATTCGTTTTGTGCAGGAAAAACTTGCCTTTCATACTGTTTTGCATTGTAAGCATTTATTTCACTAATAAAATGTGCTGTTTTGCTATCACAATAATGATGACCATCATAATCATCATACTCCCATTGTGATGCATCTATTTTTACCCTTTTCCCTTTCATTTTATCATCATAAATAACCTTGGCGAACGACAACAACTTGCTTTTGTTCTCTTCTGCCAATCCTATCTCTTGTAATATATCAAACATATTAATAACATTTATTTGGTTTCCAAAATATGAAATATTGCATTCATCTATTTTCCCAACCACACTATTTACAATTTCTTGTGCCTGCATATTATTGTATTCATGCAGATGACGGAGTTTGTACATATCGGATGCCACTTCAAATTCACTATTTAATATTTTTATATGTTCTTGTTGCTTTTTAAAGATAATACTTGGATTTTTTCCATACACTTTGCTAAGTAAAATATCCTGTCCTAATAATGCAACCAGATTTGCAATCTGATTTCCATAAATAACATCGTCATAATAAAATATTGTAACTCGCATATTAGGGCAACTAAATATAGTTGTCAATATATCTCTATCTGTAATATCTAAAGAGTGGCCAAAAATATACACCTCATTATCATATTTCTTAGATTTTTCAACCGATTTGTTCTTATCAAACCAGTAGACATATTCACAATCTGTTCTTTTATGGATTCTTTGATAGTATTTCTTAAACTGAATAAACTCAGTTTTCTTGTTTTTTCTAGACTCATCCAAATACTCATCTATACCCAGTACCATATTGCATGTTTCAACTGTGTGCTCAATAGAAGCCTTTCCATGAATATAATTATATCTAATAACACTTCTTTTATTTGAATACATTTTTTCATATGTATCCGTATAATTGAATGAAATAATACGATCTGGATTCAACTCAAAAATATCTGGTGAATAATATTCAATTTTAATATTTTGAACATAATCACAAAGATATATTTCTAGTAAACGTATCATACCATTCAAATCATTTACCCATTTTGAAATGTACTCATTAATAGTTTTATAGCTTCCATCCTTGTATATAGCTACTGCATCAAAAGAAATCTTGTCCAATTTTCTTTTCATATAATCGGGAACATTGATATTTGTTGTTCCTTTTTTCATTTCACCAGCCACATAATCTTTAACATTTTCTAATTCTTGAACAACCTGTGATATCTCCGATTCAAAATCTATCCAATTGTCTCCAAATTCTTCTTTAACTCGCAAAAAATAGTCAATCCACATATTTGCTTCAAGCAAAGATATCACTTCATTTTTAACCTGCGTTTTTTCAGATGCAAGAAAAAGCTGTTTTATGTAAGTTTTCAAATCGGAGTCATCCAAATAAATTTTTTTGATTTTATTGTCGCTCATTCCTTTAACAACATTTACTTCTTCTATGAAGCAAAGAAAATCCTTGTATTTTGTTGGCAAATTATGATCAATATCAAATCCATTTCCTATTATCAATGTTTGCATTCTATACCTTCTTTATCCATACAGATTTATTATTCCTTAGCTGTATTTATTTTTTCTAAATCGTTAAAATATATCAATTTTAACAAAATCATAGCAAAATTATACGACAACCACCTCATATCCAAACGATTACCCGCAAAATAAGTTTGTTTCTTATATTCAGGGAATCGAAAATATTCAGCATTTCTTCCTTCAACATACTCACAAAACATTTTACAAAATGAATCCACATAATTCATATAATTGTCTTTAATATCGTATTCCTCAAACACTAACTCAGCTAATTCCCCTAAATCATGAGTTGTTTCTATTTTTCCTGCTTTTTTAAGAAGCAAGTATTTGAATCCAAGTTCAATTGCATGCCTACCAACATAAATTGTGACAACAGAATCTGGCAATATACCACAAAGCCTATCAAATGCATTTATATATTCCAACCAATAAATTTTCCACAATTGTATCCTGTCTTCTTTTTTGTAATTTTTCTCTGTTCCATCAAAGGAATGTAAGCACCCATAAATGTCGTCAATCTTATTGTTTAATGACACACCATTTTTTCTCGAATTTCTAGCTATGTCCTTACTATCAATTCCATTAAAAATTGGTGATTGGTCATAATTTATATGAGCTACCGAAAATGCACCATCAAGTTGTAAAATATCTTTGTAATTTAATTCCTTTCCTAACGATTCGAATAATGACATTTTTTGCCCCTTCCTCTACATGTAATTTTACACTACAAATACAAATCTCTTACCAATTCCATAACTTTCTCTGTCAGCATCTCCAAACACATTTCTTCAGCCATAGAACCAATATCTTCTTTGTTTTCAAAACACTTCTTCAGAATTACCTTAACCACTTTTTCATCCTGTAGTTCCTGTTCTGACAAGTCTTTTATTATCTTCTCTATTTCAATAGCAGCATCTGCTATCTGACCACAGCGAATATAAGAGTCCCCTATATCTTCTGCTACCATGCTGCCATAAGTTTCTTTTTCATATGGATCAAATCTATAAAATGCTTTACTGGCAACTGGACAAATTGCATCATAAATGATTTTGGCTCCAAGTTCTCTTTTTATCTGTTTTGGATATATCAGCTTTCCTTGTTCAGCCTTCATCTCAAGTTTCTTTTCTGCCATTTTACTGGCATTTGTAATTCTTGTAAGATATGCCAGCATTCGTTTTGCAAAATTTTGGCTCTCTACTTCCTGTATTCCAACTACCGGAATATATTTTCCAATATCTCTTTCATCAATTGTTTTGTTTTCAAGATAAATATCATACATCTCTGATGCACATAACTTAACAACTGCAATATTTTCCAGTTTCTTATCTCCAATCTGATGTAACATATCCATCTGCACCCAGCCAAAATCCTTATCAGCATTTTCACCCGGACAGAAGAACATATTTTGCACATATCGATATCCCTGTTTTACGATAAAATCATCAAACGCAAGCTGGTACAAATATTGCTTTGTAACATCTCCTACTCCAGGTTGTCCCGAAATTTTTGCTTCACCATCCTTGACTTGATAATCTATGCAATAATATTTAGCATCATATATGCCAAAGCAATAATCCTTCTGTTCATCGTCAACAGGATATATACATACCAAATCCGGCTTTAATGTTTCTACCTTCGGATCTTTCACCATAGGGTATTCACTTTTTCTCCATCTCGGAGTTTTTATTACATCTCTTAGTGTAGTTATTTTTGTCTCTGTCTTATTAGTCTTTTCTTTATATAACGGCAAGTCTACGATTGCTGTATCAAGCACACTTCCGAAGTTTTCAGCACACACTTTTTCCCATACTAAATTGAAACTATTTGTGCCATATAGACTATAACTTATATCATCCTTATCTGTCTTATCATTCGCAATGTATGTATAAATAGTCTTCAAAAGATTTTGCTTTCTAGTAACATACTGTGATTGTATTTCCGATTGCAATCTATACAAAATATAATTATCATCTCCGAAATCTGATAGTTCTTCTTGTGTAAGATTCACTTCCGATAAATCAAATAACTGTAATAATCCAACATTTTTCAATTCATTGCTACAGGTTGTAAGCACACATTCATGCAATCTTCTGAAATAATCAAGATCATTATCCACAGTATTTTTTGTCTGCAATTCTACATAATATGGTTTATTATTTTGTATAATAGCAAAGGTTTCGTTTATAGTCTTGTCCCATAAAATCTCACCTTCTCCATTTGTCTCAATTATTTCTTTTTGATTTGTGTAAAGTCCATCAGCATAGTATTCTTCAAGTAAATGCAACGCAACCGCTAATCTATTAAATATTCTGCTATCATCCTCACCATTGAATAAATAAATTAGCTGCTCCGACGAATTGTATTTTTTGATTACCTTTAACACCTGCTTTAATTCGTCAAATGGTTTATCTTTGGTTTCAATATATTTTGGATAGCATTTGAATACATGCCCTTCAAGCATAACAACACCAACATAATCAAACACATACTCAATGTCACTGGAATTATCCACAACATCCGTCAAAACAATATCTTCATTTGATAAATCATCAAATTCTGGTTTTGTTCTTTTTACAGCTTTAACAACTCCATACTTTTTAAGAATACCAACAAGGCGTCTGGTTTCCTCTAAGTCAGCATTTTCCTTTTCATATAGAATGTCTGCTATATTTTGTAATGTATAGTGTTTTCTTTCCTTGAAGAAACCTTTCGCCATGCTATAAAACCTCTTTTCCTAAATGTTATCTGTGTCTTTAATACCCAAATGTTCTATATCTACAATTCCAAAAATATGTTCACCATCTTCCTCGAACGCTTTGCATATTTCCGAAAATATCATTTTCCCTTTCTTCTGAGCATAATCAATAAATATTTTCTCTGCCCGCATTTTCATGACATCCTCAAACAAGTACATAATCACCTTGCTTTCAAATGCTTTCATATAAGATATTTCTTTTTTATGAACCTCCACCAAGATGTTATTATCTTCATCCGAACGGGTTTCTTCGTCTGTTGCCAAAATTCTGTCCTTTTCGTCTTTATTGGCTTTTATATCATCCAACATATTTTTTGAAATAAAGAATGGCCCTAACAATTTATCCTCATTCACTTTGCAATTATCAATGAGAATACTGTTAATTCTCGTTCTCAAATCATTCCAATTTACATAATAGCCTTGTTCCGTATTCGCACACATAGGAATTACATACTTTTCTATTTTAGCAACCTGCTCTGGTTCATTGACACTTATGTACTCAAATTCCCATCTGCGCTTAAATGCAGTATCCATTGGAAATACTCCCTGATCAGCACTATTCATGGTTGCCCATATATACATATTTTCTGGAATTTTCATTTCAAGGTACATCTTTTTTTCTTCATCAGATAACTCATTTATATCTTTATTTCTTAAGCATTCCAATTTATCCAATAAGTGTTTTTTCATGTCCTCACTTGTGGCTATCGGATACTCACTTACTCCATTTTTTCTATCGAGTAATTGAAAAACATCCCCAAATACCGCTGCAACATTTGCTCTGTTAATTTCTTCTATCAACAATAAAAACCTTTTCTCAGGATTATTCAATGCATTTACATATGTTCTCATAAAAGGTCCCGGAACATATTCATACTTTATGTCTGTAGGATTTTCACCCTGAATGGGTTTATACGTTCCCACAAATTGGGCATATGAATAATTTGGATGAAAAGTCACTCGTTCCATATTTTCACCAAATTGTTTGCTATCGTCTTCTAACTTATGACTTTTTCCAGTTCCTGGTGCGCCAAAAATTATACGGTTGTATGTGTTGTTATCATCTTTCTTGAGTTCATCAGATACACTATCCACTACACTGTTCATATACGGTCTACTATCAAAATATGTAATATAATTTTTAAATGCATCTGTTTTTACAATGCCATTCTCTTGTATTTTGATAAATGATGCCTGATATATACCTGATTGATGAAAACCATTAGCACATCGAACAAAATCACTTTCTTTTCCCGCGCCGATATATTCATCTAAGAAATCATACATACTTCTCAAGTCTCTTCTTGAAGTTTCATTGTCAATATTTGTTTCGATTGCAACAATGTAATCATGTGGATCATAATTAGAAATATTTTTTGCCATTGCATTTTCTTTAGAAAAAATAGTAAACAAGAAGAATCTTTTCTGATTTGTCTTTGCATATTGATAAGAAGCTCTTGTTTTGTCCATAAAAACACGTATTTGAGGTTTTGCTCTATCCGAACCCGTTATACTAATATCTGCATAGCTTACTACAATTTCTTCACCCGATGGCAATAAAATTATATCCGTATTTTTACTATCTAATATTCCTCTATACTCATCCCTCTTCTCTAATATAGTCCTATCAAATTCAGCCACATTCTTTTCAATGTATTCCCTAATAATCGTTGTAGATGTCAACCCCATAAAACAATCTCCTTTTCTAATAGTTTGTTACAACAATATGCATAGCCTCTGCATTAAATCTATTTCTTATATTTACAGCATACCTTTTGGGGTACTGATATCGTATCATGTCACCATATAATTCTTCTGTTAATGCAGTTCGTCCAATAACCATCATCGCTCTACATGGTAAATTTCTGAAATTATTTGCCAAACGTCTATGTTGTTCTTCATCAAATCCGTTCAGCATATCCACATTTCCATAATCATTAAATACACAATCATATGGCGGATCCAAAAACATAAAGTCTTCATCATGAACCATTTCAAATATATTCTCATAATCAACGTTAAATAGCTCTGCCCTTTGAAGCAATTGACTATGTTCACGTGTAATTATTCGTGTATTAAAATGTACATATCGCCCAAATGGAACATTATATTCACCCTGTCTGTTATATCGTATCATGCCCGAATATGCTGTTTTATTAACAAAATAATAAATAGTTCCTTCCATATACTCTCTATCTATCTGATTATTAAACATACTCCTAATTCTATAATACAGTTCCTCATTCATGTTTTCCACCCTATCATCTGGATGTAACGCCTTTTCTCTTGCATATATTGCTTGATTTTCTTCATATATCAATTGTAGTTCTCCAAGCTCCGCCCTAAGTTGTGCATAGCTATCCCTTACCTCAGTATAAAAATTCATAAGTTTTTCATTAACGTCATTTATAATTGCACGCTCTGGTTCCAAGTCAAAAAATACAGCCCCGCCACCCAAAAAAGGTTCAATATATCTATCATAATGTTCAGGAATGAACCGACTAAATTCAGAAATTTCTCGACTTTTCCCACCCCTGTATTTTACTAAAGTTCTCATATTCTATCTGCCTTTCAATCTATAATGCACTCTTTCCACTTTTAACCCATTCATCTACCTCTGAAAATTTAAATTTCCAAAGTCGCCCTACTTTATGAGCCGGTATATCCGTTTTTTTAATCCAGCTTCTAATCGTATCCTTTGTTACACCTAAGTATTCTGCCGTCTCTTCTAAGCTAGACCATTTTTCATTTATTTCTGCCATATTTTCCTCCGCTTTTCTTGAATTAAGCATAGCTACCCTAATTTATCTCATTATAATACATCCCCCTGTATTTCTCAACATAATTTTGTCGTTTTAAACATGATTTAATAGTATTTAATAGATATTACTTATCATAATTCCACTCATAAGACTCACAAAATTTTTCTATCTAATACATAACTGGAAGAGACAGAGGAATTACCTTCCTCTGCCCCTATTCCAAATCTTATCTCCAGTCTTTTCCTTATCAGCATCTCTATCGACACTCTTATCATAAATCCTCTGGAACTCCTCATAAAGCTCATCCCCATCCAGCTTTATCCCCAGCCTTTTCATTACATCCGAGAACAACCATATGCTTCCACTAACATCAGCAATATCAAATCCAAATATATCAGCCTTAACAGAATCACTAATATTCTCATAACCACCAAGCTCTGATATCCTCCTGACAATCCAGCCAGCTTTGTCCACAGACACTTTTTCTTCAGATTCCATAAATTCACTTTTACCTGTTACATCAGTAATATCTTCATCCATTCTTGCCGTATTTACATCAGACACATTACGAATATCTGGCATTACAGACGTATCGTTCTGATTATTGTCTGGATTCACTACCTCAACATTCGTCTCCGGCTCAACAGCCACATCTTTCTCTGACACAGCCTCCTTTTCCATCCCCGGTATCTCAACATCCCTGTCTGCAACGATTTCTTCTTTCCCAGACACCGCATAATAAGCCGTATACAAATCTTCTTTTATAATGCCATCAGCAAGCTGTATCTGTCTCTTAATATCCTTTTTCTCCTGCTTCAGTTCATCCAGTTCTTCCTGCACTTCCACATGCCATATCTGATATTCCCGGTACTGCTCTTCATTCTTAATACTGCGTTTCCGGCTTGAGCTTTCTCTGTATATCTCATGCTGTCTGTCCTCAATCTGCTGAATCTTTTCTTTCTGCTCACCTATGAAATCCACAAGCTCCACAACATCTCTGATGTCATTATTTACAAGTAGCAGATATTCGTCCTGTAACTGATGAAACCTTTTCAAATCCTCTGTATACTTTGCTCCACCAACCTCAAAACGCTTCTGCTCTACAATCCTTAATCTGTATAGCTTTGCATAAAATTTCTTCTGATATGGTGACAGTTTCGCCCTGTGCAATCCCCTGATATCTGACGAATAAAAATAAGGCTTTGCCATCCAAGGCATATCCACATAATGCCGTAACATATCTTCTGAAAACATCTCGTCCAGCTTTGCAAGCTGATGATAATACTTGAATCCCGGTGCCTGAACTTCCATCCATGCGTCTTTCTTGAATACATATCCAAGTCTTTTCATCAGATATTTAAAATGCTCCACATTTCCGGCTGCATACGCACACATTTTTGCATCCCTTAGAATTATCTCTTTCATTGACATTTCTCTTTCCCACTTGTCCCTGCTGATATTTTTCGGATTTCTGCTATACTCTGCTGGCATTATGGAAAGTCCAAGTTCATCACAATATTTATTTGTAATAGGCTGGAGATGATTCTTCCAGTTGCCTTTCGGTGAATTGTATTTCTTGCCCGTCGTCATGCTGACGCTATTCCAGATAAGATGTCCATGCATATGCTCCCTGTCAGTATGAACCGCATACACAGCCTCATAATCATCACCAAGCACATCCTTCGCAAAGTGCTCCAGCACATACATTGCCTGCTCTGCACTTACTTTTTCTTCCGGTGAAAATGATATGATCACATGATAGCCCTGCCTTTTACCCGTCTTATGAAAAATATTTTTTGTCTCTTCCATCTGCTCAAATGCTGTGTCCGGCAGGCAGTTGATACTGCCCACCAGTACACATTCTTCTGTCTTATTCGGGTTCTGGATATATTCCAAGGCATTCTTCAAGTGCGATGCCGGATTTCTGTCCTCTGATTCCATAATATTCAGGATCTTTGTAATCGCCATACTTCAAGCACCTCCCCGAATGTTTTCTTTACATCATCCAGACTGTTCTGCAGCTTGTCAATGTCGCTGTAATATAACCTCCCCTGTGAATTGCCAAGCTTTACTGCCTGATTAATATTATTTGCAATACCGGCAATAACACGTATTACTCTTGCCCTATCCTCTGGATAACTTGTATCAATGTTGCCTCCTGTCCGGATCAATTCTCTTATATAGGCACTTGCTGTCATTCCGGTCCGCTTAAGTACCCCTTTCAGAATATCCATATCTTTCTCTGACAGCTTTACCGATATCTTATAATCTTTCCTGTCAGACTTGTATCTTCTCTTTCCATATGCCATACGTTTCTCCCCTTTCGTATCTTTCTAATGCTGTATCAAACCAATCTCTTTTTATCTGTATCATTGCTTTTCATCCTTTCTTAAAATAGTGTTCATAGGTTTTGCACCTCGCATTACATGCTCGGTGTATTTGGCGTTCACACTACTCATTTCCATGCAAGCATGAAATTCGTAGTGTTCACTGGTTTTGCAAGATGCGGAAAAGGTCGGACCTTTTCCCGAAAAAATATAAACGCCATCAGCGTTTACATAATTTTTCGTCTTGGCAGGAGCACCTGCACCCTGTATATGATATGTGGTGGTTAATGTACCACCACAATTACTGATATAGTGGCGCTTTTCGCCCCCACTTTTGCATTTTGACGGCACTTTTTGCCCCCACACTTTTTCAGCCCTGATTTAAGCGGGGGCGCTTTCTGCCCCCACTTTGTGGTTTTGGGGGCGCTTTTTGCCCCCATTTTCATGTTTTGACGGCGCTTTTTGCCCCCACATTGGTTTCGCCTATTCAGTTATCTCTTTTGCCATTGCATCCGCATCCGATATCACATTTTCTGCTACATCTGTACCCGCTTCCGGCATCTCATTTGTTTCAGGCGGTATATCCACTTCATCCTGTTCACTTATCACAGGAGCCCCAACTGCCACTTCATAATCCATTTCTTCTGCAACCTTGCTCCGGTTACGCTGCGGCTCATAATCTGGATTGTAATAATCTTCGTAACCATAGATTTTCTGTTCAAAGTACTTCCTTGGACATTTGCCCCGCATGGTGAAATAACCTTTTGCCTCAAGCTCTGCATTATATTCCTTTATAATTGCATATGCCTTTGTCATCCCGATACCAAGCATCTGGCTTATCTCACCTGCATCTATGAACGCTTCCTTTATACCCTTCATGCAGCTCCTCCTTTCATAAATTGTTATTTAAAATACGTGTTTTCACAAAGCAGCTATCCTGTTCTTTACTTAATCCGTATTTATAGTTCGTGTTTATCTTAATATCCTTTTCAGAATTTGTCAATAGAACTTTTTATAATTACGCACTTGCAATTCGTTTTTGTTTATGATAAAGTAATCGTACAATCATAAATAAGTCACTTACTGATACGTATTTCATTTAATATCAATCTGATACGCATCTTTACAACGGACTATTTCATATAAAGGAGGGTGAACAGAATGGCTTTCTCTGATTCCATTAAACTTACTATGTCTTCTCCTGAGGAAATCGGAAAGGCAATACAGAAGCAGCGCAGGGCACAGAAAATCACGCAAAAGGAGTTTGCACAGCGGCTAGGTAAATCAGAACGTACTATCCAGAAATATGAATCTGGTGAAATACTATTAAAAATAGATGTTTTAAAACAGATTGCAAATGAATTAAATGTTCCATGGCAGGAGCTTTTATTTGCAAAAGTTACTAATACTCCAAAAGATAATACGACCGCTGAATATCCGGCATATGAATTCCACACTATGTCAGATGTAATCAATGCTCTCTTTGCCATAACTGAACTTACTGATTTCTCATTTGAGCTTACCAATACCAAACCTCCTGAAAATCCTGAATGGACTGCCGGGATCAAGGTTAACGGCAAAGGTGATGGAAAATATGATGCAGACTTCTGTCTCTTTATGGAAAACTGGATAACAAAGAAGAATATGCTTCAGACAGGAAAGCTTTCAAAAGAAAAGTTTGATTCATGGAAATCAGATATGTTAGCATATTATAAGGATTCCAGACTGGATAATGAAACCGATTCAGAAACTGAATAATTGCAGGCTTACACCTTTAGTAAAGAAAAAGCTCCGGCACACTCCTTCTCGCAAAAGGAATAACCGAAGCTATGTAAGTGATTGACCCGAAGGCTTTATAATCACCCTGAACAAGTAGATTATATCATAGCCTTTTGATGATTGCACAACAATTTTACAAAAAGGAGATGATATTTATGCCAGCTTACAAAGATGAAAAAACTGGTAAATGGTTCGCCAAGTTCTATTACACGAACTGGCAGGGCATCAAAAAACAGAAGTGGAAAAGAGGCTTCGCCACCAAAAAGGAAGCTTTAGGATTTGAAAGGGACTTTCTGGAAAAGCAGTCTGCCAATCCTGACATGACATTTCAAAACCTTTATGAAATTTATATGGAGGATATGGCTGCAAGACTTAAGCAGTCAACTCTTCCCTTGAATGAAATTTTAAATTCCACATCTATGCTGAATTTAGTCTTTCTCTCTTC
>OFMK01001487.1_pt1 | contig 16791 bp, 14 predicted proteins | sample 1541781 | NCBI WGS metagenome assembly OFMK01 (sample SAMN04209250, study PRJEB22552) | human gut metagenome | biome: gut; material: feces | host: Homo sapiens | place: USA: Oklahoma
CCATGACTTTGGCACAGGTTATTAATCTTTTATATAATATTGTGGACCGGATTTATATCGGAAGAATTCCGGTAGAAGGAACGTTGGCGTTGACCGGATTGGGGCTGACATTTCCGGTGATTACAATTTTAAGTGCATTTGCCAATCTGTTTGGAATGGGCGGAGCGCCGCTTTGTTCCATTGCCAGAGGAAAAAAGGAGTATAAGAGAGCAGAAAATCTTATGAAGTGTTCCTATACACTTCTGGTGTTTACGGGAGTTGGATTGATGGCAGTCGGTTTTATTTTTATGAAACCTGTTTTGTATGCCTTTGGAGCCAGTGACGTTATTTATCCGTATGCCAGAGATTATTTGCAGTTATATCTTTTGGGGACGGCTTTTGTAATGATCAGTCTTGGAATGAATAACTTTATTAACGCACAGGGATTTGGGAAAATCGGAATGTATACAATTCTGTGCGGCGCGGTCAGTAATCTGGTGCTGGATCCTGTTTTTATTTTCGGATTTCATCTGGGAGTCCGGGGAGCTGCTATTGCGACGGTGCTTTCACAATGCTTTTCTGCGTTTTTTGCCATTAAATTTTTAAGCGGCCCCAGAGCAATTTTGCGGTTGAATCCGAAAAAGTTCTTTTTAGATTGGAAACTGGCGAAAGAAATAACGGCCATGGGAATTTCCGGCTTTACCCTGGCAGCAACCAATGGAGCAGTACAGATTGTATGTAATGCTCAGCTTCAAAATTTCGGAGGAGATCTTTATATAGGGGTGATGACAATTTTAAATTCGGTCCGGGATATTTTAACGATGCCGGTTACCGGAATTACCAATGGCGCTCAGCCGGTGATCGGTTTTAATTATGGGGCAGGAGAAAATCGGAGAGTCAGAGAGAGTATTCGATTTATTACCGGAGCCTGTCTTTTGTATACTTCATTAGCCTGGCTTTGTGTTGTGCTGTTTCTGGAATTGTTTATTCATATTTTTAACGGAAGCGGAGAACTGATGGAGGAAGCAGTTCCAGCGTTACATATTTACTTTTTTGGTTTTATCTTTATGACACTGCAATTCTCCGGTCAGGCGACATTTGTAGCATTGGGAAAGGCAAAACAGGCAACATTTTTCTCAATCTTTCGGAAAATTGTAATTGTGGTTCCTCTGGCGGTATTGCTCCCCTATATCAAACAGCTTGGAGTCAATGGAGTTTTTTGGTCGGAGCCGATTTCTAATTTGATCGGGGGAACAGCTTGTTTTATGACAATGATGTTGACGGTATGGAGAAAACTCGGACAACCGAAGAAACATTCTCAGTCGGCATCATAGCCTGTCAATACGGGAAAAATCGCAAGTGAAACTGTTTCCGGCAGGGAGTTTGATGAGAATTCTGGACGAGCCATTGGTTTTTTAGTAAAATAGTTCTGAAAAAGGACGGAGGTTTGAAGATGGAGAAAGAAAAAATAGAAAGATTGCAGCAGATGATCGATGAAAGTCAGAAGATTGTATTTTTTGGCGGCGCCGGAGTTTCCACAGAAAGTCAGATTCCGGATTTTCGCAGTACGGATGGATTGTATCACCAGACTTACAAATATCCTCCGGAAGTTATGGTTAGTCATACATTTTTTGTACAAAAGACAGAGGAGTTTTTTGACTTCTATAAAAATAAAATGATTTTTACCGAAGCAAAGCCCAATAAGGCACATAAAAAACTGGCAGAACTTGAACAGAAAGGGAAGCTTTCAGCGATTGTGACTCAGAATATTGACGGTCTTCATCAGGCGGCGGGGAGCCAAAATGTTTTAGAACTTCATGGGAGCGTACATCGCAATTATTGTCAGAAGTGCGGAAAGTTTTATAATGTCGACTTTATCGTAAATTCCAAAGGGATCCCGTATTGTGAAGACTGCGGCGGTGTTGTAAAACCGGATGTAGTTCTCTATGAGGAGGGGCTGGACGCTACGACGATGCAGAGTGCGGTCCGGGCAATTTCAAAAGCCGATATGCTGATCATTGGGGGAACTTCTCTGGTGGTCTATCCGGCTGCAGGAATGATTGACTATTTTCGAGGAAAATATTTGGCAGTATTAAATCGCGACGCCACCTCCAGAGATCAGCAGGCGGATCTTTGCATTACAGATCCGATCGGAGAAGTGCTCGGACAGATTCGGGTATAGAATGATGAAAAAGAAAGATATAATTTTAATTGTGGTGATTTTACTTGCAGCGATTGGAGGATTTGAAATTCTTCGGTGGACGCAGCGAGACGGGAGTCGTGTCGTTGTCACTGTAGACGGAAAGCAGGTCTGTGAAAGTCGGCTTTCAAACGATCAGGTGTATGAAATTCCGGTGGAGGATGGGAAGAATGTCTTAGAAATCAAGGATCGCAGTGTGCGGATGAAAGAGGCGGACTGCCCCGATCAGATTTGTAAGAAGCATAAGGCAATTACAAAGGTCGGAGAAACCATCGTGTGTTTGCCGCATAAAGTTGTCATTGAAATTCAGTCGGATACGAAAGAGCAGGAATTGGACGGAATCACAAAATAGGAGATGGGAATGAATACAAAAAGGTTAGCTGCAGATGGATTATTTCTGGCAGTATCTTTGGTGGTGTCCTACATGGAAGTTCTGCTTCCGATTTCAGTGGGAATACCAGGAGTAAAGATAGGGCTTGCCAATGGAGTAATTATTATTTTATTGTTTTTTACGACATGGAGAAGAGCTTTGGGCATTTCGGTGATTCGGATTGTTTTGGCAGGCTTTTTATTTGGAAATCCAATGACAATTGTATACAGTCTTGCAGGAGGAATTTTGAGTCTGGCTGTGATGGGAATCTTAAAGCAAGTCAAAGGATTTTCTGAAATTGGAATTAGTGTCGGAGGAGGGGTGGCTCATAATATCGGACAGCTGAGCGTTGCGGTGTTGTTGATGGAAAATGTCAGAATCTATTATTATGCGCCGGTGCTTTTGATAACCGGCACCATTGCAGGAGTGTTTGTTGGAGTTTTAAGTGCAGTTCTTTTAAAGAAGATACCGAAACAGTTGTTTGCAAATTAAAAGATGGGGGAAGTCATGAGAAAAAGAATACAAGTGGGATTGTGGATGATGCTGATGGTTTTTCTTTTCGCTGGATGTGAGAAAAAACAAGAGGCAACATCTTATCATCACACAGATTTTGCAATGGGAACAGTCACCAATATTACATTATACGGAACTGACACAAACTTAGAAACAGCGGAACAAAAAATTGTAGAAAAGATGAAGCAGCTGGAAAAGGAACAGCTTTCGTGGAGAGTGGAGGATTCTGCACTGGCCAGGCTAAACCGGCAGATGAAACGACAAAATGGAAAGGCAGAGATTGCCCAACCGCTTAGAGGATGGCTTTCCCGGGCATTAAAAATCAGCAGGGATTCCTATGCCGATGGGAGAAATACGGTAGATCCTTCGATTGGTTCTCTCACAACCCTTTGGAATTTTGAATCAGAGAATTTAAAATCAGATCATCCGCAAGTACCGGAAGCGTCAGACATTGAAAAGGCGATGGATGGTCTGGCTGAAAATGGATCTCATATTACGATAAAGAAAAATGGGAAGATCTCAGCCCGAAATGCAAATACACAGTTTGATCTGGGCGCATATGGAAAAGGGATCGGAATAGATGAAGGAAAAAAACTGTTAAAACAAAATGATAAAATTACGGGAGCGACCATTGCTCTGGGCGGCAGTATCTATGTCTACGGAGAAAAGCCGGATGGCAGCGAATGGACTGTGGGAATTCAAAATCCTTCTGGAAAGGATGGAGAAATTCTCGGAGGGTTAAAGGTAGAGGGGGATACCAGTATTTCAACATCGGGAGACTATGAAAAATATTTTACAGATTCCGAAACCGGAAAAAGATATTTTCATATTTTAGATTCCAAAACCGGATATTCGGTGAAAACGGATTTGACATCCTGTACCATTGTGTGCAGTTCCGGGATTGACAGTGATGGATTATCCACGGCCTGTTTCGCGCTGGGAGTGGAAAAAAGTCAGGAATTGTTGAAAAAATATCATGCAAAAGCGATTTTTGTGGATAAAAATAAAAGAGTTTTTGTAAGCCCGGGACTTGACTTTACATTAACGGATAAAGATTACACATTGGCTGATCATTAGGATTCCATAGATGCCTTCAAAAATATTAATGCTGGAGATACTGTATGACACAGTTCATTTCGGGAGAGCACCATTTTTCACGGTGATATAAAAGCTGAATCCAGATATCAATGGAAAACCCCGGAACATTCAATCGCCGAAGGAGTCCGTTTTGTACAAAATGCTCTGTTACAAAATCCGGAAGAAAGGATAATCCGAGATTTTGTGAAATCAGCCGGCAGATGAGGGAAGGATCTCCGATTTCAAGATAAGGGTCCACAGCGAGGGAGCGGCTGGCAAGATCTTCTTCCAGAAGCTTGCGATAGCTCATTCCTTTTTCGGTGAGAATCATTGGATGTGCGATGATTTCTGTGAGAGGAATGGCTGGTTTTTGACAGAGAGGATGATCGGAAGCCGCAACGAAATGCATGCCGACTTTTTTTTCGGAGGCAATCATATAATTGGGATGATAAATATGTTTATCCAAAGTATAAACAAGATCAGCTTCATTTTGTTTCAATAGACGGAACATTTCTTCCGTACTGGTTGTAAGAACTTTTAGAGAGATATTGGGATATTTTTCGTGAAATGCCTGAAAATTATCTCGAAAAAGATGCTGACAGAGAGATTCTGCCATTGCAATCCGCAAATGTCCTGACAGAGGGCGGGAAATATCGGAAACTTTCTCCATAGCGGAGGAGAGCTGCATGATCTGGTGGGCAAGTGATAAAATTTCCTGTCCGTGATTGGTGAGTTTGATTGTATGATTCACACGTTCAAACAGCGTAGTGTCCAGCTGCTTTTCCAGCTGTTTTATCTGAAAGGAAATAGTGGATTGAGAGTATCCGAGTTTGTCTGCAGCTTTTGTAAAACTATTCATCTCGGCGACACAGATAAAGCTTTCAATATTTTTTAAGTCCATTGGGATTCCTCCATCGAAAATATTAATGGTAAACAACAAAACTATTAATTTTACAGATGATCGAACTTATTATATAATGAAAAAAGAAATATGACAAGACAGGTATGTGGAGAGCATACCTGAATTTTTTGAAAGGATAGGATTGTAATGATTGCTCTCATTGAAACCGTTTATAATTTTTTGTGGGGGGATTGGATTTTAATTCCGCTTCCCGGAGGGGGAAGTCTGGGAATCTCTCTTCTTATTTTACTCCTTGTTCCTGCGGGGATCTTTTTTACAATTCGGACAAAATTTTTGCCGATACGTCTGTTTCCTGATATGGTCCGGGCTCTGCTGGAAAATCGAGGGGAAAAAAGCAGCTTATCATCATTTCAGACTCTGATTGTTTCTACGGCGACCAGGGTCGGAATGGGAAATTTGACAGGAGTGGTGGCAGCGATTTCTGCGGGAGGTGCGGGAGCCGTTTTTTGGATGTGGATTATGGCACTGCTGGGATCTTCTACTGCCTTTATTGAGGCAACATTGGCACAGCTTCACAAAGAAAAAGATCCGCTCTACGGCGGTTATCGAGGGGGACCTGCATACTATATTCATCACTTTATAGAAAAAAGGCAGGGCAAGCAGCGTAAGCACGTACTGCTGGCAGTTTTGTTTGCGATTTCCGGTTTGATCTGCTGGTGTGGAATCAGTCAGGTGGTAAGTAACTCTGTGGCATCTTCCTTTCAAAATGCATTTTCAGTACCGCCTCTTTATACATCCATCGCACTGACCTGTCTGGCTGCAGTGATTGTACTTCGGAAAAATGCCACAGTAAAGGTGCTGGATCTGATGGTTCCGATTATGGCGGTTATTTATTTTGGCATCACTGTTTTTGTAATTTTAACGAATCTTACAAGTCTTCCGGGAGTATTTACAAGAATTTTTCAGGAAGCCTTTGGAATTCGCCAGATGGTTGCAGGAGGATTTGGAGCTGTATTAATGAACGGTGTAAAGAGAGGATTGTTTTCAAATGAAGCGGGATCAGGTTCTGCGCCTTGTGCTGCAGCCGCAGCGGACACCGAACATCCTGCAAAGATGGGATTGGTGCAGGCGCTGGGAGTTTTTATTGATACTATTGTAATCTGCAGCTGTACCGCAATGCTGATGCTTTTGGCTCCGCAGCATCTGACTGCCGGATTAAGCGGAATGGAACTTTTACAAACTGCAATGCAGTTTCATTTAGGAAGATTTGGCGTTATTTTTATTGCAGTGACCCTTTGGATGTTTAGCTTCTCTACTTTTCTCGGTATTCTGTTTTATGCCAGATCTAATGTAGCGTATCTTTTCGGGGATCATTGGAAATATCAGACAGCTTATAAAATTTTAGCCCTGGTCATGCTGTTTATCGGCGGAATTCAGACGTACACGTTCGTCTGGGATTTGGGGGATGTTGGGATCGGATTAATGACCGTTTTTAATATTTTTATTTTATATGCTATGTCAGGGGAAGCTCTTCGAGAGCTGCGTCAATATGAAAAATCAAAATAAGTACATAAAATCCCTCCTTATTAAAGTTTGGCAAGGAGGGATTTTTGTGCGTGTTCAGATTGCAAACAGTTTCTTTCTTGTCCGGAAATAAGCAGACAAAACCAAAATTCCCGTGATGACCCAGGAAATCGGGTAGATGATCATTAATAGTTTAAAATCATGAAATCTGGCACAGACGGTATAAACCCAGATTAGGCGAAGGACGCAGGAACCGAAAACAGTCAGTACTGCAGGAGTCATGGAACGTCCGAAGCCACGAAGCGCTGCACCGCTGATCTCATAGGAATTGGTGAGGCACTCAAAGGTCAGCACAAATATAATTCTTAAATTTGCATAGTGAAGGACCGCCGGATCTGTGCTGTAAAGACCGAGAAAAAACGGACGGAACAGTACAAAAGTTAAGCTGACAATGCCGCAGAATAAAATGCTGGTGAGCATACCGAGACGGAAGAGCTTCTTGCATCGGTCAAACTGTTTTGCGCCATAATTTTGCCCGGTAAATGTGACAATGGTTTGTGCAAAAGCGTTGACTAGAAAATAGCTGAAATATTCATAATTGAGTGCGGCAGCAGAACCGGCAATCGCATCGGAGCCAAATCCATTGATGGAAGACTGGATGCAGACATTGGCAAGGGAAAATACCATCCCCTGAAGTCCGGCGGGAACGCCGATTCTTAAAATACGAATCACAGAGGCCCTGTGAAGGATCAGATGCTTCGGGGAGAAACGGATCGGCTCTGTCTCATGAAGCAAAAAAGAAAGAACAAGGACTGCGCTGACAGCATTTGCCGCTACTGCTGCGATTCCCGCACCGGCAACATCCAGATGGAAGCCAACGACCAAAACAAAATTTAGAATTACATTGACGATACCGGACGCCATCAGAGCGTACATTGGACGTTTGGTATCTCCAATACTTCGGAGAATGGAGGCGCCAAAATCATAAAGCATAAAAAAGGGCATGCCTAAAAAATAAATTTTAAGATACAATGTGGCAAGTTCCATAATGTTTTCCGGGGCACCCATAAGTTTTAAAATGGGATGAGCAATAAATTGCCCCAGAAAGAGCAGAAGTATGCCGCTGATCAGTGCCAGAGAAATTGCGGTATGTACAACCATGGGGATTTTTCGGTGGTTGCCCTGACCGATATAGTTGGCAATTACAACATTGGAGCCCAGTGAGATTCCCGAAAATAAAGTGACCATGAGACTGATGACAGATCCGTTGCTGCCGACTGCCGCCAAGGCTTCACTGCTTGCAAATCGTCCTACGACGGCAGTGCCGACAGAATTAAAAAGCTGCTGCAGGATACTGCAGGCAGCCAAAGGCAGAGCAAATAATAAAATTTTATCCAGCAAACTTCCGTGAAGCATATCCATTTTCTGTGTTTTTTTTATATTAGAAGTGAGCATATCATTCAGACCTTTCATTTATGTGCGATTAAGGTATAAAGTTATTGGCGATAGCTGCTTAAAAAGTCGGCAATTTTTCCGGATGCTTGTTTTAATACTTCCATTCTGGGAAGGTAAACCACGCGAAAATGATCGGGTTTGTGCCAATTGAATCCGCCGCCGTGAATGATTAGAATTTTTTTCTCGCGAAGCAGATCAAGAGCAAACTGTTCGTCATTTTGTATATGGAATTTTTTGATATCCAGTTTTGGAAAAATATAAAAGGCAGCTTTGGGTTTTACCGCGCTGATGCCCGGAATATCGGTTAATGCTTTGTAAATATAGTCCCGCTGTTCGTAAATCCGACCGCCGGGAATAATATAGTCATTCACGCTTTGATGACCGCCAAGAGCGGTTTGAACGACAGATTGAGCCGGAACATTGGAACAAAGCCTCATATTGGAAAGCATATTGATACCTTCAATATAATCTGAGGCAAGCTCTTTGTTGCCGCTTAAAACCATCCAGCCGATTCTAAATCCTGCAATCATATGGGATTTTGAAAGACCGCTGAAGGTGACGCAGAATAAATCCGGGGCAAGAGAGGCGATGGAAATATGTTCCTCTTCATCCATAACCAGCCGATCATAAATTTCATCGGAAAAAATAATCAGCTGATGCTCCCGGGCAATTTCTGCAATTTTTTCCAGTACTTCCTTTGGATATAGAGCGCCGGTGGGATTATTGGGGTTAATGAGAACAATTGCTTTGGTCCGGTGGTTGATTTTTTTTCGGATGTCCTGAAGGTCCGGATACCAGTCGGATTCCTCGTCACAAATATAGTGGACCGGGGTCCCTCCGGCGAGAGTGGCACATGCTGTCCAAAGCGGATAATCCGGAGAGGGGATTAAAATTTCGTCTCCGTCATTGAGAAGTGCGGACATACAAAGATTAATCAATTCACTGACGCCGTTTCCCGTATAGATATCGTGAATTGCGACATTTGGGATTTTTTTTAGCTGAGCATACTGCATAATTGCTTTTCTTGCAGAAAATAGTCCCTGTGCGGCAGAATACCCTTGGCAGTCAATGACCTGACGGCGGATATCGTAGATGACTTCATCGGGCGTATGAAATCCAAAAGGAGCAGGATTTCCGATATTTAATTTCAATACATGAATACCTTCGTCTTCCATTCGATTTGCCTCGTCTACCACGGGACCGCGAACGTCATATAATACATGATTTAGTTTGGATGATTTTTGAAATTGGCGCGGCACCGGTGCAGAGGTTTTGTCTGCTCTTAGACTTTCGGAAGCTTCTTTGTCGTCAGATGGAACAGAAGAGTTTTCGGGTCCACTGCCGGACAGCCAATCCTCTGTGACATCCAGCGTTTGGGCAAGAAAATGAAGAATGTCAGGCCGCGGGATCGTTTTTCCGCTGACATACTGACTGACATGGCTTTTTCCCAGCTTTATATCCTGTTCTTCTGCGATTCGGATGAGGTCTACCTGTTTCATGTTCTTTTGTGTCATTGCAGTTTTCAGACGTTCTGCAAAAATATTTTTTGAAGTCATATTCGATACCTCCCATTACGAAAGTTCAATTTTGGGCAAAAAGTTCAATAACAAGTGTAGCACAATGGCAAAAAAAGTTCAATAAAAAACAAAAGTTCAATTTAAAAAACAAAAAGTTTGAAAAAATGTTTCAAAATTGACAGATATCAGAAGATCCTATAAGATACAAAATAGAGATAAAGTGAAGCAATGGTGAAAGGGGGTATATGTATGGTTCGTTTTGCGGTGATCGGAACAAATTTTATTACGGATAGTTTTATAGAAGCCGGGAGACAGTGCGAGGATTTTCATGTTCAGGCGGCGTATTCAAGAACAAGAAAGCGGGCGGAAGAATATGCAGCGAAATATGGAATTGAAGATTGTTATGATTCTCTGGATGCATTGGCGCAGGCAGAAAATATCGATGCGGTTTATGTTGCAAGCCCTAATTCATGTCATGGAACACAGAGTATACAGATGCTGGAAGCCGGAAAGCATGTACTGTGTGAAAAAACAATTGCTTCCAATAAAAAGGAATTGGAGCGGATGTTAAAGGCAGCGAAAAAGAACGGAGTCGTTTTATTGGAGGCAATGCGCTCTGTTTTTGATCCGGGATTTGCGGCAATTCAGAAAAATCTTCCGAAATTGGGGAAAATACGAAGAGCAACATTTCAATACTGTCAGTATTCCAGAAGATACGATAATTACAAAAAAGGAATTGTGGAAAATGCCTTTCGACCGGAATTATCCAATGGGGCGCTGATGGATATAGGAGTCTACTGTGTGCATCCATTGGTAAAATTGTTTGGAATGCCGAGAGAAATCATTGCGAGAGGAATGAAGCTGGAGACAGGAGCAGAAGCCAACGGAACGATTCTTGCTGTATATGATGATATGCAGGCAGAATTAATATATTCAAAAATTACGGATGCAATTCTTCCAAGCCAGATTCAAGGGGAAGAGGGATCAATGATTATCGAAGAAATTCCGGATACAAAAAATATAAAGATTCGTTATCGAAATAAACAGTGGGAAGAAATAAAGATTTCCAAAAAGGAAAATAATATGTACTATGAGATTGAAGAGTTTATCCGTTTGATTCGGGAAAAAGAGAGCGCTCAAATTCATAATCAGTATTCTTTGTGGGAATTAGAGCTGATGGATGAGGCAAGAAAACAGATGGGGATTGTTTTCCCGGCAGATGATTAGGAGGAAATAAGAGACGTATGCTTTCTAAACATGCAGAGGATATTATGGGGGTGCTGGTACATCAGGATGACGCTTTTGTGACCTATAAAAAAATTGCGGCTATGCTGCAGATTTCAGAACGAAGTGTGAATTATTATATGCATGAAATTTCGGAATATTGTGAAAGACATGAATATACGTTAATTCGCAAACGAGGAAAAGGGATCTGTCTGGAGATGGGACTGAAAGCAGAGGAATTAAAGAAACGATTTTCCTGTGAGAAAGTATCCTATGAAAGACGGGAAAACCGGATAAATTATATTGTACGGACGCTGATTGAAAGTGGAGAACCCTATACGGCGGCATTGTTTGCAGACGAGCTTTTTGTATCAAGATCAACGATCCGCATGGATATAAAAAAGGCCAATCAACAATGCAGCAAAGATCATTTAGAAATTCGGCAAATCGTTGGAAAAGGAATTGAAATCAGAGGAAGTGAATTTTGGAAGCGAAGGGTACTGGTATGTAGGAACCAAAAAGTTCCAGAAAATCAATTCAGACAGTTGAAGGATGTGCCGGATTTAAGGATTGAGAAGGATGTATATTCCAGAATGGCTGCTCAGTATAGGGAAACCATTGTAAATGGTGTGATTGACTGTGTACATCAATTAGAAAAGGAAATAGGATATCAGTTTAATGATTGTACATTTTGTATGATGATAGAGTACACCAGCTGCCAGATCAAGCGGCTAAAAAGCAATCATTTGCTGGAAGAATCTATGATAAATCATCTAACGCTGGTGGAAGAGAGCGCGGATTATGCGGACCGGCTCACAAGTCTTTTGAACCGGAAATTTCAGTTAAATATTGATCCTAGAGAAAGTCTGTATTTATATATTTTGATTTTGGGTGGAGAAGTTCAAAATAGCAGCAGAATTGTAAATAAAAGGTTTTTAATTGAAAAAGAGATCAGTATTGAGGATGTGACGGAGCGATACATTTCTTATCTTTCTGCAATTATAGGTTTAGATTTCGGAGCAGATGCACTGTTAAAAACAAGTTTGGCACTGTTTTTGAACAGTTCTTTGGTAAGAGTAAAGTATGGATTTGAGATTCAAAACCCATTTTTGGAAGAAGTAAAAAAAATGTATCCTGCAATTTTTTCTGCATGCCTAACTGCAAGTAAGGAATATGAAGATTTGGTGGAGGGACTGCCGACAGAAGATGAAATTTCTTATATGGCAATTCTGTTTGGAGGTTCTCTGATTCAGCATCAGAAAAAAATTAACACGGCAATTATTGGAAGTGGGGGAATCGGAATTACACAAATTATTGCACAGAAGATTGAGGCAAAAATACCGGAAATTAATATTATCTCGGTGCTTCCCTCCAATGCAGCCATAAGAATTGAAGAAAAACAGTATGATTTGGTGATTTCCACAATCCCATCATTGAAGATTCGTCATCCCAATATAGTATATACAACATTATTGGTAAGTGAGCAGGATGTCTACCGATTGAAAAAAGTGTGTCATGAAATTTCGGAGAAAGAGTTAAAGCCGTCCTCACAAGTTACGATTCAAACATTATTAAAAGAAGATTTGATTTTGCTGGAACATAAAGTGATGACAAAAGAGGTTTTGTTGAAAAAAGTCTGCAAATTATTATTGAAAAAAGGATATGTAAAAGAAGGATTTTTTGAAAGCGTGATGCAGCGGGAGGAAATTAGTGCCTCGGCATTAGGCGGCGGCATGGCAGTTCCTCATGGTATGTCTAAATTTGTAAATCGTCCTGCGGTTGTTCTTATAAGGACGGATGATAAAGTGGAATGGGGTGAGGGAGCGGTAGACGTTATTTTCCTGTTGGCGCTTAATTTTGAAGATATCGAGTCTACGAGAGCGTTTTTTGCAGCATTTTATGAACTAACTATGCAAAAAGAAATTGCAAGATTGATTCGGAAAGCATCCACAAAGAATGAAATTCAGGAACTTATGGTTAGTTACTCGCAGCAATGAAAAAATGGTATTCTAAAAAACAAGTCAGAGAGCCGGGAGGGCTCCTGGCTCTTTTTGTGTATCAGAAAGTTCTTTCTTATACATTTATAAAATGCAGTTGATTAACTGCAAAAATGAAAAAAGATTATAGTATAAACACATTTTGCAGTTTTAAAACTGCAAAAACAGAAGAAATGTCCTATTGAAGAATAATAAAAATAAAGATAAAATATAATCAAACAGAAGAAAACAATAAAAAATAATAACAGAAAGGGAAGACTATGGAAAGAGAATTAATAAATGAGAATCTGATCTTTTTTGACGTAGAAGTGGAGGACAAAGAAGAAGTGATTGAATTTATTGCACAGAAGATGGAGAAAGATGGAAGATTAGAAGAGAAAGGAGGATATATTGAAGCTGTTCTGAAAAGGGAACAGTCGTCTTCCACAGCTATTGGATTTTCCACAGCGACTCCACATGCAAAATCAGAAGCTGTGAAGGAACCGTCTTTAGCGTTTGTGCGTTTAAAACAGCCAATGCAGTGGGATGAGGAAATGGTAACGATGGTATTTCAGATTGCTGTTCCATCTCCGGGACAGGGAGATCGACATCTCGAAATTTTGGCAAAATTATTCCGCAGTCTTGTTTATGATGATTTTCGGGAACAATTAAGCTCTGCGAAAAGCAAACAAGAAATTGTAGAGTTGTTAAGAGAGTTTTAGAGGAGAAAATATTAAGTAAAGAAAGGAATACATTATGAAAAAACAAAATGAATTGATTTCAATTTTGAAAGGAACAAGACAGCATTTGATGAATGGCGTGTCCTATATGATTCCGGTCGTAGTAACCGGAGGGATTTTATATGCAATTGCCACAATGCTTTCTATGAATTCTGTGACAACATCAGGTGCTGTTGAAGCAAGTAATATTTTTATTGATGTGTTAAGTCAAATTGGTGGAGTTGGACTTGGAATGATGGTTCCGGTTTTGGCTGCCTTTATTGCAATGAGCATTGCAGATCGTCCCGGTATTGCACCAGGTTTGATTTGCGGACAGCTGGCTGTGAATGTCGGATCAGGTTTCATTGGAGGAGTGATTGCTGGTCTATTATCTGGTATTATTGCGCAGTATTTAAAAAGAATTCCTTTGCCAAAATCAATGCAGTCATTAAAATCAATTATGATTATTCCGATTCTTACAACTCTGATTGTAGGAACAATAACGATTTGTGTTGTTGGTTCCCCATGTGCATGGCTTTTGAAGGTTTTGGAAAAGTGGCTGACAAGTATGAGTGGTGCAAGTGCGATTATTGTCGGAGCTATTACCGGAGCTATGATTGGCTCAGACTTAGGCGGACCGATTAATAAGGTAGCGTATTCTACAGGAGTTGCGGTTGTAGGGACAACAGTATTGGCAGGTGAAAACTGTGGATTTATGGGTCCGATTGCGTTGGCAATTTGCGTACCTCCGATTGCGTTGGGAATTGAAACCTTTCTTTTAAAGAAAAAGTTTACTCAAGAAGAGAAAGATGCAGGAATTGGTGCAATTGCAATGGGAATTTGCGGAATTACAGAAGGCGCGATTTCTTATACAACAGCTTCCCCGATTTTGATTCCAATTAATATGATTGCATGTGCTGTCGGAGGAGCATTGGCGGGAGCTTTTGGAACCTATTGTAATGCAGGATGGGGAGGACTTGTTGTACTTCCGGTAACATCGGGAATTACGTATTTATTAAGTATTTTGGCAGCGGTAGCAGTGCATGGAATTTTAGTAATGCTTTTGAAAAGAGATGCTGTAGAAACAATGAATGATAATAGCGAAGATGAAGAGATTGATTTAGAGATCGAATTTTAAGAGTTGTCAAGCTGTGTATGAAAATTTGAAACAGTCATATGTGAGGCTGGTAACCAACAGAATGTTTTGAATTTTCATATGTATTTCATAACAAAAGGGCACAGCCCGACAATCTCTGGTTTTATTGTAGCAGAAAAATATGTGGAAGTTAAGAAAAGGAGAAAAAAATAATGAAATTTTTAGCAGTAACAGCATGTCCTTCCGGAGTAGCACATACATATATGGCGGCAGAAGCTTTAACCAAGGCATGCAACGACAAAGGAATTGAATGTAAGGTAGAAACCCAAGGTTCCATCGGAATTGAAAATGAAATTACAGAAGAAGATGTGAAAGATGCAGACTGCGTCATTCTTACAAAGGACATGCCGATTAAGAACGAAGAACGTTTTGAAGCTCTTCCGAAAGTAAGAATTGCAATTAGTGATGCAGTAAAAAAAGCGCCTGCAATTATTCAGAAGGTTGAGAAAGCAATGCAGGAAAAAAAATAATCAGGGATCTTTAAACTTTTGAAAAATCTTAGATAAAAAATATGAAAAGACAAGCTGTTTTCGAGGCAGATAGATAAAATATCAGAATTTGTTCGGAACACAGCTTGTCCTTCTTGCGTTGACATCCTTGACGGAATGAAATAAAATTAAGAAAAAGAATAAAAAGTAATGGAGAGAATAGATGTTTGTAGAAGAAAGACAGGGAAAGATTCTTCAGATGCTGCACGAAAATGGAAAAGTAAAAGTAAAAGAGCTGAGTCAGCAGTTTCAGGTAACAGAGGACTGTATACGAAAAGATTTAGCAAGTATGGAAAGTCGAGACCTGCTAAAACGCACTTACGGAGGGGCTGTGGAACGTAATAGCCTTCGACTGAAGCATCCCAATCGGATTTCTGCCAGACGGGAAATGAATTTAAAGCAGAAAAAAGTGATTGCGAAAAAAGCAGTACAGTTGATTAAGGATGGAGATGTGATTTTTTTAGATACATCTACAGCCAATATTGAACTGGCAAAGGAGATTATCAAAGCAGGTTTAAAAGTCAAGGTGGTCAGCTGTATGCTGGATATTGCCAATGTATTTGCTTCTTATGAAAATGCAGATTTTGTTCTCTTAGGCGGAGAGTTTTATCAATCTCAGAATGGATTTTTAGGATCGATGACACTGCAGATGATGGATGCCTTTCGATTTGATAAAAGTTTTATGGGAATGGTCGGGGCAGACGTAAAAGAAAATATTATAACAACCTATATTCCGGAAGATGGCGCCATGAAGAGAGCGGTGATTGAAAGAAGCAGAGAGATCTATCTTATGATTGAGAATCGAAAATTTTCATACCATGCAAATTATGTGTTTGCCGATTTTGAACAAATTGATGGAGTGATCTGTGAAACTACGTTAGAGGTTCCGCTTCAAAAGATATTAAAAGAAAAGAACGTAAAGATAATAGAGTAGTATATTGTGGGAGTTATGCATTCTATATAAAATAAGAAATACGATTATAGACATAGGATACTTGATCTGTAATCGTATTTTTTTACGATGAAACAATAATAAAACATTGACAAACAATAAAAAATAATCTAAAATAATAAATAACAAGAAAGAAACCGATGAAGTGAGAAAGGAGTTTTATAAGATGGAAGGATTATTTCAAACAGATCGGATTACATATTTAAAAGATAAGATGCTGTCAGAGCCAAGGTATGCATCCATTGAACAGGCATTGATTATTACGGATACTTATAAAAAGAATGAAGGAAAACCGAGAATCATACAGAGAGCGCTGTCATTAAAAGCAGTATTGGAAAATCTCAGGATTCGTGTGGAACCGGAAGAATTGATTGTCGGCAACCGTACCGCCGGGGTTCGCTATGGGGTGGTATTTCCGGAGAGCGGCAGTACATGGGTAGATCGGGAATTTGAAACACTGCCAACCAGAGCACAAGATCAATTTCATGTACATAAAGAGGATATTGAAACATTTCGGAATGTTATTAAACCCTACTGGCAGGGGAAATCTCTGGAGGATGTTTTAAATCAAAGGTATGGAAAAGAAATTGATGAGATTGCAAAGGTTGTAAAGATAAATCAAAAAGATCATGCCCAGGGTCATATTTGTCCAAATTGTGTGAAATGGCTGGAGATGGGTCCGGTAGGTTTACAAAAAGAGGCGATGGAGAAATCTGAAAACGCGACAGGTGATAAAAAAGATTTCTATGAGAGTGTTGTTCTGGTGATGCAGGGCGCCA
>OFMK01001489.1_pt1 | contig 16762 bp, 15 predicted proteins | sample 1541781 | NCBI WGS metagenome assembly OFMK01 (sample SAMN04209250, study PRJEB22552) | human gut metagenome | biome: gut; material: feces | host: Homo sapiens | place: USA: Oklahoma
TGACACCCGTGCTTGCGGTGTCGGTGAACCATGCAAAGGTAGCGCCTACCAGCATGGTCAGGCACAGAACCATGGCCACGACGCTGCCCAGCAAGGCCCGTTTGGTACTCTTGTGGTTTGTCATCGTATCTTCCTCCTATTTTTTGCGTGTGACCGATGGAGTGCTCGCACAAGGAACACCCCTTATCGTTTCTTAGAAACGATAACCGCCCATGGGCGGTTCGGCGCACTTGATAACCGTATCATAGCACCGTGATCGGCAGAACGCAAGCTTTTTCTGCAAAATCTATCGGTTTTTACAGGTCATTTACCGCTGTCTGCGGGTACCCACACAGGGGCCTTTCCAGTACCGCAAACAAGGGCCTCCGGCAATGCCGGAGGCCCTTATTTTTCTCAGACACTTTCGGGAGAGCGCTTACTTGCTCACCGTGTACCAAGTGTCGCTGCCGTCAACAGTGGAGGTCGTGGTGCATCCGGCACCCAGAGTGATCTTGCCGGTTTTGGCATTGACCGGGTCTACCGTTGTCACGCCGGGATTATAGTTCTTGAAGCTGCCGCCGTTTACCGTAATGGTGCAGCCGGCGGTAGCATTATCCTGGTGGTTCAGCACATAATACGTCCCATTGCTGGGGGTGGCCGTCTCGAACTTACCGCCGTTGATGGTCACCGTTGCCTTGTTTCCACTGCTCATGCTGGTGTAGACGAAGATACAGGAGGTTCCCTCGCTGGTACCATAGAAATGGCCGCCGTTGATGGTCAGCTTGCTATAGTTGCCCGCACGAACCGCAGAGGTCACCTTGTTGGTGTAGGTCTTATCCGAGCCGTATACCGCACCGGTCTGGCCCTCGCTGCTGTCATTGATGGTCAGGTTGCCCTTCTTGCCGCCGATATAAAACACGCTGCCGTTATTAGGCTTTACGCCCGCCGCATACTCCAGTCGGATGGAGTGGCCGTTCAGGTCCATCACCACGGTCTTGCCGGACAGATAGATCTCATCGGTGACCACGATATCATCCACCAGCTTGAAGTAGCCCTTGGCATTTTCCATCTTCAACGCCTGCTCACCGGTAGCCACCAGATAGGGGTTCGCCTTGGTGCCTTTGCCGCCGTTGAAAACACTGCTGGAGGTCACCACAGTGAAGGGGGAGAAATCATCGGTGCTGAAGGTCAGCAGGCCGGTGGCAGCATCATAATAGTAGGTGTCGTTGGCCGCCTTGACCGCCTCGGCGCTCTCCGCCTTGGTCAGCGGTGTCTCGGAGTGATAGAACCCGATCACGTTCAGCTTCTTCTCCAGCTGCAGGGCGATGGTAAAGAACTTGCCGTCCGCTGCCGTGACCTTGTTGCCGTTCTGATCCTCCAGACGGACCTCGGTGGTAACGGCGTTGGTGCCGGTGACGATCTCAATGTTGGCCGGAGTCTGCCCTTCTGTCTTGACCAGCGTCAGCTTTCCGGCATCGGTGCTGCCTGCGGGAATGGTAGCGATCACGGTGGGGTCCTTCTCACGGTCCTGAATCACCGTGTCGCCGTCGGTATTCACATCGCCCACAGCCACCACGGGATAGGTGGCGTTGGCATCGTAGGTGTTGTTGAAGCTGTCGCTCTCCACGGTGTTCTGGGTGGCCACCACGGTGATGGCGACGCCGTCAATAGACTCGTTCATATAGTCGTTGCCGGCGGACTCCTGCATATGACCCTTGATGGTGAAGGCGGCGCCCTCTTCCCCGGCCTTCAGCTGCATCTCGGTCAGGTTGATATCCGCATCATTGATGGTCCAGTCGATGACATCATTCAGCTTGGCGCTGCCGTTGATGCCGGTGATGGCCACCTTGTACTTCAGGGCCAGATTGCCCTTGTTCACCACACGCAGCTCCGGCAGCTCATAGGTGCAGCCCGGCTCCCACAGAATGGCTTCGTTTTCAGCGCCAGCGGCCTTCTTGAATTCCAGCTGCCTGCCCTGTGCATCGGCCCAGCTGGTGACGTTGCCATTCTCGTCCCATGCAGTGGCGTACTGGAGCTGGACATCCAGATTACCGGCCTGAATCTTGTTGACACCGGTGCTTGCGGTGTCGGTGAACCATGCGAAGGTAGCGCCTACCAGCATAGCCAGGCACAGAACCATGGCCATGACGCTGCCCAGCAAGGCCCGTTTGGTACTCTTGCGGTTTGTCATCGTATCTTCCTCCTATTTTTTTGCGTGTGCGGGTCTTGGCCGTTGGGCTTTGTGGGGGATGCGGGGAGTACGAATTCTCACGTCGGGGCTGCGCCCCTCCTCAGAATGACACCTTCTTTGACCCCTCCTTATCGTTTCAGAGAAACGATAGACGCCCATGGGCGTCCCGGTGCGCACTTTTACGCAGGCATACTACCACTTATATGGACACAATGCAAGTCTCTTTTTGTCAAAAACTCTCATTTTTTCTGGAATTTTCTGTATCCCACTCCCCGGCACGGCAAAAGGGCCTTGCTCCTCGCCGCAAGGCCCTTATTTTTCTGGGAACTTCGCTGCCATTACCGCAGCTGCGCCGTGAACACGATCTCCCCCGGCTGAGGGCATTGGGCCCGGATGAAGCCGTGGTGTCCCTCGGCAATGCTCCGGGCGATGGAGAGCCCCACACCGAAGCTGCCGTCGGCGGAGCGGGCCTGATCCGACCGATAGAACCGGTCAAAGAGCTTCTCTGTCTCCCCCTCGGCCAGCGGTGTACAGGCATTGCTGCACCGCAGGACGACGCCCCGTTTTCCCTTCTCCAGCATAAACCGGATGGGTGTCTCCGGCAGGGCATACTTCACGGCGTTATCCAGCAGGATAGACACCAGCTGCCGCACGGCGTACTCGTCGCCGCAGTAGGTAAGCCCCGGCACGATAGCAAGCTCCAGCGGATGGCCCTGAGACCGGGCAAAATCCCGGAAGGACTCCGCCGTCTCCTCCACCGCCTCGCTGACGGCGAAGTCCGACAGCTTCAGCGGCGATTCCTCCTCGTCCATGCGGGAGAGCGTCACCAGCGAATTTACCAGTTCCTTCAGCCGTTCCGTCTGGTTCTGTGCCTTCTCCAGCCACTTCTGCTGCCCCACCTCCATCTCCAGCAGCCGCAGGCTGGTGGCAATGACGGTGATGGGGGTCTTGAGCTCATGCCCGGCATCGGTGATGAACTGCTTCTGCCGCTGGACGGACTGCACCACCGGCTCCATGGCCCGTCGGCTCAGCCGCACCACGATCAGATACACCAGCGCCACGCACACCGCCATGGCCGCCACGCTGACCCCCGCCAGCCGGTACAGGGAGCGCACCTCCTTCCGGCAGTCCAGAAACACCGCCATCCAGCGGTTCTCCCCGGTCTGCACCACCCGGAACCGATAGCCGCTCTGCCAGCCGCTCCCCTCCCCATGGGAGAGCGCCGCCTGCAAATACGGCTCCGTATCCGCCTCGGTGACGGAGGCGATGTGGGTCAGGTCTGACTGCGTCAGGTCCCCGCTGTCGGTATAGCGGAGGACGAAAAACCGGGTGTCATAGGGAGTCTCCGGACTGAAGTGACCGTTCGGCCGTGGGCCGCTCTTGGCCTCCTTGGGCATAGCCGGGATGGTCCCCTGATGGGAGACGATCATCTCCAGCGTTCTGTCCTGCTGTCTGCTGACGGAGATATAGTTCACCGCATTGACGCTTACCGTCAGCAGCAGAAGCACCAGCGTCACCGCCAGCATGGCGATGCGGATGAATTCGCCCCGCAGCCGCCGGATCATGCCTCTACCTCCAGCAGATACCCCAGCCCCCGGCTGGCCCGGATGGTCACATGGGAGCCGATGGAGCGCAGCTTCTTCCGCAGGTTGGAGATGTGGACCCACACCACATTGATCTCTGCCTCACTGTCCCAGCCCCAGACCCGCTCCATGATGCGGTCCGCCGGCAGCACCACCTGCGGCGAGCGCAGGAACAGCTCCATCACCTGAAACTCCCGTCCGCTGAGCCGCACGGACTGGCCGCAGCAGGACAGCACCCCCGAACCGGGATCCAGCGTCACATCCCCGAAGGCCAGCACTGTGGGCTGGTACGTTCCGCCCCGCCGGAGCATGGCCCGTACCCGGCAGATGAGCTCATCCGGCTCAAAGGGCTTGGGCAGATAATCGTCCGCCCCGGCGTTGAAGCCGGTGATGCGGTCGTCCTTGCCGCTCTTGGCCGTCAGCATCATCACCGGCGTCCGCACGCCCTCCTCCCGCAGCCGCTGCAAAACCTGCACGCCGTCCATCTTAGGCATCATCACGTCCAGCACAATAGCGTCGTATTCCCCCGTGGAGGCGTAGTCATAGGCGGCAAAGCCGTCGTGAACGGTGTCCACGGAAAACTGATTCTTTTCAAAAAATACCGTGAGGGCCTCCGCCAGATCCAGCTCGTCCTCTGCGATCAATAAGCGCATATATAGATCACCCAGCCTGATTATACAATATCTGCGCCCCGCCGTCAAAGTGTCTCCTTCTGCATTTCACGGGAGCAAAGAATGTTCAGGTTCCCGTTGCGGCACCGCAGGGCATCCAGAAACGCCTTGGGTACCTGCGCCTCCTTCAGGGTGATGTGGTACTGCAGCTCATAGAGGGTCCCCATATTGGTGGTTTTCACCCGCTCCAGCGTGTGGCTGGAGGTGTACTGCCGGAAGATGTCGTCAAACAATCCGTCGTAGTCCAGATTCTCCGGAATGGTGATCTTCAGCAGCCGCTCACGGGGACTGCGGTCTCCGAAGCTCATGGCCGTCAGCGCCAGCAGCGCCGCCGCCACGATGACGAAGAAGATGGCCGCCAGCGCCACATAGCCCATGCCTGTGGCAAGGCCGATGGCCATGGCAAGGAAGATGGCCCCGATCTCACGGGCCGTACCGGGAACGGAGCGGAACCGCACCAGACTGAAGGCTCCCGCCACCGCCACACCGGCGCCGATGTTGCCGTTGACCAGCAGGATCACCATCTGCACCATCGCCGGCAGGATGGCCAGCGTCACCGCAAAGCCCCGGCTGCACCGCTGGCGGTACATACACACCAGCGCCGTCAGCAGGCCCAAAATCAACGAAGCCGCCGTACAAATGAGGAAGGTCGGAAGGGTCAAGCCCGAAGTGAGGATAGAATCAAGCACTGAAAAGCGCCTCCTTTTTCAAAATATGTTCTTTGTAACAGGTCCCGTATTTGGAGAAGGACGTGGGGAAAGCCCCCACCTCCGTCAGTGCGTGGGTCAGCCACAGGGGGCACGCCTCCGGCAGCTTCAGCTCCATGAGGATATCCTCCCCCTGCAGGATGGGTGCGCCCCAGTCCCCCATGCACAGATCCAGCTGCGTGTCCCGCCAGCGGAGATTCGTGTCGAAGGTCAGCCGCAGCTGCGGATCCTCCTGCCCGGCAAAGGCCAGCCGGTCATAGCCGATGAACACACGGGGCCGGGTGCGGTTCTGCCGCTGAAACCACTGGATCTCCCGGCCGATCTGGCACTTGGCCTCCGTCGATCCGCACAGCAGCGGCTCCACCTGCGGCACCTCCGTGGTGATGCGGCGCTTATACACCACGCCGTCGAACTTCTTCTTCAGCTCCACGAACACCCGATCCGTCTCCGTGGGAACGCCGTAGCTGCGGACCCGGAGCTTCTCTTTATAGGCGGGCTTTTCCAGCGAGGCCCGGATCAGCCGCCAGTCCGGCGTGTCATAATAGATGTTGCATATGGTGTAGCTGTCGAAGGCGTCCTCTTTCATGTAGGGGGCGATGCGCCGCAGCAGCTGCTCCTGCTGGCAGGGCGACAGGAAATACTTCTTCTCGTACCGCCGGAAGCTATATTGGATCCCCATATCGGCACCTCCTTTTTGTTTGGATGGCCCTATGATAGCGTGGGACGCTAAAGCCTACCTAAAGAAAATTTCCTCTTTCCCTTTAGCCGGGCTTTAGCCACGGCGGCTATACTCTGCTCATCCGCCGGGGGAACCGGCGGGAACGCTTTTGAAGAAAGGATGATCTGTATGGCCAAAGCAAATTCTCTCTCCCGTTGGTTGGCGGCCGCCATGGCGGCGCTGATGCTGCTGGCCCTGCTGCCCGCCCGTGTGTGGGCGGCGGAGAGTACCGCATATGATACCGACGGGGCCACCGCCTTCACCTTCACCGACATCGCCATCACCGCCAAGGACGGCGACTGCACCGGCTACAACATCGACGGCACGGCCCTGACCATTGAAGCCGCCGGTACCTATATCGTATCCGGCAGCTGCCAAAGCGGCTCCATCACCGTGAAGAAGGGCGTCACCGGCGTCACGCTGGTGCTCAGCGGCCTGACCCTCACCGCCGACGGCACCGCCGCCATCGCCTGCAATAAGTCCTCCGGCGTCACCATCGTGGCCCAGGACGGCACCGCCAATATCCTCAGCGACACCGAGACCAACAACGACGACAGCTACCCCGATAACACCAACGCCGAAAACGCCGTCATCAAGTGCAAGGACGGCTCTCAGGTGACCCTGTGCGGCAGCGGCAGCCTGACGGTGAACGCCAACGGCAAAAACGGCATCAAGTCCGGCGCCACCACCGATGAGGAGGGGGAGGCGTGGCTGGTGATCCGTGATCTGACCCTCACCATCAGCGCCCCCGTCAACGACGCCATCAACGCCGAGGCGTCCCTGACCATTCTCAGCGGTGACCTGACCATTGACGCCGGGGATGACGCCGTCCACAGCGACTACTACCTCACCGTAGGCGCCGCCGGCACCGACGGCCCCACCATCACCGTCAACAGCTGCAACGAGGGACTGGAGGCGGCAGACCTCAGCATCGCCGGCGGCAATATCACCATCCACGCCGGTGACGACTGCCTCAATGCCGCCAATTCCGACCTCACCGGCTACGCCTTCACCCTCTCCATCTCCGGCGGTACGCTGGTGATGGACACCACCTCCGGCGACGGCATCGACTCCAACGGCACCCTCTCCATCTCCGGCGGCACTGTGGTGGTCTGGACCAACAGCACCGCCGATAACCAGCCGCTGGACGCCGACGGCACCCTCTCCATCTCCGGCGGCACCGTGCTGGCCGCCGGCGGCAGCGCCGGCATGGGCATCACCCTCTCCGGCGACTCCCAGCCCTACGTCATGTTCGGCTCCACCGGCATGGGCGGCATGGGCGGCGGTCGGCCCGGCAGCATAGGCGGTCAGCCCGGCGGCTCCTCCGACGGCACCACGCCCCCGGAAAAGCCCGACGGCACCGACGACAGCACCACGCCTCCCCAGCTGCCCAGCGGCTCCGACAGCAGCAGTGACTCCCGCACCACGCCCCCCAGCGGCAGTAACGGCAGCAAGCCTACGCCCCCCAGCGGCAGTAACGGCAGCAAGCCTACGCCTCCCGACGGCAGCGGCGGCACCACGCCTCCGGAGCTCCCCGACGGCCAGACACCCAGCCAAGACTCCCGCCAACCCGGCGGCCAGATGCCCGGTCAGATGGATGGCCAGTCCGGCAGCAGCATCAGCATTTCCAAGGGCAGCACCTTCACCATCCGGTCCTCCAACGATACCGCCGTCTACACCGGCGAAGCCGTGTACGACGCCCGGTTCGTGTTCTTCTCCTCGGCGGCCATGACCTCCGGTGAGACCTACACCCTCACCTCCAGCGGCACGGAGCTGGCTACCGCCACCGCAGGCGGCACCGGTACTGCCGCCGTCACCACCCCCGACACCTCCGCCGACACAGCGGACACCCCCCAGACCTCCGGCAGCCACGCCGGCCTGTATATCACACTGGGTACCGTGGCGGTGCTGGGTGCAGCCGCTGCCATGGTCGTGGTGGTCCTGCGGAAGCAGAAAAAAGCCTGACCTCTTCTCTCTTCCCTCTTTTATAAACAGGACAGGGTCCGGTTCCCAAGGGAACCGGACCCTGTCCTGTTTTTTGACGCCTCACCTACTCGCCAAGGCTGCGGGAGGCCCACATCCTCACAGGATGGAGAGCTGTCCCGGATCCTCGTCACCCTCTGGGCCAGTCCAGATCTCTGGGCAGCCCCAGAATGTAGTCGGCGCTGACGTGATAATACCGGCACAGCTTCTCCAGCTTCTCAATACCCATTTCGCTGGTGCCGTCCCGCCAGCGCCGGATCTGCTTGGTGCTGACGCCGATGACCTTCGCCAGATCCTGCACCTTGGTGTCGCTGTCCTCGATAATGGCATCAATGTTTGGATATTGCTTCATGTGCGACCTCCCTATGGTTCATTACTATGCTCCATCGGCGATTTTTGTCGAATCATGTCGGAAATTTTACACGCATAATGGCACGTTCGTCTTGACTTTGGACATATATGTCGTTTATAATGTGTACAGACATATATGTCTCCACCTGTCCACTTATCCTCTCTGCCCCATCACCGTCATTGTTTGACATTCCCCACGCAATATGACTGGAAATTTCAGGACAGTTGCTCTGTTTCGACGTTCTTCACAAGCAAAAGATGCTTTAATAGTCCTGCACCCACCAAGTGCTCCAAGCTATCTCCGGGAGGAACCCCCTATGACCGCAAAAAAGCTCTTACAGATCATCAGCACCATTCTGGTGGCGCTGGTAGTACTTCTGGCCGTGGCGCTGGTCGGCGTCCGACTGGCCGGCATCCGCACCTTCACCGTTCTGTCCGGATCCATGGAACCCACTTACCATGTGGGCTCCCTCATCTACGTAAAAAAGGTGGACTCCACCACCATCCGGCCGGGGCAGGTCATCACCTTCATGCTGGATGAGAACACCGTGGCCACCCACCGGGTGGTGGAGGTGGTCCCCGACGAGGACGATCCCTCCACTCTGCGCTTCCGCACCAAGGGCGACGCCAACGACGCCGAGGACGGCAGCCTCGTCCATTATAAAAACGTCATCGGCACCCCGGTGTTTGCCGTTCCCAAGCTGGGCTACGCAGCCAATTACATCCAGCATCCCCCCGGCCTGTACGTGGCCATCTCCGCCGGGGCCGTCCTGCTGCTGCTGACCTTCCTGCCGGACCTGCTCTCCGGCGGCTCCGACAAGGAGCAGGGCAAGCGCATCCGTCAGGACAGTCAAAAGGCATAGATCCGTCGGTCCTGCCGCAAGGCTCACCATATCATTTGTTATCATTTTATGCAGGAGGAAAAACCATGAAAGCAAGGAACCGCATCAAACCCCTGTTGACCCTGTGCTGCGCCCTGCTGCTGGTAGCCGCCGGTGTGTTCGGCACGCTGGCCTACCTCACCGGCACAGACACGGTCAACAACACCTTCACCGTCGGCAACGTGAAGATCACGCTGGACGAGGCCAAGGTGACCACCGACGGCACACCTGTGGAGGGCGCTGACCGTGTGAAAGCCAACGAGTACCATCTGCTCCCCGGCCACACCTACACCAAGGACCCCACCGTCACCGTTGAGGAGGGCAGCGACCTGAGCTACGTCCGCATGAAGGTCACCTTCAACAACGCCACGGACATCATCGCCCTGTGTACTGACCCCGAGTTTGCCGAGGACGGCCCCACCGGTGTGGAGAACGCCTATCCCCTGATCCGCATGGTAAACTTCGTGGAAGCCAACGCCGCCAAGTGGGACGGCATCATCCCCGATAACATGGTGGACACCGAGGAAATGCTGGCCAATGCCAAGTACTTCGTCTACGACAAGACCACTGACACTCTGACCTACTATTTCTATTACAACGAGACCGTTGCCGCCCCCGACGGTGATGTGATCCTGCCTGTCCTGTTTGACAAAGTGACCCTGCCCGAGTGGGTCACCAACGACCAGCTGGCCACTCTGGAGGATTTCCAGATCACCGTGGTGGCCGAGGCCATTCAGGCCGACGGCTTCGCCAATGCCGGCGCCGCTTGGGCCGCCTTCCATGGCTGATTTCCCCCCGGTTTCGACGGCACATGGGCTGCGCCCCACGCCGTGGAAATGAATCATAGTTTGCAAGAAAGGAAGAAGCAAGTATGAAAAAGAAAACTCTGGCGCTGGTTCTGGCTCTGACCCTGTTGGTGGCCGGTGTCGTCGGCGGCACGCTGGCTTGGCTGACCGATCAGACCGCCGAGGTGAAGAACACCTTCACCGTGGGCGATATCAACATCGGCCTCACCGAGACCACCACAGACTACAAGATGGTTCCCGGCAACACCATCGCCAAGGACCCCACCGTCACCGTCAAGGCCAATTCCGAAGCCTGCTGGCTGTTCGTGAAGGTCACGGAGTCTACTGACCTGAAGGACTTCATCACCTATGCCATTGCTGAGGGCTGGACGGAGCTGGAAGCTGGTGTCTACTACCGTGAGGTTCCCGCCGCCGCCGCCGACCAGACCTTCTCCGTGCTGGCAGGCGATGCCGTCACCGTGAAGAGCGATGTGACCAGAACTATGCTCGAAACCGCCAAGACGGATGCCCCCACCCTGACCTTTAAGGCCTACGCCATCCAGAGGGATCACTTCGCCACGGCTGATGCCGCTTGGGCCGAGGTCAGCAAGTAATCAAGTGATCCCTTGCACATTCTGATACCCAAAAATCAAACAAAAAGGAGCGCAATTACATGAAAAAGAAGATCACTGCTCTGTTCCTGTGCGTGGCGCTGGCCGCCATCGCCATCGTCGGTGCCTCTCTGGCCTACTTCACCGACACCGACAACGAAACCAACACCTTTGCCGTGGGCAACGTCAAGATCGACCTGATCGAGCAGGAGCGTGGCGAGAATGGCCTTCAGCCCTTCACGCAGGGCAAGAAGCTGTCCCCCATCGTCGGCTCTGCACAGGGCGAGAAGGATGAGCTGGGTATGCCCACCGCCAAGAACTACGTGGACAAGATGGTCACCGTCCGGAACACCGGCTCCGAGAAGGCCTATATCCGTGCCTACTTCGCCATCCCCGCCGCTCTGGACGACGGCTATGAGACCTTCAACGCCGGCATGAACGTCCTGCACTTCAACTTCGGCAACAAGGTCGTTGACGGCAATATCACCTCCACGGAGGGCGTTGAGTGGATCTGGACGCATGGCAGCAAGTGGAACTACTTCGAGACCACCATAGACGGCATCAAGTACAATGTCTACTTCGCCGACTACTATCAGGCCGTTGAGGCCGGTGCCACCACCGAGCAGCTCGTTCAGGGCGTGTATCTCGACAAGTCCGTCGATTTCGGCAAGGATGGCAAGTGCTACGCCTTTGGCGAGGAAGTCACTCTGGACGAGGGCTGGGATTGGAGCAGCGTCTCCTGCCCCGTGTTCGCCGTAGCCTGTCAGGCCGAGGGCTTTGACAGCGCTGCCGAGGCTATGAACGCCGCCTTCGGCGCCAACTACGATCCTTGGGGCGGCGACGCCACCAACTGGCAGTAATTTCCCCAGCAGGAAGCAGATCTGCTTCCCTGGTTTCGCTATCTCCTCCCTATTTTTTTGCGGCACGGATCCTGTGACCCGGCTGATCCCGGCACGCCTGTTACCAGCGGGTCGTGTCGGGTGGCAGAGAGCCCTCCTGTAGGCTCCCTGCCACCCCGGTGAACCTGTTACCAGCGGGAACACCGGCGGCCGTGGCCTCTCCGGAGGCCCGGCCAAACCAGGGCAGCTGTTACCGGCAGCTGCACCGGTTTGACCGCTGCGGTCAACCACCTTCTCTGTCCTCCCTATGGAGGCTGACCATAGACAGGAAAGGAGCAACCACATGAAACGAAAGCTGTTATTACTGTCGGTGCTGGCCATCTGCGTGGCCACGCTGGCAGCCGGAACGCTGGCGTATTTCAGCGCCGACGGAACGGCACGCAATGTCATCACCACCGGCAATGTCTCCATTGCTGTGGAGGAGTGGGCGGATGCGGATAAGACCCAGCCCTTCGAGGACCTTACCGGCATCATGCCCGGCACCACCGTCACCAAAATTGCCGAGGTCCGCAACACCGGCGAAGCCGACGCATGGATCCGTGTCCGCCTCACCGGCGACATCCGTCTCACCGGCGACGGCACGCCGGATCCCTCGCTGGTAAAGCCTGACCTCAACACCACCGACTGGACGCTGGGTCTCGACGGCTACCTCTACTGCAACAAGGCCATCCGCCCCGGCGAGACCACCGCCCCTCTGTTCACCTGCGTCACCTTTGACGCCGGTATGGGCAACGAGTATCAGAATGCCACCGCCACAGTCCATGTGGCCGCCGAGGCTGTCCAGACTGCCAACAACGGCGTCACCGCTCTGGAGGCGCTGGGCTGGCCAGCGCAGGGTTAAGGAGGTGCGGCACATGAAAAAAATGCGGCATATGAAGAGAAAAGCCCTTGTGGCGCTGGTGCTGTCTGTCACCATGCTGCTGACCCTGATGCCCGGTCTGGTCTTTGGCGTCTCCGATGCCCAGAGTTCCCCGAACACCATCAGCTCCTCCATCGACTACCCCACCGTGAATTTCACCGACGTGGCCCCCTTCCTGCCCCCGGTCAGCGGTGCCGCCCCCCGGCGCTCCCCGGCCCGTGCCGCCGGTGATGCCAATACCGGCAGCGATAACGGCAATAACGGCATGGCAGTCAACAAGACCTCCGTTTATAACGAGGATACCGGTGCCTATGACATCACGCTGGAGGCCTACGCCACCGGCAGCAAGATCATCAGCACCGTCACCAGCGACGTCCCCACGGACGTCATTCTGGTCCTGGACCAGTCCGGCTCTATGGGGGATGATATGGAGCAGCTGGTCTACACGGCCTACTCCGGCAATGCCCGTCAGAACAGCGATCTCTATGAGAAGCAGGATAACCTCTGGTATAAGCTCTCCGATGGCAGCTATGTCGCCGTTACCGTCACCTCCCGGAACGACAGCATCCAATACACCCCCATCACCGACGGAAGAAATAACGAAGATTATGATTGGTGGTCCGGCTCAACGTACACAAATCTCTGGGATAACAAAGATGACCTTTACGCCAAGATCAATGGCGAATACCAGAAGGTCACCGTGAGTCGTTCCGGTTACGGAAACAACCGCACCTACACCTATACCCTCCCGGATGGCACGCAGATCGCATCCAGTCGAGGCGATGATGCAGCACCTGCCATCAGCAGCACAGACGATGGCTATCTCTATCTCGCATCCATCGATACCACTCAGACCGTCTATACCTACACCTATACCGATGCCAACGGCACGGTGCAGACCATCGGCACCTCCACAGGCGACAGCACCAACTTCACGGCTGCCACGCTTTACAGCCGCAGCACCACAGATAGCGGCATCACCCGTCTGGAAGCCCTGAAAAATGCCGCCGCCACCTTTGCAAATTCCGTGGAGGAGAAGGCCAAGGGCGCTGACGGCACCCTCGGCACCGAGGACGACATCTCCCACCGCATCGCCGTGGTGGGCTTCGCCAGCAAGTCCGGCTACGGCGACAACACGGAGCTGCTGTCCATCGCCGGAAGCAACAGCGGCAGCGTGGGCGTGGCCTATCACAACATCACCGACCAGAACCTCAAGGACGTTCTTCAGAAAGTGGACACCTCCGCCGGTCAGACTATGGTCTCCAACGCCATTGATGCTCTGGCCGCCAGCGGCGCCACCCGGACGGATCTGGGTCTGGACATGGCCCAGCGCATCCTCTCCGCCAACCCCGTGCAGCCTAACGAAAAGCGCAGCCGTGTGGTCATCGTCTTTACGGACGGCGCCCCCACCAGCTTCAACGGCTTTGAGAAGGATGTCGCCGACAACGCCATCACCTATGCCGGCACCATCAAGACCACCGGAGCCACCGTCTACACCATCGGCATCTTCGCCGGAGCCAACGCCGTCAGCGCCGGCACCGAGCCAAGCGGCGACCTCGATCAGAACAGCAAGTCCATGAACAGCGCCTGCAACTGGTTCATGCAGCAGGTGTCCTCCAACAACGGCACGCCCCGCACCCCCAGCTACTACTTGTCTGCGGCGGACGCCGGTTCCCTCAGCAGCATCTTCCAGCAGATTTCCGACAACATCGAGACCGGCGGCTCCTCCTCCACCCTGACGGAGGGATCCGTAGTCCGGGATATCATCTCCCCCCAGTTCACCCTTCCGGCCGGAAGCACCGCCTCTGATATCACGCTGGAGACCTACGCCTGCACCGGTAAGGACGGCGACACCTACACATGGCGCCAAAACGACACCGCCATGGGCGCCACTGCCGCGATAGACGGCAATAGCGTCAGCGTCACAGGCTTTGACTTCTCCGAGAACTACGTGGGTACCGTCACCAATCACGGCAGCGTCAGCTACCGGGGTCATAAGCTGGTCATCCGCTTCAGCGTCAAGCCTCAGCCCGGCTTTCTGGGCGGCAACAATGTCCCCACCAACGCCGGGGCCGGCGTCTATGAAAACAAAGACTCCGAGACCCCTGTCCGGGAGTTCCCCCAGCCCACGGTAAACGTCCCCATCCAGCCCGTCACCGTTGCAGCGCAGGACTATAACGTCTATCTGCTGGGCGGTCTCACTGCCAGCCAGCTGCAAAGCGTCTCCACCGTGCAGGTGGGCAGCATCTCTCTGGATCTGACCAAGGCCACCGACTCCGATCGCCCCTACGGCTTGGAGCCGTGGCAGACCGCCTACGTGGATATCACCGTCTCCATCACAGGCCCGGACGGCAGCCCCGTCACCGACCTGGCCCAGCTGCGAGCGGACACCTCCTACGCCGTCTCCGTCACGGTATCCCCCAAAACGGAGCCGCAGGCGGATTCCAGCGGCACACCGGCCGCCAAACAGAGCGGCAGCGCCACCGGCAAGGTCAACGTCTTTAAGCCGACGCTCACCTACGAGGACGGCACCGTCTACTACGGCGACACCTTCGATAGGGCCACGCTGCCCGGTTACCGCACCTCCACCAGCTGGTTCCACAATGGCACCGACGCTGCCACCGTATCCATGACCGGCGCCGAACCCAAGCTGAACTCTGCTTACAGCTACGACACCACCCTTCTGACGGACATCGTGAACACCAAGCAGGACATCCCCGTGAAGGCCACCATCTCCATCGGTGACACCAACATCACCGCCGATATCGCCTTCCTGCACACGAGCTGCGCCGGAGAGACCTGGAGCCACACCAGCGGCGACCCCGCCTTCCTGCTCCACGTCAGGACCTGCACCCTGACCGTCACCAAGACCGGCGGCGCTGACGGCGAACCCTATGTGTTCAACGTCTGCCGCAACGGCGATCTCTACACCCAAGTCACGGTGGTGGGCAGCAGCAGTGTCTCCCTCTATGAGCTTCCGGTGGGCAAATACACCATTGCGGAGGACACCGGCTGGAGCTGGCGCTATGACGCCGCCTACGACCCCGATAAGCCGGACGGCTGCACCCTCACCGCCGGCCGCAATAGCGGCAGCATCACCTGCACCAACACCCTGAAGAATGACCGCTGGCTCAACGGCTTCAGTGATGTTATCGCCAATATCTTCGGAATCCGACACTGAGAAAGGAGGAACTGTTTGTGGCACGCAGAAAATATCCTTCGCCCCGGAAGCCGGGTGCGCTGCTTCTGACGCTGGTTCTGCTGGCGCTGGCCCTCACCGGCGCCACGCTGGCGTATCTCATCACCCATACGGACCCCGTCCCCAACCGGTTCACTCCCGCCCATGTGTCCTGCACCGTCACGGAGGACTTTGACGGCACGACCAAGAAGAACGTCAACGTCACCAACACCGGTGACATTGACGCCTACCTCCGGGTGAAGCTGGTGACCTACCGGGTCAATGGCGACGGCCAACACATCGGCGGCACGGCAGCCATCCCCGCCTTCACCCCCGGCGACGGCTGGGCAGCGTATGGCGACTATTACTACTACACCTACCCCGTGGCCCCCGGTCAGCAGCCCGAAACCCCGCTCATTGACAGCCTGACCCTCACCGGCAGCTACAGCGATGCCGACGGCGGTAAGCAGGCGCTGGAGATCATGGCGGAGGCGATCCAGAGCGCCCCGGAGGAGGCTGCGGGGCAGGCTTGGGGCGTCACCATCACGCCGGGCCGAGTGGCCCAGTATCAGTAAGGAGGGGACGGCATGAAACGAAAAAACATCTGTTCTCTGGCGTTGACGCTGCTGATGCTCCTGTCCTGTCTCTGCGCCGCCTACGCCGATACCGGCTCCGTCACCTATGACGGCGACGCTCAGAGCTTCGTGTTCCTTCCCGGCAGCGACTACTCCCCCTCCGACCTGTTCCCGGACTTTAAGGGCGTCATGCCCGGCGACCGGCTTACCCAGACCCTGCGGCTGCGAAACGACAGCGGCCATCGGGTGCGGCTGTACCTGCGCTCTCTGGGGTCCGAGTCCGGGTCCGAGGAATTTCTCTCTCAGATGACCCTGACGGTGCAGGCTCCCACCTCCACCCTTTTCGATGCCCCTGCCCATGAGACGGCTCAGCTGACGGATTGGACGGAGCTGGGGACCATCGCCCCCGGCGGCGATCTGGAGCTCACCGTGACCCTGAACGTCCCCCTGACCATGGACAACGACTTCCAGTCCGGCATTGGCTATCTGGACTGGCAGTTCAAGGCTCAGGAGCTGGAGGACCCCACGCCCCCCACCGGCGACGTCTACGCTCCCCCCCTGTGGCCGCTGATGGCCATTCTCTCCGTGGGCGGCATCGCCTTCCTCCTGAGCCGCAGAAAGCACCGGGAGGAGCTGTAATTTTCCGCATGAAAAGAGACTGCCGAACCCCGTTCGGCAGTCTCAGCGTGTCAAAAAAGCCTCGCAGAGTTTGCCGCCCGCAGGCGGCAAAGAAGTAAAATCATTTTCTCTCACGACATGTGCGTGAGAGAAAATACTTCTCAGGCTGCAAG
>OFMK01001491.1_pt1 | contig 16758 bp, 20 predicted proteins | sample 1541781 | NCBI WGS metagenome assembly OFMK01 (sample SAMN04209250, study PRJEB22552) | human gut metagenome | biome: gut; material: feces | host: Homo sapiens | place: USA: Oklahoma
TAATATTTTTTGGAATGCTGCCTTTGGTAAAATCATTGTGTTCCTCCATAGAACTTCCCTTCTCTTCCATTTGTTTCTATTTCTGCCGTCTGATTCTTTCTTACAGTGTATCGAATTCTTAGTTTTCCGTCAATTCAAAACAACGGACGTGATGATTCTTTCCTGCTGGAAAAGATCATCACGCCCGCTTTCATTTTTTATACGTTATTAAGCTTTCTGTATTGCCTCCAATCTTACAAAGACTGTCTTCATATCCTCTGTTACAAGCTTTTTCTGCATTTTGTAGATTTCCCGATAATATTGCGTATGCTCCGGTTTCGGATCATAGATTTCCTGTATTTTTAATTTTTCCCGGAATACCGATTTCAAGTCTTTCAGGTCCCCCACTGCATATGCTGCGATTGCCGCATCCGTTAAAACAGCTCCCTGACTGTTTTCCAGCGTTACGGTCTGACATCCAAGCATATCAGCTTTGATCTGATTCCAAAGCCCTGACTTGCTTCCACCTTCTGTGATGGTCATTCTCCGAAAAGGAATCCCCGCCTTTTTGCAAATATCCGTCACCGTCATATAGTCATATCCAATCGCCTCTAACATAGCTCTCCAGAGAACAGCCTGGTCTGTATCCATTGTCATATTCAAAAAACACGCGCCAACAGAGGTATTTTCTCTAAATCCACCGGTAAGATATGGCAGAAAAAGAACCCCTTGAGATCCCGGAGGAACTTTTTTGGCTCTTTGCGTCAACTCATCAAAATAAGTCTCATTTCCAATTTCCCGGCATATATTATCCCGATACCAGCGCAGCGCCAACCCTCCTGTACGAATCGATCCCCAGTAAAAATAAGTGTCCTTCATGGTACCGCTGTTAAAAATCAATCCATTTTCCTCCTTACTTAATTCCGGCTTGATTTCATCGACCGCAATGCAAAACATGGAACAGGTTCCTGCTACATCTGCCGCCTGATTCATATCCGGTACCCCGCACCCTATCATAGACTGCATTGTATCTCCGGCTCCTGCACAAATGGGAATTCCTTCCGGAAGTCCGGTCTGCTTTGCATAAAATTCCGACAGTCTTCCGATAACGTCCCAAGGTTTTTTAATGTTCGGCATCATATGAATCGGAATACCCAAAATATCCAATTGTTCCTTCGACCATTTCTTTTCTATAACATGATACCCCAGCCCCCACCCGGACATACTTCCCCAGTCAATAAATGCATCTTTTGCTGAAAGTCCTGACAGGTTTGCTAGAATATAAGGTGCATTATGAACAAATTTCTTCCCGTTTTCTGAAAATCCATCCCAATGTCTTAATAGCCATCGGGCAAACATTGCCGGAAACATACAGTTTGGCTGTGAATTTCCGGTTTCCCTTGCCCAGATTTTCAGATTTTTCGCCTTGAATTCTTCCACATCCTCTTTCGTTCTGGAGTCCAGATAATTAATATATGGAGTGATCGCATGGAACTTTTCATCAACTCCCACAATCCCGCAGATAATGCCATCCCCAAAAACAGCACGGATTTTGGAGGGATCCATTCCCTTTTCTTTCATCTGACAAACACAGTGCTTCATCCCCTCAACCACTGCCACCAGATATTGATCGGCATCCATTTCCACCCAGCCCGGTCTTGGATATCTTAACGTTGTTTTATGGACACTTGAGGCAACACAATTCATTCCCAGATCGTAAACCGCCGTTTTCACACTTTGAGTTCCCGCATCAAATCCTAAATAATAATTTCCCATATCAAACTTCCATCACTTTCATAAGCTGTGCCATTTCAATGGCCGACAACGCACAATCATAGCCTTTATTTCCGGCTTTTGTCCCCGCACGTTCAATTGCCTGCTCAATATTTTCTGTGGTCAAAACTCCAAACAACACCGGAATTCCCGCACTCAATGATGTCTGGGCAATCCCTTTTGCAGCTTCGTTGCATACATAGTCATAATGACTGGTTGCTCCCCGAATCACAGCTCCCAGACAAATCACCGCATCATATTTCCCGCTTTTTGCCATTTTATCAGCTGCCAGAGGAAGCTCAAAGGCTCCCGGTACCCATGCAAGATCTATGTCATTTTCCCTTACATCATGGCGTTTTAGTCCATCCAATGCTCCGGATATTAATTTGGATACAATAAACTCATTAAAACGTGCTGCCACAATTCCTATTTTTAATCCGCTTGCTACTAACTTTCCTTCTAACACTCTCATCTTTTTCTTTCCTTTCTTACAGCGACATTTCATAATTTGTCATATGTCTCATCTTGTTCTGTTTTGTCTGCATATAGTATCGATCAAAGGGATTGATCGGCATTTGGATCGGTACTCTCTCTACAATTTTCAAACCATATTTATCCAACCCTTCCATCTTTGCAGGATTGTTTGTCATAAGACGAAGTTTTGTAATTCCCAAATCTTTTAATATCATTGCTCCTGCACTGTAATCTCTTTCGTCTGCTTCAAATCCAAGCGCCAAATTAGCTTCTACCGTATCCATTCCCCGTTCCTGCAATACATATGTCTTTAATTTATTTATTAATCCGATTCCCCGTCCTTCCTGACGCAAATACAAAAACACACCTCGACCTTCCCTCTCGATCTGACGCATAGCGCGGCTTCGCTGTTGTCCACAATCGCATCTCAAAGATCCAAAGGTATCTCCGGTCATGCATTCGGAATGGACTCTGCATAAAACCGGTAATCCATCTGCCACATTTCCCTTCACCAAAGCAATATGTTCTTCTCCGTTTCTTTGATCTACATATCCGTACGCTTTAAAATTTCCATATTTTGTCGGAAGTTCCGCCATCACTTCACATGTTACCATACTCATCTTTCCTCCTAAAATCCCGCATTCTGCAATAATTCCCTTGTAATTTCTGAATTCTTTTCCTCTTGTGCTTTCTGAACATGTAGCAGCTTATCAATGTATTTCCCGATCAGATCATTCTCCAGATTCACATAATCACCCGGGAGTTTCCACCGGAAATTCGTATTTTGTACCGTATGAGGAATCATAGATACAGATACCGTATGATCTGTCAGTTCTGCAATTGTTAAGCTGATTCCATCCAGAGTAATAGACCCCTTTTCAATACAGTATTTCATCAGATGTTTGGGAACTTTGATTTTGTACCATATGGCATTGTCATCTTTTTTGACAGATTCAATCTCTCCCACTGCATCCACATGACCTGCAACCATATGACCGCCGAATCTTCCATTGGCTTCCATCGCACGCTCTAAATTTACATACTCACCTCGTTTCAGATTTCCGAGACTGCTGCGAGAAAACGTTTCATTCATAACATCTGCACAGAAAGTATTTTTATAAATCTTAGCTGCCGTCAGACAAACTCCATTGACTGCCACACTATCTCCAGGTTTTAAATCCTCAAATATTTTTTCTCCCTGAATCAGCAGACCGGCATGTTGATTTCCTCTTTGCAGCGAAAGGACTTTTCCCGTTTCTTCTACGATTCCGGTAAACATGACCTCACCCGCCCTTCCAACAACAGATCCTGTCCTAATACTGTAACTTTTGGCGTCTCAAGAAGCATTGCATCTGCGATCTTTAAGACTCCCTGTCCTTCGACTGGTGTTTTGGCTTCTTCCCCACCTAAAAGTTTGGGTGCGATATAAGCATAAACCTTTTGAATGCAGTGATTTTGAAGAAGTGTATCATTGAGTGTTCCGCCGCCTTCTACTAAAATGCTGTCAATTCCTCTTTGGTAAAGTTCTCCGAAAAGCTGCCGAACATCCACAACGCCCTTCTGTGAATCCGTATATAGGATCGTGCATCCTCTCTCCTCCAAAGCTTTCTCTTTTTCATGATCTTTCTTAACCGCTGCAATGATCGTCGGTATCTGTTTTGCTGTCTTTACAATCTTTGATTTCAAAGGAATTCTAAGATTGGAATCACAAATAATACGAATCGGATCTTTTCCATGTTGGAGTCTGACATTTAGCATCGGATCATCTGTAAGCACAGTTTGAATTCCTGCCATGATGGCACAATACTGATGTCTTAAGTGATGAACATGCTCTCTCGCTTCTTCTCCTGTAATCCACCGGGATTCCCCCAAAGACGTTGCGATTTTTCCATCCAGTGTCATAGCATATTTCAGAGCAATAAACGGCTGTGAATTTCGGATATGATAAAAGAAAATCTCATTGATGCTTTTGCATTTTTCTTCCAACACCCCTGTTTCTGCCAAAATTCCATGTTTTCGAAGAATTTCAATTCCCTTTCCTGATACTTTAGGATTGGGATCCAAACTCCCCACATAGACCTTTCGAATTCCACTTTCAATAATCGCCTCCGTGCAGGGTGGTGTTTTCCCATAATGACAACAAGGTTCTAATGTGACGTACATGGAAGCTCCGGCAGGATCCTCCTTACAATGTTTCAATGCATTTCTCTCTGCATGTAGTCCTCCGATTTTTTCATGATAGCCTTCACCGATAATCCTATCTTGTTTTACAACAACGGCTCCTACCAGAGGATTCGGATTCGTCCATCCCCTGCCTTTTTCGGCAAGCCGGATAGCTCTCTCCATAAATTTTTGTTTCATCCTTTCATCTCCCTTCCCTTCAGGTTCTTTATGGGAGAATGAGACACAAGAGATCTGAAATCAAAAAGTTCCTGAAACAAAACTTCAGGAACTTTTTCTCATCTCGTGTTCTGTCGGATACTTTTTTCGTTCCAAACGCCAAAGCGCCTGTCAAAAAAATCCCGGGATCTTACAAAAATCCCAGGACATCCTACACACACTATCTCTTTGATCTTCTTCCATCCAGACTATACTGTCGGCTTCGGAATCACACCGAATCATGCCTAAAAGGCTCGCGGGCTGTACCGCCGGTAGGGAATTACACCCTGCCCTGAAGATATTATTCTATTTCTCAGGCTCATTATACGCCCATCTTAAAGAAGTTGTCAAATACTATTTTCTATAAACAAACAGAAATCCAAACTTTTTTATTTTGTCAACGGAATCTCTCAAATAAATGAATTTTTACAGCATTCTTTTCATCCAATTGTATCTTCTGCTGTTTATACTTTAATGTTTTGGCATTGCGAAAATCTTCGGTTCCGAATATATCATAGAAATCAAACACCAACAACTGTTGTTCATAGTCCATCCAAATATCCCGATTGATCCCATCGGATTCGATCTCCGGCAGACAATCTCCTTCAACCCCCACATGAAATTCCACCGCATCATAAGATAATACTTTTGTATAAATTCTTAATAATTCTTTTTCTTTCTGAATTTTCTCTATTTTTAAAACTGTATGATCACTGAACTGCATCGTTTGCCCTTTTATTAAAGCAATCGTCTTTTCTTCTTTGATTTGTTTTCCCGAAGTTTCTTTCACAGGAATCACCTCAAAATCCGATGTTTTTTGTTTCTTGACAAAGAAATTATAATAAGATATTTTTCCTTCTTGAATTGAATCAGCCTGTGTATAAAGATAATTTCCCTCCCCATCTCTTAATACAATTTTTCTGTTGTTGTATCCGTCTTTGATTGCCAGTGTATTCCCCAATGGAGAAAGAACCATAGAATCTACCATTTGCCCTCCAAAAACATACCGTTTACTTTCATCCGAAATGTCTCCACGATCTATCATCATCCGCATTTTCCAATTTCCTTTTACCCCCAGAATATTTTCCACATTAAGTTCCAATAAAACTTTCTGCTCTAATTTTTCAGATATATTTTGCCTCAATACTCCTTTGATCGTTCTGCTGTCTTCTTGATAAACCTCGTTGGAAGATGGCATAGTTTCCAGTAACCTATGATTTAATTTTACTTCCGGATACACCGCGGCATTCTTTCGTTTTATCTGCTCACTTTCCCAGACTTCCCCCGGAAATTTGATTTCCTTTTCTGTTTTGATTGTATAATACAAAATAAGATTCCCTTGATCTAACCCAATATTGCGAATTGTATAGGTAATTCCCCGATCTGTTTTACTAATATAAGCATCTCCACTATTTTCCTGTATTTCTTTCAATTTTACAATCCTTTGATATGGTACTGTTCCATCTGAAATATCCAGTGTTCCCTTCCCCAGCCTCACAAGAATGACTCCTGCCGCTACTGTTACTGCAGAAACCATAAATACAATGAGTGCAATCATTGTCGGTCGTAGTATCCCGATTTTTCTTTTCGGAACTCTTTTTTCTGGAAGATTTTTTAACAAATCAATCATACGAGCCTCATATCCTTCCGGAGTTCTGCAACTGCGCAATCCGTCTCTCATCATTTCATATAATTCATAATCCGTTTTCACACAGACAACCCCTTTCTTCTTTCAAAAGTTCCTTCATTTTCTTTCTTCCCCTTGATAATCTGGATTTTACAGTTCCTGATGAAATTTCAAGAATCTTTGCAATCTCTCTTACAGAAAATTCATCCCCATAATACAGTACGATTACCTCTCGATATTTCGGTGCAAGAAGTTCCAGTTTTTCCCATACTTCTCCTGTTTCTTCGATTTCCTCCGCAGTTTGTTCCGGGAGCTCTCCTGTTTGCGTCAACCCCTGTCGCTTTTTTCTATGGATAATCTTATAACATTCATTGGATAAAATTCGAAAAATCCACGCTTTAAATTTTCGCTTTGACCTTAAATCATCCAGTTTTTCATATGCCTTTAAGACAGCTTCCTGCACTGCATCTTCCCCATCTTCATTCGTTCTGACAATACTTTTTGCAAATCGGAACATATCTGCCTGATATTTTTCAATATACTTACAAAATTCATCTTTTCCCATAGTTCCTTCCTCTCGTTTATGTCTCATCTTTTCTCATTCGATAAAAATATCCTGCCAGTACGATAATCCACCAGATGATGATAAACCTCCCAAGCGCCGGCAATACATATTGCCAATCATATTCAATAAACGGTTGCGTTATATAGGTTAAACTATTTTTTGCCGTAATCTGTAAGTACCATACAAGAAATGCCGCAAGATACAAATATCGATACTGGGTGAAAATCATTGACAAACTTGTACAGATCATCGCACATCCGCCTGCTAAGATTGAAGATGTACAAATATAGAGAAAATATGTAACGTACGGGTATTTCATCGAAAACGTAAAAATGAAATGAGTTGGAAAATCTCCAGGCAGCATTCCTTGAAAATCTTGTCCTCCATGCAATATGACAATTAAAATAAAATAATTTATGCAAAGAGTGACAAATACAATCATAAATCCAATGATAAAGGCACATAAAAACTTTGTTTTCAAAAATTTTTGCTTTCCCTGCTTCATCATCATCAACGAAAAATATCCACTTCTGGTCTCTTCTATTGTTTTATCACTATAAATCAGTAACAAATATACCGGAAGCAGCCACTCATACATCATCTGATAAATATGTCCTTCTGTTACAGAAGAAAGAAAAGCCCCTGATGCCGGATGCATCAAATTGGCTATATTTTGATAATCAGATCTCCATATATATCCAAACCAAATAAAATTCATTTGATATACCTTCACTGCATCAAGCAATACCAGACATAATAAAAATAGAATTATCAGAATTGCTCTTTTATTTTTTCGCATGATTCCTATTTCATGTCTTAACATCGTTCTCTCCCTTCTATTACAGATTCTACTGCACCATTCTTCATTTTTACAATATGATCTGCTAATACGAAAAGATCTTCTTTATTGTGGCTTGCCAAAAGTATGATACTCCCCCTTTCTTTTTCTTCTAACAACAGCCGCCTTATATTCTTTACGCTCTCCTCATCTAATCATTGGTCGGTTCATCCAATAAAAGAATCTGTGGATGCTCCATAATCGCCTGTGCGATTGCCAGTTTTTGTTTCATTCCCAGAGAAAATTCTCCTTCCCTTTTCTTGTCATCCGGATCTAATTCTACTCTTTTTAATACTTCTCTGATTTCAGATCGTCCAATTTTCCCACGAATATCCGCCAATAATTTCAGATTTGTGTATGCATCATACTGTGGCAATAATTCTGCATGTTCAATTATAATCCCTATATTTTCCGGAAAATCCATATCTTTGTGAAGTATCTTATCATCATAAATAATTTCACCTTCCGTTGGATAAATCAAACCGCACATTGCACGAAGCAACATTGTCTTACCACATCCATTCCTTCCATAGATTCCATAAATATTTCCACTTTCAAACACGGCATTCACATGATCCAAAACCTTTTTTTCTTCATAATTTTTGTTACATTTTTTACTGCAATCCGATGAATCATCATACCTTCCCTCCTTTTACCTGCTAAGAAAATCCCGCTTTCTAATTGTTATATAAAATATCCCTGTAATCAGACCAATTATAATCACTAATACCGTCAAAAATATCTTGGGCTGCATTGTAATTTGTCCGGTTCTCAGGGTCATTGTCAAATTCATCGGCAATCCATACAGAAATTGTTCTGAAATTTCCCCCTGATACAAGAAATCCCCAACTTTTAAATTCATGAGTTGAATCAACCACATGATACCAAAAACCATTTTTTCTTCCATCCAAAATTCCAGCAACATCTGAAGCAGACAAATTATATAGAATACCAATCCATGTATCACCGCCGCTTTTAAAAAATCTGTCATGTCCACAACTTCTTGAATATCTCCCCCCCAGCAAGAAAAAGGTGCTGCCATACACCAGAAGCCGCAAGATCTCCAACCATATGATAAAAATCCATAAGTTTTTACAAATTGCAAATAAAAAATCTCCCTTTCTCCTTGTTCTTATCAGCCGATAAATTCCTCCTTGTTTTAAATATGCTTGCGTCATTCCCATACATGACCATACGTAAATCAAATATTCTGCGATAAACTGCATATAAAACAACGGTCTTGCCTCAAATCCAATTCCCATATATATGTCATCTACAGTCCCCGGCTTCCCGATTATTTTCCACATCATCGCAGCTAATATTGTTAATCCAAGTAAATATAAAAATTCTTTTGTTCTATAATACCTCATTCCCCACCACATCTTTCCTCTCAATTCTCCGTACCAACAGATATTCTGCAATAAAAATTAATAAGAGGTTCAGGAGTACTCGCCTTCCATAAGTCACAATCAAAATAGAATGCTGATAATATACCATATCAAACACATCCATACCTAAAAACGGAGTCGGAATTCTTGTAAAATAAAACAGCCACAGACATCCGACTGAAATTCCTGTAGTTACCAACATACTTTTCCATCTTCCATCCATACTACATGCGATCCATAAAAAAATGATTCCAAACAAATGATAAAACGTAATTAAGATGATAGAATAACATATAAGAGACAGGAAAAAGGAACTTTTCAGCAAAAGCAAAAAGGATGATTTATTCCAGAGACAAAGAGTATATACCGTACTATAACTTCCCACAAACCATATTGCAGTAATCCAACTGTTTCTTATCAAGTTCTTTCCATAATGTTTTCGGTTCATCCTATACATCTGATAAATCTGTCCTCCGGAAAGAAAATAGGCAAGCAGCATCTGATAAATCATTAAAAAAGCGATTGCATGGAGAAATGGTGCCTGAATTCCAACTGATGAGCTGGTAAACCCAAATAGTTCTTCGGTCGTGACTGCTTTTCCCACCACCCTGCCATAAAGAGTGTTCCAAAAAAGCAATAATACGAACATCCATATTCCGCTTCCTACAAATACTTTTAAATATTTTGATTTTCTAATATCCACATCATCCCTCCTTTCATATACTAGATATATTTCCGTCTTATTTGGTTCCCAAAACATAAGAAAAAGTTTCCAAACTTTTGTTCAGAAACTTTTTCTTATGTTTTTTATGCTACTTCTTTTTTAACAAAAATATTTCTCTAATACTTTTAACAAACCTTCCCTGTCGTTTGTATCCGTCACGTAATCTGCAATCTTCTGAACCTCTTTCGCCGCATTTCCCATGGCAACTCCAAGCCCTGCATATTGAATCATATCAATATCATTATGATTATCTCCAAATGCAATAATTTCTTCTCTGGTTACCCCGAATTTTCCTTCCAGCCGGCCAACGGCATCTGACTTCGACGCCTCCATAGACATAATCTCAAGATATGTATCTTTGGAACGGTATATACGGATTTTCGGAAACTGTTCTTTGAGTCTTTCCTCCAAGTCTGCAATCCGGTCTGCTTGTCCCATACACAGGATTTTATGGACTTCCTCAAAAGCCGATGCAGTTTCAAACGATACCTCTTTTGCCTGAACTCCGGTAATTTCCATTTCCTGCTTCACCCAAAATTCTTTGTTATCTTCTGCCATCCAAAGATCATTTGAATATAAATTGATCGAAATCTCAGAATCTATTTTCCGAATCATATGACACAATCTGTAAGCATCTTCTTTTTCCAGCGGCGCACTGTACATCGGCTGATTCTTCTCATCCACAATGAGCGCTCCACTGTAACAAATCATCGGACTCTCAATTCTCAACTCCCTGCGAATTCCCGTCATTCCCTTGGGCATACGCGCAGAAACCAGTACAAACGGAATGCCTTGTTGATTTATACTGTAAATTTTTTTTCTCGTCAGTCCAGGAATTTGATGACTTGTATTTAACAATGTACCGTCAATATCACTAAACACAGCTTTATATTTTCGTTCTTTTATACAATCTCCCATACAACTTCCTCCCGTCTTAAAATTTCCTTCCATTTCTCAGGTAATTCCCGATCTGTAATGAATACATCAATCTCTCGAAACCCAATGGCACGATGCTTACTGACCCTCTGAAATTTAGGATAATCTGCCAAAACTACGACTCTTTTGGAACGGTGCGCGGCTAATTTCTTAATCTGAGCATCCTCTTCATCCTCAAAATAGATTCCGTCCTCTCCGATGGCTGCAGCTCCGAGCACTGCCTGATCAAATTGAAGATCATGCAGTGCTTCCCAAACTGGATATCCATAAAAAAATCGGTTGCTTCGGTTTAAAATTCCTCCAAGTCCGTGAACCTCCACCTGCACACGCCCGGCAAGATATTCTAAATTATCCAAAGAATGCGTATAAACGCTTATGGGTTCTTTTAAATTGTCACATAAAAACTTCATATGCGTAGATGCATCCATAAAGCATAATTCCCCTCGATGAAGGTATTTTGCCGCCGCTATTCCAATTCTTCTTTTTCCTTCCATATTATCTGCCATTCTAGTTTGATAATTGCCAATATTCATTACAAAATCGGCTCTCGCGATTCCTCCGTGTGTCCGCACCGCACGTTTCTCCTCGGTCAGCTTAACAATATCACGTCTGGCAGTATCTCTGGAAATATGCAAACGCCCCATCAGCTCCTGATTTGAAAGCACTTCCTCTGTTTCCAGCCATTTTATAATTTTTTTCAAACGTTCTTCCTGATACATCGGCACCTCCTTTTTCAGTAATTATAAGTATTTTCAGAAACTTTTTCAAGTATTTATAAGTATTTTCTCTTATAAAAAAAGCAGCAGATTTGCCGTACCAAAAAAGAGGATGCAAAAACAAAAGTTTTTGCATCCTCTTTTTATGATTTTTACGCTTCTACAAATACATCTTTTCCTAATCCACAGATCGGACATACCCAATCTTCCGGAAGATCTTCAAATTTGGTTCCCGGCGCGATTCCGTTATCCGGATCTCCGGCTTCCTCATCATAAATGTATCCACATGGTTCACATTCCCATTTTTTCATTGCTTTTCTCCTTATCTTTTTTCGTTTTCTGCTTTCCACAATCCATGAAGATTGCAATATTCATAAGCTGCGACAAAATCTTCCCCTTCATTTAATACAAAGACCGCCTTCGGCTCGTCTCCCGGTTTGAATTTGTGCAATTGCCCTCCTTTGGTTGTTTCTACATAAACCCCCATGATATAATGCTCTTCCAGCATAGGATGTGCAACAGAACCAACTTCTACTATAACTTCTTTCCCATTCTGAGTTACCTGCGGCACATGTTTCTCCCCTGCTGCATCCGTTGAATTGGCCTTTAATTCCTCTGCGCTCACTTGACCATCCACGCCAAAAATATCAAATAATACAGTTCCATTTTCACGATAAAATTTGCTCATTTTTGTTTTCCCCCTTTACTGTTCTGACTTATGGTTTTATAATATATCAAAACAAGTATAAATTCCGTAACTAATGTTACAAAATACAAAAAAGGTGAAAAAATGGAGTTAAAAAATACAATTCTTTTCCAAAATCTGGAGGATCAGGAAATTGATCGGGTTTTGCACTGCTCTCATGCCAAAACCATCTGTTATGAAAAACAACAATCCATTGTTCTTCCCGATGATATTCCTAATGTACTTTATTTAATTCTGGAAGGAACTGTCATCATTGAACAATATAATTATATGGGAAAGCCTATGAATCTTGAATATCGAACTGCCGGAGATCTGTTCGGTGAATCTGATCTGTTTCTGAAAAAGGAGCGTTTTGACTATTCTGTGCGTGCTGCCAGCTTCTGTCGCATTCTAACTGCAAAGCGAAGCTTTTTTTACCGTACCTGTGAACAAAGCTGCGAGCATCACAGCAAAATTATATTTAATATGCTTCACATTCTTGCCAATAAAAATAAACAAAAACAACAGCGTCTGGAATTGTTAACCTGCGGAGATCTCAATCAAAGAACGGCACAATATCTGTCTGAAACTGCCAAGGGTTCTTCGCTCATTACACTTCCTATGGACCGCAGCACACTGGCTGCCTATCTGAATACCACACGACCTTCTTTATCCCGAATCCTCTCCTCTATGCAGGATCAGGGAATTATCCAAATCGAAGGGCGCAAAAAAATTCGAATTTTAGATCCGCAGACACTCCTTGCTGTTGCAGATGGTATTTAAATCACATAACAGGTTGCTGCAAATACCTGCCTAATTGCTCAAGCTCATCCATAAAAATGCAGTGCTTTAACTCCCCTGCCCTAATTTTCTGCTTAACTTGTGTATAGTCCATCCAAAGAACTTCCTCGACTTCTTCTTTTTGAAGGCAAAAATCAACTGTTTCCATCGGTGCATAATATACATACACTGCGCTGATCTCATAGTTTAAAAATGCTTTGCCATAAAAATTGTCCTTTACAATACCTTGATGCATTCCAATATAATGCAATTCTTCCTCTGTTGCTTCCATCCCCAATTCTTCTGACAATTCCCGAAGAGCCGTCTTCATATAAGTATCTCCGGCAGCCACATGTCCGGCAGCAGAAATATCATAACAGCCCGGAAAAGAATCTTTGTTTTGGCTCCTCTTTTGAAGCAGAAGATCAAATCCTTTCTCTGTTTTTCGCACTACCCAAATATGAGCCGTCCCATGAGGATCTCCATCCTCATGGACCAGGGAACGTTCTTTTATCCTGCCTGTTTTTTCTCCTTTTTCATCCAAAAGATCAAAAAACTCCAACGCCTTTCCATCCAGAGAAGCTCCGAGAAGACAGCCCTTTTTATAGGTCAATTTTAAAGAGAAAAAAGGAGTTCTCTCTTCCAGATATCTTAAAAATAAACGATCTCCCTCCCAAAGTTCCAGATGAACAAGCTCTTCTTTTTTCACCCATTCAAGAACGCCCTCATCGCACTCCTTTACTTCCCCATAAAATTCTTCAATATGATAAAGGCACATCCACTCCTGTGCTTCTTTTTCCGTTCCCATATCCGACAAAAAGGTTACAATACCGCAAAAACGATACGTTATCGGTGTCAGTCCCGTTTCTTCCATCACTTCCCGAAACATGCATTCTTCGGGGCTTTCCCCGGTTTCAAAATGTCCGCCGACACCAATCCACTTGTCTTTGTTCACATCGTGTTTCTTCACAATCCGATGAAGCATTAAATAACATCCATCTTTTTCTATATAACATAACGTTGTCATTCCCATGCGACTGTTTCTCCTTCGTTTCTGTGTCTCTTCACAGAGCAATCGAAATAATCTGATCCACTTTTAATTCATCTTTTTGCACTTGACAGTCCAGCGCCAAAACATGAACCCCTTTTTTTACTGCTCTTCTTAAAACTTCTCCAAATTCAGGATGAGTTCTGTTATTGGGTTCAAACCTTACCGGTCCTTTCATTTGAATCACAAAAATAAGATAGGCTTCATACCCTTTCTCCATGCACCCGATAAGCTCCTCCATATGTTTTATTCCCCGCTGCGTAGGTGCATCCGGAAATCTGGCAATCCACTCTTCCTCCAAAGTAACTCCTTTTACCTCCACAAATGCCTTTTTTCCGTCTCCCTCCACATAAAAATCAAACCGTGAAGCTCCGTATTTCTGTTCTGCTTTCAGCAATGTCACATGCCGATAAATACCCCCGTCTGCCAGCCATTCTCCAATGACCTTATTGGGAGCCTGTGAATCCATATTAACCAGAATCTCCCCTTTTTGAACTCCAATTAAAGAATACCTTGTTTTACGAGCCGGATTGTCATGTTCTTCTAACCATACGTTAGCCCCCGGAATCAGCAGTTCACGGCACCGTCCTGTATTCTTTACATGCACTTTTTCTTCTCTTCCCTGAACCTCTACCATTGCAAGAAACCGATTGGGGCGGCTCAAAAAAATTCCCTCAACAATATTTTTATATTTCATTCTAAGATCCTATCACTTTCTTTTTCCTCAGCATATTCTATTATAACAAATAATTCGGAGGTATCTATGGCTTCTGCCCTTTCTTTTCAAAATATTTCTTACACATATCATACTGCGGCACAGGAAACCCTTGCTTTGTCCAATCTTTCTTTCGACATTGAGCCCGGTGAATTTATTGCCGTTGTCGGTCCAAGCGGATGTGGAAAATCCACCTTGCTGCACCTTGCCGCAAAGCTGCTTCCTTTGACATCCGGCAATATTTTTGTCAATGGATATCCACTGGAAATCTCAAAAGAAAAAATCGGTTATATGCTGCAAAAAGACCAGCTTCTTCCATGGAAAACCATTTACCAAAATGTAATTTTAGGACTTAAAATTCAAAAAATCAATGATCGTGCGGCTTATCAAAAAGCGGAAGACCTTCTGATTTCCTATGGACTGGGGGATTTCAGAGATTCCTATCCCAACCAACTATCCGGAGGTATGCGTCAAAGAGCCGCGCTGATCCGAACACTCGCATTATCTCCAAACATTCTGCTTCTGGATGAACCTTTTTCTGCTCTTGATTATCAAACTCGGCTTAACGTATCCAATGATATTGGAACGATTTTGAAAAAAGAAAAGAAAACTGCTCTTTTAGTCACCCATGACCTATCGGAAGCCATCAGTATGGCAGACCGGGTCATTGTTCTCTCAAAACGACCGGGCACTGTAAAATCCATTGTTCCTATTTTACTTTCCTGTCAGGAGAGAACTCCGCAAAATGCAAGAAATTCTGTAGAATTTAAAGATTATTTTAATCAGTTATGGAGGGATATCAATGAAACCTGAATTGTCCAACGAGCAAAAACAATATTTACAGGCAATGCAGCGAAAAAAATATTGGATTCTTACAGCTCAAGTTTCTTTGCTTTTAATTTTACTTTTTTTATGGGAGTGGGCGGTTGACTGCGATTATTTAAACGGATTCATTTTCAGCAGTCCAAGCCGGATTGTACAATGCTTTTATACAATGACACAAGATTACAGTATTTTTATCCACATCGGAGTCACCATGCTCGAGACAATGGTTAGTTTTTCTTTGATTATGATCCTTACTGTGGGAATCGCCATGATTCTCTGGTGGTTCCCGACGCTGGCTGATATTTTAGAGCCGTACCTTGTGGTTCTCAACAGCCTTCCAAAGTCTGCTCTGGCTCCGATTTTAATTGTATGGCTCGGCAACAATATGAAAACAATTATTATTACCGCGATTTCCATTGCGGTTTTTGGAAGTATTCTAAATTTGTACAATGGTTTTATGAAGGTAGATCCTGAACGTCTCATGCTGATACGAACCTTGGGAGGCAGCCGGGCTGACAGCCTTCGGTTAGCCGTAATCCCCAGCTGCATTCCCTTGTTTGTCAGTCTTATGAAGGTCAGCATTGGATTGTCCTTAGTCGGAGTTATTATCGGAGAATTTCTTGCCGCCCGCGCCGGACTCGGCTATTTGATTATCTACGGAAGTCAGGTTTTCAAAATGGACTGGGTCGTTATGTCTATTTTTATTCTTTGTCTGATTGCTATGCTGCTCTATAAACTGCTGCACATTTTAGAAACATATGCAGTAAAACATATGTAAATCACCGAAGGCCCCGTCATTAAAACGGGACCTTCGGTTTTATCATAACTAAGAAGAATTGACATTTTTTATTTTTTTTCTGTACTTTCTTTGATTTTATCTGCGTTAATTTCCATCCAGAGATCTGCATTTTTAATCTGCAATTTCTCCGGATTAAATACCGGATCCAGTCCAGCCTCTTTTTGCTCTTTATAATCCTTATATACTTTAACAATCGTAGGTGACATAATTAATAAAATAATAACATTAAACCACACCATCAGTCCCACACCAATTTCTCCTGTTGCAAAACTTGTGGATGAAGATTGAATTGCAAAGTAAAAGAATACCAACGGCATTATCACCCTAAGTACCCAAATTGCCGTACTTCGTACCTTCTTATTATATTTGCTGAGCATATAAGCAATTGCCGTCTCTCCCTGATAATAGTAATTTAACAAAGTAGTAAACGCGAAGAAAAATAAGAAGAATGCGAGAATCGTTGCTCCGATTTCGCCCGGAAAAATAGAATTTAATGCTTCCTGCACC
>OFMK01001494.1_pt1 | contig 16720 bp, 27 predicted proteins | sample 1541781 | NCBI WGS metagenome assembly OFMK01 (sample SAMN04209250, study PRJEB22552) | human gut metagenome | biome: gut; material: feces | host: Homo sapiens | place: USA: Oklahoma
TGTCTCGACTTCATTCTATCAGAGATCTGCAAACCATGTCTCTTCTATTTTTGCGAAACTTATTCTACATTATCCCCACACCTCCCATGCTTCCAAAAGCATAAATGGCAGATACTGCTATCCACATGTTATTATCTTTTTACGGCCCCGTTCTTACAGTATTAAAATTCAGGCTACGAAAGAAAGGGGGCACAAAAAAGAAAAGGGCCCGGTTTTCAAAACCAGGGCCCTGCCGCTTTACCGCCTTTGGTGTTATACGCCTGTTTTGGGATTTGATTTCTGTGTGGGCGCAGGTACCGGGGCGGGCGTATTGCCTGTGCCGCGGCCCTGCATGCCGCCATTCCACTGCGCGGTGAACACGGTGTCTGCCATGATGCCGCATACCTCACCGGCCTTGTAAGTACGGCCGCCCTGCTGCCAGCCCGCAAACGCATGGCCGCCTGCATCCGCCATGCCCGGTAGCACAAGCTGTGTGCCCAGCACCACCTGCTGCACGGCCGGTGCCGTGCCCGTTTGCGTCAAAGCGCACTGTCACCTTCAGCGCGTCCGGCACATTGGCCGCGCTGCCGCCTCCAACGAAGTCTGTGGCAGCAGAAATAGAAACCCCCGTGAGAGATACATTTTTTATTGATTTTATAGACGAAAATCGTCTTATATGCCTTTGTAAGTGTTTATAGCAAATGCTTGAAAGTAGCGAAAATCAAGGCTTTTTCGCATATTTCTGTTTATCGCCTTATATCTGCGCATCAGTTGGTTTTGTAAAGTTGGGCACCATTTTAGCATCACAAACAAGGCAATAAGAATAAGCACAAGGTGGTGTTATCGCACCTACAAAGACGATTAGAACGCCTTTGTTATACACCACTATTTACGCATTAAGAGCTCAATAAGCCTTGCAAATACAGCTTTTAAAGGCACTAAAACCGGTAAAACAAGGTGGTTTATACCTTTTCGCTCAAAAATGTCCTTTAACTGCGTAACATTTCAAATTATAATGCATTTTTTGGACACACTTTTGTGCATTCAAGGCATAAAATACAATCTGTTCCATTTTTGCGTTTTCTTGAATTATCGGTCATATCAACATCCATAGGACAAATTTTTTTACATTTTCCGCACGATATGCATTTGTTTTTGTCGCACTTAACTCTAAGTAAAGAAAAATAACTCATTGGTTTCATAAATACTGTAACGGGACATATATACTTACAAAATGCCCGATTATCTTTCAACGCAAAGGCAAGAACAATGCCAGTCGCATAATACAAAATGTTCCCGATTATAAATGCACGAAACATTATTTCTCCTATATTGCCTACATGCGCCATGAAAAGCGATGAAACAAACACCAATGACACAGCAAAAACGATATATCTTATCCACCCCCAATTTTTTCGTGGTTGATTGGGAGTTTTATATGGCAGGAAATCTAATACCATAGCAGTCCAGCAAGCATATCCGCACCAACCTCTTCCGAAAATCAACGGACCGAAAATCTTTGCAACTGCATAATGAATTGTGGCTGCCTCAAAAACACCTGCAAATAGATAATACCAAAAACCCTCTATCTGCATATTCTCGTTACAGACTATCCCTAAATAAAACAACATATATAGGCCTACCAAAAGCTGCGTTATACGCCGTGCATTCCTATATTTCTTAATGTAGAGTCTAAGGCCCAATGCAAGAGAACAACCAATGTAGCTGAAATTCAAAAGATAAAAGAGATTATCTTTTGCCAACCAAAGCGAAATTGCAACCGTTTCAAATATTATCAAGATAATAATCGGTATTGGATATTTCTTCATTATACACCTTCACCATATAAATTCTGATTCTTTGCCTCATCTTAAATTGGGACCAAAAGCAATGCTACTTGTTTAAGGTATCCATTCCCACCCGCTCCTTTACGAAAAGTTCCGCAGCAAGCATAGGAAAAAGGTACCCTTTCCGTAAAAATCACTCGTTCCCGTATGCGACAATAAGATAGATTTTTACTTGTTTGGAATATCCCAAACCCACATCAAACTGGAAGTTGTGTAATATCGTTTGGCTCGTTCCCTACAGTCACTAATTCATTAGCTGTTGAAGTTTTTCTGGTATATTGTCAATCCCTTTTATACCTATCATTGGAATGGATATGTTTTCTACTGATAACTGTTCAGAAATCTTTTCCATAAACAGCCCCATTCCACTAATTTCCACATCATTGTCTGAGGTCGTATCTACACCACAATTTGGAGAACAATTTGCCTCAATAATGCCAACAATCTTAAATTATCATATTCTAAGATTTGCTGTACTGCATAATCAGCCAATTTATTTAGTTTAGCGTTTGCATAATCCCTTTTCATTTCTATGCGGATGCGAGTATTCTCTACTACTGGACTATCCGCACCATAAATGTTTCCTCTATCAATTCCTAAACAACAGAACTCAGGGCAAGCCATCTGGATAATGCCGACATCCGCATTTAAGAAAAATCAACAATATCCTTGAATGCCACTGGATACACCGCCGTTCCATCAGATATAGCATTTTGATTTAGAAAGCAATATGCAATAAAAACAACTTTTTACTTCTTTTATCATTAAACATATTATTTCCTCCACAACTTCAAATTTACCACTTTATATGTTTATATTATAGCACCCATATATAAATTTTCCTATTTCTATTGATGATAGATAGTAGAAGCAGCCATCCTCATCAACGGTTGAGATGAACGGGCTTCGCCCACCGTTAACAAGTGCGTCCGCCCCTGCTTATGTGGCAGACAAGAGAGCGCAAGCAACGAGTGCTTTCGCCCTCGCATAGTATGGTTTTTCTTATATCTGCTCGTATTGTTTTATATCGCCATAGGAAATATGGGCACCATTTTGGCATCAAAGCGTCAAAAAGTATTGATTTTGTAAGTGTCCTAATGGGCAAAAAAATCTGTATTTATAATGGTTTCCACAGTTCAAGACTTTTCAATAGCAAAGATTTATACATTATTTTTTATTGTACCGCACACATAGCCGAACAGGCACGCCGCGTCATACAGCGGGTCTTCTGTTTTTTGCCGCAGTCAATGACAAGGCCGGAAATGGTATGGCCCCGCCCGTCAAAGGTGCCTGCGAAAAAATGGCCGCCTTCGTCATCGCCTGACGTAGATTCCACAATTCCGGCAGGCACCCAAAGCTCGTTGCTCGTGGCGATGCTGTTTGCCAGCTTCACCGTTTCGCCTGCAAAGTCTCCCCCCCCCATTCACCATGGCGGCAAAGGCGCGCAGCTCGGCCTCTGTGGAAACGGTAAATTCCTCTGCCGCCTCGTAATCTGTACCCCACTCGGCCTGCGGCACCGCAGCAGCCTGCGGCTGGGCAGGTGCCTGTACGCCGCCGGCCTCTGCAGGCGCCGCTTCATTGGGCCGACTCTGCTGTGCCTCAGCCGCGGGTGCTACCTCCTCCGCCTGGCCCGCACTATCCGGCGCCGGGGTGCCTGCCGCTGCGTCTTCCGCCCATACGGGCAGAGCAGTGCCCAGCAGGACAGCAGGCCGCACATAAGCGGTTTCTGTTTCTTCATGCCTTTGCTCTCCTTTACAGGTTCTCATCCCCCACTCCCCCCTGTGTGAAACAGGCAGCTTCTCCGGCATGGCCGGAGAAGGGAAAGGGGCCCCTTTCCTCGCGCCGCTGCATGCGGCGCCCAATATAGCTACATTTTACCTCTTTCCGCCGCCAAAAGCAAGCACTTTTGGGCAGATGCCGCACGCTCGTTTCACATGCGCTTTTGCGCGTTGCCCGCCTCCGCAGGGCCGGGTCCGGCGCTTCCAAAGTGCGGCGTGTGTGCGCGTTTTCTCTGTTGCGTGCCGGTGTTTTCCATTTACCCATACAGCGCTGCAGGCCCCAACACCGCCCGCATTCCTCCGGCCCGGTATGCATAGGCACAAATTGTTGAACAGCACTTGGGACGGAGAAAAACCGGTGGCGTATACAGGGGCGCCGGTATCTTCATAGAAGGCGCGCGCCTGTTTGGCCAGTTCCAGAGTTTTTTTGTAAAGGGAAATCACAGCAGGGGCGTGTACATTATGCAAACCGCTCGCTGCTTTTTCAAAGGAGGCATCTGCCGGGATAATCATCAGGGTGTCTTTTGATTGCGTCCGGGCCAAACTTTTCCCGGGCCAGCTTGCGGCCGATGACGTTGTGTTTAAAAGCCTCCTGATTTTCAAGCCCCTTTTCTCATTCGTTAGGAGGGCAGAAATGATGGAAAAGCGCAACAGAGACGCGGTCTGCCGGTTTGCCCGCCAGGAGGTTCATGAATCTTTCACGCGTATGCCGCAGCTATGCGCCCATGTTTTCATTTTGTCTGTGCAATATTGCACGCATGGAAGTATTCCACTGCCACGCACCTCTTTTCTCTTTCTGCCCGGTGCCGGGCGTCGCGGCCATCATTCAGCGGCGCTGCGAGACTGTTTTACTCTTCGGGCGCGTGCACGCGCCTGTGCCCCCGCAAAGAAAGTTCCCGCACAAAAGCCCCGCACCAAAAGGTGCGGGGCTTTTCTGTGCTTATCTGCGGCTGGCAGCTTACACCAGCTCGATGATGGCCATTTCGGCAGCATCGCCGCGGCGCACACCGGTTTTCACGATGCGCGTATAACCGCCGTCACGGTCGGTATACTTCGGGCCGAGCTCATCAATCACTTTTTTTGCAACGTTCTCTTTCGTAATGAACGAGAACACCTGACGCTTTGCGTGCAGGTCGTCGCGCTTGCCGAGCGTGATCATCTTCTCGGTCATATTGCGCACTTCCTTCGCACGGGCCAGGGTCGTCTCGATCTTGCCGTTTTCCAGCAGATATGTCACCATGGCGCGCAGCATCGCCTTGCGGTGATCGCTTGCTCTGCCAAGTTTTCTGGTACCGGGCATCCCAATTCACTCCTTTGCGTTATTCGTCGTCTTTACTGAGCTTAAAGCCGAGCGAATCCAGCTTTGCGACGACTTCCTCAAGGCTCTTGCGGCCGAGGTTGCGCACTTTCATCATCTCGTCTTCGGATTTGCTGATAAGATCTTCCACCGTGTTGATACCGGCGCGTTTCAGGCAGTTGAACGAGCGCACGGAAAGGTCCAGCTCTTCAATGGTCATTTCCAGAGCCTTCTCCTTGCCCTTGTCATCCTTCTCCACCATAATTTCGGCATCCATGGCCTCCTGCGACAGCGTCACAAACAGGTTCAGGTGCTCGGTCATGATGCGCGCGGCAAGGCTCACGGCCTCCTGCGCGTTAATGGTGCCGTCCGTCCACACTTCAAGCGTGAGCTTGTCGTAGTCCGTTATCTGGCCGACGCGAGTATTCTCCACGGTGTAATTCACCTTCAGCACCGGGGTATAGATACTGTCCACAGGCAGCGAGCCCAGCGGCGCCTGTTCGGCGTTCAGCTTGTTGCGCTCGGCAGGCACATAGCCGCGGCCTTTGTCAAATGTCAGCTCCATCACCAGCTTCGCGCCGTCGGCCAGCGTAGCAAGGTGCCAGTCGGGGTTCAGAACCTCGAGCTCTGCGTCCTGCTGGATGCTGCCGGCAGTCACTTCGCCCTCGCCGGACGCTTCAATGCGCACCGTCTTGGGGGTGTCGGAGTACAGCTTTGCCGTGATGCCCTTGACGTTCAGCACGATTTCCGTTACGTCCTCCTTGACGCCTTCAATCGTGGAGAACTCATGCACCACACCGTCGATTTTGATGCTGGTGACCGCAACGCCGGGCAGGCTGGAAAGCAGCACACGGCGCAGGCTGTTGCCAAGCGTTGTGCCAAAGCCGCGTTCCAGAGGCTCCACCACAAATTTTCCATAGCGGCCATCGGCAGAAAGGTTCGCTGTATCGATTTTGGGCCTTTCGATCTCCATCATAGGGTAACCCTCCTTTAACTAGCGGGCCGTGGGCCCTGCTGATTGCTATGCATTTTTCAAGGCAAAGCGCGGGGTTATTTGGAGTACAACTCGACGATGAGGTGTTCCTCAACGGGCAGGTCAATGTCTTCGCGGGCGGGCAGCTTCACAACGGTGCCCTTCAGCGCGTTTTTCTCGCGCTCCAGCCACTGGGGCAGGGTCACCATGGGGGCGTCCTCGCCGGTCAGCTTGCTGAATTTCACGGAAGAACGGCTGGCCGCCGCCACTTCCACAACATCACCGGGCTTTATCAGATAAGAGGGGATGTTCACCTTTTTGCCATTGACCGTAAAGTGCGCATGGGTCACCAGCTGGCGTGCCTCGCGGCGTGTACCGGCAAAGCCCAGACGGTACACAACGTTGTCCAGGCGGCGCTCCACCAGGATCAACAGGTTCTCACCGGTTTTACCGGCCATGCGGGAGGCCTTTTCATAATAGGAACGGAACTGGCGCTCCATGATGCCGTATACGAATTTCACTTTCTGCTTTTCAGCCAGCTGAAGCGAATACTCGCTCTTCTTCTTTCTCATCTGGCCGCCGGGGTTGCGGTTGGTGGTCTTCTTCGCATAACCCATAACAGCAGGAGAAATGCCCAGAGCGTGGCAGCGTTTGGCGATAGGCTGCATATTCTTAGCCATAACTTATTTTCTCCTTTCGATTAGACACGACGGCGTTTCGGCGGGCGGCAGCCGTTGTGCGGGATGGGGGTGACGTCCTTGATCATGTTCACTTCAAGGCCGGTGGCCTGCAGCGCACGGATGGCGCTTTCACGGCCGGAGCCCGGGCCCTTCACATACACCTCCACGGACTTCATGCCATGCTCCATCGCAGCCTTGGCGGCCGTCTCGGCAGCGCTCTGCGCGGCAAACGGCGTGGATTTGCGGGAGCCGCGGAAGCCCAGGCCGCCTGCGGAAGCCCAAGACACTGCGTTGCCCTGCACGTCCGTGATGGTCACGATGGTGTTGTTGAACGTGCTCTGGATATGTGCGCAGCCACGTTCGATGTTTTTGCGCTCGCGGCGTTTCATACGCGTGGCGGCGCCCTTCTTAGCAGCAGCTTTCTGTGCCATGTTATCCTCCTTGTGGCTTACTTCTTCTTATTGGCGACGGTGCGCTTCGGGCCCTTGCGGGTACGCGCATTCGTCTTGGAACGCTGGCCTCGCACGGGCAGGCCCTTGCGGTGGCGCACACCGCGGTAGCACTGGATTTCAACAAGACGCTTGATATCCAGAGCCGTGTTGCGGCGCAGATCGCCTTCCACGACAAAATTCTTGTCGATATAGTCACGGATCAGCGCCTCTTCGTCCTTGGTCAAGTCCTTCACGCGGGTATCGGGGTTGATGTTCGTAGCGGCGAGGATTTTGTCCGCGGCGCTGCGGCCGATCCCATAAATGTAGGTCAGGCCAATTTCAACTCGCTTTTCTTTGGGCAAGTCAACTCCGGCAATACGTGCCATATGAGCACCTCCTGATTGATGTCTCCCTGTAAAGTTTCACACGGCGGCGGGAGCCATCGCCGTGCCAGCCGGGCTGCTCAGCCCTGGCGCTGTTTATGCTTCGGGTTCTGGCAAATGACCATCACGCGGCCTTTGCGCTTGATGACCTTGCACTTTTCACAAATAGGTTTCACGGAAGGTTTCACTTTCATAATCAGTACCTCCTTACAAGCTTACTTCGAGCGCCATGTGATGCGCCCTTTCGTCAGATCGTAAGGGCTCATCTCCAGCGTGACCTTATCGCCGGGCAAAATGCGGATGAAATTCATGCGCAGCTTGCCGGAGATATGTGCCAGCAACTGATGGCCGCCCTGGATCTCCACGCGGAACATGGCGTTCGGCATTGCCTCGACAACAGTGCCTTCCACTTCGATGACGTCTTCTTTGGACAAAGCTTTCACAGCCTCCTTCAGTGTTGGCGCAAAGCGCCGCGTTTGCGTTGGCCCGCCTCACGCCTGCTGCGTGAGGATGACTGGGCCCTTCGGCGTAATGGCGATGGTGTGCTCGAAATGGGCCGAGAGCTTGCCGTCTGCGGTTTTGATGGTCCAGCCGTCTGGCTGTTCCTTCACCACATGGGTGCCCTCGTTCACCATCGGCTCGATGGCAATCACCATTCCGGCCACAAGACGCGGCCCGTGGCCCGCCGTGCCGAAGTTCGGCACCTCCGGGTCCTCGTGCAGCTTTCTGCCCACGCCGTGCCCCACAAAGGTACGCACGACGGAAAGGCCGTTTGCCTCCACATACTGCTGGACGGCAGCCCCGATGTCACCCACCCGGTTTCCCGGTTGTGCAGCCGCGATGCCCCTCGCAAGGGCTTCTTTTGTGACATCCATAATATGCTGCGCATTTCCGGCAATCGCACCGCACGCGAACGTGGCGGCGTTGTCACCGTTCCAGCCGCCGATGGCGGCGCCTGTGTCGACGCTGACAATATCGCCCTCCTTCAGCACGACATGCTTTGAGGGCAGGCCATGAATTACGGTGTCGTTCACCGAAATGCACGCCGAACCAGGAAAGCCGTACAGCCCCTTGAAGTTGGGCCTCGCACCGCGCTGGACGATATAGTCATACACAATCTTGTCGATCTGGGCCGTGGTAACACCAGGGCGCACCGCCTCGCCGGCAGCCCGCAGGGCGCCGGCCGAGATCTCGCACGCAAGGCGCATGGCCTCGATCTCTTTTGCCGTTTTAATTTGAATCACGGCTTATACCCCCAGCTTCCCGAACAGGAGCTTTGTGGTGTCTTCCACATTCTCCTGCCCTTCCACCACCACCAACTTGCCGCGCTGGCGGTAAAAATCCACCAGCGGCTCAGTGAGCTCATGGTAAACGTTCAGACGCTCCAGAATAGTGGATGGCTCATCGTCCTTACGGACAATCAGCGGACCCGTGCAGCGGTCGCACACATCGGGCTGCTTGCTGGGTTTGTAAATGGTGTGGTAGCTTGCGCCGCAGGCAGAGCACACGCGTCGGCCGGAAAGGCGTTTGATGATCGTATCGTCGGCCACTTCCAAGTCCACGACCTTATCAATCTCCACACCCATCTCCTCCAGAGCCTCGGCCTGTGCCACCGTGCGGGGCACGCCGTCGAGGATGAAGCCGCCGGCACAGTCCGGCTGCGCCAAGCGCTCTTTGATGATGCTGATGATCACGTCATCGGGGACGAGCGCGCCAGACTCAATGAAGGCTTTCGCCTTCAGGCCCATCTCCGTTTCATTCTTCATCGCTTCACGAAGGATATTGCCTGTGCTGATGGCGGGGATATTCAGCTTATCGCAGATGATCTCCGCCTGCGTGCCTTTTCCTGCGCCGGGCGCGCCCAAAAGGATCAATTTCATTGCCTTTTCCCCCTAACGTGATTAAAAATACATGCTGGGCTTATTCCAAAAAGCCCTTGTGATGGCGCATGAGCATATAGCTCTCGAGGCTGCGCGACGTATCCAGTGCCACGCCCACCACAATCAACAGGCTGGTGCCGCCCAGCGCAATGTCCATACCGGTGATAGCGGTAAGGGCAATGGGGAAAATAGCCACGATGCCCAGGAACATGGCGCCGATGAATGTGATTTTGCCAAGCACCTTGGTGATGAAGTCACTGGTGGGCTTGCCCGGGCGGTAGCCCGGAACCGTGCCGCTGTTGTTGCGCAGGTTGTTGGCGATCTCCACAGGGTTGTACTGAATCGCCACATAGAAATAGTTGAACGCGATAATGAGCACGAAGTAAATAACGGCATAGGCCCAGCTAGAGGGGCTGAAGGCGCTTAGGATAGCACTCCACACCGGGTGCACAGACGCGTTGTAAAGGTTCGGGAAAAACTGTGCGATAGTGGTGGGGATCATGGCCAGCGTAGAGGCGAAAATAATAGGCAGCACGCCGCTCATGTTCACCTTAATGGGGATATGGCTGTTCTGTCCGCCGTACATCTTGCGGCCCACCACACGCTTTGCATACTGCACGGGAATGCGGCGCTCGGCGGCATTCAGAATGACGATAAGCACCAGCACCACCAAAGCCAGCACCAGAATAAGCGGCATGAAGATGAAATACTTGCTCTCACCATCCATGGCAAGGCCGAAGTAATACTTCACGCTGGTGAACAGGCTGCTCCAGCTGGAGATGATGCCGGCAAAAATAAGGATGGAAATGCCGTTGCCGATGCCTTTCACGTCAATTTGCTCGCCCATCCATTGAACGAACATGGAGCCGGCGGTAAAGGCAAAAATCATCACCACGGCGCTGAACACTGCAGAAGCGCCCTCGGTGTACACCAGCACGCCCCAGTTGCGAAGCAGGAAGTAGTAGGCAACCGACAGCCCCAGCGCGATGCCGGCGCCCACATAGCGCGTGATGCGCTGAATCTTCTTACGGCCATCCTCGCCTTCCTTGGACAGGCGCTCCAGTGCGGGAATCACCACCGTCAGCAGCTGTATGATAATAGAGCTGTTGATATACGGCGAAACACCCAGCGCAAACAGCATGGCGCGGCTGAACGCGCCGCCGCTGAGCATGTTAATGTAGCCGATCAGGTTGCCGGAGCTGGACGCGACCGTCTGAAGCAGCGCCGTGTTCACAAACGGAACAGGGACGGCGCAACCCAGACGGAAGATGACCAGAACCAGCAGCGTGAACAGGATACGCTTGCGAAGGTCTTCGATCTTCCACGCGTTTTTGAACGTATCAAACACGGTCAGATCACCTCTGCCTTCCCGCCTGCTTTCTCGATTTTCTCCTTCGCGGAGGCGGAGTAGGCGTTGAGCTTCACGGTGAGCTCTTTCGTGAGCGTGCCGTTGCCCAGCACCTTCACACCGTCAAGCGTTTTGCGGATGATTCCCTTTTCCAGCAGGGCCTTGGCGTCCACGACGCTGCCAGCCTCAAACTTTTCAAGGTCGCTCACCTTCACGATAGCATATTCCGTTGCGAAAATGTTGTTGAAACCACGCTTGGGCAGGCGGCGCTGCAGCGGCATCTGGCCACCTTCAAAGCCGGCTTTCTTCACGCCGGAACGCGCTTTCTGGCCCTTGTGGCCGTAACCCGCCGTTTTGCCATTGCCGGAGCCGTGGCCGCGGCCCTTGCGCTTGGCGGCCTTTGTGGCCCCCTGGGCAGGTTTCAGTTCGTGTAGCATCATTGTCAATGCACCTCCTTGCTGTTACGCTTTGGTGACTTTCACCATATGAGAGATCTTGCTGATCTTGCCCTTTGTGGCCGCGTTGTCGGGCTGCACAGTTTTGTCGCCCACACGTTTCAGGCCCAGGCTTTTGGCCGTGGCGATCTGGCAATCAGAACGGCCGATGAGGCTTTTCACCAGCATGATGGCAAGGCCTTCAGCAGCTTTCGCTTTGGCGGGTGCCTTCTTGGTGCTGAGCGCGGCCTTCTCGGCGGCCGGCGCCTCTTTCTTTTCGGCAGCGGCCTTGGGGGCCGCCTTCTTTGCAGGGGCCTTTTTCTCGGCACCCTCTTTTGTTGCCGCCGTTTTCTTAGCCGCAGGTTTCTTTTCCGCGGCGGGTTTTACGGCAGTTTTCTTCGCAGCCGGCTTCTTGGCAGGGGCCTTCTCCTCGGCCGCGGCTGTCACTTTCACTTCTTCAGCCATGGTTCACTGCCTCCTTAACCCAAAATTTCCTGCACGGACTTGCCGCGCTTGGCAGCCACCTGCTCGGCGCTCATCAGGCTGAGCAGGCCGTTCATGGTGGCAGTCACCACGTTGCAGGGGTTGTTGGTGCGCTGGCATTTGGTGCGGATATCCTTGATGCCCGCCACTTCCAGCACGGCGCGCACTGCGCCGCCGGCGATAACGCCGGTGCCTTCGGGGGCCGGGCGCATCAGCACCTGGCCGGCGCCGAACTTACCCACAACCTCATGAGGGATGGTAGTGCCCTTCATGGCAATCTTGTGCAGGTTCTTCTTGGCGTCCTCCAGGCCCTTGCGGATAGCCTCGGGCACTTCGGCGGCCTTACCAAGGCCAAAGCCAACGGTACCATTGCCGTCACCCACGACGACAAGCGCAGAGAATTTCATCACGCGGCCGCCCTTCACGGTTTTGGATACACGGTTGATGGCAACAACCTTTTCCTGCAGCTCCATGGTGGATGCGTCGATCTTTTCCATTTGTATCCTCCTTACAGCTCGAGGCCGCCCTCACGGGCGCCTTCCGCCAAAGCTTTCACGCGGCCGTGATACACAAAGCCGCCGCGGTCGTACACCGCTTTGGTGATGCCCTTCTCGGCTGCCTTTTTGGCTATCATGTTGCCAACCTTCTTCGCAGCCTCAATGTTGCCGCCAAAGCCTTCAAAATCTTTGTCCATGCTGGACGCGCTGGCCAGCGTAACGCCGGCCACGTCATCGATGAGCTGGGCGTAGATATGCTTGGAGGAGCGGAACACATCCAGACGCGGGCACGCTGCCGTGCCGGAGATCTTGCCGCGGACGCGGCGGTGTCTGCGCAGGCGCGCGACATTCTTATCCGGTTTATTGACCATGTCTCTTCACTCCTTCTCTTATTTTGCGCCCTTGCCGGCCTTGCCTTCTTTATGGGCAACATACTCGCCCACATAACGGATGCCTTTGCCCTTGTAGGGTTCGGGCGGGCGCTTTTCGCGCACTTCCGCGGCAAACTGGCCGACACGCTGTTTGTCGATGCCGTTGATGACGATCTTGAGAGGATCGGGAACTTCAATGGTGATGCCGTCCGTTTCAGAGATGACGACCGGGTGTGAATAACCCAGGTTCATCACAAGGTCCTTGCCCTGCTTCGAAGCGCGGTAGCCCACGCCCTGGATCTCAAGCTCTTTCTTATAGCCATTGGTGACGCCCTCCACCATGTTGTGGATAATGGTCCGCGTCAGGCCGTGCAGGCTGCGGGCTTCTTTCTCGTCATTGGGGCGGGTCACGACTACTTCACCATTCTCCACCTTCGCAGTGATGATGGGATTGATGTGGGAATTCAGCGTGCCCTTGGGGCCCTTCACGGTGACGTTGCTGCCATCGATCTTGACCTCAACGCCCGCCGGGATGACGATGGGTTTTCTTCCAATTCTCGACATTGTCTATGCCCCTTTCTTACCACACAAAGGCGAGGACTTCGCCGCCCACATTTTCCCTGCGTGCGGATTTGTCTGTCATAACGCCCTTCGAGGTGGAGATGATAGCCGTGCCCAGGCCCTTCATGACCTTGGGCATGTCTTCGCAGTTGGAATAGATGCGAAGGCCCGGCTTCGATACGCGGCGAAGGCCCGAGATGACGGGAGCGCCGGTTTCGGTGTATTTCAGCGTGATGCGGATCACGCCCTGCTTGTCATCATCAATGACCTGAACGCCCTTCACATAACCTTCTTCCAAAAGAATGTTGGCGATGGCCTTTTTCAAATTGGAAGCGGGAACGTCTACCGAAGGGTGTTTGGCAGTGCTGGCGTTGCGGACGCGGGTCAGCAGATCCGCGATAGGATCAGTAATTTGCATATGCCACTAACCTCCTAGTGTTGTTCAGTTGTGCTCTCGTGTTTGCCCGCTGTTTACCAGCTGGCTTTCTTCACGCCGGGGATTTCGCCCTTATAGGCCAGCTCGCGGAAGCAGATACGGCACACGCCGTATTTGCGCAAATAGGCGTGGGGGCGGCCGCAGATCTTGCAGCGGTTGTAAGCACGGGTGCTGAACTTCGGCGCCATCTGCTGTTTCACTTTCATGCTTGTCTTAGCCAAATCTCATGCCCTCCCTTTAGTTCGCAAACGGAGCGCCCAAAAGCGTCAGCAGCTCTTTGGCCTCTTCGTCGGTCTTCGCGGTGGTGACAAAGCAGACATCCATGCCGCGCACGGCGTCAATTTTGTCGTAGTCGATCTCCGGGAAAATCAGCTGCTCTTTCACACCGCAGGAGTAGTTGCCGCGGCCGTCGAAAGAGTTGCCGTTGATGCCGCGGAAATCGCGCACGCGGGGCAGGGCCACACTGAAGAAGCGGTCCACGAATTCATACATGCGCTCGCCGCGCAGCGTCACTTTGGCGCCGATGGGCATGCCCTCGCGCAGCTTAAAGTTCGCAACACTCTTCTTGGCGCGGCACACCACAGCCTTCTGGCCGGTGATCTTCGCCAAATCAGAGAGGATGGCGTCCATAATCTTGGGGTTATCGCGCGCCTCGCCGCATCCCACATTGATGACCACCTTATCCAGCTTGGGGATCTGCATCACGCTTTTGTAGCTGAACTTCTTCATCAGAGCGGGAGCGACGTCCTTGACATAAGCGTCTTTCAATCTTGCCATTGTCCTTGTGCCCTCCCTTTCTTAAAATTCCGCGCCGCATTTTTTGCAGACGCGCACTTTTTTACCGTCTTTTTCGGTATGGCCCACACGCGTGGCCTTGCCGCACTTCGGGCAGACGGGCATCACCTTGGACGCGTACAGCGCGCCCTCGGCCTTTACGATGCCGCCCTGCTCGCCCTGACGGCGGGGCTTGACGTGCTTTGTGACCATATTACGGCCTTCCACGATGACTTTGCCCTCTTTCGGGCTCACCTGCAACACCTTGCCGGAGTTGCCGCGGTCTTTGCCGCTGATGATCATCACGGTGTCGCCGGTTTTTACATGAACTTTTTCCACTGTCAAAAAACCTCCTTACAGCGACTCCGGAGCAAGGCTGACGATCTTCAGGTAACCAGCGTCGCGCAGCTCGCGCGCCACCGGCCCAAAGATACGGGTGCCCCTCGGGTTTTTATCCTCGCGGATGATAACAGCCGCGTTTTCATCGAAGCGGATATAGGAACCGTCTTCGCGGCGCAGGCCATGCTTGCTGCGAACCACCACAGCCTTGACCACATCGCCCTTTTTCACGGTGCCGTTCGGCGCTGCTTTCTTGACCGAAGCCACGATCACATCGCCGATGCCGGCGTATCTCTTACGCGAGCCGCCCAGCACACGGATGCACATGATTTCCTTCGCACCCGTATTGTCGGCCACTTTGAGATAGCTTTGCATCTGTACCATAAGACAGAATCTCCTTTCAAAGCTGCGTTATTTCGCTTTCTCAACGATCTTGACCAGCCTCCAGCGCTTGTCGCGGCTCAAAGGACGGGTCTCCATGATCATGACGCGGTCGCCCACGCCGCACTCGTTGTTCTCATCGTGAACCTTGAACTTCACCGTGCGCTTCATGATCTTCTTGTAGAGAGGGTGCTGCACGCTGTCCTTTACAGACACCACGGCCGTTTTGTCCATTTTGTCAGACACGACCACACCCACACGGGTTTTTCTCAGATTGCGTTCCATGGTCTTCCTCCCTCTCTATTATTCAGCGTCCTTGAGCTCATTGGCGCGCAGAACGGTGTTCACGCGGGCAATGTCTCGCTTGACGGTTTCAATGCGACCGGGGTTATCCAGCTGGTTGATGGCGTGCTGAAAACGAAGGTTGAACAGCTCTTCTTTCAGCTCAGCCAGCTTCTTGGTCAGTTCTGCGTTGCTCATTTCGCGCAGTTCGGCTGCTTTCATGCTCATTCAACCTCCTCACGTTTGACAAATTTGCACTTCACCGGCAGCTTGTGGGCGGCAAGGCGCAAAGCCTCACGCGCGATCTCTTCGCTTACATCGGCAATTTCAAACAGCACACGGCCGGGCTTCACCACGGCCACCCAGTACTCGGGGCTGCCTTTACCGGAGCCCATGCGCGTCTCGGCGGGCTTTTCGGTGACGGGCTTATCCGGGAAAATCTTGATCCACACCTTGCCACCGCGCTTGATATAGCGCGTCATAGCGACACGGGCGGCCTCAATCTGGTTCGAGGTGATCCAGGAGGGCTCCAGGGCAACGATGCCATACTGGCCCTGAGAAACGGTATTGCCACGCATGGCCTTACCTTTCATGCGGCCGCGCTGGACGCGGCGGTATTTCACGCGTTTGGGCAGTAACATTATTTGTTGCCTCCTTCTCTGCGGGTTCTGGGCGCGCGGCGCTCGCGGCGCTCAAAGCGGGGTTCGGGTTCTACAGGCTTGGCGCCCTTGAGCACTTCACCCTTATAGATCCACACCTTCACGCCGATTTTTCCGTAGGTGGTGTCCGCCTCGGCAAAACCATAGTCGATGTCCGCACGCAGTGTCTGAAGAGGGATAGTGCCCTCGTGATAGCTTTCGCTGCGGGCAATGTCGGCGCCTGCCAGGCGGCCGCCCACCTGAGCTTTGATGCCCTTAGCGCCCATGCGCATGGCGCGGCCCATGCAAAGCTTCATAGCGCGGCGGAAGGCGATGCGGCGTTCAAGCTGGGAAGCGATGTTCTCGGCCACCAGCTGGGCGTTCACATCAGGGTTACGCACCTCAACGATGTTCAGGTAAATATCCTTACCGTACTGCTTAGTAAGCTGCGCCTGCAGCTTCTCCTTCTCGGCGCCGCCCTTGCCGATCACCATGCCCGGCTTGGAGCAGTGAACGGTGACGCGCACACGGGGCTTGCCCGTCTGGCTGTCGAACGTGCGCTCGATCTCAATCTTGGGAACACCGGCGTTGAACAGCTGCTTTTTCAGCTGTTTGCGCAGCTTGTAGTCCTCCACGAGGGTATCGCCGAAATCGCGCTTAGAGGTGAACCAGCGGCTGTCCCAATCTTTGATGACACCCACGCGAAGACCGTGGGGATTGACTTTCTGACCCATACTGTGCTTACCTCCTTACTCTTTCTCTTTGAGAACAACCGTGATATGGCTGGTCCTCTTCAGAACACGGAATGCGCGGCCCTGTGCACGGGGGCGCATACGCTTCAGCGTGGGCCCCGGGGTGACAAAGCACTCGGCTACGTACAGGTTGTTCTTATCCATATTGTGGTTGTTTTCCGCATTGGCGGCGGCAG